>JADMIO010361617.1_pt1 | contig 31890 bp, 17 predicted proteins | sample 8958161 | NCBI WGS metagenome assembly JADMIO01 (sample SAMN16585339, study PRJNA669376) | soil metagenome | isolation source: Crop rotation soil | place: USA: Cullars Rotation, Alabama | collected 2011
GCCGCGACTTCAAGTCACGTGAATTCCAAGCTTCGGATCCCACTGTGCTGGAAAGAGCCTGCACGTGAGCTCGGGCGGCGCCCGCGGCACGATCGTCAATCCGCGGCGCTCGCCGGAAACATGCTTTCAATGCCACGTCGACAAACGCGGCCAGATGAGTCTCCCGCACTCGCATCCGGTGCTGGCCGGCCAGGTCTCCTGCGCGGACTGTCACGATCCGCACAAGGGCGAGGCGATCAAAGGGGGCGGGATTAATCTCGCGACGGCCAACGAGACGTGCACCCGGTGCCACACCCAACAGAAGGGGCCCTTTGTCTTCGAGCACGCCGCGCTGCGCGAGGGCTGCACCGCCTGCCATAACCCGCACGGATCGGTGAACGACAAGATGCTGGTCGCGCGTGATGATAATCTCTGTCTCCGCTGTCACCTCGAAGTCGCCGGCAAGGGCCAAGTGGTCGTCGGCGGTGAGGACCACGCCTCACGCCTGCAACGCGGCACGTGCTGGAGCGCGGGATGCCACGAGGCGCCCCATGGTTCCAACGCCAACAATCATTTCCGCTATTAACCGACTTTTTCCGAACCGTCATGAACGCGAATCACTGCCGTGTTTTCCCCGTCAAACTGACGCTTGCCGCCGCTTTGCTTGCTCCGGTCGCATGGAGCTCTGCGGAGGATTCGGCCGATGCGTTTCCGATTTTTGAGAGCTATATCAAGGTCACGGGCCAGGCCGCCGCGATTTCGGGTAATGGCGCCGCTTATCAAACGCGCGCGCGCCAGCCGGAAAATGGGGGCGCGGGCATTGAGGACCTGCACTACTCCAAGGACACCAAGGAAACGAGCCTGGTCCTGGACGGACGCGCGCTTTCCGGCGTGGAGGATTATCTGGCGCGCGTTAGCCTGACTCGGGTCAAGATCGGTTCAGTCGAGGCCGGCTACAAACGCTTCCGGACGTTCTACGATGGCATTGGCGGTTTCTTTCCGCTCAACAATTTCTGGCGTCCGCTCGCGTCGGAGGATTTGCACACCGATCGCGGGCGGCTCTGGGCGGAGGCCAAATTGACACTGCCCGACAAGCCGGTTTTCGCGCTGCGGTATAACAACGAGACCCGCACCGGGACGAAAGACTCCACCAGTTGGGGCGACAGTAATCTCACCGGGCTCCCGACCGTTCCGACCAACAACGCCACGCGAAAAATCATCCCGGCTTATCTGCAGCTGGGCGAGCGGCACGAGATCCTCGAGGGCCGGGTCAGCCACACCATTGGCAAGACGGCGGTGAACGTGATCGTGTTGGGCGACTGGGTGAAGAACCTGAATACGCGGTATTTCACCCGTTACGCCGGCGAGATCCTGCCGAATCCCGAACGGGTGAATTACCAAAAGGACGGCATTCGCACGAGCGAGTTCGCGACGATTGCCACGACCGAGACACCGCTCACCGAGTGCATGACGTTCAACACCGGACTCAGCTATCAGCATGTCAACGCGACCGTCAGTGGCGAGCGGCCGAACGCGATTGGGGTGTTGCCAACCTTCGATTTCAAAGATCTTCGCGGCGGGTCGAAGGTCGAGGACGTGGCGGCGAATGCATCGCTCGGGCTCCGGCCGACCAACGCGTGGCAGGTACAACTCACGGTCCGCGCCGAGGACAATTACACCAAATCCAACGGGACCTTCACGCGGGTGACGGGTACGGCCGCTGCGCCAGTGAGCGCGTTGTTCAATGAGAACTCGCGGGTAAAGGACTGGATTGTCACGCCCGATGTGAGCGCGCGCTACACCGGGTTCAAGCGGCTCGTGCTGTACTCATCGATTAGCGATCGCATTGACCGGGGAGATCGCCGGCGGGTGAATCCATTCAGCACACCGATTCCCGCGCTGACTGTCCTCGAAAACGAGAACGTCCATCAGGATCAGGCGCACTACACCGTCGGAGCGAACTGGAATCAATCGGCCGGGCTCATTGTGCGTAGCGAACTATTCTACAAGGATCACCAAAACGAGTTCATCGGCTACGCCACGAATGTCGGCGGGCGTTACGTCGTCGGCTACAAATTTACCGGCCTGAAGCTGACCGCGATCGTGAAGCCCACGCTGCAGTGGTCGTTCACCACGCGCTACGTGCCGCAGACGGGTTACATGGAAGTGACCACCGAGGCCACGGAACGCTTCGACTCGATGACCGCCCGAAGCCATCTGATCGGCGAGACGGTGGATTGGAGCCCGAATGCACGGACTTACGTGCAGGCGAATCTGAACGTCGCCTTCAATTACATCAGCACGGCGTATCCGCGGGCGCAGACACCCATGACCATCGCGCCGCAGCGGAACTCGGACAACAACTACGTCGTGCAGAGCCTCCTCGCCGGCTACGTCCTGAATAAAACGACGGACCTGCAATTCCACGCGACGCATCAGCACGCGCACAATTTCCAGCCCGAAATCGCAACCGGAACCCAGCCCTACGGCGCGGGCTATTCCGAATCGACCGCGACCCTTGGCCTGAAGCACAAACTTGCCGCCAAATGGCTGGCGACAGGAAAGCTCGGATACATCGACAGTCGCAACGAGACGACGGGTGGACACACGAACTTCCGCGGCCCGCTCGCCTACGTCGCGATCGAACACGAGTTATAACGGGGCAGGCGCCAGACGCCCCGTTTCGCGTCAGACAGCGGAATTAGGGGGCTGAATCCTCGGGCGGTGCGGCCAGGGTTGGCTCACCTTTGAGCCAACCGAGCGACGCCAGGAAGCGATCCGCTTCGCGCACCGTCAGCGTGTAGTATTTTACCCCGCCGTCCTTCGCATTGAAAAATCCGTGGCCCTGGCCCTCGTAGATCCGCAATTCGCACCGCACGCCGGCCTTTGTCATGTTGGCTTTCAGGCGCTCGACCGTGGACACCGGGATCAGCTTATCCTGCGAACCAAGGAACAGGATCATCGGTGGATCGTCGCGTGAGATATTGTGAGCGGGCGAAAATTCAGGATAGCGCGCGCCGATTAACTTCGTGGCGAATTCTCCGGGCCCGTTGTCGAGGACCGGATTGAAAAGAATCATGGCGTTCGATTTGGCCGAAATCGTCCGGTCGTCCGCGGGATCGTCGAGCCCATCCACCATTCCAACGTGGGCCGCGAGATGGCCGCCGGCGGACCCGCCCGCCGACGCGATTCGGTTGGGATCGATCCCGAGTTCGGCGGCGTGGCTGCGGACCCACCGCAGCGATGAGCGCGCATCGTGGACGCACACGAGCGGTGGCTCGGAACTGCCAGAGGGAATCAGCCGGTATTCGACCTGCATGCACACGAGCCCCCGGGAGGCGAAGTAGCGGCTATGCTCGTTGAACTGAGTGGGCGCGCCCTTGGTCCAGCCGCCACCGAAGAAAAACACGATGGCCGGCCGCTGGTCGGTGGCCCGCCAGTCATCCGGCTTTACGATATGAAGTTTCAGTTCGCGACCGCCCACATGTTTGTAGACGCGGGCCTCGCCGATCAGGGGCTTGGGTTCGGCGGAAAAAATTGTGACGGTGCTGAGCAGCGCGAGAGCGACGAGTTTCGTGAGGTTCATGGGCGCGATCACCATGTATGTGTCGCGAGGGGCATTTCGGCGAGCATTGCCTGCAGGCGCCGCTTCCGCGCTTCCGCTCTGCCGCGCCGTCCGAAGAATCCCCCGCGCGGTACTAGAAGCGCAGCCCGCTCGTCACCCGCCACACGACCGGCGTTTCGATCGGGTAAATCAGGAGATTCGTGAACGAGGTTTCGTTGATGTACTTCTTCGTCTTCAGCAGATTGTCCGCGTTGAACTGCACCCAGGCGTCCTTGTTGCCGAGCTTGAAGATATACTTCGAAAAAATCGCCACGGTCTTGGAGGGTGGTTGCCAATAATCGACGAACGGGGAGCCGACGACGTTGGCGTTTTGGCGGACGCGGCTCAGATAGCGATCCGAGGTGTACCGAAAGCCGCCGCCGATCATCAGCCCCTTCAGCCGGGCGTTTGAAAACCGATAGCTCAGCACCGAAACGTAATTACGCTTCGCAAAACCACCCTGGCGCGAGCCGACGAGGCTGGGGTTCGGATCGTCGTTCACCTTTGCATCGACCAGCGTCGCCGAAAGCGTGGCTTGAAATCCGTGGCCGGGCGTGAGGATCAGCTCGGCATCCCAGCCTTTCGAATTGTATTGGCCGACGGCCACCGTGTCACCGCGGGACGTATTCGCCGCAAGATTGTTGGCATCAAAACCCGGATCGCGCGGGCCGTTGCCCTTGATGTCGCGGGTATTGATATTGAAGGCGCTGGAGTCCGTGACTGCACGATTCTTGTCGGTCGTGTCGAAATAACTGACGGTGCCGGTGACTTTGCGATCAGCGAAGTCGATTTTGACGCCCGTCTCGTAGCTCACGCCTTCGCGGTTGGGCAGAAGTTCCTGGAACGAGTTCGTGTTGGTCGGCACCTGGAACGATTCGAGGTAGCTGCTGAAAAGCCCGATGGCCGGCGTGACCTGCCACACCAGGCCCGCGCTCGGTGCGCTGCCCCAGCGGTGCGGGCGCGAAAAGAGGTGCGTCTGGTTGACGATCGCGCCGCCCACGTTCGCATACTTGGATTGGAACGACTCGATCTGGCTGTGATAGGAAAGGCCGGCGAGCGGGAAGAACGTGCCGATGCGCGTGGGAAATTCTCCCGTGTAGATCAGGTTTCCTTGATGGCGATGCGGGTTGTCGTGCGCGTCATTCGCGTAACGCCAAAGGTAACTGAGATTCGGCTGCCAGCCGCGATCATAGGAGTTCAGCACGTCGGCACTCACCCCTTCCACCTGACGCCACGGGCCTTTCACTTCGTTCGCCGCCACCAGGCCGGTGACGGGGTTGGTGCCCGGTACATACGCGCGATAATTTTCGGAGTCCGTGTAGAAAGTGTAGTAGTTATATTTCGCGATGAACTGATGCTTGGTTTCATGGACCGCGTAGTCGAAGACTCCGCGAAACGCCATTTGGGTGGTGCGTTGCCCGGTCTGTGTAATGTCGTAGCTGGAAACCCGCACTGCGCGCTGCCCGCCCAAACCGGCGACGGTGGTGGACTCCTCGATGTTCTGGTTACCGCGATTGGTTTTTTCGTTATACCACTGGTTGTAGATATTACCCTCGGTCTTGAAATATTTTGTCCAAGTCTGGCTCCAGCGGGCCGTGATGTAGCGGTGATCCTTGCCGGTCTCGATGTCCGGACCCGTGATGGACCAATTCAACGGGACGTTATACGCGAGGTACCACGGCAGCCGCACCGCGGCACCGTTGCGCGTCACGGTGGCGAAGCGCAACGCCGTGCGATTGCTTGGCACCGAGCGGTCGCGCACCTGTTCGACGTCGACGCCCAGGATCGTGTTCTTGAACGGCCGCCACTCCACGGCGCCGAATAGCAATAGCCGATGGTCCGCGTCGAACTCGGGAATGTTGGACTGGTTTTGAATCGAGGCGCCGTTGAAGGACGCGTCGGAGTACTGGACCCCGAGTCGCAGTCCGAACTGCGGAGTGACTTTGCGATTCACTTCGGCGCGATACCGCTGCTGGAAGTTGCCATATTGGTATTCTAGCTCGGAGAAATTTCTGCCCAGCGGCCGCTTCGGCGTGATATTCACCGCGCCACCCGCCGACGCCGAGCTCATGAGGACGGAAGGCGGGCCCTTGATCAGCTCGATGCGTTCAACGGCACCGGAGTCCGGCACGCCGTTCGTGCTGTTGCCGACCCGGTTGGTGAACTGACCCTCGGCGTTCATTTGCGCGCCCTGGCCGCGGACCAAACCATTTTCCGGACTAAACGACGCTGAGAACTGCATCGCCTCGGCGATGTTCGTCGTCTGCAGATCATCCAGCAGATCGCGATTGATGAGAGAAATTGAAAGCGCGAGTTCCTTGACCGGTTTCCCGGTGAGGACGGAACCCGCCGCCGTATCGCTCGAATAATATCCGATGTCACGGTCCGTTGAAACCGTGAACTCCGAGAGCCGCACGGTTTCGCCCGCGGGCACGGCCGGCGCATTGACCTCCGGCTTGGGTGAAGAGACCACTTGGCCCAGGCCGAGGGATACAGTGCTGAGAACGGCAACGAGCTGCAGGAACCTGTGGTGTTTAGGGGCAATCATGGCGGTGGGTTTGGTGGTTGGCTGACGCCGAGTTTCGAAACCTTGCGTCGCGCGGCGAAGAGCAGCGCGGTGCCGGGTGGTCCGGCGCCGCTTGGCCTTGGCTGCAACAGGGGTTTCCAGTGCAGCGTGATTATGGCGTTTCACCGCGTTTCGCCTATTACCCGAACGGATAGGCGGCGGACGCACCGCGGAGTGCCGTAAACGCGTCCCGGCGTTTCGAGCTGCGTCAGCGGAGCGGCTTAATCCTGCGCGCCCCGCGCTCCCGTAGCAGATCTGCTTAACGCAAGCCCGACTCCGTGGCGGCCAGCGCGGCCCGCAGCTCGGTCAGCATTTTCTTCGCCTCGACATACGAGTCGTAGCCCGGCCGCCGCATCGAAAGCGTTTCGATTGGAATGTACCCACGGTAACCGGAACGACGAATGATGGTGACGAGTTTCAGCATGTCCGTTCGCGGCGTGTTGGTCTCGCTGCCCAGCGTCTCCTTGATCTGCCAGTTGACGGCATACGGCGCGACCTGCGCGATGTCGGCATACGGGTCGGCGGTCAGATATTTGCCCGTATCCACGAGGGCCGCGCACCACTCGTGATCCACCCGGCGTAGCAGGCTGAGATGCTCGGCGCCGGAGTTGATGAAGTCGCCGTGATTCTGCACCGCGACAATCACCCCGAATCGTTTGCCGTGTTCCGCCGCTTCGCGGAGGGCGGCGGCGAGATACGTTTCCACCGTCTCACGCGGCGCGTTGTTGGACGCCTGCTTCCAGTTCTTGAACGGCTGCTGCGAATCCGCAAAGGCCCGCACGGTCGGCGCGCCGAGCTTCGCGGCGACCTCAATCCAGGTTTTCAACCGCGCGACCCCTTCCGCGCGAATTTTCGGATCGGCCGCGGTGAAATCATTGCGAATGCCGGTGCCACTGATCCCCAGCCCGAGATTGAAGATATGGCGCTTCAACGCGACGAGGTAGTCGTCCGCCGGCGCCTGCGGGTATCCGGGAAAGAAATATCCAGTGAGATCCACGGCATCGAAGCCTTCCTTCGCACAGAAATCACACACCCCGAAAAGATCCACGCCCTTCGTCTTGTCCTTGGCGTTGGCGTTCAGCAGTTCGAGGAACGAGTAGGCGTTCAGCGACGTGCGCAGATGCGATCCGCCAACGCGCGGGATCGGCCCAGGCGCGGCATTCGCCACGCTGCGGCAAACGGGGGCGGCGGCGAACGGCGCGAGCGCGGAGCTGAACAGAAAGCGACGGCGGGTTACGGGGATTTTCATGGATAAATGTTTTCGCGCCGCCGGCGGCACCGCTTTACGGCAGGACGTAACGATAACCGACGAACGCGAACTGGCGGCTGTCGGGCGACCACGACGGCACATTGATCGTACCCTGGCCGCCGAAGAGCGTGGCGATGATCTTGGGTTTCCCGCCGGCGAGCGGCATCAGCCGCAGAGTCACGTTTTGATCCCGCGGATGACCTTTCACCGTCTTGTCGAATGACACGAAGACGAGCCACTTTCCGTCGGGCGAGGGATGGGCGAACCAATCCGCAAAATTTGGATCGGTTGTCACTTGTTCCTGTTCGGATCCGTCGGGATTCATCCGCCAGATCTGCATCACACCGGTCCGCTCGGAATTGAAATAAATCTTCGCACCGTCCGCGGTGAATTCGGCGCCGTCGTCCAGCCCCTCGGCCGTCGTGAGTCGCTGTTCCGTGCCGCCGGCGGCCGGAATGGCATAGATGTCGAAGTTGCCGTTTCGCCGCGCGCAATAGACGAGCGTTTTTCCATCGGGCGACCAACCGTGCCAATACGAAGGGCCGGTGGGAGTGATGAGCCGCGGTTCGCCTCCGGTCGAAGGCACGACGTAGATTTGTGAACCAATTTCCCCGCGGCCGGAACTGAGGGCGAGCCATTGCCCATCGAAGGAGAGACCATGGTCGTTGTTGATTCGATCGACCGCGCCGGTGGGGATGCGACGCGGCTCACCGCCCTCCACCGGCACGGTATAGATGCCGCCGTCACGGTTGATGAAAAACTGTTTTCCGTCCCGCGCCCAGTTGGGCGCCTCAAAAGTCGAGCGCTCGCGCAGGACCAGGTGTCGCTCGCCCGTGGCGATCGTGATCGTTTCCAAAGAGGTCTCGCGTATCCGTTTCTCGCCCTCTTTCGCGATTCGGTTCTGCAGGGTGACGTTTGAAATTAGAGCGGTCTCCGAATTGGCCGCATTGTGGGAGCACACCCCAAGTCCCACGTACACCGGGTCGGGAATCGCGAGTGAAATGGAACCAACGGGGATGAACGGGCCGCCCTTTTTCGCGGCCGACACCGTGAAGACGTTGCCATCGCGTTCGAGCCTGACGGTCGCCGGCGCGAGTAGCGGAGTGCGGATGCCAATGGTATCTGCTCCTTTGGCTTTGCGATATTGCAGCTCGATCAGCCTGTCGCCATGCACGGCGACGTCGACATAGGCGTCGTCCGGTTCCAGTCCCGCGCGTACGATGGCGCAGGCCTTGCGATGGGCTTCCTTGCCCTCGGCCAGCCACGCAACGTCCATGGTGAACGAAAGATCGCCGGAGAGTTTTTTATGCACGAAGTGAAACGCATCCTCCTTGAACCACATGTTCGCACCGCTGCCGGTGATGCGGTAGGTGCCGGACGCGGCGACAAACTCGGCTGATCCTGGGCGCGAGATTTTTCCGATGTCGACCGCCTGGTCGAATTCACCGATCGGGGTCGCGCCACGCGCGGTGAGCGCGCAGCACAAAAGAACGATCGGAATCGCACGGATGATGAAGAGGGGCATGAAGTCGGTCTAGTGGATCGGGCACAGAGGTGGAAACCTTCGTTTCGCCCTCCGGCCGTGACGTGCGGCCCTCCACTTTAGCAGCATCGGCCGGCGATGCTATTATCCGATCGGATAATTGGCGCCGGCGGTCAGGCCTTAAGCAGTCCACGTTCAAAGCCGCGCGCGACCGCTTCGGCGCGATCCGCCGCCTGCAACTTTGCCAGCAATGACCGCACGTGGGCCTTTGCGGTGTTTTCCGAAACTCCCAGGAGGCGACCAATCTCCGCATTGGTGAATCCCTGCCGCACGAGGCCCAGCGTTTCCAGTTCACGGCGGGAAATATTTCCGCCCTCGTGCTCGACGGACATCTGCGACGCGACCGCCTGGCCGATTACCTGGCCGCCTGAATGCACCGTGCGGATCGCGACCATCAGTTCGGGCGGATGGATTGTTTTCGTCACGTAGCCGCACGCACCGGCGGCCAACGCATGCCGCACTTCCTCGGGCGCTTCCGAGGACGTGAGGATCAAAGCGCGGGCGTTGGGAAATTCCGCTCGCAGACGCCGCAACGTCTCAACGCCGTCGATTCCTGGCATGCAGAGATCGAGCAGCATCACGTCGGGTTGATGCTTACGCCAAAGTGCAATGGCGGCCTCGCCGTCGCCGACTTGCGCGACCACCTGCATCCCGGGCTCGAAGCTCAGCACGTTGGCGAGCCCCGCCCGGACCACGACGTGATCGTCTACCAACATCAATCGGATTACTGGGGAGGGGGAAGAGGCCATGGAACGCGAGGTGCGCGAGTTTGCCGGAGATCGTCGGTGCCTGCAATCGTCACATCGGGTAGTCGCCACGCCTCACGCCACCGTTTCATCGTATGATCGCAGCGGCACTTCAATCCGGATGGTCGCGCCGTGGGCGAGTGAACTTTCGATTTGCAGGCTGCCATCGAGCCGCTCGATGCGCTCGCGCATGCCGACGAGTCCGAAGTGGCCGCGATTTGCTCCGGCCACGGCATCGACCACGAAGCCTGAGCCGTCGTCGCGGATCGTAACCGAGACCCAGTCCGGCCGGTCCGACGTTCGGGCCTCGATCGCAATGGTTCGCGCCCCAGCATGCTTCAGTGCATTGCGGACTGCTTCCTGCGCGGCCAGCAGGAGGTTGCCGGCGACGAACTCCGACACGGCGGAAAAATCGCCATCGGCGCGCAGTTCGATTTTGGTCGAATGACCCGTGCCCTCCCGCTCGACCATGGCGCGGAGCGCCTCCGGCAACGTCTTTCCTTGCAGCGGCAGACTCCGCAGGGCCCAGACCGATCCGCGCAATTCCTGGACGGCGTGATCAAGGATCCTGCGGGCCACCGCGAGGTGCGTGATGGGCTTCTGGCCTCGATCGCTCAACGCCGCCTCGGCCTCGCCGGCGCCGATTTGAAACCCGATGCCGGCGAGGGTCTGGAGCAACGTATCGTGCAGATTCGCCGCGAGCCGGTTTCGTTCGCGCAGCGTCGCCTGGAATTCCACCGCCGCATCGCGTCGCGCCCGCATCGCCACGGCAAGCTGCTCCGTTTTGCGTCGGACTTGCCGGCGCAGTTCCCAAACCCAGCCCAATGCGACCAGGAACGCCAGCGCCACCATCGCGACGGCGGCAAGCAGGCGTTCCGCCGTCCACCACGAGGGCGACCGGACGACGACGACGTCGTTCGCGTTCCGCAGAATCACATCGAGACGCGTCGGGACGAGCGAAAGACGTGGCGATGCGACCGACGTATACTCGAGCTGCACGATGCCGGTGACCTCGAGCTCGCTGCCCGCGGCCAGCGTAGCCAAACACTGAGTGTCACCGGGCGGAAAAAAAGCGCCCAAAATCATTTCGCCTCGCTTCAATGTCAGCCGACGCGAGGGCTGCCTCGGGTCAGGGTCGGATTGGACGGCAAGCAAAGTCGCGCGGAAAGTGATCAGGTGCCCGTCGAAATCGTGCGGCAGCGCCTGCCGCCCGGTGTACATGGCTTTGGTGTCCAGCTCGATGATGTCTTCGGGACTGATCGCGATCGGCGGTGGGACGATGCCGGTCCCAATCTTCCGCACCGCGGCCTCGGTCAGCATGCCCACTGCCCGGGTCATATCGACAAATCCCGCCGCCTCGACGCGGTCCCCTGCTTGAACGCGTTCCGCCGAGCGAACCTCCACCCGGATCGCTGCGTCACCATCTTGGAGATACAGGAGTTTTCCGTCCTGCGAAAACGTCACGGTCCCGATTACCCGCAGACGATGCGGGCCCGTCGGCTCAGGACGGAACGGGAGCAGACGGTCGAGCCCGACCAGCGGCGCGGCGAAAGGCGCGGTGGCCGGCGACTCAATGACCAGATCGCCGGCCAGGCTGCAGAAGAGCCGCGGCATCGTGACTTCGCCCCGGCTGTTGAACCGGGTTACGGCCACGCCGGTTACGGTCACGTTGGCATCCACGATCGCCGCGGGGTCGGGTAGTGCCGTGCCCGAAACTTCCGCGGTGAAACGGCCGGGATCGGCATTGAGCTCCAGCACCCACCCCGACCCGGCGGGACGATATCCCTGCACCACGGCATGGACCTGGATCCGCAACCCGGCCTCGGCGCCGCTGAAAAACCGCGCGGGAACCATCGGTCGTGGCGGAGGCAGAGGCGCGTTCCCTACCACTCGAAGCGCCTTGGGCAGCAGCACGGGCGCGTAGCCACCCGGACCGCTCACCGCCTCGATCGCCAGGACGCGGCCGACGCGAATCGCATCAAGGGTGGAATCGTCCGCCGTCCAGATCCCACGGGCTCGCGCCTCCGCCAGGTCTAGCCAGCAGCCTCCCGTGTCATCCTGTACGATGATTTGGTCGCGAAGTCCGCGCCAAGTGACGACGCCCTGCACGCGCACGGGCAATAATTTGGCCGCATCTTCCCGCGACAGCGCCCGCACCTCGCCAATATGAAGGAGGGGCGGATTTGCGGTTGCCGCGATCGACCACGCGAGCGGCGCGAACCAGGACGCGGTGAAGAATAAGCAGAAGCGGGAAATTTTCATCGGCAGCGCGACTGCACACAGCCTCGCTGGTCGCTGACGTGCTAGAAGTCGGGGTCCATCCGGTCAACGTTGACGGCTCGCCTCACGTGCGTGCTGCAGCGCTTCGTCGGTGCGGCCGAGGCGTTGCAGGACGAACGCGAGGTCGGCCTGCAGGCCCGGGAGCGCCGGGTCGAGCCGTAGCGCTTCGCGGAATTGCCGCAACGCTTCCTCGAGCTCGCGGGCATTGAGCAGCACCCGGCCGTACGTGTAGTGAAACGTCGGCGATTCCGGGTCCAGGCTCATCGCTCGTTCGAAATGCGCGCGGGCCTCCGGCAGGCGGTCCGTCAACGCGAGTGCCACTCCCCACTTTAATTCCGCGTCCGCATGATCCGGCCGGAGCCGGATTGTCTCTGCAAACTGCGGAATGGCGGCGGCAAATGCGCCGCGCTCGGCCTCCGCGAGTCCGAGATTGTAGTGCGCTTCGGCCAACGGCGGTTGCAATTCGATCGCGCGGTGGAAGTGCCGGATTCCTTCCTCGGTGCGGCCCAAGGCGGTCAGGGCGATCCCGAGATTGTTCTCCGCTTGCGCATAGCGCGGCTGCAACTGCAGCGCGCGCTCCAGCAAAGGCAGCGCTTCCACAGCGTGCCCCGTGCGCGTGAGATCGTCGGCCAGATTGTTCAGCGCTTCCGGATAGTCCGGTTTAAGCTCCAGCGCCCGCCGGGCGTGCGGCAACGCTTCCTCGGGTGCCCCGCGACTGGCCAGTTCCATCGCGAGGTTGTGATGCGCGACCCAACTGTCGGGATTACGAGCCAGCGTCGTCCGATACAGCGTGACCGAGTCCACATACTGTTTGCTCTGCTGCCACGTGAGCGCGCCGAGCAAGGCGACGATCGCGACGCCGAGGACCCGCACGGCTTTCCCGTGGAGCCGAAGCGTCCCAGTTTCCCCCGCCTTCGCGAAGCCCGCGGCAACGACGGCGAAGAAACTCAGGCTCGCGAGATATTGAAAATGGTCGGCCACATACGAGAAAATGAACGGGTACACGTTCACGAAGCCGAGCACCGGGAACAGGATGCCGCCATAGAGGAGCACCGCCGCCGGCAGCGCGCGGCCGCGTCCCGACCGTATCCACCAGAGCAATCCACCCGCTAGCCCAATCGCCGCGAGTGGGAAAAGATATTGCCACCCGGCGCGCGCGTCGACGTGCCAGCGGGGATAGAAGAACGCCAGGTCCGCCGGCCAGATCAGTTTGCCGAGATAGAACCAAAAGATCCGGCCCGCCAGCAGGCCGCGTTCGACGAGACTGAGATTAAAGTCGGCGCCCTGGGCCCCAATACTGGTGCGCTCGATCCACGCGGTGAAAAGTCCGGCGACGGCTCCGACTCCGAACCACGGTAGCAACGCCAGCACGTCAGCGCGCCAGGAAAGCCGGCCGCGGCGCCACCACGCGATCACGAGCAAGGCCGCGGGAAGTGAGGCCGTGACGGTTTTGGTCACCAGCGCCGCCACAAACCAAAGCGTGGCCACGGCATAGCGCGCCGGTCGTCGCTCGTCCTCGAAACGCAGCCAGGCGAGCGCCGCCGCGAGATAAAATACCGTCGAGAGCGTGTTCTTCTGCTCGGCAATCCACGCAACCGATTCGACGGCCACCGGATGGAGCGCGAAGAAGAATGCCGCCAGCACTGCTCCCGGGATCGCCAGTCGCCGGAGCAGCGCGACCAGCAGGCAGCCCGCGGTGGCGTGCCACACCAAGTTGACGAGGTGGTAGCCGATCGCGGCGTCGCCCCAGAACCGATGCTCGATCCAGAACGCCGAGTGCAGGAGCGGATAATATTGCTGCGTCGCGCCGACCTCGAACCAGATGCGGCCGAGTCCTGTCCAGGATTGCAGGTCCGATCGAGTGACGTGCCCGGCATCGTCCCACAAAAGTTCGCCGTTCAACGCCGGGAAATAAGCCGCGAACGTCACCACGACGAGCAACCCAAAGACCGCGGCCAACGACCAGCCGCGTGACTCCGGGACGGTCCCCGCGTCGGCGCGGAGCGGGGCGGAGACAGTCGTTCGCTTCATCGTCACAAAACAGCGAACCAGCGGGTGCGCGGCCGAACAAGCCGTTTGCTGGTGGGAAAGCGGCGATTTGACGCGGTCATTATCCAACGACGCAAAAAAATCGCCGCCACTCAGTCGAGCGGCGGCGCGAAAGATCCACGGTGTCGCCCGCTATAAATCAAACGAGGCCGACAGAATGAACTGTCGCGGATCGACGATGCGATAAGCCAGTGGTGTGCCGTCGGGGAAAGCCTGCGTGGCCTGCAAACCGCCGCCGTTCTCCTGTACATTCTTCACGTTGAGCTGGAATCTCGCTCTCACGCGATCGCCGAAGAGCTTGGTATTATAGCCGACGAAGAGATCGATATAGGTCTCGGCGGGACTGTAGATCGGACGGTTCGGATTGAGCGCGGTGATCGAGGCAGGCAGGGATTGGACGCCATAGAAACCGATGGCGCCTTTGTCCTGCCAACGCGCCGAACCGCCGACGCTCACGTTCTTGAGGAACCTGTTTTCCGTGAGGCCCGACAACTGATACCGCGTGTTGAACTTGGCCGCGTATTTGCGGATCTGCGGGCGCGGCCGCCCCTCGAGCTGGCGATAAACCGCGAGCGGTCCTTCGACGAACGTCGTGTAATTCGTCGCGGCGGAGTTGGTCGCGTTGTAGTTCGCGCTGGTAAAGCCGGTGCCGAGAATATTGCGCCAGAGCAGGTGCCCGGTCGCTCCCACGGGAAGACCGGCCGCGCCCGGCGATGCCGCCGTGAAGCGCGGGTCTTCCACCGTCGTCCAGATCGGCATGCGCGTGGCGATCCAGTCTTCGATCGTGCCACCCGCATTCTTGTTGATCGCTTCCGTTTTGGTGACGGAGGCGCTGACCGTCCACGCGCGCGACACGTTGAGGTTGATTTCCAATTCGTCGCCTTTCGAAACATAATCCTGCGTCGCGGAGAGCGTTCCCGCCGCGATGTTGGCTTCCAACGCATCGATTGTCGCCTCGGGCAAACCCATCGTCTTGGCGACGGCTGTCTTGATTTGAGCGGGGGTAAACGTCGGATTGAGCTGCGTGGTCCATTCCGTCGCGCGATCCTGCAGGTTCCAGGCGTCGGCGGCGTTCAGTCCGTCGGCGCGCAGGACGCGTTGGGCAATCGTGGCGATGTCGCCGTTCCGGATGTTGATCTGGTCGGTTTGGTAGTGGTTATACCGCACCGACAATCTCCCATCGAACATCGCTACCCAGATGCCCTTGTCCGTGGTTTTGCCGGTCTGATTCGGTAGCGGCCGCAGGAAGAGATCGACCGCCGGCCCCTGCGGAATAAAGTTATCCGAACGGTTGTAGGTGACGCTGAGACTACTGACGACTTCGGCGAGAAGCCGGCCCACGCCGCCGCTCTTCATCCGGGCATTCAGGAATTCGAGCTCGCGGAAAGGACGCACCACGACCGAGCTCGTTTTCGTCTTGCCCTGAGCCAGGCGCCAGCCCGGTAGCCATTGGTCGGACGCGCGATAGTCGTAGGCCAGGAGGTCCGGAGTGAGCGTGGCAAAGGGCGCGTTGTGGGAAAAGACTTTGTCCCGCCGCAGCCCGAACGTTGTCACCAATCGATCATTGAGAAACGTGCTCTGCACCACCCCGCCAAGGGTTTTAATGATCAATTCCTGCGACGACAGCGAACCGCCGCCGTCGGGGCTTGGCGTGTTTTTAATCTGAGTCTGATCGTAGTGCCAGGAGCCCGCATCGCCCCACACGAGAGGAACCGTGGCGCCCACCGGGAAATTGCTCGGACCATACTGGACGCCGCCACCGGGCGTGCTGCCGACGTAATATTGCTCAAACATTCGTCCCACGTTGCCGGGGGCAATCTGGTACCGGGTGTTTGAGGTCGTGCGACTCGCCAGCGGCACTCCCGCGTCATACTGCGCCTTGATCCATGGAATGCTGAGCGACGTCGGCGTATGCCGGTAGGCATACTGTCGGCTCTGCTGATCCTTGTATTCAGAATAACCCAACAGCTGGTGCGTGCCGAGCCACTTGGTCCAGCCCTCGTTCTTCGTGAGGTTCAGGCGATAGGCCAGCTGGGCGCGCGTCGTGTCCCAGAGCAAGGGCTGCTCGCGCAGGAACGGCTCGGAGCTCTTGAGGTAGGGCCGGCCGAAGTACGGATTGGGCGTGCCGTCGAGATTGACGATATTGGGGTCGGCGTAGATCTGGCCCTGGATGCCGTTGACGCTCGCGACGCCCATCGGCAGGTCGGAAATCCGTTTCGCGTTCTCGCGCATGAAGGTGACCTGACCCGCCAGCATGTGCCTCGGGGTGTTGAGGAAGATCTGATCGACCTGAGCCAGGTAGGTGTGCACGTCGTCCCAGAGCTTGCCCGCCGAAAGGCTCACCTTCGACCAGTCGTAAACCGACTTGTCCGCCAGCGCCCCGCTGGTGGCAAAGAGTGGCTGGTTGGCACTCGTCGGGTTGACCGCCGCCGTCTGCAGAAAGCGGATGGTGCTCGCGGCGTTCAACAGCGGGGAGGTCGCGTTCGTATTGTTGGAAGGCGCCGAGTAATAAGGCGCCTCGCCCGCGCCACCGATGCGGAACACGGCGCGCGCGTCGTTCGCGGCAAAATAACTCGGCAACGTTGTAATCGCGGTCGTGGAGCCGGCCTGCAGGGTGCCGCTCGCACCCTGGCCGTAGCTCGTGCCGTTGATCGTAATGAGCCGGGTGACGGGATTCCACGCCGGCTTCCCGGCCGCGATCCAACTCGTGATGTAGTCGCGCGGCGTCGTGTAGTTGGGCCGCAAGGACGCGTTTTTGTAGTTGTACCACGAAAGCGCGATGGTGGTGTTTTTGAACGGCTGGGCTTTCAGCTGCAGGCTCAGGCGTCGGGCGTCTTCACCCGAGGGTTTGCGGACAAAGCCGGTGTGCTGGTTCGCGTAGCTCGCCCGCAGCGCGAATTTGTTCTTGAGCAGCATGCGGTTCACGTCGAGCGAGCCGCGCCAGCCGTCGTAGCTGTCACCGCGGATTTCCACCTTGGTGAAATCCCGGCGCAGGTTCGCCGTCGAGGGCACCTGGTTGACCGTGCCCGCGGAATTGCCGAGGCCGAAGATATTGGCATTCGGCCCGCGACTCAGCTCGAGCGAGTCCATCCACAAGGGATCCACCGGCACGCGTCCCGTCGTCGCGATATTGTTGAACGCGATGTTGGCCGAACCAATGCCGCGGACGCGATTCGCGTTGTTGGGGTCGAGGGTGACATTGTCGGTCACCGCGCCGGTGCGATCGACGTCAAACGCGGAATAGGAATTGGTGCCCTCGGTGCTCGCCAGCTGATCGAAGATGTCGTTGATATCGAGCATCGCGAAATCGGACATCTGCTCCTTTGTCACGACGGTGATCGATTGGCCGAGGTCCTCGATCTTCGAGTTCAGGCGCGTGCCCGACATGGTGTTCGAGGCAAAGTAGCCCTTGTCGTCCGCGATGACTTCGAACGGCGACAGCGCGACGACGTCCCCCGACGCCGACGTGGCGCCGGCCGTCACCGCGCCCGCCGCCTGCTTCTCGGCAGCGTCTTTCGCCGCAAGCTCATCGGGATCGAGCACGCCGTTCCGATTCGTGTCGTAACGCGCCAGCGTGACGGCGTCGGCCTGCATGGGAGCCGCTTGCTGGGCAAACAACGAGGAGACGCTCAACACAAACGCCAGGACAGCGGCGGGTGGAATCGCCCGACTCGTCTGGGTCGGGCAGTTGGTTTGGGTGGGGTGGGAGGTCATGGGAAGGTCAGATCCCGCGGTCGCGATCGTTTCAGGGAAAACGCGCTTCGAGGAGCGGAGGGTTGGGTGTTCGTTAAACTCGGCTACCCGGCGCGACGCCTCAATGATCCCGTTGCGCGCATTGTTGACTAATTCAGAGCGATTTCGGTCCCCGGCATACCGCCTGACAGCCGGCTCGGTGCCCGGAACCAGAAGTGGGTTACTAGCTTGCGGAGCTTTTCTCCTCAGCGCGCGGTGGAATTCCGCAGCGGTGCTGAAGGGGGGACAAACTCGACAATGCGATTCGCGGCTTCTGGAATGAAACGATGCCCGCTGTTACCCTGCAGGACGTCGCGCATCGCGCCGGCGTTCACCGCTCGACCGTGGCGCTTGCCCTTCGCGATCACCCGCGAATTCCCGAAAGCACGCGGCGTCGGCTCCGCGCCCTCGCGGAAAAGCTCGGCTACCGGCCGAACCCACTGGTCGCCGCGCTGATGCAGTCGCGACGCACGGGCCGCACCGCGACCCATGCGACGCTGGCGTTCGTCACGAATTATCCGACGCGCTTCGGCTGGCGGCGCGAACACCATAACCGTCCGGACTTCTTTCCCGGAGCCCTGGCGCGGGCGAAGGACTTCGGTTACAAGCTCGAGCACTTCTGGCTCGCCGAGCCTGGCATGACGCCGGAGCGTTTCTGCGACATCCTGACCACCCGCGGTGTGCACGGACTTCTGCTGGGCCGTCTGCCGCCGGGCCAGCACTCCATCGAGTTGCTCTGGCAGCGCTTCTCGTGCGTGGCATTTGGGATGACGCTGCGTTCACCCCGGCTCCATCGCGTGACGGAAAACCACTTCGACACCGCGTGGCAGGGAATGCAGCAATGCCTCGATCGTGGGTATCGACGAATCGGATTCGCATTTACCGAACCAAACGACAGCCCGCGCGTCGGGGATCGCTGGCTGGGGGCCTATCTGCTCCAGCAGTTGAAACTCCCCGTCGGGCAACGGCTGCCGCTGTGTCCGGGCCTGCGGCCGGATCGCGCGGCATTTGCGCAGTGGTTTGAAAGCCAGCGGCCCGACGCGCTGCTCGTGAACCACGCCGCGCCTGCGGTCGCCTGGCTCCGCACGCTGGGCAAGGAGGTGCCGCGCGATGTGGGCTTGGTTGAACTCGAGAATCATCCGGAGCACGGCTCGGCCGGTGTCTACTATGAGCCCGCCAAGATCGGCGCTCTCGGGGTGGAAATGCTGATCAGCCTCATGCACCGCAGCGAAAAAGGCATCCCGGCCGACAAGCACGAAGTCCTCCTCTCCGGCGAATGGCGCGAAGGCACCACGCTGCGTCCACGACCGACGGGTTCGTCGTAATCGACCTGCGGCGACGCGGAGGGCGAAAATTGGTCTGAAGTCGAACCCGCGCGTCTTCAGGCGGCTCGTCCGAAAACCCGTCGTCTGAGCGTAACGAAGAATCCAGTTCGGCGCACGCAGCCTTGCCGCGGTCGACGATCGTCTTGCCGGCCAACGCGCCACTGGATTCTTCACTCCGTTCAGAATGACAGAGGAGCATGATGCCCCCTTCCGTGTTTCGCCTTCCGCCTTTGAGCTTTCTCCCATTGATTCGCCTGTCGTATGAGATTCGCCATCGTCATCTGCCTATTGGTCGTGGGCCGCGGATGGGGAGCAGAGCCGCTGGTCGTCGATCTCTGGCCGGGAAAAACGCCGGGCGATGTCGGCCTCACTCGCGAGGAGCAAAGTCGGATTCATCCGTCGAAAATTGTCGGGCCGACGAAGCTGATCACCAACGTGTCGAAGCCGACGATGACCATTTATCGGCCGGCGGCGGATCGAAACACCGGGACGGCCATGATCATTTGTCCGGGTGGCGGGTACTGGGATCTCTATTGGGAACTCGAAGGCGAAGAGGTGGCCGCCTGGCTCAATTCGCTCGGGATGACCGGCATCATTCTCAAATATCGCGTGCCGCGCCGGCCTGGCGACGAACGTGGTGAGCCCCCAGCCGGTCCGCTCTTGGACGCCCAGCGCGCCGTGAGCCTCGTGCGTCACCGCGCCGCCGAGTGGGCCATCGATCCGCAGCGGATCGGCATGATTGGCTTTTCCGCCGGGGGACATCTCGCGCTCGCCACCGCGACCGGCTTCGAACGCCGGACGTATGAACGCGTCGACGAAACAGACGACATAAGCAGCCGGCCTGATTTTGCCGTGTTATGTTATTCGGGATATCTGAAGGCGAAAGACCGCGACGAGATCCCGGCGGGCATGCGTATTCCTTCCGACACTCCGCCCATCTTTCTCGCTCACGCGTCGGATGACACGAGTGCGATCGGCGGCAGCAATCCCGACAACAGCGCCGTCATGTATATGGCGTTGCAGCGGGCGAAAGTGCCGGTGGAGCTGCATATTTTCGCCAATGGAAACCACGATTTTGGCGTGCGGAAAGACACGAAGCTCGCGGCGAGTTGGATGGACCTTTGCGTGAAATGGCTGCGCAACTACCGTTTTCTTCCGCCGCCGCCCTGAAAACCCTTTGGATAAAATTATCTGGATCGCGGCATGGACGGAACCCAGTGAAAATGATCCCCTCGCCTCGGCGAACTGGCGGGCGAAAAGGATGGGGAAAATTAAACGAATCTGTAGTGGCCCAAGAGACTCCGTACGCATCTAACAAGCCCTCGCGGGATTTTTGTGTGCCTACGGGAGCTCGAAAAACTCCACCAACACCACGCCGGAACTGTCGCCTCTTCCGCTCGCTTGTACGGTATACCTGCCGGGAGGAAGGGTTATCTCCAAGGCGGCGTCTTTTGAGGCGGGATCCAGCTTGAACGCTCCCACCTCGGTAAAGGTCGCCGTCAGCTTTTTTCCGCCACCCCAATCGTTGTTCAGCGCAATGCTGTTCCGACGTTCGTCGAATAGCTCGAATTTCGGATCCGCCATTGCTCCGCCGAGACCAAACGTGGTCCGGAGCGTCGGTCCCACGACGCGCACCAACACTCGTTGCGGCAGAACGCCGCTGACGACAACGCTGACCGCAAGGGTGTCGCCGGCGGAAATTTGCTTGAGCGCGGAAAAGTTGACGACCCGCGGGGTGGTGCGCGTGAAGTCACCCGGCGGCGTGGCGTCGTACAGTTCAGCGAGCACGGTACCCGCTGCGCCATGACCGCTCACCTCCATGGTTAAGGTGACTGCCGGCGGGAGCTCCGAACTCAAAAGGAGCGCCGCGTCACGCGAGTCGGGCGACAAAATAGGAAACGTCCCCACGCGGGCGGAAGCCGCGGCCAGTCCGACCCCGTCCTGGTCTTCCCAATTATCGTTGGTCGCGATCAGTCTCCCATCCTGTGAGACCTTGAGCAGCGGATCGGGTAGTCCGTCGGTCACCCCAAGGGCGGCCAGCGAGGGACCAACGGCGCGTACGACAAGTGGTTTCACCCCGCTGACGCCCGCGCCGCCCAGCACTATTCCTACGGTGAACGATGGCTCGGTGGCCGCGATCCGGGTAAGAATAGAGAAATGAGTAATTCGGCCCGCAACCTCGAGCACAGCGGTGGCGCGCGGGTGGGCGCCATTTGGGCGACCTCCATAGTCGAAGACGTAGTCGACGGGCAGGGTAGGAATCTTCGCCGGTTCGCCCCGCCGAATGGCATCACAGTAAGCGGCCCAATGGTAATCCGGGGGCGCCGGCAGGCGATAGTGAGGAAGCTCCATCAGTAGGCCGGCAATGCAGACCGCGCGGGCGGTGAACGCTACGGCCTTGGGCCGCGCGTCGAATTCCAGAATCACCAGCCACACGAGCAAAATGCGCGCGATATAAAAATAACTGTCGCCGTTGATGAGGTCGGGGTAGGCCCACGTATCGGGCCGAACCCGCCACACACAAACCGATGTGATGGCGACAAACATCACCACGATCTGCGTGCGCAAGAGACGCCGCGGATCCGGTCGGAGGGCCCAGCCCAACACCACCACAATGAAAGTCAGCCCGATGGCGCCCAGCATGGTCCAGGCGAGGGCGGCGGCTATTTCCTCACCCAAAACCGGCCACACCACGAGTCGGCTCCCTGTCACCGCGAGGAGCAATTCCACATTCAGCGCTCGGGCCTGCGGCGGCAGCTGTAGATTCGTCCTGGTAATGAAATAAATTTGAACCGCGGCACACGCTCCCGCGGTGAGCAGTACGGCGAAATTGTCGGCATGCCGATCGCGCCACCAGCGCCAGGCCAGCATCGGCAGAAACACCACTACGAACGGACCGGTGAGTCCGATCACCGCGAGGATGGCGAGATCGGCGCACCGTTGCGCCGGCGTCACCGGACGGGTGATGAGAATTTGTGCGACGATAAAAAACGCGGTCAACCAATGCAGGTTGGTGATATTGAACCACACTTCACCGGTGTGGGCCGCGACCACCAGGGAAAGCACCAGCCACGGTTGACCCGGCAACGCAATCCGACTCGAGGCCAGGCGCGCAAAGAGCGCGACGGTGACGAGAAATGCGGCCCAGTTGTAGATCGCCGGCCAGTGCGCCACGTCCGCCACGTGGCTCGCGGCCCAGGCGATGGCGCGCGGCAGCAGATGCAGGTAGCCGCGATAAGGCAAGAACAGGGCCCGTGCCCCAAACTCATCGTTCCCGGCCAGATGGATGGGGCCGTCCTCCGCCCACAATTGCGGTGTGCCCAGGGCCCACGGCTTGCGCGCCACGAGCAGACCGGTGGCGAGCAGCACGGTCGCCCACGCCGGCCACGGCCGGCGCCACCCCGACGCCATCCTGGTTCGCAGCCACGGCACCAGCCGGCGCAGGCGGGAAGGTGAGCTGCCCGCAATCGGCACCGCGATCGGACCCCTGGGATCCTTTGAAAGTGGTCTCCGATCGCTCACCGCGCGCCAGCTTCACGGGCACGCGTTGCATCACAAGAAAAACCACGCGCCCGATTCACCCGGCGCCACGACGTCCGACGTATGGTACGGCCGGATACCGGCAGGCGGCGTGGTCGCGTCATGGCGCAGGCTGCCCGGTACAGGCCGTCCGCTGACGCTCCGGCGGAGGCGGCGGGGAAGCGGCTGAGCACGCGATTGCATTATGCGGGCGTGCTGTTCCAGTTTTAGCCATGCAAAAAATCACCCCGTTCCTTTGGTTCGACACGCAGGCGGAGGAGGCGGTCGCGTTTTATCTGTCCGTCTTCAAGGACGGGAAGATTCATACCACGACGCGTTATCCGGAGGACGGGCCCGGGGTCGCGGGCACGGTGATGACGATCGCGTTCGAGCTGAAAGGACAGCAGTTCGTGGCGATGAATGGCGGGCCGGACTTTCCCTTCACCAATGCGGTGTCCCTCGTCGTGAATTGCGATTCTCAGGCGGAGATCGATTACTTCTGGGAAAAGCTGGCCGCGGATGGCGGCGCACCCAACGTCTGCGGCTGGCTCAAGGACAAGTTCGGCCTGCCGTGGCAAATCATGCCGGCCAGCATCTGGGATTGGTTGCGCGGAGATGATCCGGCGAAAGTGAAACGGGTCACGAGCGCCGTCTGGCAAATGAAGAAGATGGACCTGGCTACGCTGGAACGCGCAGCCAATGCGCGGGACTAGCTGCGCGGGAACCGGGCGTCGGGAGGGTGAGCGTTGATTTGCACGCCCCGGGATGGGAACTCTTGCTCCATCCCAGGTCAGTCGGCGGGAGTGAAACTGCTCTCGTTCAACATCCGCCACGGCGGTGGTAGCCGCGTCGAACGGATCATTGGCGTGCTTGGGGATCACGACGCCGATGTGGTGGTGTTGCCGGAGTACCGGAACAACCTCGCCGGACCGAAGATTCGCGCCTGGCTGACGACGGCCGGCTACAGCCATCAGGCGGCAGGCGCGACTGAACTCCCGGCCCACAACACGGTCCTGGTGGCGGCGCGAATGCCGTTCACGCGAATTGAATTTCCCGAATTGGGGACGGAAATGCGCCGCTGCGTGGTGGTGAAGCTGCGGAAGCTTACGGTCTTCGGCGTCTACTTCGCTGTCATGGAAAAGAAGCGCCCGCTGTTTGAATTCCTGCAGCGGCTGCCGAAGGAATACCTCAAAAAGGAAACGCTCATCTTCGGCGATCTGAACACGGGCTGTCGTTATTGGGACGAGGGCCGCATGGATTTGTCGCTCGTGGAGGAATTCGGAAAACTGCTGGGCTGCGGCTGGACGGATGTTTGGCGCGCGCGTCATCCGGGCGTGCGCGAATGGTCCTGGGTTGAACCCTGGGGGCGGCACGTCGGCTACCGGCTCGATCACGCGCTGGTTTCACCGGCGCTGTACCCGCGCGTTCGTGACGTACGCTACAGTCACGCCGAACGCGAAAACGGCGTTTCTGATCACAGCGCGTTGATTCTTGAATTGGAGGATTGAATCAGACCCCTGAGGTTGGCGGGGCTTTGAGGCCCAGGCAGGAACGGCCGTGCACGGAGCGCCGCCGTGGAATGTGCAACGAAGCTCAGGGCTTCACCGGCCGGACGATCACCTTCGGTTTCACCGTCGGTTTCTCCGTGCTGATTTTCGCGCGCAGCGCGGCCGGCAATTCCTCGACCCGGATTTTCGTGCCCGTGATGTCAATCGTGCCCGGCATCGCGGCAAAACCCGCCGGCAGCGAGGTGAGCGGATTGTCGCGCACGCGGAGCTGATAAAGAATCTGCACGCGGCCAAACCCCTCGGGCAGTTCCACGAGGCGGTTGCCGGAGAGGTCGCACACGCGTAATTGCGTCAAGTTGGCCATGCTGTCCGGGAGGCGCGCGATGGCGTTCTCCGCGAGATTGAGGTGGATCAGGTTGACGAGATGGCCGAACTCGGCCGGAACCTCCGTCACCTGATTGCGCGAGATCTGAAATTTGCGCAGCCCCCGCATCGTGAAGATAGGCGCCGGAATTTCCGTGAGCCGGTTGCTGGTGAAATACATGCCCTGGAGGCTCTTCATCTGGGCTACCGCTGGCGGAATCGCGCGAATACGGTTCGAGTTCAGGTAGATGAATGTCACGTTGCCCAGCGCGGCGAATTCATCGGGCACCACCTCGATGCGGTTGTTGTTCAGGAAAAGCTGCAGCTGCGGCACCTGCGTGATCGGCGTGGCTTGGCCGTTGTCCACGACCGTGAGCGTGGCGATGCCGTCGAGGGCGGTGAGTTCCCTGCCTGAAAGCACCAGGATTTTGCCGCCCTCCTTGAGGTTGTTGACTTGATTCTCTTCGCCAATCGAGAGCACTTCGTTCGGCCGCACCGTCTGGATCACCAGCGGGTGCGACTTCGCATATTCGCGGAGCGGAATCGCGTGCGCCGACGCTCCGGCCACGAGCATCGCAAAGCAGGCGGCAAGGAAACGACGGGCACGAGCGGGGTGATTCACCATGGGAGGAGACAGGTCCCCCGACGACCGTGCGAACCGCCTGCGGGCGCAACAAAAATGCTCCGCCGGCCGGGAATGAACTTTAAACCCAGACGTCCCAGCAGGCATGCCGATGTCATCCTAAAGTGACACAGACATTTTTGTCTGTGGATAATCGTGAAGCGAAATGGAGATGGCCTCCACCAATCCGCAATCCACGATCCGAAATCCGCAGTTCACCGAGGATGCGTGGGAGGATGCTGCGTCGAACGAATCCCGTCCCTTTTAGCCAAAGGAAGGATGCTTTGACCACACCGCGCCGTTGGGGGGCCGAGAAAGAGAGAAGATAAAGTTTGGCCTTGCGCGACCTCCCCCGCGCCGTACCGTGCCCGGCTCCACGGTTAGTCCCCATCGTCTAGCCTGGTCCAGGACACCACCCTTTCACGGTGAGAACCGGGGTTCGAATCCCCGTGGGGACGCCAGGGCTTTTCAAGACCCGTAATGCGAGAGTCTAGGCGAGACTTAAGTTTTTGAAATCCTCGCGGTAGGAAGAGGTGGGTTACAATGCGGGAGAGTTTATCGACCGGCTGAAATCAGCCTTCGGCGCGGCCTCAGCCGTGACCAGATCTTTGCGAGGACCATCGAAATGACCTCGCCGCATCGCGCCCTTGCAGAGATCGATCCGCTTGGTGCCACAACACGCAGCTTCTGCGCGTCCGCCGGCGCGATCGGATGGGCCCAGAGTATCATAATGGCCCATCCACAATGGGCAGTTTCGGTCTGGCCATCGTTCCTTCGCGGAGAAGCCCAAACTGGAGAAAAAGGCGGAGGGCAAAAAAACGCTGACGCGTAGCGACAACCGTCTGCAGGCCGCTTTTCACGCGGCGCTGGACTGACCGGTTCAATCGAGGCAACAGCCGTGCGAAGCCGCGCTAGCGGAGCGGCGCGAGGAAACCCATGCTGGCGCGCCGGCACGGGCACCCGGACCTCAGCGTCGTCCGATGCCAATTCGCAACGAACACGGGACCCTACTCGCGATTTTTCGGCGATCGGCGGCGCCTCGGCATCGGCGACTTCAGGCGCGGTTCGTCCGCTCCATTTCTACTCGTAACATCCTGGAGGCTCGTCATTTTTCCAACCGCTCCATGCCCGCCGATTCCAGACGTGCGGTTTTTTTGTCGTATGCCTCCCAAGACGCCGAGGAGGCGCGCCGCGTGGCCGAAACTCTACGCGCCGCGGGCCCCCAGCTCTGGCACCACCCGGCCGTCGCGCCGCGGCGTGACGATCCCCGATTTCAGGCGTTGCTCGAAGACCCCAAGAACAACGCTCCGCTGTTCTGATGAACCGTGGAACGCTCGCCCAACGTTTAACGCTGAAATCCCCAGTGACCAAGCCAAGCTTCGAATTGCAAAGGTCTGCCTCTTGAGCGCGGAGTCTTCAGGGATGGACGTCGAGGGTTCCGCCCGGTCGGACGCGGTCTTCCTCAGCTACGCCTCGCAAGACGCGGCGGCGGCGCGGCGAATCTGCGAAGCGCTCCGCGCGGCCGGCGTCGAAGTGTGGTTCGATCAAAACGAGCTCGTCGGCGGCGATGCGTGGGATGCGAAGATTCGCAAACAGATCGCCGAGTGCGCGCTGTTCGTGCCGATTATCTCGGCCAACACGCAGGCGCGGCTGGAAGGGTATTTTCGCCTCGAATGGAAACTCGCCGTCGACCGGACACATCTCATGGCGCACGACAAGGCGTTCCTGCTGCCGGTAGTCATCGATGGCACACCGGACGTCGCGGCGCGGGTACCGCCGGAATTCCGCGCGGTGCAGTGGACGCGGCTTGCCCGAAGCCCATCGAACAGCCGGACGGGCGACGAAACGTCAGATAAATTTTGCGCTCGAGTGAAAACGCTGCTCGCGGGCAACAAATCGGAAGCAACTTCGCGCGCGGAGGAAAACCAACCGGCCATGGCGTCCGGGTCCAAAGGCCCACGCGTAATACGATCATTGCGGCTCTGGCTCGCCCTCGGCGGGATTGCGGTTACCGCAATCCTTGCGGTCACGGTTCGGCAAACCGGGATGAAATCGACGCCTGCTCCCGGCACCGAGGCCCAGCGACTCGTGGCGAAGGCTCGGGCCGTTTTCGAGTCGGGCGATCTTCTGAAGCGTGAGACGTATTCGCTCACCGAGGCTTTGTTACGCAAAGCCGAGGAACTGGATGTCAGCGAAGCAGAGGCTTGGGCGTTGCACGCCTCCGTTTCACGATGGATGAGGGATTTCGGGTTTGATAATTCCACTGATCTCGCGGCGGCGTTGAAGACGCAGGCGGAACGTGCAATCAAGCTCGCGCCCGCTTCCGTCGAAGCCCGGTTGGCGTATGCGACAGTCAATGACGACGAGGCAGAATCGATTTTGCGAGCGCTGCTGGCCGAGCGGCCGAATGACTGGCGCGTATTGCACGGACTTGCCCGGCTGCGCCGGCGGCAGGAAAAGACCGACGAGGCCGTCCACCTCCTGCAACAAGCGCGCCGGCTCTCCGATGATGATCAGGCCATCACCGGCGACTTGGTTACCGTGCTGGTCTACGCCGGACGTTTCGCAGAGGCGGAAGCGGTGGTCGCGGAAGTGCTGCCGCGTCGCAGCTGCGGTCGCATCCTCGAGTTCGATGTCCGTTTGAAACTGAACTGGCGCGGCGATGCCGCCGCCGCGGCCACGGCCCTGGCGCGCTGGCCGACGTGGATGTTGAAGGAGGACCGCGGAGCCCACTGCGCTGCGCAGGTCTGGATGTGGAACCGGGAGCCCGCGAAGGCGCTCGCCATCCTCGGAGGTTTTCCGCGCGACTACTTTCGCCACAACCGTTTCACGGGGCCGCGCGCCGCACTCACCGCGTGGCTGCACGAGATGGCGGGGAACACCCAGGCGTCACGCACCGATTGGCGGACCGTGCTTCAGGTGACGGAACGCGAACTGGCGGCGACGCCGGCGAACACGCCTGCGCTGCACTGGAAGGCATGGGCGATGACCCGGCTCGGTGATCGCGCCGCGGCTGAGTCGATCCTGCGCGAACTCCTCGAGCGGAAAGTCGGCGCGTTTCGCGCGAATGACACGACGGGCGGACTGGCCGGTCTAGCCCTGACCGTTGGCAACACCGACGAAGCCTTTGCCGAACTGGAGCGCCTCTTCACGGGCAAGCAGGCGTTGCAGGGCTTCCTCTCGACCCGCGCGACCTTGGATTTGAACCCCTGCTTCGACGGCATTCGCACCGACGCGCGTTTTCTGGCGATTCGCGCGACCGCGGCCGCGCCCGGGGAAAAAAAGGAAAACAAGGCTTCTGCCCCGCTTACACTGGCCAGCGAAAAATCTCTCGTCGTTCTCCCGCTCGAAAACCTCAGCCCCGATCCGCGGAACGCGTTTTTCACGGATGGCATGCATGTCGAGATCATTGCGGCATTGCAGGCCGTGCCGGAGTTGAAGGTGCCGAGCCGCGAGGCGGCGCGGGCCCTGCAACGCGACGGTGGATCCGCGATCGAGATGGCGCGCCGCGCCGGTGCAGGGCACGTGTTGACCGGCAGTGTGCGGCGCGAGAGCACGAGTGTCCGCATCCAGCTCGACCTGCGCCGCGTGAGCGATGGTGAGTTGCTGTGGTCGGCGCCCCGGGTGACTCGCGAATTGAAGGACACGCTCGCGCTACAAGCGGAGGTAGCGGAGGAAGTGGCGCGGATCCTGCGCGCGCGTTTCGACAAGGGTGCGTTCGCCGGGCTCCGTTTCCTTGCCACTGATCCGCGCGCCTACGATGCCTACCTGAGGGCGCATGCCCAGTATCAGCGCAACCTGAACCGCCCCGCCGCGATCCTGCAGGCGGTGGCGTTGATGGAGGAAGGCATGAAGCTGGACCCGAAATTCATGCCTGGCGCGCGGCTGCTGGGGCGGATGTATGTGCGTTTGTATGTGATCGAAAGTGCGCCGCGTTATGCGGACGAGGCGAAGCGGTGGTCCGAGCTGTCCTCGGGCCTCACGCCGGGCGGGTCCGGGGACAGCGCGCTCGCCGCCTACTTCTGCTCCGTCGAAAATGACTACTCCCGCGCCTTGTTCTATGCGGAGAACGCCACGCGCGCCCTCCCCAACGACGCCGAAGGCCATTGCTACGCGGGCCTGGCGTTGCGCGGACTGGGGCGATGGAAGGAGGCACTGTCGCGGCTCGAGCGATCGTTCACACTGGATCCGCAGAACTCGCCGGCTTGGGCGCCGCTGCTGGAAAGCCTCGCGCTCCTGCGGCGCCTGGACGAATTTCAGTCCTGGTTGACCAAACTGCGGGCCGCGAATCCGGACGCGGCCAGCCAGGCCGAATTCTCCGCGTATCGCTTCTCGCTGGACGGAATTGTTCCGGCTTTACCGACGCGAAGGAACGAAATCGGGACCCACGCCCTGCTGGCTGCGCTGTGGCGCATGCGCAGTTTTGAAGATCTGGCCGCGACCGCGGCGCTGCGGACGCCAAGCGATGGCGCCAATGAGAACACGTTCAATCGAAGATTACGACAGTGCGACGCGCTGCGCTGGCTTGGGCGTGAGTCCGAAGCGTTGGCGGTGGCGGTGGAATTAATGGATGTGGTCGAACGCATGAACGCACTGGATCTGCGTGACGCGGCGGGCAGGGCACGGCGCCTCGCGTTTGCGCAGTCGCGCCTCGGCCGCGCGGACGAGGCGGCCACGACCATGCGACGGGCCATGGACGCCAGCGGCGAACGCGAGGCGCTGTATCGCTGGAAAGACGAGGTCGAGCTGGCGCAGATCTACGCCTACGCGGGACGCGCGCGGCCATGCGTGGAGGTGCTCGCGAAATTGATCACCGTGCCCAGCGGCGTGACCGTTCCCCGGCTGAAGGCCGATCCGGCGTGGGACAAGGTCCGCGACGATCCCGCGTTTCAGGCTCTGCTCAATGATCCCAGGAATTCAGCGCCGCTGTGAGGACAAACGCCGCCGAAAACAAAGCCGTGTTTCTCAGCTACGCGTCGCAGGACGCGGACGCCGCGCGGTGCATCTGCGAGGCGTTGCGCAGCGAAGGCGTTGAAGTCTGGTTCGATCAAAACGAACTCGTTGGTGGCGACGTATGGGATGCGAAGATCCGAAAGCAGATCGCCGACTGTGCGCTCTTCGTGCCGATCATTTCGGCGAACACGAATGCGCGCGACGAGGGGTATTTCCGGCTGGAATGGAAGCTCGCGGTCGACCGGACGCATCTCATGGCGCACGACAGGGCTTTCCTGCTGCCGGTCATCATCGATGGCACCGCCGACGCCGCCGCGCGCGTGCCGCCGGAATTCCGCGCGGTGCAGTGGACGCGGCTCGGCGTGAGCCGGTCGCACGGGCTGCCCGCGGGGGAGACGATGGACAAGTTTTGCGGGCGAGTAACGCATTTGCTGCGTGGAGAAGTAGCGCCGGCGTCCAGCCGGCCGTCGGAAATTGCCGGCAGGATGCCGGCGCTACCCCGCTCGGAGCGCCGCCAGTCGTCCGCGCGTGTGATTGGCGCGGCAGTTCTTCTCCTGCTCGTCGCCGGCTTTTTCGGTGTCCGCCTATGGAAGGGAGCGGCCGACCGCGCGGGCGAGAACGCAAATTCGGTGGTGGTGTTGCCCTTCGCCAACCTGAGCGCGGACAAAGACAATGAATATCTCTCTGATGGCATCGCCGGCGAGCTGCTGACGGTGTTGCAAAAAATTCCCGGGTTGCGGGTCGCGGCGCGCACCTCGGCCTGGTCGTTCAAAGGGCGGAATCCCACCGCACGCGAGGTCGGGGAAACGCTTGGGATGGCCCATGTGGTCGAGGGCACGGTGCAGAAATCCGGCAACGCGGTGAAAGTCACGGCGCGACTCAGCCGGGCCGCCACGAACGAAGAGATTTGGTCGAAGAGCTTCGGTCCGCGCGAACTCACCGACGTGTTCGCGCTGCAGACCGAACTGGCCCACGCGATCGTGAGCGAACTGCGGGGACGTTTAGTCCGCAGCGGTGAAATTGAGGCGCAGGTCGCGGCGGCCGCGAAAGGCGGGACGAAGAACCCCGCGGCATATCAGCTTTATCTGCAGGGCCGGTTTCTCGCGACGCGTTCGGTTTCCGCCGAAGTTGCCCAAGGCGTGGCGTATTTTGAGCAGGCGTTGAAATTGGATCCTGCTTTCACGATGGCGTGGGGCGCGCTGGCGCGCGCGCGTTTGTGGCAAGTCTCGTGGGAACCGTTGAACCCGGTGCGGGGAGAGCAGGCGCGCACTGCCGCGACCGCGGCCCTCGCGCTTGACGGCGACTTTGCCGACGCTCACTCCGCGGTGTCGCAGGTGATGTTGCGACACACTTTCGACTGGCGCGGCGCCCGCGCGGCCAGTGCGCGCGCGCTCCAGCTCGCGCCGAACGACCCGGCGATCCTCACCGATGCGGCGGCGACGGAACAGGCCCGCCGCGCCGTGGCGCTCGATCCGGTCAGCGTCGATACGCGCTACTTTCTCGCCATGTCTTATCAATTTCTGGGGCGGCTGAAGGAGGCCGAGGAGGAGGCGCGGCGGATGATCGAGTTATCGCCGAGCGGGATCTTCGCGCATTGCGTCCTGAGCATCGTATTGCTGATGCAAGATCGGAACGAAGAGGGGCTGGCTGAAGCGCTGAAGGAGCCGGAGAAAATGTATCGGCTGCAAGCGTTGGCGATGGCCCATTATTCGCTGGGACATCGGCCAGAGTCGGACGCCGCGTTGCAAACCCTGATCGCCGAGTTTGCCGATACAGGCTCATGGGCCGTCGGTGTGGTCTACATTTGGCGGGGCGAGCGCGACCAGGCTTTTCACTGGCTGGAGCGAGCGTG
>JADMIO011306042.1_pt1 | contig 31873 bp, 31 predicted proteins | sample 8958161 | NCBI WGS metagenome assembly JADMIO01 (sample SAMN16585339, study PRJNA669376) | soil metagenome | isolation source: Crop rotation soil | place: USA: Cullars Rotation, Alabama | collected 2011
CGCGACAACTTGTCCACGTGGAATTCTAAGCTTAGGATCCCAATGTGCTGGAAAGAAGAATCAGACCGGGGAGGATAAAGGTCTGGATATTTGACCAGGGGTCTTCCCAGAACGGCGTGTAGCGTAAGGGCGGGGTCCAGCCGAACCACAGCGTGAAGTAGAGCAGCGCCAGGGTGGCCAGCCAGAAACTGGGAATGGCCAGGCCGACAATCGACAGCACACGGAAGAAATAGTCCACCGGCGTGTCCTGTTTGACGGCCGATAGCACACCCACGGGAATCGCGATCAGCAACGCGACGACGGAGGCGATTAGTGCCAGTTCCAGGGTGATCGGCAATCCGCCGCGGATGCGGCTGATCACGGACTGTTTGTCGAAGATCAGCGAATTGCCGAGGTCGCCCCGCAGCACACCGCTGAGCCAGTTCAGATATTGGACCGGCAGCGGCCGGTCGATCCCCAGTTCTTCGCGCGCCTGCGCCATCCGCTCGGGCGTGATCCGGCCGGACTCACCCAGCTTTACCAGCAGGGCATCGCCCGGCAGCCAGTGGACCAGCCGGAAGACGACGACCGACATGATGAAGAGGACGACAAGCGCGCCAATCAGTCGGCGAATCACATACTGGGTCATGGGCGGCCCCCAGGAACGCGGGCAGTGCGCCGGCGCGCTGCCCGCGACATTGGACAACCGTGCAAGGAGGGTGCGGCTACTTGTCGTACCAGACCATTTCGCAGACCTTGGAGCCCCAGCCCAGGGGACCCCAGGCGTGTACCTGGTCGACCGCGTTGTAAACGTAGGGATAGCGGACGTTGATCTTGTACGGTGTCACTGTCCAGAGGCGGTACATCTGGTCGAGGTCGCGCTTCATGATGTCCTTGAGGATGCCCTGGCGTTTCGCGGTATCGAACTCGACTCGCTGGGCCTCGGCCATCCGGTCCAGTTCCGGGTCGTTGACTTTGAAGTAATTCTTGGTGGACTTGGAGTGGAGCGGATCGAACGCGTAGGCATCGGGATCGAGGCTGGGACCGGCAACCGCGGCAATGATCACGTCGTCATACTTGACGCCATAGAAGCGGTCCTGCCAGGAGGCGGAATCGGGCGGCACGGTTTCAACCACGTCAATGCCGAGATTTTTCTTCCACTGGTCGGCAACGATCTGGCCGACATCGAAGTTAATGCCAGTGGCGGCAATGTGGTAAAGCTCCATCTTGCGGCCGATGCCGTTGCTGAAGCCCGCTGCCTGCATGAGCTTTTTCGCTTCGGCGACGTTGAACTTCGAGTAGTTGCCGAGTTGATCGAGCGTCCAGGGCCATTCCTGGTTGAAAAAGGTCCAGTCCTGGGCGTAGCCATAGCCGGCCATACCGTCGAACGGGCCGAAAATGATGTCTTCCCGGTTAATTGCCATCGATAACGCCTGGCGAACACGGGGATCGTTGAAGGGTGGCTTATCGTTGCGGATGCCCATGTAGGGTTGATAGCTGGGCGGCGGGGTGGTGATCTGGGTGATCACCTCCGGGTTGGTTTTGAGTACGTCCAGCCACATCGAACGGTTAAGCGGATAAAAGACATCGGCCTGTTTGTCGCGGAATGCGGCGAGTGAGGCATTGGAATCTGGATAATAGGCTGTTTCGATCTTGTCGATGTAGGGTAGTTGTTTACCCGTCCAGGGGTCTTTCTTAAAGTAGGTGGGATTCTTGCGGGCCTTCCAGCCGACGCGGTCCTGCCCGCCATCATAGATAAACGCGCCCGTGCCAATCGGGCCGCTCTTTAAACCGTCCGCTGAGCTGTGCTGCTCGCGTGAGAAAATCAGGTTCATCGGTTGACGGAGCACGCCCAGGAAATAAGCGACCGGCTGCTTCATCTTGAAAATGACAGTATTGTCATCGGGCGTTTCGACGCTGGCCACATCACGGTAAATGACGCTCTGAACGGGCGCCTTCTGGTAGACCTCGACCGCGTACTTGACATCGGCGGAGGTAAACGCCCGCCCGTTGACCGGGGCCATATCCGGCCACTTAATGCCCGGATGAAGCTTGAAGGTCAGGGTTTGATTGTCTGGTTGCTCCCAGGACTGAGCCAGATCGCCCTGGGTCTTGACGAGATTGAGATTTTCGGCGAGGTCACTCATCTCAAAGGTGACGAGACCGTTGTGGAAGATCGCATAGCTGGCAAGCAACGATGCCGCCGGGCCGGCCAGATCCCAACTCACCGGCGGGTTGCTGGCCCAGCGCAAGGTGCCGCCGGTCTTCGGCCCGTTCTTCTGACCGGGCAGCGCCTTGAGATTGCGGGGGTGAAAACGGTCGCGCAGGTCTTCGATCTTGTCCTTGGCTCCGACCGGCTTGGACTTGGCATCGAGGAACACGCCGCCGGCTCCCACTCCGGGGTTTGCGCCGCCGCCAGTACCGCCGGCAGTCGATGTGCCGCTGTTTGCGCCGGACGAGGCGCCACTGGAGCTGGACGACTTGTTGTCGGAACCGCCGCAGGCGGCCAGCAACGCCGCCGCGCTACTGCCGAGCGTGCCTAAGGCCCAGCGGCGCGATCGAACGAATGGCCGGGAACCCGCGGGCAGGTTGAGTCGGTTACTCACAGTTATTCCCTCTCTCCTCGCCATGACCTGGTGAATAGCCCCAAGAAGTTGGCGCAAGGATATAGCGTGAGGCGTAGGTGTCAAGATTAGCGCGTCAATCATGATATCTGCATATTCGTCCATTCTATTCGTGTTTGTGAACACAAGTTTTACCTAACGGTAGGATTACGCTATCAAGTCAAAATAGTGGCAAGATATTACTATGAAAGAGCAATAATGCAATGTTGGTAACGACGACTGATACTTTAATTGCAAATAGCTGAAGTCGTAACCGCCGGTGTCGTGGTGACGGCCCGGCGGACAGCGCCCTCTTGTGAAATCGATTACCGGGATCGATACTAGACAGCGGCGTAGCCGCGCGCGGGCAATGCATGAGCGCCGCGATGTAGGCAGGATTCGCGTCACCGGCAGGATCACCAGGGAGCGGTCTGCGCCGAACCGGTGTATGGTGCGATCAACACAGGGGAGGTTTGAGGCAGCGTATGAAAATCGAGATGTTCCATCTGATGCCGTACCGGGAATTGCCGCCCGATTTTGATGAGCGGTACCGCAGCGTCTGGGTGGACGTGCCGAGTGAGTTGTTCGACCCGATGGCCGCCCACCGCATGTACAACGACACGCTGGATGAGCTGGAATTGGCGGCGGCGCTCGGCTACGACGGCGTCTGCGTCAATGAGCATCATCAGAACGCCTATGGCTTCATGCCGTCACCGAACATCATGGCCGCCACCCTGGCCCGCCGCACGAAAGATGTGGCGATTGTCGTGCTCGGCAATTCGATTGCACTGTACAATCCACCGATTCGCGTGGCGGAAGAGTTCGCCATGCTGGACTGCATCAGTGGCGGCCGGCTGATCGCTGGTTTCCCGGTTGGCTCCAGTATGGATGTAAACTATGCCTACGGCGCCAACCCGGCCACCTTCCGCGACCGCTATTATGAAGCCGAAGATCTGATCATTAAGGCCTGGACAACGCCGGAAGTCTTCAGTTACGACGGCAAATATACACAGCTGCGCTACGTCAATCCGTGGCCGCGGCCGGTGCAGAAGCCGCATCCGCCGATCTGGATTCCCGGCGGCGGCAGCATCGAGACCTGGGGCTGGTGCCTGGAAAAGCAATATCTCTACGCCTACCTCTCTTACTCCGGCTTCAAGCGGGGCAAAGGTGTGATGGACGGCTTCTGGCGCAAAGCCGATGAGCTGGGCATCGAGCGGAATCCGTACCAGGGCGGCTTCCTGCAACTGGTCGCGGTCGGCGAGACCGAGAGCGAAGTCGAGGACAAGTACGGACCGCACGGCGAGTACTTCTACAACAAGATGCTGCACGTCTATCCCGGATTCGGCGACGCCCCCGGCTACCGGACGGTGGACACGATAAAAGCGGGCCTGATGGGACAAGTTGGACGGTTTGGCGACCGGCCGCCGAAGATGACCTGGAAGGACCTGCTGGCGCAGGGCAACATCGTGGCCGGCACCCCCAAGCAGGTGACCGAGCAGCTTGAGCAGGTGACCAAGGACTTGCATATTGGCCACCTGATGGTGCTGAACCAATTCGGATCCATTCCTCACGACCTGGCGATGGAGAATATCCGCAACACCTCCGAGAAGGTGCTTCCCAATCTGCGCCACATCTGGGAGGGCGAGTGGGAGGACAAGTGGTGGATCCACCCGGCGAGTGGTATCCAGTCGCCGGGCCCGATCCGCAACGTGCCCGTGCGGGAAGACGCGCTGGCGCCGGTGGGCGACTAAGACGCGAGGAGAGGACATCGATGGAGAAGCGCACCGTCGCCATCCGGAACGGCATGTTTCAGACGGAAGTGTTTGAGGCAGGATCGGGCAGTCCGCTCCTGTTCCTGCATAGCGAATTCAATCTGGAACCCAACGAGTTTCACGCGGAGCTGGCCAAAAGCTTCAAGGTGATCGCACCGCGCCACCCCGGGTTTGGTGAGTCGAGCGGCACCGATCACCTGCTCGATCTGCACGACCTGTTGTATTACTATCTCGACTTCCTTGACGCGGAAAACCTCCGCAATCTGCCGGTCGTTGGTCACGGCCTGGGTGGCATGTTTGCCGCCGAACTGGCGGCACTGCAGCCGGATCGGTTCAGCAAGCTGGTGCTGATTGCGCCATACGGTCTCTGGGATGCGAATACGCCGGCGTACGACATCTTCGCCACCACACCGAAAGAGCTGGCGGCCCGGTTGTTCGTTGATGCGGCGGCGCCGGGCGCCGTGGCGATTGCCGAGGCGCCCTCAGATCAGGAGCGGTTCATCGACTACATGGTGGAGCGGGCCAAATCGATGGCAAGTTCGGCCAAGTATCTGTGGCCGATCCCGAATCGGGGATTACGCAACCGGATTCACCGCGTGACGACGCCGACCCTCGTCGTTTGGGGTGAAGAGGACCAGATCATTCCGCCCGTGTATGCAGTGCGGTTCCAGAACCTGCTGCCCAACGCACGGGTATCGATGATCAGCGGCGCCAGCCATCTCCCCGACGTGGAGCAACCCGTGCGGCTGGCCGAGGCCGTTAAGGGGTTTATCAACGCATAGAGTGAGGTCATTCACTCCAATCGCGGCCCCATATTGGGCATAGGTACAAACACTCAGCCCCTTTTCCGATTATGGAAAAGGGGCTGAATGCGTCCAGGGTGATGGTGCTGGGCCATTCTTTGCCGACGGGTCGGCTATGCCTTGTGTCGAAAGACAAAGCGGCCGGCGCCGTCGCCAAGCGAAGATTGCATCATCGTCGCCGGGGGAAGGGGCACGGGGGCGACGGGACCATGGACGAGGCGAGCGACAATCATCCGCCAGAGCGTAAGGAGCAGATCGTGCAGGCGCGCCTGACCGGTTGGACTGGGAATTCCGAGTCCTTTGCGGAAACCTACCGCTGACCGCGTCGCGCCAGGCATGCGCTCGTACGCCTGGAGCAGGCGGCGGGCGCGCAGCGCCCGTTCGCGCTGAGGAGAGTCGCCCTGTCCATCCCGGCTGTCACCGACAGGCAGGATTTCCTCTGCCGCGCGCAGTTCTTCCCGTACCGCCCATGCCTCACTCACCGCGTCCGGCAGACCGAGCGCTGAGGTATCAATCCGCACGAAAAGTGTGCTGACGTCGCGGATCTCCCGCAGCCTCACGCCGTAATCGCGCAACATACGGCCTTCACGCCCGCCTTCGAGGTGAAGCGTATGGATAACAACTCCGGGCGGCAGGAGCGGTAACTGCACAGGATTTTCACAGTCCGATATCAAGAGGATCTCAGTCTTGGCGCGGGCGTTCGGATCGAGCCCCAGTTCTTCCCGGCGGATTTCGCGGACCGTGAGGTCCAGGGCGGCGGCGATATCGGTGGTGCCGACGAACGGCTCGGTCAGGATGCGGCGGGCGATGGCGCCAAACTCCTCCGCGCGGGTCGCGCGCAGGCGAGCATGGACCCGATTGGCAAAACTGCGGTCGGCAAGTTCGGCGCCTTCTTCCTGGGCTTTGATCAAATATGCCAGCGCAGCGGCGCGGGCAAAGATGCCCTTGTTGTTGTCCCGCATCGAATGTGACGTATCGCGAAGCACGAGCACACGCTGGCGACGGTGATGATGTCCTTTGACCGGGACGAGCACTTCCTCACCGATCTCCTCTTCATCCGGATCGAGCGCCAGATCCGAGGAGTGCTCACGCACGAGCATGTCGTGCGTATACAGGCGGTACAAGAAGAGATCGGGGTTGATGAACTGCCACATCATCTGGCTGGTAATGATGCGCGGCAACTCCGAGACCGACTCGATCGGGCGGACCTCGGGGTCGTCTTCGCGGACGGGGCGCCGGGTAACAACCTTGCGCGAGACGGTCCGGCGTTCGTACTGGACGCTTTCATCACGAGCGAATAGATCGGCAAAGCGGTCCGGCAGGGTGATGCCGGGGATCGCCCGGCGGTCGAGCAGGGCACGGGCGATCTGCAGAATCGCCAGCCACTCGGCCGGCATGGATTCGACTGTTTGGTTGAGCAGGTCGAGGATGCCCCAGGAGCGGTACAGTGCCTCCAGATCCATGCCGGCCGGGACATATGGGGATGGTGTGGCGGTGGGGGAGCTAGTCATAGGGACGGATCCTTCCGATCACCTCGCGGCGCAATTCCTCAATCTCGGCTTTGGTTGAGGAGATATGGGAGAGTGCCTCCAAACAGGAATCCTCATTGACGTCCTCCCAGGTTTGATGGCGGAGCAGGGTCAGGATGCGGTTGCGGATGCCGGTCGGCAGCACTTTGAATTCGAACTTTTGCCCGTGGCGGAACGCCTCGTACAGATCAGCGATATGGACGATGTCATCGACCTGGTGGAGATCATCTTCGCCATAGTGGGCGAGCGCTTCGTCCATGGCCTGAAAGAACAAATGCTCACCGGAGGAGGCGCCACCGCCATCGCCGGCGATGGTCGTGATCGTAAAGCGCACGGCGGGGAGATCGTCTCGGGTTGCTTCGAATCGGTGATGAAGCAATGCCGAGGCCTTGATGGCGTCGGAGGCTTTGGCGGCCGTGCGGGAGGAGACGTAGAGCAGGCGATCATCGACTTGTTCGCCTTTGCCGTGGCGCTGACGGGCCAGCCGCATTGTCCGGCGAATCACGTCGTCTTTCAGAAATGACAACCAGTACGGCAAGGTGACGCTGAAGGTTGGGTCTTCGCCGAGGACGACACCGGCGATCAGGCGAGGAACCGCCATCGGCAACTTCAGATCGGGCGGCACGTCGGGGGTGGGCCGGCCATGAACCTGGTCGATCCGCATTGCGACCAGGCGGGTATCCTCATCGGCCAGTGTCGCCTGATAGACGAAGCGGTCGCGCACGGCCAGGAAGCGGTCCGAGGTGATGAGAAAGTTGGCGGCTGCCACCGCCGTGTGCAAGTGCGAGTGTTCGATCTCGGTGCCGTTGCGGAAGATGCCCTCGTTGAGGATGCCGAGCATGACATCCCAGGTGCCCCGCTGGGCGCGGGTGAACTCATCGAGGAAAGCCCAATCGGCCGTGACCAGTGTGCCTTCGGTGCGGCGGTGAACAATTCCCTTGCTAAACTTATCCGCCTCGATACCGCCCACCACCTCCTCTTCGAGGGTGCCGTCCGTGAAGCCCTTTTCATAGACGGCACCGTCAAACTGTGAGAACAGGGCACGGGCGAAGCGGGACTTGGCCTTGCCCGGTTTAGAATGGACGAGCAGATGCTCGTGTGTGGCCGTGGCGAGGGCGGCCGCTTCGATCAAAGGCTCGCGACTGATCACCACATCGGCGACACGGCGAAAGGGAATCTTAAACGCTTCGATTGCTTCGTGGATGTCGGCGGCCGCGCGGATACCGGACGGCTTCCACTGGGGAAACTCGGTGAGCAGGGCGCCGGCAAACCGGCGAGCAGTCGTCCTGGTCATCAGTTCGCCCCCTCCAGCCGCCAAACAGTGCGAACCGATGCCGAATCGCGGCCGCAAGCACGATGCCAGTCGCAAGGACTGTTATTGTGATTGAACGAACAAGCACAAAGAGCGCAATGGTTTGGTAAGGAATCGTGAATATTCACACGAACACCGCGATGCAAAGCCGGTTGTCAGTGGGTGAAGACCACTATAGGTAGCATATCACCCAACAAGTTGCGATGGATGCTAACGTAGCCTGCCGCGACCTGCAAGTGATACGCGCCCGGCGGGAAGCGCTGGCGACGTCGCGCCGGGCTGGGCATCCTTGCATGAAGGAACGAGAGACGGCACGATAGGGGAGATTGGGCCACTGCAGGCCGCATACGGGTGGTACGGCGTCGGATGAAAATTGGAATCGTCACGGACATCCACTGCAATATTGGCGGCCTACAACGAGCGCTGGAACTAATGGGCGACGTTGACGAGTTGATCTGTTCCGGGGACGCGATTTATCAGTACCGATTCTCCAACGAAGTGATCGGGTTGTTGCGCGAGCGGGGCGCGCGCATGATTCTTGGCAATCACGAGGCTACATTTCTCAGTCCGGACGGTGAGCGGGCCCGTTCCTCGCCGACGATCGACCAGGACCTCCTCGGCTGGCTGCAGGAGCAACCGCACCAGATTGAAACGGTGGTCGGTGGACGGCGGATGTTGGTGGTGCATGGTTCGCCCTGGGAACCCTTCAGCGAATATGTCTATGCGACCAGTCGTGGCCTGCACCGGTTTCGGGATATTGGCGCCGATATTGTCGTGATGGGGCACACGCATCACCAAATGCATGTCCAGACCGGCAAGGTTGTCCTGATCAACTCGGGTTCGGCGGGTGAGGCGCGTGATCACCGCAACGGCCGCCAACTGAGCTTTGCTGTGTTAGATAGCGATGATGGCAGCGTCGCATTGTGTGAATATGCCGATCCGCGCTTTGAGACGAACGGCGGCAGTGCTGCTCCGACCTGGAGCGTATCGGAGCCGCTGGTCACGGGTTAGCAATTCTTCTCCGCTTTCGCCGTGATCTGCCGAACTGAACTGTCCGTATTGAAGGTCAGCCGGACGCGATTGCTTGTTGAGCATTCCGGCTGGGATGCCCTCAAAACCCAGCCCCGACTAGCAACCCGCGTTGATCCAGATCAGGGCGGCAGCCGTAGCAACCGGTGCAGGGCCACCCGGCTCATAGCTACCAAAAGCCTGAAGGAGGCACACTCAATGTTCACGCCCAAGAAACTGTTTCTCGGACTGGCCGGCGCGCTGACCGCGATCACCGTCACGACGCTGGCCTTGCCGGGAAGCCCGGTGATGGCCCGGGAATCGTCCCAGGCGGCAACCACTTGCACCGGTCAGTTCTCCGCCAGCGCCTCCGATGCCCGAGAAAACTCGAGCATCAGCGGCCGGGCAACGATGGAAGTCGCGGGCACCAGCTTTCGGGGCACGCTTGAAGTCGGCAATGGGCAATCGGCGCGACTGTATGGTGAGACTGCCGGCATCGGGGTGTTCGTCGCGATTGAGATGCCGGATGGCCTGGTGATTATGGGGATGGGCGGCGGTGTCAACCCGCTTGCCACTTGCCGGGGCCGGCTGGGCGGCCTGTTCAACGTCCTGTCCGATAACCCGCTGCTCAATGACATGACCGGCACCTGGGAACTGGTGATGGGAAGCTAATCCAACCGCGAGATACCCCCAGACCGGGTTCCTACAAGAACTAACAGGCGCCCTCGCTCCATCAGGCGAGGGCGCTGTTGCTTAGTAAACAGGCGAATTGTTGATCCGTCAGGTTGCGGAACTGTCCCGGGTAGTGGCGCGCCGGCGGTCTTCCGAAACATCACGCAGCACGGTCGGCCGGATCAAGATCAGGTCGATGGCGGCGCGTTGCGGCAGCGAGGCGACGAGTAGAATGGCCTCTGCCACGTCCTCAGATTGGAGCATGGTCGCGCGCGCCTCCGATGACGGAGGGTAGGGACGCAGTTCCATAATTGGCGTATCGACCTCTCCGGGACATACCGCGCAAGCGCGGATGCCGTGGCGCCGTTCGGCCAAATTGATAGATTCTGTCAACGCATTCAGTCCCGTCTTGGCCGCGCTGTACGCCGGTCCGGACAAGAGACTGGGCCGCACACCGGCCATCGATGAAACATTGATGATGGTTCCGGTTCCCTGCGCGCGCATGGTGGGTAGCACGGCCTGCGTGAGCAGAAATGGCCCGGTGAGATTTGCGTCTACCACGGCACGCCAGTCAGTGGCGGCGAGTTGGTGCAGATCGCGGTGCGGGACATTGAGGCCGGCGTTGTTGACGAGAATGTCTATCCGTCCCCATCGGTCCAGCGTCCCTTGCGTGAGCGCAGCCACCGCCGACTCGTCGGTGATGTCGGCTGGGAGGACGAGTGCTTCACCGCCCTCGCCTTGCACAAGAGCGGCGGTTTCGTCGAGTGGCGCCTGGCGACGGCCGGTAAGCGTGACGCGGGCGCCGGCCATTGCAAAGGCAATGGCGGCCGCGCGGCCGATGCCGGAGCCGGCGCCGGTAATGATGGCCACCTGCTGATCTAATCGCTCCACTTTCGCTACTCCTGGCCAGGCACCGGAACGTCACTGACGGCTAACCCGCACGGATTGCCGCCAGTGCAAGCAAGGCCCAGCCAATGATAAAGCAGAGTCCGCCCAGGGGCGTAATCGCGCCGAGGGCGCGCACGCCAGAGATGGAGAGCGCATAGAGACTGCCGGAAAACAGCAGGATACCAACGACAAACAACCACCCGGCCGCGGTGACCAATCCGCCACCCCAGCGTTCCGCGGCCCAGGCGACCGCGAGGAGAGCGAGCGCATGATAGATGTGATAGCGGGCCGCGGTTTGCCAGGTATCCAGGTCGTCCGGCGAGAGCCGGTCTTCCAGCGCGTGGGCGGCGAAGGCGCCAGTCATGACAGCGGACATTGTCAGGAGTGAGCCGAGCGCGAACCAGAGTCGTTCCATGTGGCAATGCTTCCTTGTTCATGTCGAACCAATGAACCGACGACATCGAACGGTACGGCCGATGCGCTGGTCCACTGTGGTGGCATCGTTTGCAGGGAGCATCAAGAGCGATGGTACGCTGATCCCAAGGCCGGTGCTTGGGACAGGATGAACGGCACCAGGGGTTCACCCGCTGATGGGTATCAAGGGTGCGCAGTGGGGAGTCTGCCGCTCGCTCGGTGTCATTGTCATTCTGGTCATCGCCTGGCGCATGGCCCGTTCAGCAATCACGACTGTTGGGTTGCACCATGATCATCACCATATCGAGACAGGCGGCCAGCCGGGGCGATCAGGTGGCGCGCATGACCGCCGATTGCCTGGGCATTCCGCTGGTCAACCAGGAAGTCGTTGCCCGGGCCTCCCAGCGCATGCAATTGCTGCGCGAGGACTTGAGCGTTCCCGAGCGCACAACCCGGCTGGGAGAGCGGCTGGCGATGGTGGCGATTGACCTCGCTGATAGCCCGCCGGACGGACCGGATTGGGCGCTGGCGGCGGAACCGTCGATGGATGATCCGGGGTATCGGCGGGTGATTGAATCTATGGTGAAAAAACTGGGCGATCAAGAGCGCTGCTTGATTTTCGGCTATCCCGCGCAGGTCCTGCTTGCCGGCGGGGGGCGGGCCGTTCATGTGCTCGTCGTCGCGCCGCTTGCAATTCGTGTCCAGCGGATGATCATGCGCGAAGACCTATCGCCGGCAACCGCTGGCCGGGTTATCCGAGAATCGGACCGGGACCGGCGCGCCTTCTACCAGCGGATGTACGACGTCAAATGGGATGATCCGGCCCGCTATGATTGCGTGCTGAACACTGCCCGGATGTCGATAGAGGAAGCGGCCGGGTCGATCGTTACGATCGCACGAGCGATTTTCACCACGGGCGCTGAGACGGTGTGACAACCACCGGTGTGCTCGACTGGTGTGCTGCGGCTAATTATGCGAATGGAGCAGCGTGATGACCTGGCCTTGCTCCAGGATCGGGTTGACTGTTGCGGCGCTGCTGGCCGCCCTACTGACCGCTTGTTCGGGAGATTCCTGGGAACCCGCCGCGACCCCACCGCCTGACACGGCACCGATTTCTCCCATGACGCCGAATGTTCCGTCGCCGGTTCCTGGTCCTCGCGACGTTGAGCTGCCAAAGGCCAAGCAGCCCGCGCCGCCGGTGACGCTCGATCTTTTGGCCCACACCGATCTGGGCGCACGAGGATATGCCGCTAACGTCCGCGCCCTGGGCGACTATGCGTACGTCGGTTCGTGGGGAGCCGGCCGCTGCCCGGCATATGGAGTACGGGTGGTTGACCTGCGCAACCCGGCAGCGCCGGCAGTGGTGGCAACGGTCGCCCAGATACCTGGAACGTCGGCCGAAGATATCGTCCCGCTGCATGTCGCGACGCCGGCATTTACCGGTGATCTGCTGGCAGTGGGGATCCAGCGCTGCAGCAATAGCGGCGCAGCGCCGAGCGGCCTCGCCTTGGTTGATATCACCGATCCCGCTGCGCCGCGTGACCTGGGCTTTTTCGATACGGGCCGGGGATCGCGCGGCGTCCACGAGCTTGATGTCACGGTGCGAAATGGGCGCGTACTGGCGCTGCTGGCAGTACCACGCTCGACCTCAACATACGATAGCGACCTGCGCATCGTTGACGTTTCCGACCCCGCTCGGCCCGTACAGCTTTCCGCCTGGGGGCCCGCCCTGGCCGGGTTGTCCACGGCCGGGCAGGGCTGTTCCCGAGCGGTGTACGCGCACAGTGTCAAAGCGTCACAGGATGGAACGCGGGCCTACGCCAGCTTCTGGGATGCCGGATTGATCATCCTCGACATCACAGACCCGGCCGGGCCGCGCTATCTGGGACGGGCGCTCGATCCGCACGCCGAGGGGGCAGTTCACTCTGTTGACATAACCAATGAGGGGCTGTTGGTAGTGGCGGAGGAGGATGACGTGTTCCGAACGCCGCGCGGGGCCACCGTGCGCATCGAATCCAGCGAGAACGTTGTCCTCGTGCGCGGTTGTCTGGCCTTTGGTGATATTGAGGCTGAGGAAGTAGGGGTGATTCGCGCTCCGCTGGTCGCCGGTGGGACGTTGTGCAACCCCATGCCGGGGAACGTCGAGGGTGTCATACTTGCGGACGCGGGCGGCTGCTCCCTGGCAACGAAGTTGCGGAATGCAATTTCGGCGGGCGCACAGGCGATCGTGCAAATTGCCGAGAGCGACGATTTCTCTTCGGCGAGCTTTGAAGGTGCGGGACGTCTGCTGATGCTGACGGTGAGCGCGGCGGATGGGGCGCGAATCAATCAACTGGCGCGCGCCAGCGCCACCATCACGTTGCCGGTCAGCCGGCCTTGGGGGGGAGTGCGCGTATGGGATATCAGCGATAATGCCAGCCCCGTACTCGTTTCCGTCTATCATACCGAACATGCTCAGGCGTTCCCACCGCCCGGACCAGGTGCATTCACCGTGCATAATCCGCTCAGTGCCGGGCGCTACGTGTTTTTTTCCTGGTACGCGGACGGCGTGCGGATTGTCGACTTCGCTGACCCGGCACACCCGGTCGAAGTTGCTGCCTGGGTACCCCCGGCGGCCGCTGACCCGCAGCGTACCTTCGCTACGGCGGCCGAAGTGTGGGGCGTAGCTCTCCACGGCGACGTCGTGTTAGTTAGCGACATCAATGGCGGCCTCTTCGTGCTGAAAGTATCTGGGCTCAGAGAAGCGGGCCAGCCCTAAACGAGGGGCACCATGGCACTCGACCTCGGCGGTCTGTTCAGCCTGGATGTCAGCGCATTCGAACTGATTCTGCGGACCTCCGTGATTTACCTGGCGCTGATCGCCGCCTTGCGGATCCTGGGCCGGCGCGAAATGGGCAGTTTTGAGCTGCCAGACCTCTTGTTGATCGTGCTGATCGCCGACGGCGTGCAGAACGGGATGGCCGGCGAATACACGACGATATCGGGCGGTTTGATCGTGGCGGGAACATTGATTGGCTGGAATTACGCCCTGGATTATGCGACGTTTCGGTGGTCCTTCGTCCGCCGCCTCCTGCAGCCGGCGCCGCTGATATTGGTGCGGGACGGCCAGTTTATCCGCAAGAATATGCGACGGGAGTTGGTCAGTCGGGAAGAACTGCTGGCCGAATTACGCGCTCAGGGAATCGACAGCATAGCCGACGCGCAACTGGTGCGATTGGAGCATAACGGGGAGCTTTCCGTGCAGCGGCGAGAAAAGCCGCACGGCCAGGATGACGAGCAGCAGAGCGGGCGGCGAAAGCGGAGGGCGACGTAATGGTGGGGCGCCAACGTGCCGGTGGGTTCCTGCTGCTGTGCGTGCCCGAAATCGACATGGCTGGTCCCTTTGATCCAGCAAATCAATTCCTCTCTGACAGCGGCCGTGGATTAGCGCGCGAGCTGGCTCTGCTGGGATGCTGGCAAACCGTGCTGCGAATGTATACGGGACCGGCAGTCGCCTCACACGAAGCGGCGCAAATCATTGCCAGCGTCAATGGCATCGGCGTCACCGTCATGGAGGCTCTGGGGGCGTCAGCAGACGCGGGCACGGCAATTGGCGTCCTCAGGGAGATGGCGCGGCAGGACAGAGGGGAAGGCGCGGCGGTGATCGACCGGAGATTGATCGAACTCCTCAGTTGTCCTACCGGGGAAGCAGGGCAAGTGTCGCTCTACGAAATGGATCCCCAACGCGGGGATATCCGGGAGCTGCCCACCGCCACGGACTCCCTTGCGCGTACGGTCGGTTTGGGCGATGAATGATGCATGACAACGCGAGACGCAGGTTCGATTCGGGTCGACGCCGTGATCCCCGTCTACAACGAGGAACATGTGTTGGGCCGCAGTGTTGCGACGCTGCATGACTTTCTCGAAAGCCATTTGCCCTACGACTGGCGGATCGTGATCGCGGATAACGCATCAACCGACGGCACCTTTGTTGCCGCTCAGGCGTTGGCGGAACGTTACCAGCGAGTACAGGTCGTCCACCTCGATCAAAAGGGGCGGGGGCGAGCGCTCCGCAAAGCCTGGCTGGAGTCACGGGCCGATATCGTCTCGTATATGGATGTTGATCTCTCAACGGATTTGAACGCTTTTCCGCCGCTGATCCGCGTGCTGGCGCAGGGCCGGGCAGACATCGCCACGGGCCGCCGGTTGGGGAAAGGCGCCAAGGTCGAGGGCCGAAAGCTGCTGCGGGAGATCACGTCTCGTGGCTATAATCTGATCATCAAAGCTGGTTTTCGCACCCGGTTCCGCGACGCACAATGTGGCTTTAAAGCCATTACGCGTGAGGCTGCTGATGCCTTGATTCCACTCATTCAGAATAATGAGTGGTTTTTCGATACTGAGTTGCTAATTATCGCCGAGAAGAAGGGCTACAAGATCCGACAGATACCGGTCCACTGGGTCGATGATCCGGATTCTCGGGTGAATGTCAGCAAGACGGCGATGGAAGACCTGCGTGGCTTGTGGCGTTTGAAGCAGTCAGGATACTAACGCGATTGACACTGACCAGGGGCGGTGATAGATTGCGGCTGTATTGATGACCGCTAAAGCGGTCTGGCTGCCGGCACCTGCTCCCCGCCGGCGGCGTCTCTTGCGGGTAAGTACCTGGTAGCGCATACTCGTGACGGTCGCCCTGCGGGCGTCTGTTCGGTACAAGGTGTGCGTAACGGCCCGGCGCTCTGCCGGAGCAGCGGAGGACTGTATGGCCGTCTCTGAGCGACCACGTCGGTCCAAGCAATCGCTTGGCGACAGGATCTATGACGCGCTCTTCCACAATTTTGTCTGGCAATCGATCTTTCGCTCAGGATATCCCAATACTCCCCGCAATCAGATGCTGGTGGTGGCAACAAATGTGTTCCTGCATTTGCACCCCACGCGCATTCACCGCACCCATGTCAAGATCACGCACACCTACTGTTTGGGTGGGCTGACCTTCTTCATGTTTATTGGCCTGACGGTGACGGGCGTCTTGCTCATGTTCTATTACGTGCCGTCGATTGAACGGGCGTACACCGACATCCAGGCATTACAGACGGAAGTCCGTTTCGGCCAGTTGATGCGTAACATGCATCGTTGGATGGCGCATAGCATGGTCATGTTAGTGTTCATGCATATGATGCGCGTCTTTTATACGGGCGCTTATAAGCCGCCGCGCGAATTCAACTGGGTGGTCGGCGTCATCTTGCTCGTACTCACGCTGTTGCTGTCGTTCACCGGCTATCTGCTGCCGTGGGATCAGCTGGCATTCTGGGCGATCACCGTGGGTACGACGATGGTCGGGTCCGCACCGGTGTTTGGCGCTGACTCCAAGTACCTGTTGATTGGTGGCTTCGAAGTTGGCCAGGGAGCGCTGGTGCGCTTCTACACGCTGCACGTGATCGGCCTGCCTCTGCTGGCCTCGATCTTCATGGCGGTTCACTTCTGGCGGATTCGGCGCGACGGCGGACTCGCCCGGCCACTGTAGGCCCATCATCGTCTGAGCCGGGGTGGCCGCATTTTCCGGCTCAGATGGCGGCAACGGAGGAGCAGATCATGGCGCAGCGGGTGGAAGCTCAGCGCCCCCAGGCAGCCAACCCACGGCCCAAGCGGGCGCGTGACGAGGAACTGCTGGTATGGCCGGATCTGGTATTCGTCGAATTCATCAGTGCCGTGCTCTTTCTGGTCACCCTGACATTCTTGTCAGCGGCCATCAACGGCCCGCTCCTCGACAAGGCCGATTCCAATATCACGCCGAACCCATCGAAGGCGCCGTGGTACTTCCTCAACCTGCAGGAACTGCTACTGCACATGGACCCGGCCCTGGCAGGAGTGGTCGTGCCGACCATCGCGCTAATCGGCCTGGCAGCGATCCCCTATTTCGACCGGTCGCATGAAGGACAGGGCGTCTGGTTCGGCACGCCGGATGCGAAGAAGATCGCCTGGTTTGCATCGGTGTTTGCCGGGCTGATTACGGTCCTGCTCGTGCTGTTCAGCAGCGGCAAGCACGTCACGCTCTATGAGAAGCTCGGCGGCTTTGAGGACCGGCCCGTATTGACCGCTCAGGGCACCCCTCAGCTCAATGCCAGCGGCAGGCCGGTGACGCAGTCCGTGCCAAAGCACCCCTGGCCGTCCAAGCTGGAGGGCGTGCGCAGCCTCCGGGCCATTGACACCGGTATCGACTGGCCACATTGGACAAGGGACATTCCCTATCTGCCGTTTATCCTCGAAGTTCGTGGACAGGAATTCCACACACTCGACTTCCCGACTTTCCTCGTCTCGCAAGGGATCCCGGTGGCGACGATGCTCGGGTTGCCGGTTGTCATGCTCATGATTCAGAAACGATGGCTGGGCAGATTGACGAAGCATGATGCGATGGTCGGTGTATTCACCGGTTTCATCACCGTCTACGTCGTACTGACGATCATCGGTACCGCATTCAGAGGCGAGAGTCTCGAATTGTTGTTCCCCTGGGAAGTCAAGACACCACACGACTAGCTCCCCGTGAGCCGGTGATCCGGCCGGCGCGAGGAAGGCGGTGAATTACCGTGGCAGAACAAGGACAGCGGCCCGCCGATTCCGCGGATGACCGGGCCCGCCGCATTGCAGAGGCAAAAGCGCGTGCGGAAGCTGCGCGTCAGGCTCGCGCCGGGGGGTCTCCCCCGGCTGAGGAGCCGGCAGCGGCACCACCGCCAGCAGCAGCGCCGCCTGTGGCGGCTGCTCCTGCAGCGGCGGCAGGCGAAGACGAGCGGGCACGCCGCATCGCCGAAGCACGGGCTCGTGCTGAAGCGGCGAAGTCGGCTCGCGGCGGGGAGCCTGCCGCAGCGCCGGCTGCGCCCGCAGCGGCGGCAGCGCCTCCACCAGCGTCCGCGGCTGCCCAAGCCGCACCGGCTGCGGCTGAGGGTGGCGACGACCGGGCTGCACGCATCGCAGCCGCTCGCGCGCGAGCGGTCGCGGCGCGAGAAGGCGGAGGCGCTGCGGCACCAGCGCCGGCACAACGGTCCCCAGCAGAAGAAGCGGCCCGACAGGAACGGCTGGAAGCCGCCCGCGCTCGCGCTGGTGGTGCAGCCGCGCCAGCGGCGCCGGCTGCGGCAGCCGCAACGCCAGCCGCGCCAGCAGCCCGAACTGCCGCGGCGGCCCCGGCTATTGCGCGGGCAATGCCGGCGGGCGCCAGTGAATGGCGGGCGCCAGCAGGAAGTGCTCCCCGCATCGTCACCGCCCGGCCGGACCCGGTGGCGCTGGCAGAACGCGAATTGACGCGACACGAAGTCGCTAATATGGTGACGCGCCGCTCAATGGTGCGCACGTCGATGTGGGCCAGCCTGGGTGTGATGCTGGCCGGATTTGTGTTGGGATTCGTCAACTTCTTCTGGCCGCGTAAGGTGACGGGCTTCGGTGCGACCTTTACGATGCCTGCTTCCCAGGTGCCACAGCCGGGTAAGGACCCCGTCAAATTCTTTGAGGCTCGCGCCTGGGTGGTTAATCTCGAAGCAGGCGAGGGTGTCCCGGCGCAATTCCAGGGAATCGCCAAACCCTCGACCAAGGGCGGGTTACTGGCGCTCTACCAGAAGTGCCCGCATCTCGGTTGCTCGGTGCCCTGGCGGAGCGACTTCGACTTCGAAGGCGTCAAAGGGTGGTTTCGCTGTCCCTGTCACGGATCGACCTATACCAAAGCCGGCATCCGCGTATTCGGTCCCGCTCCTCGGCCGATGGATACCTTTGAGATCACGCCGGCGGCCGCCGGGGCGATCAGTATCAATACGAGTAAGATCACGCGCGGTGACATCGATAACCCTGAGCGGACAATCAAGCTCAGCTAGATAGGCTCCCTGGGTTCGGCGGCCCGTCGCCGCATGCTGAAGAGGAGGAGGTTTGAGGTTGAGGCAGTTCACCCGTTGACACGGGTGGTGTGTGGAGTTCGGTCATTGAAATGGTGATGTACTCCGACCACGCAGCCTCATGCCTTCACATCAATCGATGAACACCAGTAAGCAAATCAACGCGATGATCGTCCTCATGTCCCTCCTGCTGGTGGGTGTCGGCTTCTATACCCTCTGGGATCCTTTCCGGGCGGACCATGAGGTCGATCACACGAAAGAAGCGATCGTTCGCCGGGCCGGCGGCACATTTGCTAGCAACTGCCGGGAATGCCACGGCAGCAACGGGGAAGGCGCGGTGGGGCCTGCACTGAATCCGGAGATTCGGGCAGCGCAGGGACTGGTGGACTTTACCGATGCGGCCCGCCGTTCGGAAATGCAACTCCTGGTGAAAAACACGCTCACCTGTGGTCGAATCGGTACGTACATGCCCGCCTGGAGTACCGAACAAGGTGGAGCGCTCAGCGACGAGAAGATTCGCCAGTTGGTGATCGTGCTGACGGAGAACCCCGGCGGCAACGCCTGGGAACACATCAGCGAAATTATTCGTGAAGAGGTCGCCGCGGGCATCCTGCAGCCGGCTCGCCCGGTCGCTGATGTGATCGCCGGCTCATCCATCAACGGAGCCACCACCTCGGTCTGCGGACAGAAGCCGGGCGGCGGCGCTGCGGCTGCCACCCCGACACCACCAGCGGTCGCTTCGACCTGGACGGTTGTGGCAACGGACAATAAGTTCGACATCAACGCGATTGCCGTGGGCGCCAATCAATCGGCCACGGTGACGTTCAACAACAAGGGTGCGGCTACCCACAACTGGCATGTGCTTCAGGTCAAGGACGCACAGAATCGCGATATCGCTGTGCCGCAAACGACGACCCAGTTCCTGAGCGGTGGCCAGTCCGGCAGCGTGACCTTCACCGTGTCACAGACCGGCACGTATAAGTACCAATGCGATCTGCATCCGGCGGACATGGTCGGCTATCTCTTCGTCCAGTAAAGCAAATAGCGAATCTGGCTCACTAGCAGCGAAACCCTCAATCCGTCCTGGATCGAGGGTTTCGTCGTTTTGGCGGGTTATCCGCCGCCCCGGTGATTACGTTGGCGCTGAAGTTGGAATCTTGAGTAGCGCATAGACTCGTGATGCAATGATTGACATGAAATGCTTCAGATGAACCGAGGGCGATGGAATGATGAATCAAACAGGGCAGCGCGACGAGGCCCTTACAGCCTGGCAGACGCCCTACGCGCGGACGCCCTACGATTTGTGGACTCGCACGAATGTGGGAGAGGTGTTCCCGCGGGTGCTGACGCCCTTGACCTATTCTGTTGTCGATCTCCTCGGTCAGCGATTATTTACGTTCGATCCCAAGCGGGCAGGCGCTATCCCACCAGACTTGATCAAGAACGGCGTGTTGCCGGCGATTTTTCGTGTGATCAACGGCCGGATGTTTTACAACACCGGATTGATCCATTATTTGTTCACCGAACGGTTCGGCATGCCCTCGTGGTTCTGGATGATGGGCCTGGGCGGGCCGCAGGATCCGGCTGGACAGTACTTTGAGCAAAAGCCGTTCCGGCCGATGCGGATGCTGGGTGGCCTGCGCTACATTTTGGGCGAATCGCGGCGGCAACGACAGTCAATTGCCGCGTTCCACCGCGACTGCGCGCGGATGGAGGCTCAGGCATTGGCGCTGACGCGGGAAGATATCGCCGCGCTGGACCTGGCCGGGTTGGCACAACGTCTGGATCATATTATCGACCTGGCCCAACCAAGCCAGGCACAACTTCTCGACGGTTCCGCCGCGGCGGTGAGCGCGTTTGGCATGCTGGCGGGATTGTGCGGCCGCTGGCTGGGGGACCCGAACCTGGCGAATGACCTTGTCACCGGCTCTGGTGACATGCAGACCGCGAATGCGACCCTGGCCCTATGGGATGTGGCCGAACGGGCGGAGAAGGTCCCCCAGGCGCGCCGGGAAATCGCCACGCCTCCAGCGGCCAACCTCGGCGAACGACTTTCACAGGTACCAGGGGCGCGTGCGGTCGCTGAATCCTATGCCCGGTTCTTCCGCGATTTCGGCCACCGCTGTGTGGACGAATTTGAGTTGTCCACCCCACGATGGTCAGAGCAGCCTGAATTGCCGGTAGCCATGCTGCGAACGTATTTCGATGCGCCGGAAACCCGCAACCCGAAGCGGGCAGTTATCCGGCAGCGACGGCGGCGGCGGGCGGCAACGAAGGCTGCCCGCGAGCGGCTGACGCGCGGGTGGCAGGGTGTCGTTCCGTATCGTTGGGTGACTCTGCGAATCGTGCTCAAGCAGGCGCGGGCGTTGTTGCCCCTGCGGGAAAACCCGAAGCATCTATTTCTGCGTTACCTTTCCGAGATACGACGCACGATTCTGGCCATTGGCACGGGTCTCGCCGGTGCAGGGTTGATTCGCAATCCAGAGGATGTCTTTTTCCTGACGCGGACCGAACTGCGGGCAGCCGTTGCAGCGGCCGAACGGGGGCAATCGCCCGCCGCGCTGCAAACACTGATTGTTGATCGCCGCGGGCTACTCGCGGTGTTTGAACACTGGCAGCCACCGGAAGCAATTGCGGCGGGCGAGGTCGAAGCAATCGAGCGCGAGGCCCTCAAGCCTTTACCGGCGGAATCAAACGCCGATGACACTCCCGTTGGTGGCACCGCGGATAGGAAGGGCACGGGGCTACTTTCCGGTCTAGCGGCGTCAAGCGGCGTGGTGACGGGGCGGGCCCGGGTGGCGTTGACTCCCGAAGAAGGAGCCGAGCTGGAGCCAGGCGAGATCCTGGTCGCGCCTTTCACTGATCCAGGATGGACCCCACTCTTCGCTGTCGCCGGCGGAATTGTGATGGATCTGGGCGGGATGCTGTCCCACGGAGCGATCGTGGCGCGTGAGTACGGTATCCCGGCGGTGGTCAATACACGCTCCGCGACGGTCGAGATTCAGAACGGGCAACTCGTCACTGTGGACGGTAGATCGGGCACGGTTAGCTGGAAGGATGATGATGCAGCAGCCGATTGATGTTGACCGCGCGCGAAAGGACACACCAGGTTGTGAGGATGTGCTGCACCTGAACAACGCCGGCGCCGCGCTGCAACCGCAACCGGTGCTCGATGCCGTGTTCCGTCATCTACGGCGTGAGAGTGAGATCGGCGGATATGAGGCAGAAGAAGAGGCGCGGCCGGCGCGAGAGCAGATTTACCAGTCTCTTGCGAGGATGCTAAACGCCCAGGCTGATGAGATCGCGTTGGTCGATAATGCAACACGAGCCTTCGATATGGCGTTTCATGCGCTACCGCTGCGCGATGGTGATGTGATCCTGACCACGGAGAGCGAATATCCCAGCAACGTCATTGCCTTCCTACGGGCAATCCATGACAAGCGCCTGGAAGTGCGATATATCCCGCGAGACCCATCGGGCGCGCTTTCTCTCAGTGCACTGGAGGAAATGCTGCGCAACGACCAGGTGCGGGTCGTTTCCGTTTCCCATGTGCCAACCCAATCAGGATTGATTCAACCGGTCGCGGAGGTGGGGCGCCTGGCACGGCAGCGAGACGTCTGGTTTCTCCTGGACGCCACTCAGAGCGTCGGACAGATGCCAATTGATGTTCGAGCGATCGGTTGCGATGCGCTGGCTGCCACCGGGCGGAAGTTTTTGCGTGGCCCCCGCGGGACAGGTCTCCTATTTGTCCGGCGCGAACGGGTCCGTGAACTCGACCCAATCCCCGTTGACCTGCATGGAGCGACCTGGACCTCTGCCAGCCAATATGAATTGCGTGCGGACGCACGCCGATTCGAGACCTGGGAACAGCCGGTGGCGGCGTTACTCGGCATGGGAGCGGCGGTGGAGTACGCGCTCGCTTGGGGGATTCCGGCAATATGGGAGCGGATTCAGATGCTTGCTTCCTCGTTGAGGGAAAAACTGTCCGGCGTTCAGGGCGTAACCTTGCGCGATCCTGGAGTTGAGACCTGTGGCATCGTGACCTTTACGGTTGATGATATGGATGCGAGCGAAGTCAAATCGCGGTTGGCAGCGCGACAGCGACGGATCAACGTCTCGGTATCGACGCGAAACTCAGCCGTGATTGACTTCGACCGTCGTGGCTTGAATACCGTGGTGCGATCCTCCGTTCACTACTATTTGAACGAGACGGATCTGGAAGAGTTCGCTGGCGCCCTGGCAACCTTGCGGCGCTAGGATGGTGGCTGGCCCCACTGCCGAAGTTTCGGCGCGGCTGTTACCCTGTACTGGTAAGCGAGGAGGCCGGCGGATGCGTGCATACGGAGCGGGAATGGAATGGAGTGTCCGCCGAATGCGCCGGCGCCGGTGGACGCCCCTGTCGATCGCCCTAACGATCGTGGCGGGGTTGCTGGTTGGCGCTCTGGCCGCGGCGTTGCTCCTCCTGACCGTGTTTACTCTCCTGCTGGCAGCGGGAGCTTATCTCTCCTACCGGGCATTGCGCTGGCTGCTGTCTGGTTCTCGACGAACACGGGGCGAGCGTTCCCGGCGAGTGCAGCGGCGGACTGCCATACCGCTGAATGCGGACGCCCGCGGACTACTGGAGCTGGCGAAAACGGCTGATCCACTTGACCGGTATTTGCTCGCGGTTCGCGAATATGATCGCTTGTCCGGCGCCACGTTATCGCTTGACCCGGTCGAGCTTGGCCGCAGAAAGATTCACCGACAGGCCATGGCGGTGGCCGACCAGACCGCAGCCCTGCACGAATCCGTTGTGGAGATTGAGCAGGAAGTAAGTGCGGCGGACCGATCGGCGCCGGCTCTGGCAGGAATCTGGGAACTCTCGGTGGCGGTGCGAGAACTGGCCACCTACAGCGCCGATCTCAGCGAAGCGCCCCGCTCCCCGTCATTGAGTGATGCACGCCGGTTCCTCGCGCGCCGCACCGCATTGTTGGCCCGGCGTGATGCGTTGGCGGAACGGCTCCAGTCGGTTGTTGTCCACCGGTAAGCGCCGGCGCTGACGAAATCGTAGTCCTTTCGGGCGACATCGATAAGCAGCTCCGGTCGCTGATCAAGCAAGTGGGTTGGAGCGTCACAACTTCCTTGCACTCTCCACGGGTAGCTATCATCGCCATTTGGCCGGCGTATACTGATGCCTACCCCGCGCTCGGTTTCGTTCGGTGAGGCGAGAAATGAGCCCAAAATTCCTTCCTGCCCCGAAGTCGTTGGGTGAGCATTCCCGGCCGGCGGCGCTGTTGATCGAGGTGTCCAGCCGCGTGCGCCCTCAACTATCCGCGGAGTTAACGCGCCGAGGGTTTGCAGTGGTGGAAAACGACGAGACCGGTGCTGATACCGTTGAGCTGGCAATCGTGGAAGGTGATCGCGGTCCGGGCATGCTGGCGAGGGTGCATGAGATCCGGGAACGGTTACCCGCAACGGTGGTCATAGCCATTACGGGTTGGTGGAATGACCTGGAGGGCATCCTCTGCCATGAAGCCGATGCCGTGCTGCATGTGCCGCTAAGCCAACGCGAATGTGAACGCGTGTTGCACGGGTTCGATCAGCATGAGCTGGTTGTCCCTCACCCACGTCTTGCCAATTAGCCGCCATCTAAGCGGGTGCATCGCCTGGCGCGGACTTGGCCCGGCGAGCCGCGACACCTGCTGCTGCCTCTTCATAGCGGGCGAGCACGAACAGGACATCGGAAACCCTGTTCAGGTAGCGCAGGACCTCGTCGTTGACGAGCAGACCATCGTGATGAAGTTTGACGGCCAGCCGCTCGGCGCGGCGGATGATCGTCCGGGCGAGGTCCAGGGCCGCGCCGGTGACCGTTTCACCCGGGATGATAAAGACGTTGCCGATTTCAACATGCTGTTTCAATTCGTCGGTCAGCGTTTCGAGGCCGCTGACGTGGTCAGCGTTAATGATCATACCGGCATGTTTGCCCTGTTCCTCGGGGGAAGTGGCAAGTTCTGCCATCAGCGTATAAAGCTCTCGCTGCAGTCGCAGAATAATTTGCTTGATATGCTCATCCTGTGCATGCGCCCGCGCTAAACCGAGCGCCGACGTCGCTTCATCGACGGTTCCGAAGGTGTCGGGCCGCGGATCCCACTTGGGCACGCGTTCCCGGCCGATCAGCCCGGTAAATCCAGCGTCGCCGGTCCTCGTGGTGACTTTCGCCTGGTGTGAATCAGTCACATGCAGCTCCCACGTTGGGGCACCTTCCCAGCGGCTTGGCTAAAAGTTGTCCGGATAAAGCAATTTTGCCAGGTACTCCAGCCCGTCCGCGACCCGCGGTCCCGGGCGGCTGAGCGCGTCTGCCTGGGCGTCGGGCAGGAGATGCACGCGGCCGGTGCGAACCGCTGCAATGGTACTCCATCCGGTCCGGTCTCGTACCTGTTGGAGGGTAACGCCCTCGCGGCCGTCAGCTAGAAGAATCACCTCCGGGTCACGTTGAATGATCACTTCCGCCGACAACTGGGGAAATGCGCCGCTGGCGTCGCTGGCGATATTACGCGCTTTGAGCAGCGTATAGAAGTCGCCGACAAAGGTGCTGCCCGTGGCCGTATGGAGCTGACTACCCACCTCGTGATAGATGCGCGGACCATTTTCACCTGCCGGCAGCCGGCTTGTTACCGCTTGGATCCGACGCTCGAGACCAGCCGCCAGCGTGGTCGCCTCCTCCGCGTGGCCTGTGATGTTGCCAAATTCCCGGATACGAATCAGCACATCGTTGATTGAGGTCGCTTCTTCGAACATGATCACCGGCAAACCCGCCTCCCGCATCGTGGGAACCGTTTCGCGTTGCCGGCCGGAGGCGATGATCAGATCGGGAGAGAGAGCGGTGAGGGACTCGATGCTGGGACGGCTATAATCCACCTTGGGTCGAGCACGTGCCTCCACGGGAAAATCGGAGAAGCGGTCAACTGCAACCACCTGGCCGGCCGCCCCGATGGCGAACAGAGACTCAGTCGTGCCGGGTGACAGCGAGACAATACGTGCCGGCATCCTGGCCAGGCGCACGGTCCGGCCATCGCTGCCGCGGGCCTCGTACGGAAACGGTGGTGTCGGAGCCGGCGAAGCGGCAGCGTTTAAGGCCGAACCGGCAGGTGTCGGCGATCCGTTGTCGGAATTCGCGGAACAACTAAGGATGAAGAGGCCGGCAAACAGAAGAAGAACGCGGAGCGACCGGTAGGTCAACCCTGCCATGGTAGAGCCTTTCGCATCGCCGGGACGTTGGTTGCTATCGCACCGGCCAAAGAATGCGCCCGCCGGCATCAGGCGACCGGCGGGCGAACCACAAGCCGCCCCTCTCAATCGCGGAAACGGGCTGGACCGTCTTCCCCGCGGCAGGTGCTCTGGCTGTCCCATCGTGATGGGTGTACAGTTGCGCGTCAGCGCCGGAGTTGCACCGGACTTTCCCTGCATTCGCGGTGATATTCAATTGGACTTAGTGTGCCGGGAACGCTGCCAACGGGCAAGGAATGGGAGGCGGCAGCAGTACGCTTAGCACCAATGCATATGGCATGAATGCAACATAAGAATGCAAGGCAATCAGTTCTCAGGATGGAGCGGCAAGGCATTGCGGCCACTATTGGAGAAGCATTTACAGAGGGCGCCGTTGCTCGTGGCGATACATATCTGCCGATGGAACAGCGGTCGCGAAGAGATATGGAGAGACAGTCACAGGCAGGCGGAGGGAAGCGCAGACGTGGGGAGACACGGACAGAGGGCGTTTGCAGACTGTTGCCGCAAATTTCGCACTGGGCGCTGCAGGGTCGCGACGTGAGCGACCTGATTCGCATCGCCGTCGATCGGTTCAATCCGCCATTCTCGCGGCTCAACAGCTTCCAGGATGCCGAAGGATTTAGCATCGACGTGATTCGTGGGGCGTACGCTTCGCAGAACGTCGTAGTGAATTTTGTGCCCGTTGACGGCCCCATGGCCCAACTCTTATGGCTGGCGGCGGGACGTGTGGACGCGGCAGCCGACATGACGGTCACGGAGCGACGCCGTGCCTGGTTTGGCTTTTCGCAGTGGTATCACATGGAAGAATTGATGATCTTTGGTCTACGGGATGGACCGCTCTGGCCGGGTTTCCGGGCATTTCACGGCCGCTTGGCAGCCAAAGCAAATAGCTACGTGCTTGAATACCTGATTCGCCGGCACCCCCATATTCCGTTGGTGATCGTTGATTCGACCGAGGCGGAGCTTGAGGCGTTGCGCGATGGGCGAGTTTCCCACATCGCCGCGACCCGGGAAACCGGCAACGCATTGATCCAGGCAGAGGGCGTCGAGGACCTCGTGGCGGAAGGGACGCCGTTTGGACCGGCACCCCTGGCCCTGGCAATACTAACGACCAGCGATCAGGCGACTGTTGAGATATTTGACCGGGGGCTCGACCGAATTCGCCGAGAGGGGACGCTGGCTCGCATCGAGCGTCAGTGGCTTTCGCATTACAGCCCAACCTGACTTCAAATGGTCAAGCTTCGTTTCTGAACCCGTGGTTGGTGCGAGGGGACCCAACGCAGTATGGGGTCTTAGCAACCGCGCACGCCATTGAGGGCAGGCAGGAGGGGATGCCCGTACGAAGACGGACTCAATGAGCAGATTGAAACCGTTCAAGGCACAAATGGGCGATTTGGGAACTGGTTACTTCCATGTACGCGCAATCCGTGCCGTCTGGGTGGAAGCGTGGAATTGCTCGCACAACCGATGTCCAACGACGGAGTGGGCCGGGCTGCGTGACGAGGAGAACCAGACCCCTAGTCCAAGCTTTGCCTTCCTGTATCCAGGAGTCCTAGTTCGATGGCATTGCGGAGAGCTTCGGTGCGACTCTGGGCACCTAATTTCTGCAGGAGATTGGCGACGTGAAATTTGACGGTTCGTTCGCGCAGGCGCAGGCTGATGGCGATTTCCTTGTTGCGGTCGCCTTGTGCCAGAAGGGATAGCACCTGACGCTCGCGCACGGTGAGCCGCACCGTTGCCGGCGATCCGCTCTCCACTCGTGAGGACTCCGGTCCAACCTTTGCAACAAGAATCGAGTGGATTGCCGACAACTCCCGCAGGGCGGCATCCGGCCGGGAAGGAAGCGCCGCGCGCGCTGCTTCAATGCGATGGAGCAGGTTGGTCCAGATTGGTTCGCAATGGGTGATGGACATCTGCACAAGTTACCCCCAGCGCTGGACCCAGCACGCCGTTCGGTTCCTTCGACTGGGGAACAATAGCACATTTGTTCCGGTTTGGGAAGCAGAAGTCGCCGCAAGGGGAGAGACGCGGCCGGAGAGCAGCAAGCCGCGACCAGGGCGGTGGGGGCGGCGATAGCGCGTGTGCGGGCTGCGTTGCGCCAGGCAGAGGTTGCCCACCGCGATGCTGAGAGTCGCTAGAATGGACGCAGGTGGCGCGCCGACCGACGCCGCCCCCGCTGGTCCGGCGTGATGGCAACGCCGCCGAGAGGAATCAACGATGGCACAGCGCCCGCCGGGAAGCAACGGCTCCAGCGAGGACATCCTGACGCGTCTGACCGAAGGGTTACGGCGGGCCGCGGAAGGCATCGGCCGGCAAATCGGTGACAGCTTTCCTGCCGGCGCTGACACAGCGACCGCGGCGAAGCGCGTTGTCCGCGATGTGCCAGACGTGCGTTTCGAGGATGTCGGCGGCTGCGAGGAAGCAAAGCGCGAATTGCAGGGCATCTGTGCGGCGCTGGCGACGCCAGAACTGTATAAGAATTGGGGGGCGCGGCCGCCGCGGGGCGTGCTGCTCTATGGCCCGCCGGGGACTGGTAAGACCCTGCTCGCCCGCTGCGTTGCGGGACAAGCCGAGGCCGAGTTCATCCATATCCGCGCGGTGGATGTGGGATCGATGTGGTACGGCGAGGCGGAGAAGCGGATGCAGGCCGCGTTTGATGAAGCGCGCAAACGGGCGCCGTGCGTCATTTTTCTCGATGAGGTCGATGCCCTGACGCCGCCGCGCGAGATGGCGCATGAGGCAACGGGTCGGGTAGTAGCTACATTGCTGGAAAACCTGGACGGTCTCGAACCGCTGACCGGCGTCGCCGTCTTAGCGGCAACCAACCGCCTCGACGCTGTCGACCCCGCTTTCACTCGGCCCGGCCGGTTGGATCGACTGGTGCAGGTGCCACTGCCGGATGCTACCGGACGCCTGCAAATCCTGGGCGTCCATCAAAAGAAGGCCGAGTTGCTGGCTGGGCGGGAACTGTTCGCTCCGTCCGACTATCGTCGGATGACGCGGGTGACTGAGGGAATGTCAGGAGCGGAGATCGAGGAACTCGTGCGCCGGGTGCTGGAGGAGAAGGTACGCGCCGGCGCTACGGAGGGAATGATTACCGAAGATGACTTTCTCCAGGTGATTGACGCTTTCGAATGGGGCCGTCAGGGCCGGGCCAAGCGGGCGCGCCGCTGGTGGCAGTGGTGAGCCGGACATTCTGCTCGCCGTGAAGGGCAACGCAATAAGGTCAAAGGCTTGCGGATGAGTAATCCATCACCTTTGACCTTGCCCAAAATCGACGTCTTCCCGTTAGCGCCCGCCCTTGCCGCCCTTCTTCGACGTGCCGCCGGCGGGCTTCACGCCACCTTTTCCCTTCGGACCCGACTTCCCTTTATCTGGCACCGGCATCCTCCTGGACGTGATGCGAGCAGACTACCACAGTTGTCAAGTAGTTGTCCTGAGTCTTGGCACGGGCGCTCCACCAGACTATGGTGCGAACGCCGACAAAAGGCGAACGTGTAAGCATCAGACATGTATGGAGTGAGTCATGGCCAAGAAGCGATGGATGCTTGCCGGTATATTCGCGGCAGCGGGATTAGGGTTCGTCTTCCTGCGCTCGCGGAAGGATGATGACGATCTGGATGATTGGGACATGGACGACTTTCCCCCGCCCGCGGGTGCAGACTCAAGGAAGACGACCGCTGTCAGTAGCCAGGCTACGAATGAGCCTGATCGAGCGGAGGTTTCTGAGAAGTCGCCTGCACCAGACGCCATACCGGCTGGTGCGGAGGCAGCAAAGGCGGCAGAGCGGGAAACAGAACCGCCGGCAATTGCCGACAGACGCCGAGATATCAAGGGGAACATTCGGGGTGACCAGTTGGTCTATCACCTGCCGGGCGATGCCGGCTATGACGAGGTCATCGAAGAGGTAATGTTTGCGACCGCCGAGGAGGCGGAAGCCGCGGGTTTCCGGCCGGCAACAGGACAGGGCGAAAATTGACACTTAACAGAATTGAAGCCTAGGATCGGATGATCTCCCGAAACAGTTTGCGAGCTTCGCTGCCATTGTGATCGCGGCACTGTTCTCGGTTGTGACAATTCATGTACAGCGGTGGAAAGGGGAGTCCCCATGCCAACCCGCAGTAAGCAGGAATGGAAAGAAACGACGCTCGCCAAGAGCCTCGCCCGTGCCAAGGAGCGCCAACCAGCCTTTGAGTTGACCTCCGGCGCTCCGATTGATGCGCTTTACACAGCAGACGACTTAGACGGATGGGACGCTGGCGCCCAGCTTGGTTTCCCCGGTGAATACCCCTACACCCGCGGCGTGCAGCCCACCATGTACCGGGGCCGGTTCTGGACGATGCGCCAGTATGCCGGCTTTGCTGATGCCGAGGAATCAAACCGACGCTATCGCTATTTGCTCGATCAGGGCCAGACGGGGCTCTCGGTTGCCTTTGACCTCCCGACGCAGATTGGCTACGACTCAGACGACGAGATGGCAGCGGGAGAGGTCGGAAAGGTCGGCGTGGCAATCGACTCGATGCTCGATATGGAGATCCTGTTCAATAACATTCCGCTTGAACAAGTGACCACCTCCATGACCATCAATGCCACGGCCAGTATCCTGCTGGCCATGTACGTGGCAGTGGCTAAAAAGCAGGGCGCAGACCTCGCCAAAGTTGGCGGCACGATCCAGAACGATATTCTGAAGGAATATATCGCCCGCGGCACGTACATCTTTCCGCCTCGTCCGTCAATGCGGCTCATTACCGACGTGTTTTCGTGGTGTAAAGATAACCTGCCCGCTTGGAATACGATCTCGATTTCGGGCTATCACATGCGGGAGGCGGGTAGCACCGCGCCACAAGAGGTGGCATTCACTCTATCTGACGCCATTGACTATACCAATGCAGCAATCAGCGCCGGCCTGGGCATCGATGAGTTCGGCCCGCGCTTGTCGTTCTTCTTTGCCTGCCATAACAACTTCCTTGAGGAAGTGGCAAAGTTCCGTGCCGCACGCCGGCTGTGGGCGAGGATTGCGAAGGAGCGGTTCGGCGCGAAAGATCCGCGTTCGATGATGCTGCGGTTCCATACGCAGACCGGCGGAGCAACATTGACCGCCCAGCAGCCGGATAACAACATCGTCCGCACGACGATTCAGGCACTGGCGGCGGTGCTGGGCGGCACGCAAAGTCTGCACACGAACTCAAAGGATGAGGCGCTGGCGTTGCCGAGTGAGCAGGCAGTGCAAGTTGCCTTGCGCACGCAGCAGATTATTGCCTATGAGTCCGGTGTCGCCGATACGATTGATCCGCTGGCGGGTTCGTATTACGTCGAAAAGATGACCGACGATATCGAGCAGCGGGCAATGGCACTGATTGAGCGCATCGATGCCCTGGGCGGCGCAATGAACGCAATCGAGCAGGGCTTTCAGCAGCGCGAGATCCAAGAAGCCTCCTATCGCTTGCAAATGGGGATGGAGACGAAAGAACGCACGATTGTCGGCGTGAACCGCTTCCAAGCGGAAGAGCCGCCGCCCGAAGGCTTGCTGCGCGTTGACCCGACCGTCGGTGACAAGCAGAAGGCGAAGCTGGCACTGATCCGGGCCGAACGAGACGAAGCCCGTGTCAATCAATTGCTCAAGAAACTGGAAGACACGGCGAAGGGTACCGAGAACACGATGCCCGTGTTCATCGAATGCGTCGAAAACTACATCACCATTGGTGAAATCTGTGATGTACTGCCTTTCCAGCACAGTGGGATCCGAAGCTTGGAATTCACGTGACTTGAAGTCGCGG
>JADMIO010647454.1_pt1 | contig 31869 bp, 25 predicted proteins | sample 8958161 | NCBI WGS metagenome assembly JADMIO01 (sample SAMN16585339, study PRJNA669376) | soil metagenome | isolation source: Crop rotation soil | place: USA: Cullars Rotation, Alabama | collected 2011
CGCGACTTCAAGTCACGTGAATTCCAAGCTTCGGATCCCACTGTGCTGGAAAGGCGCGATGTCCCTACCCGACGTCTTCGATTCGATGTTCGGTGTTCGGTGTTCGATGTTCGATGTTCGGTGTTCGATGTTCGATGTTTCCGGTGCGTTCTGGCTCTTCCCTTGGGCATTGGGCGTTGAATGTCGAATGTTGAATGTTTCCTCTTCCCCTTCTTCGCCCGGATCTTCAGCGGTTGGCACGTCCCCGTAGCCCAGCGCGATCTTCAAATTGTTGAACGCCTTCTGGAACAGGTTGTGGACCTCGGGAAATTTCTTCGCTTCCTCGAGGCAATAGTCCAGGGCCCGCTCATAGTCGCACTTGCGCTTATGCCTTGCCTGCACCCGCGCCAGCGCGAAGCGCCGTTCCGCCAGGTCATAGCGCCGTTCGGCCAGATCCTGACGCATGGTCTCCCGGCCCATTTTGGGTTTATCCCGCACCAAGGCCCGCCGGTAATAGCCGTTTAGCAATTTCTCGCGCATCTCTTGCCGGGAAAGGTTCGGGTCTTCCATGCGTTCATAGTCCTCGGCCTTGCGCTCGGCATCCGCTTCCAGCGCATCCTGCTCCTCCACCCATTCGCGAAAGCGGTACAACTGGTTGTCATAGTCCAGCCGGACGTTGAGCCGGGTATGGACCTGGACCCGCATATCGGCGGGGGTCATGGTGGAGCAGAAGAGGTCGCGCCAATAATCCTTGTCGGCGTCGCTGATGGTATCGCGCCACAAGACCTTTAGTTTGGTAATCTCCGAGCCACCGGCTCGCATTTTGGTTCGTGTAATCATGAGTTTATTTATGGTTGGTTGTAAAAGGTGGGAAAACGTTATTAAGTGTTATCCAGGCCCATTTGGTTGAACTTTTGGAACTGCTCGAAAGCGTGGTACTTTGTTGTAAAGTGTGGTACAACGTTATTGGCCGCCTTTCGGGAACTCCCGAGTCCGCCAGCCTGACGCTCTCCAGCCCAAGTAAACGCGGAATACGGAGTGAACCGACGTGCGACGACGACGCTGGGGTTCGGAGTCCCGCCTTCAGGCGGTGGGGCACACGCAGACCGAACGACCTTGGAAACTTTCAACGCACTCCCGCTGACGGATGCCCCACCGGCTGAAGCCGGGACTCCAAACCCACCCACCCGACGCGCGCCCAAATTCGACCCGCGCGTATTGCGAGTGCTACTGACTACTGACCACGGACTACTGACTTTCTTACTGACATTTATAGTCATTGCCGCATTTAACCATTCAACGGGAAAAATGTATTCCCCACGGTGGGGAACTCGCCCCAAAATCGCCTCAAATTCGGGGAAAAATCTCTGTGGAAATTTCTGGAAATGAAGTGCTTGCAAACAATCGTAAGAATCTGTCAAAAATTTCCGATAATGTGATTTTCAGAACAGGTGCTCTTTGCCGGAAACGCCATCGAGAATCCCAACCTGTTTATTATCAGCATATTATGACTTCATGATTTCCGACGCGAAAAAGTGCCAAGTGAACAAAGTTCTATTTCGACCAATAAACAATAGGGAAAGTCAGTGGTCCGTGGTCCGTAGTCAGTAGCATTTGCTACCGGATCGCGAAGGTTTCGTGCAATCGCCCGAACGTCGTGGGCCATTTTGGATTGCGGTGGCAAGCGAAGCGCGACACCGCAGTCCAAAGGCTTTCAATTCGGACCGGTCAGGCTTTAGCCTGGTACAGATTTCAACTGAAACAGCATAAGAAAAAGCCCCGAATTTCATCGGGGCTTAGGAATTGGAAACCGGAATAACTACTTCTTCCGGCGGAAGAGCAGGAGCGATGCAATTCCCAGCCCGGCCAACGCGAAAGTGGACGGCTCGGGAAAAGGATTTGGAGATACCTGGAATGCCGAAAAAATTGGAGCGTCTGCGGGGGCAGGCGCTGCCTTGGCATTAACCTGGACCAATGCAGAGAAACCTTCATTCACATTTGCTGCATGCGCAGCATTATAAGTGGTGTAGATCCCGTTATTAAACCACGCGCGGGCCTGCACCGTGTAGATGCCGGTAGTAGGAACCGTGACCAGAACTTGCGGGCCGAAGTCATAAATTCCGGCGCCGTTGTTTTGGTTGGGCTCGCCTGCAGGTCCTGCCCCAAAGAATGCAGTTGTTGCGGTTGCCGTGGGGCCTGCGGCATTGAATGCCGCCTGGTCAGCGAAGGTGCCAGCTGCATAGAGCACTTCGATACTGTAGGGCGACCCAACATGATGGCCTCCCGCGCCTCCCGAGGGCCCTTGGTTCAGGTTATAGATCGTAACAGGCCCGCCGCCGCTCGTGCTGTTATTGAAATAGAATCGACCCTGTCCATACGAGCATGTGATAGCAGCAACCAATGTTACCGCAGAGAGGAGTATCCTTTTCATATTTGCCTGCTTCCAGAAAAGTTGAGACACGTTGGCGATTTCGCCAGCGATACGGTGCAGACATATTGCTTATCAGAACCATAATAGATTGTCAACCAACACGCCATCGAGGTCAGTGTGGTGGGGCGAGGCTACTGACGAGCTGGCTTGCGGGGACGCTCGCCCCACCGGGATTGCCCCACCGGGATTGAAACTGACCCACTACCTCTGACTACAACTTTGGTTGAGATGCGCTATCGCTTACGGGCTTATGGTCAATCGAATGAGTACAAGAAAAAAGCCCCGAATTGCTTCGGGGCTTGTGAATCAGAAACCTGAATTACTTCTTGCGGCGGATGAGCACCAGAGCGCCCATTCCGAGACCAATCAACGCGAAGGTTGAGGGCTCAGGGACGACGCCGACGGTGAAGCCACTGAAGATAGCGGAATCCGCAGGAGCGGGCGCCGCCTTGGCATTGACTTGAACCAATCCCGACAGTCCGGTGTTTGCGCCAGCAGGTGCGCTAGCCGCAGCACCAAAGGTCGCAAACTGGCCATTGTTGAACCAAGCACGCGCCTGAACTGTGTAGATGCCCGTGGTAGGCACCGTCACCAGCACCTGGGGACCGAAGTCATAGATGCCAGCGCCGTTGTTCTGGTTGGGTTCGCCGGCAGGACCTGCGCCAAAGAACGCAGTTGCTGCGGTTGCCGTGGGGGCTGCCGCATTGAATGAAGCCTGGTCAGCAAAGGTACCAGCCGCATAGAGCACTTCGATGCTATAGGGTGAACCAAGGAAGCTCCCGGCCGCACCGCCCGTAGCACCCATGTTAAGCGTTCCGACGGTTACAGGGCCGCCACCGCTGGTGCTGTTATTGAAGTAGAACCTTCCCTGTGCATACGAGCACGTGACAGCAACAACCAGTGTTGCAGCTAAGAGGAGTAGTTTTTTCATAGTGGTTTCTGCTATTGGTGTTTAGGTTTTTGTTTCTGTTATAACTGGTCTTATTGAACCGTAAAGTTTCTCACCCAGACGAAGGGCGCTGAAGCGTTGATGAAGAAGCCTTCAGCAACGTCGATTACCGGAGGACTGGGCAGCCAACCAGATCCGAAGGCAACTTTGCCGAAGGAACTGAAATCGTTGATACCAGCATTCCACTTCAGCAACTGACTGCCGTTCGGCGGGACGAGGTTGATAACTCCGTTGTTAACCGCTCCCGAATCCGGAACCATATTGCCAACCAGCTTATAGCCAGCGGGGAAGGAGTTGGAGAGACTGCCCTGCAGGACTTCGCCAACGAACGTGTTCGTGACTGGGCCGCTGGCACCGGGAGTCTTGATCAAGCAACCTTCGCCAGGATTCAAGGAAACGGTAGCACCCGATGCGGGCAACCAACCAGTTCCGAAAGCGACGCGTCCATAGGAGTCATAGTCACCGAGACCAGCATTCCATTTCAAAACCTGGCTTCCAGAAGGAATGCCCGAGAGCAACGAACCCAAAGTGTTGCTGGAGGTATTGAGAGGATTGGCCACACCAGTGTAGGCACCGGCTCCATTCAACGTTTTGTTGACGTAACCCACAACGTTTAAGGAATAAACGTTTGATTGTGCCATTGAGGAGGCAACACCTGCGGCGAGTATCGCGGCCGCTGCGAGTAGTTTTGTTCTCATTTCTATGATTTGTTGTAACCGTGTGTGTCGTCACTATCCCAAACAGTCAAATAGGTGTCAACGGTTTTTTTGACTTTTTTTGAACATTTTTCAAGGTCGTTGGCATTGCCATATGTAGTTAACAATCAACAAGTTATCTCATTATACCCTCTTCAAAAGGCCATCCGTATTTCGTCCGATTTGCGATTATTATCAGAAGTTTCTGTGTACCCATTTGTGGGGACAGGATTTCGTTCAGGGAGCGCCAAAGCCATTCGTCTGGGTCAAGTTGAGGGCATTCAATGGAAAGCCCGGGGATTCGAGCCAGTGGGCAAAAATAACCAGTTCAACACCGGATAGACCCACTGGCCCCTGGCGGACGAAGGACAGCCGATTTGAGTCCGAGCGCGAGACCTCCGTAACCGTGTTACCGAGTTGATTGGAAACCGAATTAATCCATACAATACTTGCTGAATTAGGAGCCAGGCGTGGTTTCTCGAAGGCGTGACGGAAAATGTTGAAAAGGGTGCGCCAGGACCAGGCGCGTTCGGCGGTAATCTCCCAATCGTAGTAAACCAGATTCGTCCGGGCGGCGAGGAATTCGAAGATCACGGGCGGATTCGTTCCGACCCAATTGGGGTAGGTGCCCGCAACCAGGAAGTCCCTCCCACTGTCTTGAGTCACAGTAACATAGGGAACAACAAAGGGCGGAATATCCTTCCAACGCAATACCGCCTCCCCCATTGGATTCGTTGACAGAACAATATTTCCCGCCTCATGGGCCTGAACCACCTGGTCGAATCTTTCAATGACTTGCGCGCCTAGGCTATCCAGAGCGGTGGCTGCGTCATTCAAAGGCGCCGCGACCATCGTTTGGACCGGGAAATTTGCCCCTCCCCAAACAAAGACTTGATCAGGAACCGACTGAAGCTTGAATCCAAATTGATGCTTCTTAAGGACTTCTGCGAAACCCCGGGCGGCCGTGATGCTAATGATGGGATCATTGAGAATATTCGTGGGAAGCTGCCAGGGTTCGAGATTGCGGCCAAATGGCTCACGGAAGATCAAATCACCCTTGAAGCGCAAATTATCATTGCGCCCGTCGAGCGCCAGGCTCATCGCTGGCAATTCGGACAAACCTCCCTGGGGTTGCGGGAGGTTCGGCCAATCGAAGAAAACTTCCAACCAGGAATCTCGAGCGGTGGCAACCGGCCTGTTAACCGTCTTGATGCGTTCAATATATTTGTCCTGCAACAGAAGCTTTTCCGCGCCATATCCCACGATTGTCCATTCGCCCTGCCGAAGTAACCGGAAATGATTGGGGTCGTTCGGTTTCTTCAATTGCCATCCGCCCGGCTCACTTTCACCGCGCCCTCCCCAGCTTTCCAGAATCGCCAACAGATTGGTCCGCCAATATTCGGCGCGGTCGGAGGGCAGGCGCAGGGCCAGCGCGTATTCGGTCAGGCGATTGGTATCACCCGTGACATCAATGAACGATTCGACGTTTACGAAGTCATCGAAGAATTGTTCCAAAATGGGAGCGAAATCGTTGGTTCCAGAAATTCGATTTTGGAAGATGCCATAAGGAGCCTTGGCAAGTTTTGCGCGCGTCTGCTGCCACAATGCCTGAGAGGCATCGGATTTACGGATGGTGGTCCAGTACTGTGCACCCGCACTGGTATTAGTGGCCAGATGTGCCGAACCCAAAAAATGGAATTGAAAGACCGATGGTGGCGGTTCAGGTGAAGGAGAAGGAGTTGCCGACGACGTTTTCTCGTTTTTGCCGGAGGTCGTTTTATCGCCCGGACTGCAACTCACTAATAAGCCACATACTAAAACATAAAGCCAACGGCCACATCGTCGCATAAGAGCGTTCTCTACTGCCAAACTTCACGGTGATTGGCAATCTCAATGAGCACTGAAGGCTCAAGCAGACTTGCAAGAGTTGCTGGGAGAATTCTGCGCTACAAATAAAACCGCCACGACAGCTTTATGCCTTACAAATTTTGAAATGCGCCTCAAGTTTGCGGAGCATTTGGCAACTGATGAGCGGAAAAAATTCCCCAGAGCAAACCCAGGCACGAACCATCAAGGTTGGGTCGGTTGTGGCTGTGCCGGTTGGGACATGGAGGTGGGCGGCAGGATCTTTGCTCTATCGTGGTCGCCTTGCTGCCGGTAAACCTCGCGGTTGACTTCGATGGCCACTTGCTGCGCTTCGGGCGGCAAAGGCGGGAGGGTTGGCGTGGTGGGGGTGAAATTTTGTGGGGTTTGAGCACCACCAAAGGCTCCGGGATTTACTCCAGCAGCATTGGGATTGGCTTCGGTGCCACCTCGAAGCGGACGCGCCGGGACCTTGGGCGCGAAGGTCGCGTTATTGGCCTGATAGGTGGCGGCGGTGGGCGGCGGAACGGCTGGCATGCCGGGTATGGCTGGTGGCGCTCCCGGCGCCGCGAAAGCCACTGGCGTGCCTCCGGCTGGGGGTTTCTCCGCATCATCCTTCATCGTCAGGGTGAATTCCGAGCCATGATTCTTGAGCTTGACGGTCCCGGAGTTTTCATCAATGGAAACTATTTCGACTTCACCCTCACGTTCGCCCTCGGCGAGGACGAATGATTGCTCCTTGGCCTGTTGGGGCGGTTTGGCCAGCACCTTACCGAGAACCTGTCGGCGGCCTAAAATCGTGGTGATGCCCTGCAATTTGATATTGGGCGGGTCAACTTTGGGGACGGCATTCGGGTCCGGCGGCGGCGGCGGCGGTTTGAGGGCAAACACATTGCGCTGAACAATGGCTTGATACTGGTTGTCTTCCGTCAGCGCAGCCGCCTGCCACGCCACGGCCAGCGAACTCAAAACGCACAACACGGTTTTTTCCGCACGTTTCACAAGGTGAATATACGAGTTTTACCAATTAACACCAACAGGAAGTTTTGGTTGCGCGAAAGTTGCTTGAGACCAAGACAAAAGACACATCGGCGACCATGGCTTGCTTACGTCCCACCCTGGTAAACCAGAACCTTCAATGCATCCGCCGAAGGATTCGCCGCAAGTTTCACCGCATGGGCCGTCTTCTCCAGCGGAAACCGGTGGGTCAACAGCGGCCGCACATCCAATTTTCGCGAAAACACCAACCGCGCCACTTCGTCCTGCAATGTGACGTCGGACGAATAACTCCCGATGATATCCTTTTCATCCACGCACACCGAGGCGAGTTCCAGTTCGGTCGCCAGTCCCCGACGCGTGTGCGCAAACAACAAAAGTTTTCCGCCGCCGCGCAGCCAGACCAGATTCTCGCGCACCACGGCATCGGAAGGCACGGCGACGACCGTGGCATCGAGTCGCTCTTTTGCCCAGGTGAGAATCGTATTGCCCAGTCGCTGATTTCTACCGTCGGCCACCCAGCGAGCGCCGAACTTTCGGGCAATCTTCAAGCGCGACGGAATCAAATCTGTCGCAATGACCCGCATGCCTTCGAGCTGCAGCAAGCGTGTAAACATCAAACCAATCGGCCCCTGGCCGGCCACGTGAACAGTATCTCCCCGCAAAAGCGAAAGCCGCCGCACTGCTTTCAAGACCGTGTTCACGGGTTCCAACATGGCGCCTTCTTCGAAAGAATTGCGCGCGGGGATTTTCACGACGCCGGGCAGGACAAAATTCATCACGCGCACGTATTCCGCGTAGCCGCCGCCCGCGGGTTTGAAACCCGCCGTGATGCCGGTGCGCTTGTATTGCGCGCACTGCGCGAAAGCACGATGCCGGCAGTGATGGCAATGCAGGCACGGCACATGATGATGCAGCGCCACGCGGTCGCCCTCCTTGAATCCGCGCGCGCGCTTGCCGACGCGCACGACCGTCCCGGCAGTTTCGTGCCCAAAAACGCGCGGCGGTGTCACCGTGCCGAATTGGATTTTCTTGATGTCGGTCGGGCACACTCCGCAAACGCCGACCTTTACCAGCAGTTCGTCGTCTTTGATGCGCGGCACGGGCAGGGTTTCAACGCGCAAATCATTCAGCCCGCGATACACCACCGCCCGCATGGATTTGGGAATGTCGAACACGCGGGAAGGCTAGCCAAAGAATTTGGCTGGTTAAATAAGTTAAATGAGGGAAGGACTGCAAAGACCGTTTTACTGCAAGTCTCGAAGGCGGGTGCGTGGCATTATCGGGGCACGCACGTCGTTCTTTTGTTGGTACAGTCGCGTTTTGACTTCGATGGCAACCTCGGCTTCTTCTGCTGACATGCCCGATGGTTGGGGCGGAGGGTTTGCAATTGGTGGTACGCTGGACACGAACGGCGGTGGCCCAGGCAGGACCGCGGCAACTGGCACACCTGCCGCAGGGAACTCCACTGCGTCATCCTTCATGGTTAAAGTCATAGGCATGCCGCCATACTTGAGGGTCACGGTCCTGGTATCTTCATCAATTGAAACCACCTCCACTTCGCCCTGCCGTTCGCCTTCGCTGAGCACAAATGATTCTTCCTTCGCCGGCGGTTTCGCAAGCACCTTGCCCAATACCTGACGCCGACCCAGAATCGTAGTGATGCCCTGCAATTTTATGTTTGGAAGTTCAACCTTTATGGGAGGATTCGTGTCCGGTAGCCGGGATTTCAAGGCAAAGACATTTCTTTGCGCAATCACTTGATAAGAATTGTCCGACGTCAGCGCCGGCGCTCCGGTCGTGATGGCGACCAATCCCAGAGTGAACACCGCTTTTTCGACACGATTCATACTGTTGGGAAATAACACCAGCCTCAGTCTTTGGTTGCGCGAAATGCGCTGAAGCCAGCCTTGCCTAAACTGTGAGGAAATTCAAAAACCACGGTTCGGCCTCGCAATTAAATCGCACTTCCTGGCCACGCCAATCAAACCGCAATTCCGCGGCATGCAGCGCGTGATACGGCAGCATCAACTGCTCTCGTTGCCTTTCGGTCAGCCGATCCTCGACCAGCGCCAGATACAAATCCTCGTCCGCGCCGTAAAGTTTGTCGCCGACGATGGAATGTCCTGCATGCGCCAGGTGAATGCGGATCTGGTGTTTGCGGCCACTACGCGGGACAACTCGCAGCAGCGAAAATTTCGCGACATCTGCGGCCTGGTCGGACTTCGTCGCCGGTCGCACGAATCGCCGTTCCACGCGCACTTCGGTTTGTGCCGGCGCTCCGTCGAGCCGCACGCAATCCTTGATCGCCACGCGACTGTTCACATCCTTCCCGAGTGGGGCGTCAATCAATTGCTGGTCAGCCTTCAAGTGCCCGTGAACAATGGCCGCATATTCCTTGGTAACCATTCGCGTTTCCCAAAGCTTCCCCAATTCCCGCGCCACCACGGCGCTTTTCGCCACGACCGTCACGCCACTGGTCTCGCGGTCCAGCCGGTTCACGAGGTAAGCGTCGCCTCCCAGATAAAGCCGCACCCGGCTGACGAGACTGGACATCGCGTCTCCCTTCGTCGGATGACAAACGAGGCCCGCCGGCTTGTTAATTACCAACAGGTCTTCGTCTTCATGGATGACAACCAATCCCGCGCCCGTCGCCTTCGAAGTTTGATGTTCGATGTTCAGTGTTCGACGTTCCCGCGTTATTTCATCCCCGCACTCGTCACTTCGTTTTCGCTCTCGCCATAGCGTAAGATGGCTTTCCGTCCGGGCACGGCGTTGCGCAACTTCGCCGCCGTCAGCTTGCCGTCCTTCCACGACATTTCAATTTCGAAACCGCCGCGCGCGCGCAAGCCTCGCACCGATCCGTTGGGCCAGGCACTCGGCAAGGCCGGCAGCAAGTGAATCACGTAATTGCCCTTTTCATCGCGCAGATGACTTTGCACCAGCATCTCCGCAATACCTGCCGTGGCGCCAAAGTTCCCATCAATTTGAAACGGCGGGTGCGCGTCGAACAAGTTCGGATACAAACCGCTCCCCTTACCCTGGCCGGAGGGCGAAAGCAAATTGCCGAGAATCAAATGCGCATGGTCGCCGTCGAGAAAACGCGCCCAGAGATTCAGCTTCCAACCCATGCTCCAACCCGTCGCCTCGTCCCCGCGAAAAATGAGCGACTGCCGCGCGGCATTGAAGAAATTCGTCGTCTGCCAGGTGATATCCTGCCCCGGATAAACGCCCCACAAGTGCGAAACATGACGATGCTTGTTGTCCGGCTCATCCTTGTCCTCGAGCCACTCCTGCAACTGGCCGTGCTGGCCGATTTGGTTTGGCGCAATCCGCCCCCGCATCTCCGTCAGCTTCGCGCGCAATTCCTCGTCCGTGTCGAGAATCTTTGACGCTTCGATGACATTGCTGAACAAGTCGCGAATAATCTGGTGGTCCATCGTCGGCCCGGCCACGAGTCCTCCTTGCTCCGGCGAATTCCCCGGCGTGCTGATAAGCCAGTGCTTGTCATTGCGCGGATCCTCGATGAGGAAATCCACGAAGAACAACGCCGCTTCCTTCATCACGGGATACGCGCGCCGCTTCAAGAACTGCCGGTCACCGCTGTATTGATAGTGCCACCAGAGATGCTGGCAAAGCCACGCCCCCCCGCTCACCCAAATGCCGTGATTGCTGTTGTTGATGGGGGCAGTGCCGCGCCACAAATCGAAGTTGTGATGCAACACCCAACCGCGCGCATTGTAGTGATTCTTCGCCGTCTCCCGGCCGGAAATAACCAGCTCGTCCATCGCGTCGAAGAGCGGCATCTGGCACTCGCCGAGATTCGCCACTTCAGCGGGCCAATAATTCATCTCGGTATTGATGTTGCAGGTGTACTTGCTGTCCCACGGCGGCTTGACGCTTTCATTCCAGATACCCTGCAGGTTGGCGGGCTGCCCACCGGGCCGGCTGCTGGCAATCAACAAATAACGGCCATACTGAAACACCAGCGTTGCCAGACCCGGATCGTTGGTCTTCGGCGCTTGCTTTAGACGTTCGTCAGTCGGCAAGGAAGACTTGATGCTGCCGCCGAGATCCAGCGAGACACGACGGAACAATTTTTGATAATCCTCGACGTGCGCCGCGCGCAGGTCCGACCAGCTCTTCGCCTTGGCGGCGCGCAATATCTTTGGGCAAGTTTTCGCCGGGTCACCGCTCACGTCGCGGAAATCCTTGAAACTCGTCGCCGCCGTCAAGATCACCATGACGGTATTGGCGTCAGTTACCTTGATATGGCTTTCGTCTGATTCGAGCGCTCCCCCATTGATGTACACCTGCAAGCCCGCGTTGAATTTGAGCGGATTGGTCAAAGGCTTGCCGTCAATCGAATCAGGCATGCGCCCGCTTAAGGCCAGCTCGCTCCGGGACGGAGACGTCAGCTTGGTGCCCGGGTGTGGACAATAAAATCGCACGCCGAGACTCACTTTGCGCGGTTTGTCCGCCGAAACGCGCATCACGATGACATTGTCCGGCGCGCTGGCGAATATCTCGCGTACGTAACTTACGTCGCCAACCTTGTAGGTGGTGCGCGCAATCGCCTCATTGAGGTTCAACTCACGGCGGTAATCGGTCGCGCGATCGTGCCCGGGAAAATCCACCCACAAATCGGCGAAGGGCTGGTAGGAGCGCTGCCGCAACGGCACGCTCATGAATTCTTTCATCGCCAGCTGCTCAGCCTCCTTCTGTTTGCCATCGAAAAGATATTTCCGGATTGCCCCCAGATGATTCGCCGCGCCCTCGTGCGAATAATCGTGCGGTTCGCCAACCCACAGCGTGGACTCGTTGAATTGAATGCGCTCCTCGTTTTTGCCGCCGAAGACCATCGCCCCCAACCGGCCGTTTCCGATGGGCAGCGCTTCCACCCACTGCTTCGCCGGTTGGCGATACCACAAGCTCAACGGCTCATCGGGCGCGGGCACCGTGGATACCTCCGCAACTGCCACGTTCGTCTCCTGGGCCACGGAGATTGACGCGAATACCGGCAGCAACACCACAACGGTTAGAATGGATGAATTGATTTTCATAGGATGCGATGGGCCGGCGGAATATTCCCACTCTGGAATCCTTTTGCAAAAGGGATTTTCAGCCAGGGCACGACAGTGCCTTCGCGTGGCTTCTCAGCGGATTTCCGACCTCCAAACGACGTACAAACCTTCAAGCGCTCACAAACACCCGCATTTCGTGCGCCAACTAGGGGTGCCCACCCGGGGCTTCAATCTTCGTTTGAGCCTGGGGCGCGGTCGCAAAACAATGATTTAGTTTCGGGGCGACCTTGTTCAGCTGCTCAATCACGAGGCCGGCAAATATGGCACTGCCTTTGGCGTTCAGATGCGTGTTGTCCACCGCATTCGTCCCATCCACAGTCTTCATGGGACTAAATTCGAGGCACCGTTCCTTGCCCAGTGATTCGTATGTGTCTCTCGACCGCGCATGCAAATCCACCAGGGGAACACCTTTCTCAACCGCAATCTTTTTCACTTCATCGGCGTAAGGCACTAGACTCGATTTTATTTTCCCGGGCCTCGCCTTGTCCCACTGCCGCCGGCAAAGCGGCGTGACCAGAATCGGCTGCGCGCCGATCGCGCGGGCGTCGTCCACGTATTTTTGCATGTCGGCGATGAACGTGGGCATGTCCGTGGAACGCCCCGGCTTGCCCGGCTCGTTGTTGTGGCCGAACTGAATCAGGTAGTAGTCCCCTTTCAACGCCAGAGCATTGGTCCACTTTCCTTCCGCCATGAAACTCATCGAGCTACGACCCCCGGCCGAGGTGTTGATGCATTCGGCCCTGTTGGTCTGGAGAAGTTGTTTGAAACCCGCGCCCCATCCGGCGGAATCCGTCACCGTCGAGTCGCCCACTAAAACAATCTTAATCCGATGCAGCGCAGCGTCGGTTTCCCCCAACGCATCGAAAAGGCCGGACAAAAGCGCCAGCGCGATAACAATACCAAACGCTGCGCCGCTCGAATTGAATTTCACAAGCCGTGGGTTCATCGCCCGGTGATTACGGCAGCGTCAACACATAAAACCGCTGCGGATGTCCCGCCGCGGCCGTGTCCGTGAACGTCACTGGTGAGCCGCCAAATGTTCCTGAGTTCAACAACGTCCACGTGGTCGTCACCGGTGACAGCGTTGGATTGGAGCTTGCCCACACACGGTAGCTGGTGCCCGAAATGCCGCTGAACGTGAACTGCACATTGCCGTTACCGAGAACGGTCGGGGTGCCCAGCGATGGCGGCGCAACAATTGTCAACGTGCCCGCGGTGCTGATTTCGAAGCCAAGGTCGTTGGTCGCGCGGACGGAATAATTGCCCGCATCACCGCTTTGGGAACTGGGAATCACCAGCGTCTCGCTCGTCGCGCCGGGCACCGGTGTCGCCCCCTTGTACCATTGATACACCGGCTGCGGAATTCCGCCCACGTGCGAGTCAATCACCACCGTCGAACCGCGATAAGCGGTCTGGTTGGTCGGCGGACAAGCAACGTAGGCCGGCAACAGTGGCACCCACGACATGGCGGCAAAGACGTTGGTGGGATTGCCGACGGTTTCAAACTCGGATGCGTCCAATTGGCGCGACCATGGTGCGCGCGAGTTCGTGTTGACGAACGCCGTGTCGGTAATATTGCGGCTGAGATATTCCCAGAAACGCAGCGTGCTCTTATCCACCAACCCGCCATCCGTCCAACCGGCATCGCTGATGTGATTATCCAGGCGGCAATTCAACCACGCCACATTGCCGAACGGATTCGCGTCACCACCATCACGGCCCAGCGTCCAGTTGTTCGTCACGCCCGGCACGGACTTCGTGATGTCGCAATCGCGGAAGATGAGGCCATAGGCACCGTTGGCACTACGCGCCTGCGTGTAAATGCCGCCCGCATTTCCGGCGCGTTGCATTGCCCGCACTTCGCATTGGTCGAAGAAGCCAACGCCGCTGCCCCAGATGAAATCAACGTCGCCCTGGATGAGGCACTTGTTGAAATAACCCGCGCTCGTGCCAGCGGTATTAATCAGAATCGTATCCTGGAAACTTGCAAACTTGCAGTTATCCAAAATATTCCGGCCGCCCTGCACGCGGATGGATTCGGCCTGGGACGCGCCTTGTGGCGAGCTGTTGGTGAAGATCAGGTTCTTGAACACGCAATCATTCGCGCCCGCATAGAACATCACGCGCGTGGACGTGCTCGCATTCGCGAGCTGGAATGTGTTGTTGTTGGCGTAGGCAATGACGCTTTCCTGGCAGCCTTCACCGATGAACGTCAGGTTGTTCTTGCCCGTTGGAATGCGATTAATTTCTTCGTACGTCCCTTTGCGAATCTGGATCGTGATTGGTGTGACGTTTGCACCGGGCACCCAATCAATCGCACCCTGCACCGTTACAAAATCTCCCGTGCCATCCGCTGCAACCGTAATGTTCGAGGTTGTCAGCGGGTCTGGTCCCACAACCTTCGTAGTAAAGCGCCATGTAGTTGTGCTGCTGATTCCCGTCATGCTCGCGTTGCCCGCGTCACGGAAGAAGCCGGTATCGAGCAGGACATAATAGGTGGTGTTACTCGTCATCACGCCAAGGTGCGGATAAATCGCCGCCGTGTTACCGCGGATGATTACTGGATACGTATAATATGTTCCCCCCGCGATAACGCGCGTCTGGCCACCGTTCGCCTGGTTTTGGCTCAGGTCAATCGTGTCCACCAGCGTATCTGCTGCGTCATAAATCCTCAGCGTTCCGCTGGCGCCCAGCACCGGCGTGGTGTTGAACTTTATGTAGAGCGGCGTGTCGTAACAAATCCCGGACGCACCATTCGCCGGCGATAGATTTGTGTAGGCCAGCGTGGTGGATGTGACCGTCAAGGTCACGGTCACGCTGTTCGTTGAACCACCGGCGTTATTGATGAGGACCGCGTAACTGCCGGCATCAGAAGGTGTGACGGAGCCGAATGGCAGCGTCGCGTTGGTGGCATTTGGAATGGCATTGAGATTCTTGCTCCATTGATACGTGGGATTGGGATGACCGGTCGCCACCACAGTGAAAGATGCCGGCGAACCCTGCGGCACTGTCACGCTCGAAGGTTCGGTGGCAATGCCGGGTGGCACCAACACCGTGAGAAACGCGCTGTTGGTGGCTCCTCCGGCTGCGTTGGTCGCCGCCAGCGAATAAGTCGTTTCGTCCGCCGGATACTGCGCATTGACGATCGTGAGTGAGGCCGTTGTTTCGCCCGGCATGAGCGAACCGTTCTTGTACCATTGGAGCGCAGGCGCAGGCACACCGGAAACCGACGCGGTGAAAATCGCCGTATCGCCCTGGAGCACGCTTTGATTGTTTGGCCCGGTGATGTTCGGAGGAACATTCCCCGCGCTGATGGTCACCACAGCCGGCGGCGTGCTCGTGGTCGAACCATAGGCATTGCCAATCACCACCGTGTACGAACCGTTATTCGAAGATCCGGCGCTCGTGATGGTAAGCGTGTCCGTGGTCACACCGGAAACGTTTCCCGCGTTGGAAATATTCGTGCCGTCCCGCCGCCATTGGTAGGTAAACGGCGCAACGCCATCCACGCCGACATTCAAAGTAACCAATGAGCCGGGAGGCCCGCTAAATCCAACCGGGGTATTGGTGACCACTGGCCGCGGGTCCGTGGGGATGACCAGATCAATCGAGGAATTGAAGGTATTGTTGGACAAATACGCATTCACCACATTGCCCGGCACCGCGCCCAGGGTGAAATTATGCGTCCCCGCGCCCGAAATGTTGTTGGACAAATTCACGAATTTGAACAACGCCACCTGGGCCGGATAGGAACTGAATGTCGCCGAACTGCCGATGCGGATGGTGTTCCCGCCGCCGCTCGTAAAGAGATTGGTCATGGCGGCGACCGGTGAAGCGCCCGTGAGATGAAAGACAAAGGTCGAATCGCCCATATTCAACTGGCGCATGGGTTTGCTGAGCGACGCCAGCGTGTTCGACAAGACAAACGTGGCGCTGTTGCTCATATCAATGATGGCATTGGTCACGGTGTTCGCACCGATGGTCACGGTGTTCGCGCGCACCGTGCCGCCGTTGATATTGATGCGGCCAAACGTCTGCTGCGCACCCACATGGGTCTGCGTGCTCGTATCGGCGAGTTTCAAAGTGTTGTTCACCACGAGCAGCGCGTTGGCGCTATTGACGTTCACATAACCAAAATTCGGCGTGACGCTCGTGCTGGCAGCGGCGGCGAGTGATTGGTTGCCGACAATCAGCGTATTCACGTCAATGATGCCGTTGTCAAAGGTCAGCACCCCGGTATTGATGCGACCAGAACCGGCGGCCGAATGATTCGGAGCACAATCACGTCCAAGGCTGAGGGTGTCCACCAAGGCATCCACGCGGCCACCGGTGAAGTTGTTCGTGCCCATTGCGTGCTGAGCGGACGAGGCATCACTCGACATGTCGCCCGCGCCCCACCAGGTTACGCGGCTGCCGTCCCCACCCACACCGCGGAAATAGGCCACCGGCGAAAATGCCAGCACGGTCGGGTCAAATTGCATCGTGGCCGCCGCGGCAGTCGAAGATTTCGAGCGCCCAATCCCGATGCTGTCCACGTAAATCGCGTTGGTGATTCCGAGGTAGAGATAACTGCGAATGCCGGAATTGTTACCTCCACCGACTTGCACCATCTCCAGCGCATTCGTGTTCCCGGCGAGCGTCAAATACACCGACAACGGCTGCGCATACCGCAGGACAATCAAATTGGTTTTGGCCAGGTAAAGTGTGCCCGCATTGCGTTGCGCCACCGAATTTTGGTAACGCACCGTTCCAATTCCCAAGCCGCTGATGTCCGCGTTGAAATTATCGAGGCCCTGGAGGTTCAAAATCGCCTGCGAGCCATTCACCCCCATCGCCGTGCCTTGATTGAGCACCAGGGTTGCCGCCGCATTGCTGATATTCAACGTGCCACCGCTGCCGGTAAACGTCGCGGTGCGCGATACCACGGTCATCGTGTCGCCGGGTGTCCCGATGCGGAAACCGCCCGCGCCCGTGATGTTTAGCGATTTGCCCGGCGCAATCGTCGTTGTGTAATCGTTGTTGGTGCTCCCAAATCGCAGCGACGAAATTGTGCCGCCAAACCCGGCGTCCACTGTCGGCACCAGAAAACCACTGTCGAAGAATTGCACATTGTCCGCTGAACCAGGCGCCGTGCCGGTAGTTAAGGCGGTGAGATTGGTCCAGTTGATGCCGGTGGACCAATTCTGGTCGGTGCCCGAACCGATCCAATTCAGCGTATCGGCAAAGACCGTGGCGGTGGACGCCAGGGCGATGCAAACAGACGCATACAGGGAGATATATTTTTTCATGATAATGGTGAATCGTGGTGAGGAGTTAGAAAAGCGCGTCGCGACCTTCACTCATTGAAGCGTCGGATACGGGGACACCAATGGACGGGATGTGTCGTAGGTCGCACGTTTAGTCTAGGATAAAGCTACCAAATGACTTCGAAATCCCGCCCTCCAAATTATGCAAACCACCCTGAAAATTATGCGTTAAACTATCTTGGTCATGCACGGTTAACAGAGCGCAACCACTATCTTCGTTAGTAGCAACCCTTCGTATAAACCTCATACACCGACACGTTCCCTCCTGGAAAATAGGTTGTCGTTGAGAAATTAAATACTCGCTCCTTCCGGTCAAAAATCAGCCGCTCCGGTTTCGCCGCTGAATTCGGATCATAGACCGTGAAGCGCAATTCCTCCGGCGTTTCCTCCACTTCATAAAGCACCACGGCGTGGTTGATTCGCAGGCTCGGAAAACAGGCCAGGTGCACAATCGGCGGACGATTCTCCCGCACCGCCAGCGCCAGTTGCGCGGCCATCTTCTCCTGGTGTCCATGCGAGAAGGGAAACACCATCCGCCAATGGCCGCGCTGAAAATAACTATGCCACCAACTGCCGCATTCCTCCTTCAGCAGCGGCTCGTATTTGCGACTGAATTCCCAAAGGTTCGCGTAACCGGGAATGACAATCTTCCTTGGTTCCGGCAGGTCCGTGCGCGGACTCGTGGAGATCACTTTGCGAACCAGCTTGCGATATTCCTCCTCGGTTGCCTCCGGCAACGACGCGTCGAAATGCGCATGTTGAAAAAACTGCCGCGCCGACCGCGACACCACAAAGCAATGCTGCGTATATTCCGGCTCGGGTTCACGCGGATGGCCGTGCCAATGCCCCTTCGCATCGTAACCGTATTCCCATTTGACGTTGTTGACGAAAGCGAACGTGTCTTCTCCAAATCGAAATGGCCGGGTCCCCGCCTGGCGCGTTGAACTGCAGCCCGTTACGAGCGCCAGCAGGACCCAACATACGAAAGCCCTTTTCACCATTGTTGACGACGCATTAACACGAGCTTCGTTCGGTATTGGCTCGGTGACATTTTCGTTGCGTGCTTGAAAGCCACGCCAAAGCTATTGGCGCTCTGGTAACCGCACATCCCGGCCACCACGTCCACCTTGTGATTGCTTTCCGCGAGCAGTTTCTTCGCGCACTCGATGCGCGCGCGCTGCAATTCGTGGCCCGGTGGACGTCCAATCTGTTCCAAAAATGCCTGGTGCAATCCGCGCCGCGACATCGCCGCAACCTTCACGAGGTCGGCAATGCCAATCGGTTCATGGGAATGTTCCCAGATAAAGCGCAGGCTGCGCGCCACGCCTTTGTGGTTCAGCGCAATGAGGTCGCTGCTCTTGCGCGCAATCAAGCCCGCGGGTGCAACGCGAATTGGCTGGCTCGGGGCGCGCTTTCCGCGCATCAAATCATCCAGCAACGCCGCGCCACGATAACCCAGGCCCTCCATGTTCATGTCGATGCTTGTAATCGGGGTGTGCATCGCCTCCACCGTTCGCAGGGAATTGTCCGCGCCGATAATGCTCACCTCTTCCGGCACGGCGAGACCCGCTGCTTCGCATGTTTCCAGCACCTCCACTGCGTGGTCATCCGTCGCCGCGAACAGGGCCAGGGGTTTGGATGCCTTCTTCAATTGCGCCGCCAGCCACTGGCGTTTGTGCTTCCACTCCAGCCGGCCATTGGAATACGCCGGCGAACGGTGCCAGCAAAGCCACGTGCAGTTGTGCCCTGCCCTCTTCAACGCGGAGACAAATCCGCGCCCGCGTTCTTCAAAGGACCAATTGTCCACGTCGCTGTAATAGATGAAGTGCCTGAGCCCGCGGGACAGGAAATGTTCCGCCGCCAGCCGGGCGGCGCCGGCGTGGTCCATTAATACGCGGGGAAACTTGAGATGCGGGCGGCGAAAACTGAAATCAATCGTCGGTTTGCGCGCGCCCACCACGAACTCCGCCAGATCATCACCCGCGCCGAGCCACGCCAGGATTCCATCGCCCTCCCACCCCCACGGAATCACCTTCTCCTTCGTCGTATCCGGGCACAGATGCCATCCTTGTTCGACCGCGTAACGCGCTATCCCATCGTGCAGCCGGTAATCATACCAGCCCAACGCGAGCAGAATACGCTTTTGACGCTTTGGCATTTTCGAGCCACCAACATATCCACTCGCACCGCTTTATCAACCGTCCCCTGCGCACGCACTTCTAATCTTTCCGATCGCTTCTTCTCACCTCCTCAAACAATTCCTCTGCCACAATGAATCCCACGCAGCCCGCTGCCCCGCATTTGCAGGGATGTTCGCGAAAATCCTCCAGGTCATAGCCGTAATTGAAAACCAGTTCCTCGCCCGCCTGGATGTCGCGCAAGGCCACAATCCAAATCTGACCTTCAACCAGTTCCGCTTCGCAATTCGGGGCGCAACTGTGATTCAGAAAACGCGCCGGATTCCACGACACATTCCCATCGAGGTCATTCTCCTCGTCCAGCGTGAAGATATACTGGTTGTTCGCCTCGCACAGTTGCAGCGATTCAGCCTTGGAGACTTTGCGTCCAACATATTCAATCACCCGCGCGCCCGACGGAATGTTCTTCGTCGCAAACCCGCCTGTTCCATGAATGGTGGAACATCGCACTTCCAACAATGATTCGTGGTTTACAGCCAAATCCATCGTGATGTATGTAAGTCACATGGCGACAGGTTTGCAACCAGCGAGTTCCTTACTCAATCGTAACTGGACAGACTTATCGGTCTCTGTCAATTCTCACTGACAAGCGCTCCGCCAATTATATCAATAAATCTAAGAATCCCCCGCTTTATGAAATTCGGCGCAACATACAAGCATGCCCTTTCTGCAATTCTGACCCTTCTCGTCGCCGTCAGTTGCTCAAAACAGTCAGCAGATTCCTCCGATTCGGAATCAGACGTTCCCGACGTCGCCGACAAAAAGATGACCTCCGCCATCGACAAAATGGCCGAAGAAGCCCTGCAGTCCCCGGACAAAATGGAAGCCGCCGATTGGGTGAAGCGTTACCCGAAGAGCCAGATTGCCGAAGACGAAGAAGGCAAACCTATTTTGCTTGCCCCCATCGTGGACCGGTTGCGGGAAGCCGGCGCGCAACGCATCATCATTCAGACCGTCAAAATCGGCCAGGGCGAATTTCTTGAAGGCATGGTCGTCGTATTGCCTTCGGATGCCGCCGCACGGAAGAAGCTTTTTGCAATGGACCCTGAATTAAGCCAGCTCTGCCAGCAGACGCACGTCATTGACCGCGGCCAGAAATACCTGCATTACACGTTCGACTGAACTGTGCCTGGCAACACGCTCGCCATCGAAAAATTGACGCTGCCGGTATCCGAGGCCGATTTGCGGGCACTCGCTGAACTGCTCGTGGACGCGGTCGAGTCCGGCTCCGCCGTCAGTTTCGTCCTGCCGCTCACCGTCGAGCAAGCCCAGGACTGGTGGCAGAAGACCATTTCCACTTCCCACTCCGCCGCGGTCTTCCTCGTGGTCCGCGATTCAAAGGGTATCGTTGGCACCGTGCAGCTGCATCCAGCCTGGGCACCGAACCAACCGCATCGCGCGGAAGTCGTAAAACTGCTGGTGCACCGCCGCGCACAACGCGCGGGCCTCGGCACCCGGCTGATGCAAGCCATCGAAGACGCCGGTCAGCAAGCCGGCTTTCGCCTTCTCACCCTCGACGCAAAACGCGGTGGCGCCGCCGAACGCCTGTATCGTCAACTCGGCTGGATTCACGCCGGCACCATTCCGCGCTTCGCCGTGGACCCGGATGGAACGACACCGCACGACGCCGTCATCTTTTACAAGGAACTGAATTCAGCCTAAGACTTCCGGCTGGGAATCTGGAGTTGGCACTGGGAGCTTACGGATTGCTCTTGCAAGGCCCGCCAATCATCATCCGGCCATGCGCATCCTGATTGCGACCGTGACGGCTGGCGGCGGGCATCTCGCCGCCGCGGCAGCCCTCGACGAAGCTTGGCGCGCCACGCGACCGCGCGATGTCGTCGAACAGATCGATCTCGTCAAATTTTTTTCGCCGTTGCATCGCAAGATTCACGCGGCGGGCTACGTTAAACTCGTCGAACGCGCGCCCGAACTTTGGGGCATGATTTTTGCCAAGACCGACAATGCGAAAGTCGCGAGGCGCATGAACCGCATCCAAAGCCTTGTTCCCGGACGTTCGCGGCAGCAGTTCGCGCGGCTGGTCAAGCACTTCAAGCCCGACGCCGTGCTTTGCACCCATTACGCCCCGCTCGAAATGCTCGCCACCATGCGGAAGAACGGCGCCCGCGCGGATGGTGCCGGCAAACACCCCCTCTGTGTCAGCATCGTTACCGACTTCGAAGCGCACATGCTCTGGATGGCGAAGGGCGTGGATTTGTATTGCGTCGCCGCGGAGGAAACCAAGGCGCGCCTCGTGGCCCGCGGTGCCGTTGCGGAAAACATTCTCGCCACGGGTATTCCCATCGCCGCAAAATTCTCCGCTAATCCCGACGCGCAAGCCGTGCGCCGGACACTCGGCATCCGCGATGACCTACCGACGGTACTCGTCCTGAGCGGAGGCTTCGGAATGGGCCCGGTCGCAAAGGTGCTCGCCGAACTGGACAAGGTCACCCAACCGCTGCAAACCGTCGTCGTCTGTGGCCGCAACGAGGAGTTGCGTCGCGAACTCGCCGCGCAGGACTACAAGCATCCCACGCGCGTGCTTGGTTTCGCCTCCAACATGCACGAGCTGATGTCCGTCGCCGACCTGATCGTTTCGAAGCCCGGCGGTTTGACGTCCTCCGAAGCCCTGGCCATGGGCAAACCGCTGCTCATCCTCGATCCAATTCCAGGTCAGGAGGCGGCCAACAGTGACTTTCTGCTCGAACGCGGCGCGGCCACCAAGGTCAATCGCGTCGAGGACCTGCCGTATCGCGTGACTCAGTTGCTCGCTTCCAAAAAACTGGAGGCGCTGGCCAAAGCAGCCAGGGACTTGGGACGCCCCAAAGCCGCCGAGCACGTCTGCCGCGAAGTGTTGCGCCGCGTGTCGGGCGACTGAGGCACTTGTGGCCAAACCCAAATCCATTGAACTTCCCGGCGTCGAGCCGATTCCGATTCTTTACGAAGATCGTTCCGTGCTGGCGATTGACAAACCGCGCGGTTGGATGCTCGTGCCTTTTTCGTGGCAACGCACCAATCGCAACCTCCAGGCCGCCCTCGTGTCGTCCATTACCGCCGGCGATTTCTGGGCGCGCTCGCGCGGTCTGAAATTCCTGAAGTTTGTCCACCGCCTCGATGCGGAAACCACCGGCATTCTACTGTTCGCCAAAAGCGCGGGCGCCGTGGAATCCTACTCCGACTTGTTCGAAAGCCGGCGGATGGAGAAAACCTACCTCGCCGTCGTTCGCGGCCTGCCCCGGGAAAACGAATGGACGTGCCGCTTGAAACTCGCGCCCGATCCGAATCAAATCGGAAAAATGAAAGTGGACGTCCGCGAAGGCAAGGAATCCGAGACGCATTTTCAAGTGCTCCAATCGCGGGAAGGCCGGACACTAATCGAAGCGCATCCGTTGACCGGGCGCACTCATCAAATTCGCGTTCATCTCGCACAATCCGGTTGTCCCGTCATTGGTGACGAGCTTTATGGGCGGCCTGAGAACCGAGTGGAATTGGGCCTGCGCGCCGTTCGCCTCGCGTATGTTGATCCCTTCACACGGCGACGCATTGAAATCCGCGCACCGACGGAAGGTTTTTACCAGGAATACGGGTTCGAGTGGCCGGAAGTGCAAGGCGCCAACAAGTAAGCAAGAGTCTAAGTGTGAGTATGAACCTAGCAATGAAATCAGAACGTCCGACTGCAAGGACTTTAGGCTTTAGACATTAGACTACTTTTATTGCACCGCGTGGCTGCTGCAAGTCGGCGCCGCGCCTACCGCGCCAATCGTGTAAGTTCCGCCCGAGGGGCACTTGGGCAAAACACCATCCTTGAGATACGGAACGATATCCCGTTCGGTTGCGATGGATTGCGCGGTCTTCTTGTTCTCCAGGGCCCACTGCTGAATGGCCCCATCAATCATCCGAAGATTATTGATACACGCATTGAGTTGTTGTTCGGGAGTCATCACCGAGGCGGCGGCACCGTATCGGGCGGTGATGGCTTTCATGGCCTCCAGATTTGTGGTCAGCGTCTGGGCCTGGTTCTGCGCGGCTTGCACTTGCGCTTGTGCCTCGTGGATTTGATTCTGCGCATGTTGCGCCTGGGCCGTCGCGTTCTGGGCCTGCGCGGCCAGCTTCTTCCCCTCGTCAGACAGGCGGCGCACTTCATTGCGCAGCCGCAGCAATTCCGTGTTGTCCTTGCGCAAACGTTCCACCTCGGTCTGGATATTGCCGCGCTCGGTCTTGACCTGCTCCAACTCGGCGCGGACCGTCTCCAATTCCTTTTCCGCGCGCTGCCGGGCTTCCTCTGCCTGCTTCCCGCAGCCGGCGAGCAGTCCCAGGGCACAAACCGACCACAACAAGGATTTGGCTTTCATCACTGGGATTTTGTCCGTCACACCGGGGGCGTCAAATAGAAACTGGCCCCCTTGGTTGGAGGCAGACATTGAAAATTACATTTGAGAAGCGTTTCGTTTCGTGGAGATTGAGCCAGATGATTTACCGCCAACCTAGATTCATCCTGTGCATTGCATTGCTGATAGCAGCCGGGCATTCGTCCATATTTTCAAATGCGTCCGCGGCGGAAGTAACCGCCTCAGGGACGAACGCCGTTTCCGCGTCGGCCAATCCCGTGTTGCAGGAGTTGTCCGCCGCGGCAGCCTACTTAAAGGGTTTGAAAAGGTTGGGCGATTTGCCGGGCGTCTCCAGCAACAGTTCCACGGAGATTTCCAGCGGCAGGCTCCCGGTGTCGATGCTTGAAGGTGTGAAATATCCTTTTGAGGCAACGCTTCTGGTTAAGCCCGCCGCAGAGTCATCCACCTACCATTACACGGTGGTGCGACCGGAAGCCGGTGCGGCCTGGCAATTGGAAAAGGCATGGCAGAGCAATTCGCGGGGGCAAAAGGTCAAGGAGTGGCCGGTCAATTCAGTGCCCAAACTGCATTCCGCTGCGGCTTCGAATGACTTACCCAACCTGGTCGCGCTCCAGGACGGCATCGTGTCGGCTCGAACCGATCCGTTGCTTGCTGAAATGCGCGAAGCAGCAGGCGCTTTGACACAGATGGGCAAGGACGACCGTTTGCCTGGACGACTGGGTGGCCGCCAAAGTGTTATCACCGACAGTCTGCAACGCCCAGAGGCTGCGACAGTCACGTATCCTTTGGCAGTCACATTTTTGGTGAGCGCGACCACCGAATCTTTCACCAACCACTACACCTTAATACGGCGCGAGAAAGGTGCAGCGTGGCAACTGGAAAAAGCATGGCGGACCGATCCGCAGGGTCGAACGGTCACAGAGTGGCGGTGAAGTGAGTGCAAGGAACTAACCCGTACCGTTTTGGCGCTTGACTTACTTTGTATTACAAAGTAGAAACTGAGCAGGCGTAGCAGTATGGCGATTCGGCTGCTGCATTCTCTGCCTGCTCTGCCAAGCGGATCAAAAATGAATTCCGAAAGACCGATTTTACGCACAATCGCCTTCACCGCAGCATTGGTCGCAACCATCGTTTCGGTGGGATTGATGTTACGAGCCTGTCGCTTCAATGACTCTGGAATTGCCCTGGCACTCATCGCCATTTGGATTCTATCCCCGATGATGGCGCTGCTGGTGGCCGAGGTCGTGGCGAAGCGCTGGCTTATCTTCAGCCGGGCGACGGTGCATTGCCTGATGCTCGTGGTGGCTTCGGCCTGGGTGATAGTTTACGGAATCGATGTGTTCGCTCCGCTGAGTCCGCGGGCCGGTTTTCCCTACGCACTTGTTCCCGCCGTCTCCTGGCTGCTCATCGCGATGGTGCTGGCGGTCGCCGCAATCTGGACTCGCGTGCGGACGAAAATCTGAATCGTTCAACGAATCTCTGCCACAAAGTTGTCACTGGCGTTCAATGTGAGGCGGTGTAAAATGGAGGATGTCCCAGCCACTGCGGCCCATAATTAGCGAATTACCTGTACGGGTGATGGTCGGCAACTCAAGTTACCTGCTAGATTTCCAGCCACTCAGGGCCGTGGCTTGATACACGTTCACGATTTAAACCATGACATCCAAAAACCTATGACTCGATATCACCTTCCTAGTTCCTGGCGATCGGCCACAATTCTTATTCTCTTCGTCGCATTTGGTGCGATTTACAACCTTCCGGCTCAAACGCTGAAATTGAAATTTGGTTTTGAAGACATCGGCCCCACCACTTCAGATTCGGTTGCCGGTGCCGTCTTGAATCTCGTCAACGCCGCCGGCACCGCCGCGGACATGCACGGCGGCGCCGGCTCAGGTGTGGGCGGCGCAGGCAAGGCCATGGATCTCACGTTTGCCGGCACACACGGCGGCTCCGGCGGTGGTGGCGCATTGGTAACAGCCAGTTCCGCCGTTAATTTCGGCACCGTCTCAAATTTCTCCATGACCTTCTGGCTCAAGCCATCCGTCGCGTTGAACGGAAATCCGCGCTTCTATTTCCTCGGTGTCAACGGCACCGCGGACATTAACACCACCAACACGATGGGCATCCAGGGCAATCAGACCGGCAGCAGCACCAGCGACCAGACCTTTCTCCATGCCTTCAACAATACGTTTAATGGGCTCACCAATGCGATGCTCGCCAATCAGTGGAGTTTCGTCGCCTTCACCTACGATGGCACGAACATGGCCGTCTATTGCGCGGGCGAAAGCAACATTGTCGGCACCCCCGTGTTGAATTTCCGCACCAACCTCACGATGGCGGTCGGCTCCAGCTTCCGCATGTATCTTGGCAATAATAATGCCCGCAACCGCTCCTTCAACGGCCTTATGGATGACGTGCGATTTTACACGGGCGCAGGAAGTCCTGCGTTTCTTGAGAGCGTGCGCGTATCCGGGCTGCCGGATCCCTTCCCGGTCGCCACAACCATCACACCTCCTGTGACGGGCCCAGGCGGCACAGTTGTAATCACAGGCAATGCGTTTGGAACGGCGCCGATTTCCTACCAATGGCTCTTCACGGACACCAACGGCATTTCATCGCTCGTTGCCAACGCCACTAACACGACGTTGACGCTCACCAACATTCAATTGTCCAACGCGGGCAGCTATAGTCTGATCGTTTCCAATAATCCCGGCGGCATCCCGACTGTCAAAACCAATGCCCCGGCCACTTTGATCGTTCGTCCACCCAATAGTGTGACCTGGATTGGCTCCGCTGGCAGCCCGTGGGACACCACGACCATCAATTGGGATTCGGATGGCAACGGCGTTGCGGACACAAATTATTTCACTGGAGACAATGTGCGTTTTGACGATGCCGGCGCGCTGTCCGGTTTCGTCACCATTGAGAGTCTCCTGACGCCTTCGCGAGTGGTCGTTTCGAACACTGCAGCTGATTACATTTTCACCAGCAGCGGCGCAGGCTCGCTAGGTAGTGTCGCCCCGCTCGTGAAACAGGGCACTGGCCGTTTGGTTCTCGATGTGGACAATACTATGACTGGAGGGACGCTGATTGATGGTGGAATCCTGCAGATTGGCGGCGACTCCATTACGCCGCGGGGCAGCCTGGGCATAGGCAACGTCACCAATAACTCCGGCCTGGTTTTCACCCGCTCCGGCACTCTGACGGTTTCGGCTGCCATTTCTGGTCCAGCCGGCATCACCAACAACGTACTCGGCGGCCAAAACAACGTGAATAACATCATCATTTCCGGCGCAAATACTTACACCGGCGTGACTGAAGTCAACGGAGGCACGTGGACGCTTGCCAACAATAACGCGCTGGGCAATTCGCCGTTGGTCAACGTCATCAGCACGACCGGTGGCGCAAACAATGGAACGCGCGTATCACTTTCTGGCGGCATATCCACACCGGCTGGTACGACCATTTCGCTGCCATCATTATTTGACACCGTCCGCTCCGCGCTTTTCAGTGCCGGTTCCACCGGCCAGACGAATACGTGGAATGGGCCGGTCGTGTTGAACGGCAACGGCAACATCGCCTTCAGTGGCGGAGGCGGAACCATCTTCGTTGTTGCGGGAAATGTGAGCGGACCGACGTTCGACGGTTCCGCGGGAAATGCGCTCCAGGTTCGTGCTGTTTCGGGGATCCTCTCCGGCACGGTCAATCTACCCATTGGCAATGTGCTTTTGACGGATGGCGTGACCTGGAACATCCGACCTCCCACCGCCGGCGGCAACATCTGGTCGAACACGATCATCGCCTCGGGCACGATGCAATGCGGCATCAATAACGCACTGCCAGTGGGCACTACCGTCACGCTCGGTCAGAGTGGAAGCTCGGGCACGCTGGACCTGGCGGGATTCAATCAAGCGATTGCTGGTTTGACAGTCGCCGCCGCCGCGCCTGCCAATCAAACCGTGACGAACAGCAGCGTCACTGCGGACTCGACGCTGGCGTTCAATGGGATTACGCCTTCCGTCTTCGCGGGCAGCATCAACGCCGGTCCACGCAAACTGAACCTGTACGTCGCTTCCAGCACCCTGCAACTAACGAGCCTCACACCCTTGAGTCTGGCAAATTCGACCGTCTCGATCACCAACGGTGCGGTGCTACAATTGGACGCCGCAACGACCAATACGGTTGCCGCTCTCGTACTGGGGCCAAATATCCAACCTCCCGGCATCTACGACAGCATCAGCGGCGCGCCATTTATTACTGGCGCGGGAAGTTTACTGGTGCCCTCGGCCACCGCCGGCAATCCAACCAACATCACCTTCAGTGTCAATGGCAGCACCCTCACACTGTCCTGGCCGACGGACCATCTGGGTTGGATTCTCCAATCGCAGACCAATTCAATCGCTGTCGGCATTGTGAACAATGCCAACGCTTGGTTTGATTGGCCCGGATCCGCTGCGGTTACATCCACCAACGTAACCATTAATCCTGCCGACCCAACCGTCTTCTTCCGGTTGCGCCATCCATGAAGCAGGTGACGATCAAATACCAGGCAGTGGCCAATAAGGTGTCTGCCCATACAGCCTTCCAACTGTTCCCCTCTCCCCTCAATGGGGAGAGGGTCAGGGTGAGGAAATAGTCAGGGCTCCGGCGTCTGAAAGCGCAGAGTCTGTCCTCCTTCCTTTATTCTCATTTTGAAAATTCGTTTTTACTTCATTGCTCTCTTCGCCATCGCGTTCGCTTCGCCTCTCGTCGCGCAAACAAACTTCGCCGTTCTCGCCGACGACGGCGCCTGGACCTGGTACAACGATCCGCGTGCCATTTTTCACAACGGAAAGCTCTATTTCGGCTATGTGCGCGCCGCCGACAGCAAGACTGTCTTAAGCGTTTTCGAACTCACCAACGGTATCAAAACCGACCTCTGGTCCTCCGGGTTCACCCAACGCGACGATCACAACAATCCCGGCCTGCTCGCCAAACAGGATGGCCGCCTGCTCGCCATTTACTCGCGTCACGGGAGCGACGAATATTTTTCCTATCGGACGTCCAGCAGCACCAACCCCGCCATCACTGCCGGTTGGAATCCCGAGTTGTCCATTCCCAATTCTGGCGCCGGCATGACTTACGCAAATCCTTTTCAACTCTCCACCGAGGGAGGCAGGATTTACAATTTTTGCCGCAATCTGAATTTCAATCCCACCATTTACACCTCAGCCGACGGCGGAACAAACTGGTCAGCGCCCCAACATTTTATCAAGACCGGCACCGGCAGCATTCGGCCCTATGTCAAATATGCCTCTGACGGCACGAGCCGCATTGATTTTCTCTACACCGACGGACATCCGCGCGATGTCGCCAACTCGCTTTATCATCTCTATTATTCGGGCGGCGCGTTCTACCAGACCGACGGCACGTTCGTGACGAATTATTCGGCGCTCCCGCTCCAACACGATTCCGGCCAGCGCGGCGCGGTCATCTATCAATACAGCGACACCAACACGCCCGACCCGAACGACCACATCCCGACCGGGCGCGCGTGGACCTGGGAAATCGCCTATCAATCCAACGGCGCGCCCGCCTGCGTCTTCACGGTGCAACGCGACCAGGTCACCGGCCCGAACTGGTTTGATGACCGCATCTATTATTATTATGCGCGCTGGACCGGCTCCGAATGGCAGAAGCGTTTCATCGCGCAGGCTGGCCGCCCGCTTTATTCATCGGAAGACGATTATGCCGGGGGCATCTGCATGGACCCACAGGAGCCCAACGTCATCTACATTTCCAGCAATGCGCAAAATCCGTTCAATCTCACCGACACCACCAACGTCGCGTTGCGCGCGCAGGAGCGTTACGAAATCTGGCGGGGTGTCACCAGCGACGGTGGACTGACTTTCGCGTGGACGCAAATCACGACTAATTCCACCGCGGACAATTTGCGACCTTACGTCCCCCGCCGCAACGGCGGTGATCGGTGCGTCATTTGGTTTCGCGGTTCGTATGTTTCCTATACCAGTTACACTGCGGAAATCGTCGGTCTCTTCAGCCAACCCGTGCCAACGCCCCCGAAAGTCACCATCGTTAATCCCACGGTTCCGCTGGTTGCGTTCACAAATCTGGGCGATCAACTCAAGCTTACCGCCACGCTGGCGGACGACGGGCATCCGCAGCCGGCAACGATTTCGTGGACGACGCTCTCCGGTCCGTTGAGTGCACAATTTCAATCAACGAACCAACTGTCCACGCGCGTTACCCTGCCCGTGCCCGGCACTTATGTGCTGAGGGTCACCGCAAATGATTCGCTAAGTTCCGACTCGGACGAGCTCACGGTAATGGGGGGACCGACTTCCTCCGACCTCCCGGATTCCTCACGTGTGTTATCGCTTAAACTCAATGAATCTTCCGGCAACGTCGCGTCCAACAGCGCCAGCGCGAACAATGGCACGGCTTCGGGCGGCTTCATCTGGCGACCGACCGGCGGCGCTCACAACGGCGCAATTGAGTTCGACGGCAGCAGCGGACAGGTCGTCGTGCCCGATGCCAACGACCTTGATGCGACGACGGCGTTCACCCTCGCGTATTGGTTCAACGCCAATGCGTATCCGGCCGACTCTGCGGGCCTCGTGTGCAAACGAAACAACATCGCCGACAACAACGCCTACACGACCTATCTCAAAACTTCCGACAAGCGCATTTACGTGGACATTGATGGCAGCAACAACCGCTTCTCCAGCAGCACGCTCATCAATCTCGGGCAATGGTATCACGTCGCCGTTACGTTCGACGGTTCGTTGCCAAGCGCTGACCGCGCCAAGCTTTGGATCAACGGCGTGTTGGACGTCAGCGCCGCCGAATCCAGCGCCACCATTCCGAATTACACCTCTGCTTTTCGCCTGGGCAATACCCATCCCGGCGCGGCGAACTGGTTCAACGGTCGTATTGACGACGTGCTTTTTTTCCGCCGCGCCCTGAGCGGAATTGAAATTGCCAGTCTGGCGATCTCGAATTTTGGTCCGAGTGTCGTTACCCAGACATTCGGTGCGACGAATCAGATACCGGCGAGCCCAATCGGTCTTGTCACGGACGATAATGGTCCTCCTGCCGCTTATTGGAGTATTATTTCCGGTCCGGGTTCGGCTACCTTTGCGAATTCCAATTCAGCCGCAACCACCGTTACCTTCAATCGCTCTGGCACTTACACGCTACGTCTTTCGGCGAGTGATGGGCAGGTGGAAGTTTCACAGGACATTTTTGCCCTGGTCGCCGCGAACACCAATGTGTTCGAGGATTGGATGGCGCTCTTTTATCCGGGCGAAACCAACTCCAGCATCGTGGGCCCCGGCGCGGATGCCGAGAACGATTCCGTCATCAACTTCGGTGAATTTGCCGTCGGACTGAACCCGTCGGTGGCCGACGCCGCGCCGTTCGCGACGAATGCACCCGGCCTGCCTCGCGCGGCAATTGCGAACTTCTCGGGCACGAATTATCTCGTATTACAAGTGAATCGTCCGACCGGACGTCTGGCGATTGCCTACGATGCGGAAGTCTCCGGAGATATGCTGGCGTGGCTGCCCGCCGTGCAAGTGGGTTCGGCGACGAGCAATGGTGACGGGACCGAACTGCTCATTTTCCGCGACACACAACCGGCGGATGCCGCGCAAGCACGATTCATGCGATTGAAGCTCACGAAGTACTGAACGGCAGGCAAATCCCTCGGACTATCCGCCGGCGAACACTGGACGAAAGTTTGCTTCCACAAGAATTCGGGCAACCTCTTCACGTTTATCGCCCTGAATCTCAATCTGGCCATTTTTCACCGTTCCACCCGTACCGCACGCTTTTTGCATTGCCTTTGCCAACTGCTCCTTTTCCGGCAGGCCAATGCCAACGAAATTCTTCACGACCGTCACCGTCTTGCCGCCACGCCCGGCCTTCACGCGCAAAATATCGACCCGCCCGCGATTTTTCTTCACCGCTTTCGCTGGAGGTAGCGGTGCGGGCTCAGCAATCGGATTCATGGCGGGG
>JADMIO010823465.1_pt1 | contig 31865 bp, 35 predicted proteins | sample 8958161 | NCBI WGS metagenome assembly JADMIO01 (sample SAMN16585339, study PRJNA669376) | soil metagenome | isolation source: Crop rotation soil | place: USA: Cullars Rotation, Alabama | collected 2011
GCCGCGACTTCAAGTCACGTGAATTCCAAGCTTCGGATCCCACTGTGCTGGAAAGCGCCCCGACCTACGCTGGCCCGATGCACGTGGTGGTCGTCGACGATGAGCAGCGGATGGTCACGCTCATCGCGGGCTACCTCGAGGAGCATCAGGTCACCACCGTCGGCTGCTACGACGGGCCCAGCGGGCTCACGGCCGCCCGGCAGCCTGACGTGGACGTCGTCGTCCTGGACCTGATGCTGCCCGGGATGAGCGGCATCGAGGTCTGCAAGCAGCTACGCCGCGAGGGCAACGACGTCCCCATCCTGATGCTGACTGCCCGTGGCGCCGTCCCGGAACGTGTCGCCGGCCTCGAGGCAGGAGCCGATGACTACCTCGTCAAGCCGTTCGCACTCGAGGAGCTCCACGCGCGCCTCCGCGCCATCCAGCGTCGCCGGGAACCCGACGACGGCCAACGCCTCGTCGTGGGCGACGTGACCCTTGACCTGCTCGAGCGGCGCGTATGGGTCAACGAGTCCGAGGTCACCCTTTCCCGCCGCGAGTTCGCGATGCTCGCCTCGCTGATGGACAACCGCGGCCACGTGGTCACCAGGGCCCGGCTGTACGACGACGTCTGGGACGACGAGGTCGACATCAACAGCAACGCGCTGGACGTACACATGTCCCGCCTCCGACACCACCTCGCCCGCTCACAGGTGGTCACCATCAAGACGATGCGAGGCGTCGGGTACCGGCTGGAGAAGAACCCACGATGACCCTGTGGCGCCGCCTCGTCGGCCACCGCCCCATCGTCACCCGCCTGGTGCTCGCGGTGGCCGGGACGATGGCGGTCATCCTGCTTGCCACCGGCGCCTTCGTGTTCTGGCGCGTCGAGTTCGCGCTGAACCGCCAGCTGGACCAGGATCTCGAGGCCTACCAGCAGGTTGTCGAGAAGTCGGTTGCCGACGGGAGCACGCCACCGAGCGACACCCCGGGCCAGAGCTACCAGGTCTACGACACCCGCGGCCGGGTCGTCGCCGGAAACACGAACACCCGACTGGTCGACAGCGAGTCGGTGGCGCGTGCGGCGGCGGGGACCGAGCAACGCGAGGACGTCGGCAACATCTTCCCGCCCACCGACCACCCGTACCGGGTGGTCGTGACCCGGGTGAGGACCACCGCAGGCCCGGTGGTCGTCGCCACGGCCATCAGCAAGAACAAGCACGACGAGGCACTGCGCGAGCTCCTCGTCCAGCTCGCCATCGCCGACCTGATCACGCTGGTCGCCGCCTCCCTGGTCGGCTACGCGACAGCCCGAGCCGCCCTGAACCCCGTCGAGCGGTACCGAATCGCGGCCGAGAAAGCGGAGGGCGCACCGGTGCTGCCGGTGGACCCCGGCAAGGACGACGAGGTCACCCGCCTGGGGCACACGTTCAACGCGCTCCTGGACCGGATCCACCAGGCCAACGAACGCGAACGGCAGTTCCTCGCCGACGCCTCCCACGAGCTGCGTTCCCCGCTGGCACTGATGCGGGCCGAGCTCGAGATGGCGCTGCTGAAGCCTCGGGACGCTGCCGAGAACCGGACCGCGTTCGAGTCGCTGCGCGGACAGGTGGAGCGGCTCATCACGCTGTCGAACGCACTGCTCGACCTCGAGGAGCTCCGAGCCTCGGGCGCCGCGACCGTGGAGGTCGTCGACCTCGGAGCGCTCGTCGGCGACGTCACCGACCGCTACGTGGCAGCCGCCGGCGTCGACGAGAGGGTGGTCGATGTGCAGGTCGCGCCCGGGCTCAGCGTCGACGGCAACGCGCACTGGCTCGACCTTGCCCTGGACAACCTCGTTTCCAACGCGCTGCGCTACGGCGCTGGCACGATCACCGTGACCGCCGAGCAACTCGGCGACCGCACCCGGCTCGTGGTCAGCGACGAGGGCCCCGGGTTCCCAGACGACTTCGTCGAGAAGGCGTTCGACCGGTTCTCCCGCGCGGAGAGCAGCCGGACCAGCGGAGGAACCGGCCTGGGTCTGGCCCTGGTCAAGGCCGTCGCGGAAGCTCACGGCGGTGCGGCTACCGTGCGGGGCGCTGAGGTCAGCCTGTACCTGGCGACATCCGCCAGGGAACACCTCGGAGTTCCGACCTGATCGGGCCGCTTGCGGTGGCGGTACCCGCCGCGCTGGGGCGTGCCATGGTTCTGTTGTCGAGACTGTCGCCCGACTGCACAGGGTGACCTGACATGCCCTGTCGAGCGAGAAGGCGGTAGCGCCCGGTGACTGACTCCGGCGAGATGGGACCGTCGACGAGCGAGCCCAGACGCGGCGACGATAGGGACGTCATCCCGTTGGCCACGGCTGTGCGCGTCTGGTTCGCGATCTCCCTGCAGACATTTGGTGGTCCGGCCGGACAGATAGCCGTCATGCAGCACACGCTGGTCGACGAGAGACGCTGGATCGGGCAGAAGCGGTTCCTGCACGCGTTGTCGTACTGCACCCTGCTGCCCGGCCCCGAAGCGCAACAGCTCGCCATCTACATCGGCTGGTTGCTCAACGGCGTCAAGGGCGGCCTGATCGCGGGCACCCTCTTCGTCCTCCCCGGCGTCCTCGCCCTGCTGGGTCTGTCCGCGCTGTACGTCAGTGCCGGCGACACAACCGTGGTCACCGCGATCCTGGCGGGGCTGGCCGCGGCCGTGCTGTCGATCGTCGCGCAGGCCGTGTTCCGGGTCGGGTCGAGGGCCCTCGGTCATCCTGCCCTGGTCGCCCTCGCTGTCGCTGCGTTCGTCGCACTCTGGGTCTTCGCCGTACCCTTCCCCATCGTCGTCGCAGTCGCCGCCTGTGTCGGGTGGGCGCTCGGCAGGTGGGCACCGCACACCATGACGGCACCGACGAAACACGGGACCGGCGACGACGGCCCGACACCACTGATCGCCGACGAGACGCTGCACACCGAGCGCCCGAGCCGCTCCCACGCCGTCAAGGTCCTGGCCTGCGGGCTGGTCGCGTGGGCAGTACCGGTGGGCGCCGTGGTGGCGCTGACGGGTCGCGACAGCATCTTCACCGACCAGGCCCTCTTCTTCACCGGCGCCGCCCTGGTCACCTTCGGCGGCGCCTACGCGGTGCTGGCCTACGTTGCCCAGAAGGCCGTGGAGGTCTACGGCTGGCTCACCCCCAGCGAGATGGTCACCGGACTCGCACTCGCCGAGACCACCCCCGGTCCGCTGATCATGGTGGTCCAGTTCGTGGCGTTCGTCGGGGCCTACCGTGACCCGGGCGACCTCAACCCGTGGGCGGCCGCCGTGCTCGCCTCGCTGTTGACCACCTGGGTGACGTTCGTGCCCTGCTTCGTGTTCGTCTTCGTCGGCGCCCCCTACGTGGAACGGCTCCGTGGCAATCAGTCCCTCTCCGCGGCCCTGACCGGCATCATGGCCGCGGTCGTCGGGGTCATCGCCAACCTCGCCGTCTTCTTCGCCGTCCATACGCTCTTCTCCGACGTGGCGACGTTCACCTGGGGACCGGTGCACCTGCAACTACCGGAGCCCGGAACCCTCAAGCCACTCTCGTTGGCGGTAGCACTGTTCGCCGCGTTCCTGCTCTTCCGCTGGAGATGGAGCGTTCTGCGCACCCTCGGCGCCTGCGCACTGATCGGTCTCGGAGCAGGACTGATCCAGGTGGTCGTGAACTGAAGCCGCTGCCGAGGGAGGCCCGTGCGTCGAGGAGTCGCACTCAACCGAAGCCCCCCTCGTAGTCGCCGAGGGTCGATGTCTGAGCGAGCATGCGACTGCGAAGGACGTTGACGGCGTTCAGTGCGCCCGGATAGCCGCGACCGTGCGCTCGGGTGCCTCGAGCGGAGGCCAGTGCCCAACGTCATGAAGGGCCTCGAGAGGAGCGTGAGGCACACGCTCGCGAATGCGCTCGGCCATATGGGCTCCCGAGATCGGGTCGCGCATGCCCCAGACAAAGTTGAGTGGCACGTCGGTCGTCTCCAGAGCTTGCACCCAGCGGTTCTCGTTGTCCCGGCGATCCACGATGTAGCGGATGAGAAGGTGCAACAGCCGGTGTCCGTCGTCGCGGCTCATGGTCGTCCACATCGCTGCACTGTCCGACGCCTGGTCGAAGCCGTCGGCGAACGTTGGCACGAGTGCCGCGGTGAGCGCTTCTTCGGTGATGCCCGCGCTGATCTGGGGACCGAGCTCTGGGTCCAGCAACGCGGTCTGGATCGGCTCGGGACGGTGCAGGTCCGGATACAGCCCGCCGTTGAGCAGGTGGACGGCGACGATGTCGACTCTCAACGCACCCTCGGAACGGCGCGCCAGCAACTCCTGGGTGACCGAAACCGCGTAGTCGTGTGCCACCAGGACCGTCGACACAACTCCCTCGTGCGCCCACAGCGCCTCGATCAGGTCAGCCTGCTCCGTCAACGAGTAGTCATGATCTGTCGGCTTGTCAGATGCGCCGAATCCGAGGAAGTCGGGGAGCAGCAGGGCGTGCTCCGTAGCGACTTGTGGCGCAGCCCGCGCCCAGTCGTGCGAGGAGCTCGGAAAGCCGTGGAGCACGGTCATCGACGGCCCAGAGCCGAGGCGTCGCACGAAGACCCTTCGTTCAGCACCACCGACCGTGAGCGCCACGCGCTCGCCGGCACGCCACCACACAGCTGGGCTGACCACCGACCATCACCGATCCTTCCGCGGCGAGTAGACGCCCGTGGCGCAGAGGCGTCAAGACCCCGTGTGCTCATTGGCGGGTCGCGGCAGAGCCCGAATGGCGGGACATCGGCCCGCAACATGACGTGCTCGATGAACGGATGGTTCCCACAAATGCCTGTCCCTTCGAGCCCCGGCAGGACTAGGTTCGCCCGGTGGCCTTGGAAGGGGAACAGGTGATCGTGCACTCCACGGATCCGGCAGCCTTGGGGCAGTGGTGGGCCGACGCTCTTGGTTGGGTTGTCGTCTCCTCCTCCGCTGACGAGTTCGAGATCCGGCCGGAGCCGGATCGCACGCCGGGATTGGACTTTGTCCGGCTCAATGAGGCCAAGACGGCCAAGAGCCGACTGCACCTCGACTTTCGACCGGATGACCAGAACGCCGAGGTGACTCGCCTCCTGGCTCATGGCGCACAGCGTGTGGATATCGGTCAGGGAGACCGAGCGTGGGTCGTGTTGGCCGACCCAGAAGGCAACGAGTTCTGCGTCCTTGGCCAATGACGCATCAGTGGGCATGTGAGAGGGAGCTGTGCAAGCCCGCTACCTTCGCGAGGTGGAGATCACCACGCGCATCAGATCCGGTCGAGGTGACTTCGTCCTCTTCGCGATCACCCCGCCGAGGGCGTCCACGCCCGCCGAGCGGCTCCCGGAGATCGCGCACGCCACCATCGAACGGCTGGACCACCTCGACCTCGACGGACTGGTCCTGTACGACATCGACGACGAGAGATCCCGCAACCCGGTCGAGCGCCCGTTCCCCTTCAGCCCGACCGTCGACCCGTCCGAGTACCGGGCGGAACACCTCCGGGCGTGGCGAACGCCGGCCATCGTCTACCGTGCGGTCGCCAAGTACCAGCGCGAAGAACTGCGAACGTGGCTCACCGAGCAGGATCCCCGCCGAACTCTGACCGTGCTGGTCGGCGCCTCCTCCAGCGGCACCACCCCGCCCGTGTCCCTCGCCGATGCCCAAGCCCTGCGGACAGAGCTGAACCCGGAGTTGCTGCTCGGAGGTGTGGCGATCCCCGAGAGGCACAGCCGCCGCGAGAACGAGCACCTGCGCCTGATCGCGAAGCAGGAGGCGGGCTGCCGGTTCTTCGTCTCCCAGGTCGTCTACGACCTCAACGCCGCGAAGAACCTCGTCTCCGACTACCGCTACGAGTGCGAGTCCCGTGGACTGGCTCCGGTCCCGCTGGTGTTCACGTTCTCCGTGTGCGGCTCGATGAAGACCCTCGAGTTCCTTCGCTGGCTCGGCGTCGACGTCCCTCGATGGATCGAGAACGACCTCCGGCACTCGACCAACCCGTTGGCGGCCTCTCTGGAGCAGGCGCAGGCGACGGCCGTGGAGCTCATCGACTTCTGCCGCCGCCTCGGGGTGCCCTTCGGCCTCAACGTGGAAAGCGTCTCGATCCGTCGCGAAGAGATCGAAGTCTCCGTGGACCTCGCTGCTCGACTGACGACCTACCTACGGTCCTAGAGCCTGGCAGACGAGTGCGTTCGTGGCCCCGGTCTCTCGTCCGTCCTGGGCAGTCCGGCGCATTCGCTACGGTCAACGTCATGACGTCCGTCGTCCAGCTCCTCCGAACCAGTGCACTGGCCCCGGCGCCCTACGCGTACGCCGCTACCGTGCCATCAACCAGTCGCCTCATCTTTCTGGCCGGCGCATGTCCCTTGAACCCAGACGGGACGACGGCGGCACCGGACGACTATGTCCAGCAGGCCCGGGTATGTCTGCACAACCTGGAACAGGCACTTGCCGACGCCGATGCGCACATCACCGACATCGTCAGCACACGTGTCCTGGTCGCATCGAGCGAACGCAAGGATCTCGTCGCAGTGTGGAATGTGGTGAGTGAGCGATTCGGTGAGCATGACGTGCCCAGCACGCTCATCGGAGTCGCCCTTCTTGGATACCCCCAGCAGCTCGTTGAAATCGAGGCAGTAGCCGCGGTCGCCGGTTAGCCTCACTGCGAAACACCACTGTGTGCGACGCGCACGGCACCACATCGCACGTCCTTGGTTCGGCAAGGTCCGGGTCCCTACCTACGGCACTTCCAGACGTTGCTCCTTGGCGGGTCCGGACTGATACTCCATCGGTGGGCGTCCGCAACTACCTCGTCGAGGGGGTCTCCGGCACCGGGAAGACCTCGGTCTGCCGCGAGCTGAACCGGCGTGGCTATCACGCCATCAACGGGGACAGGGACCTTGCCTACCAAGGCGATCCCGAGACCGGCGAGCCGATCGACGGCGCAAGGCACGAGCACCACATCTGGGACGCGAGTCGAGTGCAGACCCTAGTGGCTGAACAGAACGAGGCCGCTACGTTCTTCTGCGGCGGCTCTCGGAACTTCGACAAGTTCATTGACCTGTTTGACGAGGTCTTCGTCCTCGACGTCGATCTTGACACCCTGCAATCTCGGCTCGACCAGCGCCCACGAGACGAGTGGGGCTCGAAGCCAGCGGAGCGCGATCTCATCGTCCGTCTCCACCGGACCAGGGAAGACATCCCCAGGACCGGCGTCGTGATCGATGCGACGCCACCGCTCGCAGCCGTCGTCGACGAGATCCTTCGTCATGCGGGGCTGATCGACAGCGACGGCTGATCAGTGTGAGACCCGTCCCCCGCTGCCATCGGCACGTCCGCTCACCCATCCGCGATTGATGTGCGCGTTCCGCGACCCACCGTGTGGACATCTCGGCTGTGCCAGCGGGCGCCAGACCGCGGGCCCGGTGCTCGGCCACCAGCTCGACGGTCGCATCTCTAGCTCGCATCAACCCGCTCCGCTTGTGGAGCATCGGGACGCCACCGATTGCGGACTTCGATCATCAGGAGGATCGCGCTGAGGAATCCGAGACCGGCCATCAACCATCGTTGAGCGATGACTCCCCAGACGCCAAGCCCCACGCCAAGGAGGATGAAGGGAAGGCCACGCATCAGCAGGCGAAGCCCGTGAGGGCGTCGGTGACCATCTCGAGTCCTGCGTCGATTGCGCCGAATGATGACCAATTTGCCGCTGCTGCGACCACCAGGACAAGCAGCGGAATCGCGGCGGCCAGGGCGGTCGTCATGCACGCAGTCCAGTCATGACCGGAGATTGCCCCGGCCGACGACTGTGGAAACGAGCCCGGACATAGCGTTGAGTGGCCAAGGCCGATGGCGGATCTGGGCAGCCCGAGATGCCTTCGCAACCGTCCGGACACCGGGCCTGGTCCGACCAGCGGCAGGTGCTGACTTTGATCTGCCCGTGTGCGTCACCAGGCACGACGCACACGTGCTCGCTCTCAGCTTCGGTCTCTCCGAAACCTCGTGAACCCCAAGAGTCCGATGCACGCGAGAAAGACGAAGAGCAAGCACGCAACGATCGCCATCACGAGCCAGACTCCGGCATCGCCAAGGACAGTTTGAATCACGGGTGTCGTGCCGGGATCCGCATGTCAGATCCGGGCGTTGGCTCGACCCACCCACCACAGACGTCGCGCGACATCAGCGGGAGCGACGCCAGTCCAGAAATGCCACCACCGGGATCGCCAGGAGGCCCAGGACAAGTGTGATCACCAGTCCGACAGCCGCACCCAACCCCACCCCCAGCAGCGAGTCCCAAGATCGCCAGCCAAGGACACCACCTACGACAACGGGGCCGTACAGAACCAGCCCAAGCAGGACGTTGGCCCAGAGCCCAATGGGGGTCCTGGTTGCTCCAGGCTCCGGTTTGCCTTCTACGCGGCGCATTCGGTAGGTCCAGCCAAATGGCGCACGGAGGAACGATCCGACCTCGAATGGGACGAGCCCACCCGGACGTTTGTCGCCAGACTCCGACGCCATGTGCTGAGGCTGCCCCTTCAGGCGCTTGTCCAATCTCGCATCAGCGGCTATCCGGACATTGGGTAGCCGGTGGCAACGGTGTGCGCCGTGCGGGTCACCACCGGATCTCACATGAAGCGTGCCGGCCTCGGGAGGCACCTCATCCACGGGGTGGACCGGATTCACTCAAGGACCGAGCGCCAAGCCGGACCAGTTCTTCTCGAGTGGGCACTTCGTCGTCGAAGAAGCCCCATGCTGTGCGGCCTTCATTCGGCACCAGCCAGTCAGGCTGTTGCTCTCAGCAATGCCGCGATGTCGTCGCCTTCTCGAACGCGGGTAAGAGAGGCTCCGCATTTCGCTCAGGTCCGAATGTCGCCTACTCCGGACCATGAGCTCGCTCGGAGTCAACCGCATCCTCAGAGAACGCCCCACGACCTAGACGTCCGCACATCAGATTCGGGTACCTGTATCTGCGGCATAGCTGGGTAGGCAGACTGGGGGTCGATGGGGAGTCCACGCGGTTGCGGGCCACCTGACCAGAGGACTAAAGAAGCGGCTGCCGGGCGTTGCGGCTGTACCGGGCGCATCCGTCGCCTGACCCGACACGAAGGAGATCCCCATGGCCACGATCGTCGTCTTCGGAGGCACCGGCTACACGGGCGGCAACATCGTCCGAGCGGCCGCCTCGCGGGGCCACCACGTGATCGCAGTGAGCCGGTCCGAACCCGCAGAGCCCATTGAGGGCGTCACCTATGAGACCGGTGCTGCCGAGGCCCTGGCGCCCAAATTGATCCCCGGTGCAGATGTCGTGGTTGCGACCCTTTCGCCACGCGGCGACATGGCCGGCCGGCTGGTCGATATCTATCGCGAACTGGCACGACTGTGCGCCGAGGCTGGTACGAGGTACTTCCAGATCGGCGGATTCAGCTCACTGCGGCCGGCGCCCAATGCACCGCGGTTCGCCGAGGGCGAGATCCCCGAGCAGTTCCGCGCCGAGGCGCTCGAGGGTGATGCCACACGCGCCATGTTGGTCGAAGAGGCCACGAGTGATCTCGACTGGCTGTTCGTCAGTCCCGCTGGTTCGTACGGCGCCTGGGCCGCCGGCGAGCGCACCGGTGAGTATCGGGTCGGGGACGAGGTGGCGTTGTTCGATGAGAATGGTGAGTCCGCCATCTCCGGTGCCGACTTTGCCAGTGCACTCGTCGACGAGATCGACACACCAGCCCATCACCGCACCCACATCGGCGTCGCCTACTGACCGTTCCCCTTCTCGGCCGCCTGGTCGTGGACCTCGCTCAACTGCACATCGACCACATCGCGGCAGGTCCGGACGTTGCTCTGAGCCATTGTTGAGACGAACCGAGGGTGTTACCTCGATCGTTTCACCGGGCGGTTGCTTGCCGTCTCGATTGCGCGCGAGACGGTGGCGCCGGTCCTCCTCGCGCTTGGAGTACGCGGCGGCGCGAATCGCCTCGTCCGACTCCAGGCCGGAGCCCAGACCCCCGCCAACGGTTGCCGCGGAGGCTACAAACCAAGCCAGGACAAGCAGATCGCCGTATCCGAGCGAGGCGTGTAGGTAGCCACCCATCACGGCAGGGTCGAGGACGAAGAACGCCCACGCCACATTGACGACGCAGAGGCCCAGGTAACAGATGAGCACGCCGGCCATCAGGGTCACCAGTGTCAAGGCGTTGTACAGACGCGATCTTTCCCGTGCCCGCGGCGAGTCGTCGTCGGGGCGGTCCCACAGTCCGCCGTCGATCACGAGCCAGGCGACGACTGCGACCGAGGCCAAGGTCGCGACCACCAACCGCCACCACGACAGGGATCCCGCCAACAACCAGACTGTCGAGTTGATCGTGGCCACGGCTGAGGTGGCCAGCGCGGCTACGAGCGCAGACTTCAGCCCGGGGACCAGCATCCACGGCCGGTTGGCGAGCACCATGCCCATGAGCAGGCGCCAGCGACCGCCCAGGTGCGGGAGGGCGACGCGGTGCTCATCCTTCGTATTGGGGTCCGTCAAGTTGTTGACCTGTGAGCGCACAGCCCGACGGGCGCGGGTCTGCATCCTCAGGCCGCCCAACGCAGGTAGTGACAGCACCGCGGTCCGTCGCTCTGGATCGGTCTCGACCATCAGTTGCTGGCCATCGTCGTCATGGAGTGGAAGCTCGGTCAGGCCGACAACGAGGTCCCAGCTTCGCTGACGGGCCTGCTCCTGCAGCCGGGCAACGGCGGTCTCGACGTCCTCAGAGCCGGTGGTGAACGGCTCACTCACGACGGTGATGTCCCACGCCTCGCAGCCGTCGGGCGGGCTCATGTCCGTCATACCGCGTCGAGATCAACCGTGGGCTCGAGACGCAGGTCGACCCGAAAGTCGCCGCGGCCGCAGCTCTGGCTCGTGATGGCTATTGGCGGACTGAGACCGCCCGGGACACCGTTCTGCCGTTCGATCTCGACGATCTACATGCGCCCTGACCTGCGGTTTTATGGTGGTGGGGCGGGCGGGGCTCGAACCCGCGACCCAGGGATTATGAGTCCCCTGCTCTGACCGACTGAGCTACCGCCCCGCCGGGAGCCTAGCGAGTGCCCGCCGGGCGCGCGGCAACGACGTCAGTGGTTCTTGTGCCGTGGCTTCTTGCCGGGGTGCGGGGCAGACGAGCCGTGCTTGCGTGGCGGACCCGACGAGTGGCTGCGGGACGGGCGACCGTCGTCCGGCTTGAGGTCGATCAGCACGCCGGAGATGCGCGTGGTCGAGAGTGCGGAGAGGGTCTGCTGGGACATGTCCGCGGGCAGCTCGACCAGGGAGAAGCCCGGCTTGATGTCGATCCGGCCGAAGTCGCCGCGGCGTAGGCCGCCCTCGTTGGCGAGGGCGCCGACGATCATGCGCGGCTCGACGCGGTGCCGCTTGCCGACTGCTATCCGGTACATGGTCAGCCCGGAGCCGGGCTCCCTGCGCTCGCGCGCCTCGCGGCGTACAGGTTCGGGGTCAGCCTCGATGAAGAGCGGCTCGCCGTCCTGGGCGAGGACGGCGATCGCGGCCGCGATGTCGGAGGCGGGTACGTCGTGCTCCTGCTCGTAGGCCTCCACGAGCCCGCGGAACAACGACAGCTGGGTGTCCCCCAGCGCCTTCGTGATCGCCTCGGTGAACTTGGCGACGCGGTTGGCGTTGACGTCGTCGACGCTCGGCTTCGCCATCTCCGTGATCGGCTGCCGGGTGGCCTTCTCGATCGAGCGGAGCAGGTACTTCTCGCGCGGCGTGACGAACGAGATCGCGTCGCCGCTGCGGCCGGCGCGCCCGGTGCGACCGATCCGGTGCACGTAACCCTCGGCGTCGGTCGGGATGTCGTAGTTGATGACGTGGCTGATCCGCTCCACGTCCAGCCCGCGGGCGGCGACGTCGGTGGCGACCAGGATGTCGAGCTTGCCCTTGCGCAGCGAGTCGATCGTCCGCTCACGCTGGTTCTGTACGACGTCGCCGTTGATCGCGACCGCGGAGAACCCCCGTGCCCGCAACCGCTCGGCGAGGTCCTCGGTGGCCTGCTTGGTACGGACGAAGACGATCATCCCGTCGAAGTTCTCGACCTCGAGCACGCGGGTGAGCGCGTCGAGCTTCTGCTGGTGGGAGACGTAGAGGTAGCGCTGCGCGACATTGGCCGCGGTGCGGGTCTTGTTCCTGACGGTTATCTCGGCGGCACCGGGCGCGTAACGGTTCGCGATCCGCCGGATCTGGGCCGGCATCGTCGCCGAGAACAGCGCGACCTGCTTGTGCTCCGGCGTGGTCTTGAGGATCGTCTCGACGTCCTCGGCGAAGCCCATGTTGAGCATCTCGTCGGCCTCGTCGAGCACGACGTACTGCACGTCCGAGAGGTCGAGGGTGCCCTTCTCCAGGTGGTCCATGACGCGGCCCGGCGTACCGACCACGACGTGGACACCGCGACGCAGCGCGGAGAGCTGGACGCCGTAGCCCTGCCCGCCGTACACCGGCAGCACATGCAGTCCCTTCACGTGCGTGGCGTAGCGCTCGAACGCCTCGGCCACCTGCAGCGCGAGCTCGCGGGTCGGTGCCAGCACCAGTGCCTGCGGCGTCTTCGCCGAGGTGTCGATCCGGGAAAGGATCGGCAGCGCGAAGGCGGCCGTCTTGCCGGTGCCGGTCTGCGCGAGACCGACAACATGCTTGCCCTCGAGCAGCAACGGAATGGTCTGCGCCTGGATCGGCGACGGGGACTCGTAGCCGACGTCGCGCAACACCTTCATCACCCGGTCGGAAAGACCGAGCTCGTCGAAGGTGATCGTCTGCTGCAGCTCGTCGTCGGACACCGATCAAGACTAGTGCCAGCACGCGAAACGAGCCCTACCAGAAGTGCCTAGGCTCGTGTGATGGCCGACACCGACGAGCTGCGGCTCCCGGACGGTCGTCGCGCCCAGCTCTGGGTGGGCGGCGATCTGGAGGGCATGCCGGTGGTGTTCTTCCACGGCTGCCCCGACACGCGGCACGCGGCGATGACCGGCGATGCAGCGGCACGGGGCGCGGGCGTCCGTCTGGTGGCCGTGAACCGGCCCGGGTACGGCGCGTCCACGGCGTGCGCATCCGGGCAGCTCTCGGTCGCCGACGACGCAGTCACGGTCGCCGACCTGCTCGGCGTCGACCGGTTCGCCGTACTCGGGATGTCGATCGGTGGTCCCTATGCACTGGCCTGCGCGGCCCGGCACGCCGACCGGGTGAGCGCCGCCGCGGTGGTGGCGGCGCCGAGCGAGGAGGAGTCGCTGCGACGGTCCACGGGCGGCACGGTGGCCGAGGCGATGGAGCGGGCGCGACCGGAGTTCGAGGCGTTCGTCGAGGACGTCGCGCCGGACGACACCGACGACGCCGCACTTCTGTCGCCGATCGCCGACGCAGATGTCGCGGCCTCGGTCCGCGAGGCACTCACGCAGCACGACGGCTTCCTGCGCGACGCGGCCGTGACCTTCCGACCGTGGGCGTTCCGGGTCGAGGACGTCGCCTGCCCCACCACCCTCTGGTACGGCGAGCGCGACCCGAACGCGCTGCCGGCGAACGGTGACGAACTTGCTGCCCGGCTCCCCCACGCCACCGTGTGCCTGCGCGACAGCACGCACCTGGCCACGCTGCTCACCGGATGGGACGAGATCCTCAGCTCGCTGCGGGCGTGAGAAGGGGCGGGTCGGGCACCCGGGCCAGCCAGGCGCTCGCCGCCATCCCCCAGTCGGCCAGCTCGGCAGGCGACATCGGGGGTGTCGCCCGGAGCCACGACTCGTGCCGCGCCAACCTGGCCAGCCGCAGCGCATGCGGAAGGGCGCCCCGGATCTCGCCAGCCGGTGCCAGGTCGCTCCAGACCTCGACCAGGGCCTCGGCGACCTGTCCGAGCCGGGGGTCGTCCGGAGCACAGTCGAGCTGGTCGGCCAGGATGCCGAGCGGGATCAGCAGTACTCCCATTGGGTCGGTGAACATCGCGTCGCCGAGGTCGAAGAACCGCATCACTCCACCCGGCTCGGCGAACACGTTGCCGCCGTGCAGGTCGTTGTGGTTGAGCGCCATCGGCAGACCGAGCGCACCGACCACGTCGACCGAGCGACGGAGCTCCGGCAGGCCGGCCCGGATCGCCTGCACGGCCTCGTCGGCCAGCCGTCGCGGGTCTCCCACCGGCAACGCGTTGAGCGCATCGGCCCGCTCGACCACCAGCCCCTCGAAGTCCTCCGGGCACATCGCGTGGACCCCGACGGCCGTGAGCCGGTCGGTGTGCGGCACGAGCGCGCGCTGCAGCTGGGCCCACTGACGGACGATCTCGCGCCAGGAGCCGAGGTCGTTGTGCGAGACGCCGAACACCTCACCCTGGTCGGGCATCAGCAGCAGGCCCCGCTCCCGGTCGACGGCGCGGAGCGGAACCACACGGTCGGGCTCGAGCTGCCCGATCTCGTCGACGAGCGCCGCCTCGAACAGGTTGAGCGAGCAGTTCTGCTTCGCCCAGAACAACCCCTCGCCGGCGTACGCCTTGAGCACCGTGGCCCAGCCGCGCAACTTGAACTGCTCCAGGCGCACCGGGCCGACGGCGGCCTCGACCCAGGTGCGCAGCTCTGCCTCGAACTCCGGGCTGGACCAGCGATCCGTGGTGGACGGCTCGGCGGGCGGAAGAGGGAAGCGCATGCGCAGATGGTGGTGCCTGGCGGCGTCCAGCGGCCACCGATTTCCGGGTGGACCAGGCGCCCGCGGCCCGTATTGCAAACAAACCGCAACAACGTATGGTGGGCAGGAGGACCCTCATCCGCGAAGGGAGCACCATGCACGTTCCGGACGGCTTCCTGGACGCTCCCACGTCGATCGGCACCGGCGTCATCGCCGCCATGGCCGTCGGAGTGGCGCTGCGCGGAGCACGACGCGAGCTCGACGACCGCACGGCACCGCTGACCGGGCTGGTGGCTGCCTTCATCTTCGCGACCCAGATGCTCAACTTCCCGGTTGCGGCGGGCACCAGCGGACACCTGCTCGGCGGCGCCCTTGCCGCGATCCTCGTCGGGCCGTACACCGGCCTTCTGTGCATGAGCGTGGTGTTCCTGGTCCAGGCCCTCCTCTTCGCGGACGGCGGGATCACCGCGCTCGGCACGAACATCGACCTGATGGGCCTGGTCACCGTGGTCACGGGGTGGGCCGTGTTCCTGGTCCTGCAGACGGTGCTGCCCAAGCGGCTCGGCCTCGTCGCTCCGTGCGCTGGCATCGCAGCGCTCGTGTCGGTCCCCGTGGCGGCCTTCGCGTTCGTCGTCCTCTACGCGATCGGCGGCACCGCCGAGATCCCCCTGGACAGCCTCGCGTTCGCCATGGTGGGCGTGCACGTCCTGGTGGGCGTCGGCGAGGCGATCATCACGACCCTGGCGGTCGGGAGCATCGTCGCCGTCCGTCCCGACCTCGTGTACGGCGCCCGACGGGTCCTCGAACGCCGCGAGCTCGTGGTCCGCACGCCCGATCGTCAGGGGGCGACCGCGTGACGCGCGCACGCCGACCCAGCACCCGAGCGGTTCGCGTCGGCATCCTCGTCGTCGCCCTGGTCCTCGCCGGACTGGTGAGCTACTACGCCGCCAGCAGCCCGGACGGGCTCAACCGCGTGGCCGAGGACAAGGGCTTCTCGTCGACCCAGAAGGACCACGCGACCTCCGACGACCCGCTTGCCGGCTACCGCACGAAGGGCATCGGCAACGACCGACTGTCCGCGGGGTTGGCCGGTGTGGTCGGGGTTCTCGTCGTCCTCACCCTGGCCGGCGGCCTCGTCCTCGCCGTGCGACGTCGACGTACCCCTGACGACGAGAGCGCTGGCTGACCATGGGCGCGGCGCACGGCCACCGGCTGCACTACCACGGCCACTCGCCGGTCCACCGATGGTCGGCACACCTGAAGGTGGTGGGGCTGCTCGGCTTCATGGTCGTGGTGGTTGCCACGCCCAAGGAGTGGTTCGCCGCGTTCGGGGTCTACCTGGTGATCGTGGGTGCGGTCGTTGCGCTTTCCCGTGTGCCGCCGACGTACCTCCTCAAACGGATGGTGATCGAGGTCCCGTTCCTGCTGTTCGCCCTGCTCCTCCCGTTCGTCGCCCAGGGGCCGCAGATCGAGGTGCTCGGCCTGACGGTCAGCCAGCACGGCCTGCTGGCGGCGTGGGGGCTGCTGGCCAAGGGCACGCTCGGCGTACTGGCGAGCCTGACCCTGGCCGCAACCACCGAGCCCCATGACCTCCTCGCCGGGCTTGAGCGGCTGCGACTTCCCTCGCAGCTCGTGGAGATCATGGCGTTCATGATCCGCTACCTCGACGTGGTCAGCGACGAAATGCAGCGCATGAAGGTGGCCCGCACGTCGCGCGGGTTCAGCGCCCGCAACCCCACCCACTGGCCGGTCGTGGCGCGCTCGGCCGGCGCCCTGTTCATCCGCTCCTACGAGCGGGGTGAACGCGTCCACCTGGCGATGCTCTCCCGCGGGTACGACGGGCGCATGCCGCGGCAGGGACACCGATGAGCGTCCCCGTGCTCGATGTACGGGGGCTCGCGTTCGCCTACCCCGACGGCCACCAGGCGTTGTACGGCGTCGACCTCCGGGTCGAGCGGGGTGAGCGGGTCGCGCTGCTGGGGCCCAACGGCGCCGGCAAGACGACGCTGGTGCTGCACCTCAACGGCATCCTGACCCCCGGACGCGGTGAGGTGACGGTCAGCGGCCTGCCGGTGTCGGGCGAGCACCTGCATGAGATCCGGCGCCGGGTCGGCATCGTGTTCCAGGATCCCGACGACCAGCTGTTCATGGGCACGGTGCGGGCCGACGTCGGGTTCGGTCCGGCGAACCTCGGCCTGGCCGGGGCGGAGCTCGACCGCCGGGTGATGCACGCCCTCGACCTGGTCGGGATGGCCGACTATGCCGACCGGCCCCCGCACCACCTGTCGTTCGGGCAGAGGCGGCGGGTCGCGGTGGCGACGGTACTGGCCATGGAGCCCGCGATCCTGGTGCTGGACGAGCCGTCGTCGAACCTCGATCCCGCGTCGCGACGCGAGCTGGCCGACATCGTGCGCTCCCTGGACGTGACCGTCCTGATGGTGACCCACGACCTGCCGTATGCGCTGGAGCTGTGCCCGCGCTCGCTCATCCTCCACGACGGCACCGTGGTCGCAGACGGCGCGACGTACGACGTGCTCACCGACGACGCCCTGATGCGGGCGAACCGCCTCGAGCTGCCGTTCGGCTTCGATCCACGGACGATGACGACACCCTAGGCTGCTGGCATGTCCGAGACTCCCGCACCTGCACCGCTCGAGCCGCTTCGCGAGGACTGGGAGCGCATGCTCTGCGTCGTCGCCCATCCCGACGACATGGAGTTCGGCGCCGCCGCCGCCGTCGCGCGGTGGACCGGACAGGGCAAGTGGGTCGGCTACTGCATGGTCACCAGCGGCGAGGCCGGCATCGACGGCATGGAGCCCGACGAGTGCCGGCGGGTCCGCGAGGCCGAGGAGATCGAGTCCGCCCGGATCGTCGGCGTCGACAACGTCGACTTCCTGGAGCAGCCCGACGGCGTGCTCGAGTACGGCGTCCCGCTGCGCCGGACGATCTGCGCCTCCGTACGCCGGCACCGGCCCGACATCGTGGTCACCGGCAACTTCCGCGACACGTGGGGAGGCCAGAACCTCAACCAGGCCGACCACATCGCCACGGGACGGGCGGTCGTCGACGCGGTGCGCGACGCCGGCAACCGCTGGGTCTTCAGCGACCAGCTCACCGACGGACTGGAACCGTGGGGAGGCGTCAAGCAGGTCTGGGCGTTCGGCTCCCCGCAGTCCGGCCACGGCGTGGACACCACGGAGACGTTCGAAGCGGGTGTCGAGTCGCTCAAGGCACACGCGGCGTACATCCAGGGCCTCGGCTGGGAGAACTGGGACGAGCGCGAGTTCCTCGAGGGCATGGCCCGCGCCACCGGTCAGCGGCTCGGTGTCACGTTCGGGGCGCCGTTCGAGGTGTTCCCGATGGGCTGGGGCGACTAGCCCACGAGCTCCTGCACGAGCTTCTCCACGCGGCGACGGATCTCGTCCCGGATCGGCCGGACCGCCTCGATTCCCTGCCCGGCCGGGTCGTCGAGCTCCCAGTCCTCGTAGCGGGTGCCCGGGAAGAACGGGCACGCGTCGCCGCAGCCCATCGTGACCACGACGTCCGACACCCGGACCGCGTCGGCCGTGAGTACCTTCGGCGTCGCCGCAGCGATGTCGATGCCGACCTCGGCCATCGCGGCGACGGCGACCGGGTTGACCCGGTCGGTCGGCTCCGAGCCGGCGGACAGCACCTCGATCCGGCCTCCACCCAGGTGCTGCAGGAAGCCGGCGGCTATCTGGGAACGACCCGCGTTGTGCACGCACACGAAGAGCACTGTCGGATGGGTCATGACGACTCCTTCACCGGGTAGAGAAACGCCACGAGCAGAGCGGCGAGCCCGCCTGCGAGCAGCTGGACGACCACGAAGGCCGGTACCGACGACGGAGCGATGCCGGCGAACGTGTCGGAGAACATCCGCGCGACCGTCACCGCCGGGTTGGCGAAGCTGGTGGAGCTGGTGAACCAGTACGCCGCGGCGATGTAGCCGCCCACCGCGAACGCCACGGTCTGGAGCTGCTGCTGCCGCAGGCTGCCGAACACGACGACGACCAGGCCGATCGTGGCCACGGCTTCACCCAGCCAGAGCCCGCCACCAGAGCGTTCGTGGGTCGACCAGGACACGGCGGCGTCGCCGTACATCAGGTTCGCGAGCACGGCGCCGAGGACTCCCCCGGCGAGCTGCGCCGAGATGGCGAGCCCGGCCTCGCGGGAGTCGATCCGTCGGCGGACCCGTTCGACGAGCGTCACGACGGGGTTGAACGAGGCCGAGACCGGTTGCAGGGCGAGGATCAGTGCGACCAGGACGGCGCCGGTGACGACGCTGTTCTCGAGGAGCTGGAGACCGGGCTGGTTCGGCGAGAGCCGGGTGGCCGCGATGCCCGATCCGACCACCGCGGCGACCAGGAACGACGTCCCCACGAGCTCCGCGGTGACGAGGCGGGCCAGGCGGGTGCGGCTCACGCGGCGACGCCGCCGAGCAGTGCGGCGACGTTGGCCAGCGCAGCGGCCTCGACCCGATAGAAGACCCAGACGCCGCGCTTGGTGCGCTCCAGCAGGCCGGCCTCGTGCAGCACCTTGAGGTGGTGGCTGATCGTGGGCTGGGACAGGTCGAACGCGTCGTTGAGGTCGCAGACGCAGGCCTCGCCGTCCGCATGCGAGGCCACGAGGGAGAGCAGCCGCAGCCGCACCGGGTCGGCGAGCGCCTTGAGCAGGGTGGCGGCCCCTTCGGCGCTCTCGCGGCTCAAGGGCTCCTTGGTCAGCGGTGAGCAGCAGGCGACGGTCTGCACGGGCGTGAGCTCCAGCAGGGACTTCGACATACATCTATATTGACGCACATCGATGTGCGTGGCAACCTCGGAGCATGTCCAGACTCCAGCTCGCCCTCAACGTCGACGACCTCGACACCTCCGTCGCCTTCTACAGCAAGCTGTTCGGCACCCCGCCGGCCAAGGTGCGCGACGGCTACGCAAACTTCGCGGTGACCGAGCCGCCGCTCAAGCTGGTCCTGATCGAGAACCCCGGCCAGGGTGGCAGCGTCAACCACCTCGGGGTGGAGGTCGCCGACGTCGACACGGTCGACGCCGAGCAGACCCGGCTCGCTGAGGCGGGTCTTGCCTCCATCGATGAGCGCGACACGGTCTGCTGCTACGCCAAGCAGGACAAGTTCTGGGTGCAAGGCGCCCCGAACGGTGAGCAGTGGGAGATCTACACCGTGCTCGCCGACAGCCCGACGTTCTGGGCCGAGGAGGAGTTCGGCACGACCTGCTGCACCTGAGCAGACGAGGGCGTCATACGGGTCCCTCGAGGCGCTGGGCCGGCGCCACCAGCTCCCGGCTGATGAGGCGGGTCAGCGTCACCTCCCGACCGGCTCCCACCGAACCCATGTAGGCATTGACCCCGACAGCGCCTGGCGCCCTGATGGCCACAGGGCTCGAGTCGGTGTAGGCGATCTGCCAGCCCGGCCTGGGTGCTCCCGCGACCCAGACTCGAGCCAGCAGCTGCACCTGAGTGGTGCCGACAACGCGTGTCTGCACGTTGAGCACCTTCCCGGTAGTCAACGTGGCAGCCACCGGGACCCGCGCCAGGGATGTGACGACACGATTGCCACGCGGCTCAGACCGAGCGACACCTGACCATTGCTGAGAACCGAGGCCGCGGTCACGTACCCATCGCCGTTGGTCTGCCGACGCACGACCGCGCGGTGAGACATGCCGTAGTGAGCGCGAGAGACCACGCCGAACGAGAACGAGGCGACCAGCAGCTGGTCTGACGCAGACACCGCGGGCAACCAGGCATGCGTGGTCTGACCCCGCGTGAAACCGCTCCACGTCGCTGCTCCGCCCGCGAGCGTCAGCAATCCGGTGGGCGAGGCAGTCGCCCACCGACCCCCGACCAGGGCACGCCCCAAGGAGTGTCCGGTCCGGTCAAACTCGTCGTGGGCCAGGGGCTCCCCGACTTGGTAGGTGACTGCCGACGATGTTGCCGCCTGAGGTGACGCAGCTCCCATCGACGGAGCCCAAAGAGTGGGCGCAAGCACGGCACTCGTGCCGAGTAACGCGGCCAGCTGGAACCGTCCTCGGCGGTTCTTCGAAAAGCTGATGTGAATCATGACTCAAGGGGTCCCTTCTCATTCCAACTTTGTGACGGGTGCAGCACGCTGCAGCCCGGCGCCGAGCTGGCGGGCCCTGACGGCAGGCGTCATCGGCTCGGCCAGCAGTTGTCCTGAGCGGACTTCCACGATAGGTCCGTTTTGGTGCACGGAGGCATTGCCCGATGGTCGTACTACCCGCGCCGCTAGCTGGGACGACGAGGACGTGCGCTGAGTTACGGTGAAAGCCCCGTCACCGAGAGGCGTGCTGTGGACGACTATGTGTTCGATTCAGACGGATCCATCACGAGCGGTCCAAGCGGACCAGTGATCGCGTTTGTTGAAAAAGACCATCGAACCGTCAAGTCAGACCGTCACGGCCGGGTCCTGGCATACATCGACAACGACGGAACGATCAAGCCTGGCCCTTACAGCACCAAGATCCTGGGTCACGTCGAGTCTGACGGAACCGTGAAGGCGGACCGCTACAGCACCACGGTGCTCGGCAAGGTCTCTCCCCCACACGTGGAGGTCAAGGCGGCTCTCTTCTTGTTGGCTATTTGATCTCCTTGCACATCACGCCGTTGATGCCCTGATCCGCCGGCACTCAAGGAGCGAGACGCCCTCGTCTGCCGGGGTCATGGGGAGCAGGCGATGACGAAGTGGGCGGCCGGCGACCTACCGATCCGCTCGCGCCGGACGTCTTCCTCTGCCTCGTGTTCGTGGACCGCTGCGGGGGCGGCGTGGTTGCGATAGCAGTCTCCGCACTCGTCCGCGTGACCGCCAAGAGTGAGAAACCCGTCCGGTGGCTGACAGGCGATATCGCGAGGATCGCGGCACCTAGCTTCCAGCGGCATTACCGGTGGGGAATGACAGCGGCGATCGACTCCTCGCGGACATTCGCGCTGTCGCGGAGCGAGATGGAGGCCGGACGATCCTTGGCTTGATCCTGGCGACCGCCATCTCCGCGCCGGAAACTGACACTGAGCTCACCCCCATCGATTGCCAGCAACGAGTCACGGCCCTGACCCTGCTGGTCGCGCCGCTGGAACCACAAGCTCAAGGACGGCGAACCAGATCGGGCATTCCAAGGTTTGGACGATGGCGGGCGGATCGAACGCCGCCACTTACATCGAGTCGACCCAGGCGTCCAGGTCGTCAGTGAACTCTCGAGCCGAGGATGGTGCCTGGCTAGGGCCATCGGTGTGAGCGGCTGTCTTCGCGTGGAGTGCTCACGAACGTGCCGTCGATGATCTGCTGGGCCAAGACGCGGACCTTGATGTTCCGCGTCTGGGAGTTCCGGGTCAGGAACGCGAACGCCTGGTGCCGGTCGATCCGATAGCGCTCCATCAGAATGCCCACCGCGGTACCGATGTCGGTGCGGGTGTGGAGCGCCGCGCTCAGATGCTCGACCTCCGCGGCATAGCCGAGGAGGGCGCGCGCATTGGTGGCGAAGAGCTCCGCGATCTGCACGGTGGACCGGTCGAACGCACCGGCTGTGCGGGCGTAGAGGTTGAGTCCCGCGTTCTCCCCGTCGTGGAGGAGCCCGATCGCGGCCTGCGCCCCGATGCCCAGATCCACTGCCCGGGGAGCGTACCGGGGGAACACCGTTGTGGCCGCCAGGTCGTTGACCAGCACGAACCGGTTCCCGGTGACGGTGGCGTAGCAGGGGCCCTCGTGCAGTTCGTACTGCAGGCGGTCCGCCTGCTCGGCCAGAGGGTGGGTGGCAGCCAAGGTGCGCAGCAGCGGTTCGTGGTGGTTGCGCCATGTGACGCTGACGAAGTCCGCGCCGGGGATGTTGTCGGCGGCGGACAACGTCAGGCTTTCCAGCGCGGCTTCACGCGCGGGGCGATCTGGGTCCGATTCGGCGGACATGGTTTGCTCGATCCGGCAAACGTCGAGACCGCCGCCCGACTTCGGTTGCCGGGGAGATCGCTGACGGAAACACGCCTCGTGGTAGTCGCGGAACGTCGCCTGGCTCGACGGCGTCCCGCTGAACGTACCGCTTGGGACCGTCATTCCACGACGCGAGAAACGGCCCCTCAGCGGGTCCGCGGCGCGCGCGGACGCAGACGGTTCGCGACCTGACGCAACCAGCACCGCCCGCCACTTTCTCCGTCGGGGTAGTTGCGTGGCATTTCGCCCGAAAGGGCGGGTGTGTCCGCCCCGCCCGCGAGGCATTCTGTGGTCACGGAGTCGACGTAATCGGAGGAACCGTCGACCACGGCGGGGGGTTCTGGACTCGCAGCCGGGACCCCCCGAGCTAGCCCGCTCTGACTTCCGGGCACGCGCTCTCCCCGTTGCGCAAGGCCAAGAAACAAGGGTTTAGGGGGACAGTGCCGCACCCCGACACTGGGTCGTCGGATCAATCCAGGTAATCGGGCAGGAGCGGCTGAGCCCTGTGCGTCATGGCTGATCCCCTGTCGTCGTTCAGCAGCGCCTAGAAGGTCAGCGGGGAGATGTTGTCAGGCCAGCTCTGTTGCCCCCACAACGTGGGCAGCGACTCAGCCTCCTGGCCACATCTCGATGGCAGTTGATGCAACTCCATGTGTTCAGCTCACCACCGTGACGATGCCAAACCCGAGCATGGAGCCCGCGTTTGTCAGGGCGAGTGATCGGCCGGCGTGGGGACCATGGCATGTGCTGCAACGACCAGGGGCGAGTCACCGTCAACGACAAGCCAGTGAACGAGCAGTCCCGCTTACCGAAGGACACACCACCGTCGCTGACCCGCTTCGACAAGGTAGTGCCTCGGGGCTACGTGTGGGTCATGGGAGACAATCGCAGTGATTCTTCCGATAGTCGCGAGCCCATGGGTTGGCCTGGTGGCGGTTTCGTATCGAACGATCTCGTGACCGCGGTCGTCCTCCGCAAGAAGTCGTAAAACAGTCGGGCAGCTCGACTCGACAAGTGATCGCATTACATATGCGATCACCGTCATCTCCCGGGTCAACGGTCCCATCGGCCTCGTCGTCGGCACCAGAACATCTCGAAGGACACCGCCGCGTCGAAGCTCACCCAGTTCGAACTGCCGGTGCCGTCACCGTCCTCGGCGGACTCCCCGCGCTGGTCCACGCCCTCAGCCTGTTCGGCCGTCTCCGCATGTTCGACGCAGGGTCGACCCTGTTCGCCGCGGGGCACGCTGCTCGCCGCCGCCGCCGGCCACCCGGCGATGCTCGTAGCGGGCCGCATCATCCAGGGCGCCGGTGCTGCCGCGCTGAGCCCGGCCGCCAACGAAGCGTCCGGTCGTTCCAGCGACCAAGCCGGTCCGCTCATGAAATGCAACAGCGCCCCCGACCCTTGCGGGCTGGGGGCGCTGCGGGTGGTGCGGTGGATCAGAAGACGGTCAGGTTGCCCGCCGTGACGATGCCTGCCGTGCCCGCACCCATCTGGTAGTTGATGCTGGGGGTGGGGTCCGGGCTGGTGAGCCAGTTGCCGAAGCCATCCTGGTTCGCGAGCACCGCGATCATGTCGCCGGTCCCGTCCTGGGGCGCGCCACCGTCGACGATCTTGACGGTGAAGTAGTTCGCGCCGAGCGGGTTGGCGAGGTAGTCGGCGCTGCTACCGGCGGTGATCGTGCCGCCGAAGACGGCGGTGTGGGCGTCGATCTTCTGGTAGGTGCCGGGGGTGACGGTGCCGTACAGCACGTTGCCATTGCTGGCCGTGTAGGCGAGCGCGCCGCTGCCGTCCTTGTCCACGTTGAAGGTGGTCGTGCCGGTGACGTGGGTGGTGCCGTCGTTGAAGTCCCACGTCAGGTTGTCGCTGGTGGCCTTGTCAGGGGCCGGGACAACGGCCGGGGCGGGGCAGGTGGTGCTGCCGTACGCGCCGACGAGCGAGTTGGTCTTGGCGATCGCCTCGAAGGCAGCGCCGGTGACTCCGGCCTTGACTGCGCCGGAGACGCACTGGCCGTGGTTTACCGGCGCGGCGGCGCTGGCCGAGGTCGCGAGGGCGAGTGGGGCGGCGATCGCGACGGTGGCTGCGAGGCCGAGGATGATCTTGCGCACGGTGATGGTGCCTTTCGTGGACGTGTGGCGCGGAGCCGAGCATGGCGGGCAGCGCATCGTTGTCGAGTGAGTTGCTGTTGACGTAATGCTAACAACATGTTGGCGGGGTGCCAATTTTGTGCAGTGTGACGTTGAGCACGAGGCAGAGGTGCCAGCGCCTTCTCGGCCCCCTGGCCTTCCCGGCGATCGCAGTAGGCATGCGATCACCACTCATGAGTTCTCCGAGCCTGGCCTTAGTCCTTGGTGGAGCTGCCGTCGATCATGGCGGCGACGGTCATCATGTCGCCTTCGGTGGTGCACTCGATGAGCCACTTGTCCCCGTACACGTAGTGGCCGCCGTTGGGGATGCCGATGGCCATGAACCGGTCGCGGGTGTGGTTGTCGTCGAACATGTTGATCCCGACGAACCCGGCGTCGGCTGTGTCGCAGCCTCCGCCTGAGGACGCCAGGGCCTGCCCGCCGTCCTCCTTGTAGTCCTTGCAGCCGACCGCCGCAGCGAGTTCCTTGGACGAGGCGAACGAAGGGTTCGAGTCGCTGGAACTACCGGATGCTCCGCCGCAGCCGGCGAGGGTTGCGGCCAGCAGGGCGGTGGACAGGGTGGCGGCGCCGAGACGGGCGGTCATGCGGGCGATGTTGTCATGTCCGGAGGCTCGGTGTGGACGGCGCGCAGTGCGTACCCGTGGGCACCACGCTCGCCTTTGCGGCCCGACGTGCGCTCGGCCGCCGACCTCTTGGACGCTGCTCTCGGTGGCGGTGCGTCTTGAACTGCCGCCCGGACTGCGCCCAATAACCGGCGGGGCCGGATGGTGACGTGGCAGACGAACAGCTGACCTGCAGGAATGGCTCCCCCGGTTGGACTCGAACCAACAACCCTCCGGTTAACAGCCGAATGCTCTGCCAATTGAGCTACAGGGGATCGCTTCTCAGCGACGGACACCATAGCAACTGGGACCGGCCGTCACTAAATCAGTTCGGACCGCGCCCGCTCCAGCGCCTGACCGGCGAGCGCGCGCACGCTCGGGTCGTCGGGGTCGACACCCTCGTCGTACTCCACGAACCAGCCGACCTCGCCCCCGGTCGGTGCCCGACGCGCGATCACGTTGAGGCCCTTCCGCCCCTGTACGACGGCGCGCCGCTGGAGGACCACCGACGCGGTCACGCGTTCGCGCATCAGCTCGAGCAGCCGACCGGGCTCGTCGAGCGTGAACCGGTGGACCGGCCGGGACAGTCCCCACTCCCCCACCTCGGAGATCTCCAGGAGCGATGCGTCCTTGTCCCACGTGGCCCGCTCGACCTGCTCCCACGGGATCCGGCTGTGCTGGGTCTCCGCGACCACGACGAAGGCGGCCCGCGTGCCCAGGAGCCACACTCCTGCGCTCTCGGCCGAGGCCAGCACCTTCTCCCCGCGCGGGAGGTCGGCGCGCGCCACGACGTCACGTGGTGGTTTGGAGACGCTCCTTCGTCGCTCCTCAACCACCGTCAGGCTCCGCCGACGGCGAGCTCACGGAGGTTGCGGCGGTGCTGCTCGAGGGCGACCAGCTCGCCGAACATGCGGTTGTACTCCGTGGCGTGCTCCACCGGGTTGGTGCGCTGGAGCCGGGACTTGAGGTCGGCGATCCGGCGGAGCGCGGTGAGCTCCTGCAACCGGTAGACGTGGGTGGCGGCGTAGGTCTGGTCGGGCTCCTTGCCGGTGAGCAGCGGCTCGACCGCCACCGCGCTCAGCAGCGCCTTCACGGTCGGGTCGTCCGCCGCCGCGCGCAGGTCGGAGGCCCAGTGGGCGCCCGCAGCGCTCGGCCCGCCGGAGCGGGCGACCGTCTCCCAGACCGCGCGGTAGGCCGGGTGGGTGAAGTCGTCGGGGCCGACGTCCTTGGTGGCCAGGCCGGTCAGCCGGGGGTGCTGGACGACGAGCTTGAGCGTCTCGCGCTCGATCGTGAGCCGGGGGTCGCGCGGGTCGGGCATCGGGATGCCCTGCCGCGGCGGAGATAAGACCTGCGCGCCTGCGCCAGCCGGCGTCGACGACTTCGACGCTGCGCGTCGTACCTCCCGGCGGGCGTCGTCCACCTCGATCCCGAGCATGCCGGCGATCTCGCGTGCGAACGCGTCGACCTTGGACCGGTCGCGGATCGAGGAGACCAGCTTGGCCGCCTCACGGAGCGCGTCGATCCGACCGTCTGCGCGGTCGAGGTCGTAGCGGTGCACGACGTTGCCGAGCACGAAGCGGTACAGCGGCACCCGCCGCGCCACGAGCTCGCGCACGGCGGCGTCACCTTTCTGCAGCCGCAGGTCGCACGGGTCAAGGCCGTCGGGCTCGATCGCGACGTAGGTCTGGGAGACGAACTGCTGGTCGCCCCCGAACGCGCGCAACGCCGCCTTCTGACCCGCCTCGTCACCGTCGAAGGTGAAGATCACCTCGCCCCGGAACTCCTCGTGGTCGTGCAGCAGCCGGCGTACGACGCGGGCGTGGTCGTCGCCGAAGGCCGTGCCGCAGGTGGCGACCGCGGTCATCACGCCCGACAGGTGGCACGCCATCACGTCGGTGTAGCCCTCGACCACCACGGCCTGCGAGGAGCGCGCGATGTCGCGGCGGGCGAGGTCGATGCCGTAGAGCACCTGGCTCTTCTTGTAGATCGGCGTCTCGGGGGTGTTGAGGTACTTCGCCTCGATCCGGTCGTCGTCGAAGATCCGCCGGGCGCCGAAGCCGATGGTGTCGCCGCTCGTGTCGCGGATCGGCCACATCAGGCGGCCGCGGAACCGGTCGTAGTGCCCGCGCCCCAGCCCGACCAGGCCGGACGCGACCAGCTCCTCGTCACCGAACGAGCGCGCCTTGAGGTGCTTGTAGAGGTCCTCGCCGCCGCGCGGAGAGAACCCGACCCCGAACGTGGCCGCCGCCTCCTGGTCGAAGCCGCGCTGGTCGAGGAACTGCCGGGCCGCGAGCGCCTCGGGCGTGGCCAGCTGGTCGACGTAGTACTCCGCCGCGACCTTGTGCGCCTCGATCATGCGTGGCCGCTGGGGACCACCGCTGGGGCGCGCCGGGCCGCCCTCCTCGTAGCGCAGCTGGACGCCGTACTTCTCCGCGAGCCGCTCGACGGTGTCGGTGAAGGGCAGGCCGTCGATCTTCATCACGAACGTGATGACGTCGCCGCCTTCCTGACAACCGAAGCAGTGGAAAAATTGTCTGGACGGGTTGACGTTGAACGACGGCGACTTCTCGTCGTGGAACGGGCACAGTCCCTTGAACGAGCCGCCGCCCGCGCTCCGGAGCGTCACGTACTGCGAGACCACCTCGTCGATGCGCGCCTTGTCGCGCACCTCGGCGATGTCCTCCTCGCGGATCCGGCCTGCCACGTCGCGGAGTCTACGTGGGGCGACGGACCTGTCGGCGGCCGCGCGTAGCGTCGCGCCATGAGCAAGGTGACCTACTACACCGCGACGACCGTCGACGGGTTCATCGCCGACGCCGACAACTCCCTGCAGTGGCTCTTCGACGTGGGAGACCCCGAGGACGACGGGGGCGATTGGGATGACTTCATCGCCCGCATCGGCGCCCTCGTGATGGGGCGCACGACCTACGAGTGGGTGCTCGACCACGAGGACCTGCTGGAGCACCCCGAGCGCTGGCGCGGGTTCTACGGCGACCGGCCGAGCTGGGTGTTCAGCCACAAGCACCTGCCGCCGCTGCCCGGGTGCGACATCCGCTTCGTGCGGGGAGGCGTCAATGAGCACGCCGGGGAGATCCTGGCGTCCGCCGGCGACCGTGACCTGTGGGTGGTCGGTGGCGGCGACCTGGTCGGACAGTTCGACGACGCCGGCCTGCTCGACGAGATCATCGCCTCGGTGATGCCGGTGTTCCTCGGAGCAGGTGCACCCCTGCTCCCCCGCCGCCTCACATCCGAGCGCGTCTCGCTGCGCGAGGTCAGCCGCCGCGGGCAGCACGCGCGGCTCTCCTTCGACGTACGCCGGAGGGCCGCGTCGGCAGGCTGACCCGTTGGGAGGTGTCGGGCGTGCCAACGGGCTGGTTGGCTGGAGGGATGAAGAAGCTTCCGCTGTTGATCGCCGCCGGGATCGGTTACGTGCTGGGCACGAGGGATGGTCGCGAGCGATACGACCAGATCCGCGACGCCGCCCTGAAGGTACGCAACGACCCCCGCGTGCAGGAGAAGGCCAAGCAGGCCGCCGACGTGGCCCGAGAGCAGGCGCCCGTGATCAAGGACAAGGTGACCGAGGGTGCCCATGCCGCGGCCGACAAGGTGAAGAGCACCACCGGTTCGAGCACGTCGAGCGCGTCGACCACCTCGAGCGGCCCCCAGGGCGACCTGCCGTAGCTCGTCTCAGGACCAGAACTCGTCGGCCGCGTACTGGTCGACCTGGGCGTCCCAGAACTCCGTCACCTTGCCGTCACGGATGTGGAACACGTGCGTGGCGTTCCCCTCGTGGGTGCGGCCGTTGCGGGTGGCCGACTCCGTCACGAGCGCGACGCCGTGCTCGTCGTCGGCCAGCAGGTCGTGCACGGCGACCTTCGAGGTGCCGTCGCTGAGCTCCACGAGCTTGCCGAAGAAACCGAAGACCTGCTCCTTACCCTTGTACTCACCGGCGAGCGGGCTGCGGCCGGCCACGTGCCAGACGACATCGTCGTGGAACAGCTCGTTGATCGTGTCCATGTCTCCCGCGCCGTAGGCGGCGTAGCCGCGGCGGAGGACCTCGAGGTGTGGATGGTCAGCCATGGTGCTCTCCTCTCCTGAGCCCCCTCGGTCGCGAGCCTAGACCCGCGGCGGGGCCCCGGCGAGGCGGTCTTCACCGGCAAAACGAAGGGGCCGACTCAGTAGTCGCCGGTCATCTGGTTCACCAGCGGCTCGCCCGCGACGAACCGGGACACCTGCTCGCGCACGAGCCGGTACGCCCGCGGCCACATCGCGCTGCTCGCGCCGCCGACGTGCGGTGAGATCAGCAGGCGGGGCGCCTTCCACAGCGGGTGGCCGGTCGGCAGCGGCTCGGGGTCGACGACGTCGATCGCGGCGGCGATCCGGCGTGAGGTCAGCTCGGCGAGCAGCGCGTCCGTGTCGACGACAGCACCGCGGGCCACGTTGACCAGCAGCGCGTCGTCCTTCATCCGGGCCAGGAAGCCCGCGTCGACCAGCCCGCGGGTCTGGTCGGTGAGCGGGATCACGAGGACCACCACGTCGGCGTCCGGCACCAGGTCGGGCAGCTCCCCGAAGCCGTGCACGTCGTCGCGTGCCCGCCGGGCCACCTTGACCACCTCGACCTCGAACGGCAGCAGCCGGCGCTCGATCGCCTCGCCGATGGCGCCGTACCCCACGATCAGCACCCGCTTGTCGGCGAGGGCGGGCAGTGGCCGCTGGTGCCACTCCTCGCGGTCCTGCTCGCGCACGAACTCCGGGATGCCGCGCAGCGACGCCAGCGTGAGTGCCAGCACCAGCTCGGCGGTGGAGGTGTCGTGGATGCCGCGCCCGTTGCACAGCAACACGCCGTCGGGCACGTACGGAGCGATGTGCTCCACGCCGGCGGTCAGGGTCTGCACGACACGCAGCCGCGGCATCGCGGCCATCAGCTCCGCGGCGCCGCGCGCGAAGTTGTACGGCGGCACGTACAGCTCCACCTCGTCGATCGACGCCGGTCGCTGCCAGTCGTCGTGGGTCGGGTCCGCCTTCTCGTAACGAAGCCCGGTCGGGGCCGGGTCGAGGTGTGAGGCGTCGAACGGCAGCCAGACCAGGGGTTCCGAGGTGCTCATCGGCCCAGCCTAGGAGGCGAGTCCGGTGAGCTCCACGAGCCGGTCGAGGTGGTGATCGAACAGCTGCCGCGGCTCCGTGAGCGTGTCCGGTCCGTACTGGCCGAACACCTCGAAGCTCACCGAGCCGAACAGCGCGGTCCATGCCAGCATCGCTCGAGCCAGCACCCCGTCGGGAAGGTCGACGCCGATCTCGTCCCGGATCCGGGCGAAGTCGGCGGACAGCTTGCGCGGCACCTTGGTCGCCTGTCTCCCGTCGGTGATCGTTCCGTCGAGCCAGGCGTCGGCGACCAGACGCGCCAGGGCGACCACGACACGGGTGCCCGGTTCGGTGGTGCGCTCCGCGGGGGCGCGGTAGTCGGGCACCGGGCTGCCGAAGATCAGCGCGTACCTGGCCGGCTCGGCCAGCCCCCAGTCCCGGACGGCGTGGCCGGCGGCTCGCAGCCGACCGGCGTGGTCACGAACCCGACGGCGGGCGATCGCGGCGTCGACCCGGTCGCCCACCTCGTCGTAGGCGTCGACGACGAGCAGGGTGAGCAGGTCGTCGCGGCTCTTGACGTAGCGGTAGACCGCCGAGGACACGACGCCGAGGTCGCGCGCCACCGAGCGCAGGGACAGCGACGCCGCACCGACGGTGGCGAGCTGCTCGCGGCCGAGCCTCAGGATGTCGTCGAGGGTCTGCTCGTGGGCGCGCTGGCGGGGCGTGGGCATGGGCCTATCCTCGACAAGAGCGAGATCGCTGTCAACTTTTGCGTACATCGCTCATTTTAGAGAGCAGTGCTCTTGCTTTTTCAGAGAGATGGATGCAGGCTGGAGACAGCCCGACACGCGGGCCAGCAGCACTTCAGGAGGACCCCATGTCAGATCTCCACGTCGTCACCGGAGCCGGCCCAGTCGGATGGACAGTCGCCGAGCAGCTCGCGCGGGCCGGTCAGCAGGTGCGCGTGCTGACCCGGTCCGGGTCCGGCCCGGAGCACCCGCTGGTGGAGCGCCGTGCCGTCGACGTCTCCGATGCCGGTGCCCTCGCGGGTGCAGCGCGCGGCGCCAGTGCGATCTTCCACTGTGTGCACGGCACGTCGTACTCGGAGAAGGTCTGGCGCCGCGAGCTGCCCGGCACCGAGCAGACGGTGCTGCGTGTCGCCCAGGACAACGGAGCCGTGGTCGTGTTCCCCGAGAGCCTGTACTCCTACACCCACCCCACGGAGCCGATGACCGAGGACAACCCCCGCGACTGGGACCACGGCAAGGGCGCGGTGCGACGAGACCTGCTCCGGGCTCGCGCGGACTCCCCCACCGCCACGGTCAGTGTCGTGTCTTCGGACTTCGTGGGGCCACGGCTGCTGGCCAACGGCTACATGGGTGAGCGCGTCGTGAGCAAGGTGCTCGACTTTCCAGCACATTGGGATCCTAAGCTTAGAATTCCACGTGGACAAGTTGTCGCGG
>JADMIO011081452.1_pt1 | contig 31858 bp, 30 predicted proteins | sample 8958161 | NCBI WGS metagenome assembly JADMIO01 (sample SAMN16585339, study PRJNA669376) | soil metagenome | isolation source: Crop rotation soil | place: USA: Cullars Rotation, Alabama | collected 2011
GCGAGCAATCCCAATATCTGTCCGCCCATCGAATGCCCGACCACGAGCGTCGGCGGCCGGTAGGGCGCGCGTGCCGCCGAGTGCGAAGTGACGGCGCCGCGCAATTCCGGCGCCGCGCCCTGCACCACCAGCAGGAACTCGCGCACGCGCTCGGCTTGCGCGACGGGTCCGTAGTCGGCGCCGCGCAGGCGCGTGGACTCGCCCCAGCCGGGCAGGTCGGGCGCGATCACGCGATAGGAGCGCGACAGCTCGCGCATCAGCGGCAGCCAGTTCTCCTTCGACCCGGTGAAGCCGTGCAGCAGCACGATCGTGCGGCCCCGCCCCGCCTGCACGTAGACGATGCGGTGGTCGCCGACCTGCACGCTTCGCGTGTCCGCACCCGCGAGCCAGCGCAGGCGGGCGTACTCGGCCTGAAGCACCCACTCCGGCCGCAACCAGCCGACCAGCAGGTAGGCGGCGGCGCAAAAAGAAAGCGCCGCCAACGCGGTGTGGAGGCGGCGCTTGGGGTGCTTCACGTTGCGGTCAGAGCGGCTTGGCGTTGCCCGCCGCGATCGCGGCTTCGACCGAGGCGATGGTGATCGGGTGGTAACCCGGCTTCGCCTTCGCGAACACCTTCTCGGCAAAGGCCTTGCCATCCGGCGTGGCGACGAGGGCGCCGTAGGTCGGCATGATCAGCTTGCGGCGGCCGATGTGGATCAGGTAGCTCTCGATCGCCGGGCGCGCGGCCAGGTAGTTGCTGCGCACCGTGAGCGGATACCAGCGCTGCGCGATCTCCACGTTGGCGGTGCCGGTGAAGTGCCAGGCGGCATCGAGTTCGGCGAGCTGCGCTTCGGTGAGCGTCTGCGGCAGGCCTTCGATGAAGCGCACCCACTCCTGCGTCATCCACGCCGAGGTATCGATGTCGGAAGGCTTCATGTGGCCGGCGAGCCAGTGCGTGCGCGCCTCGTCGACCGCGTCCAGGCGCGTGGAAGTCGCCGGCTTGGCGGTCTTCGGCAGGCCCGCGCCGTGCATCCACTCGTGGATTTCCTCGTGCGTGGTCTTGCCCGGGTTCTTGTCGATCAGCTCCGCGCGCAGGAAGCGCTCGAACTCGGCGCTGTCCTGGCTGGTGAAGGCGTGGCTGTCGAACCACTTGCGCAGGAAGGCATCGAAGGTCTCGCGCCCGTAGCGTTCCTCGAGGAAGCTCAGGAACCACTTGCCCTTGATGTAGGAGACCTGGCTGGAGGCATCATCCGGATCGACGCCGACCAGCGGGTCCTGCGCCAGCTTCTGCCACTTCTCCGGGATCTGCTTCATGTCCTCGATGAGGCCGTGCTGCTCGATCACCGCTTCCATGTCGGCCAGCTCGCGGCCGTACACGGCCTCGGTGATGCGGCTTTCGACGTAGGAGGTGAAGCCTTCGTTGAGCCACATGTCCTTCCACGAGGAATTGGTGACCAGGTTGCCCGACCAGCTGTGCGCCAGCTCGTGCGCGATCAGCGAGACCAGCGACTTGTCGCCGGCGATCACGGTCGGCGTGGCGAAGGTCAGGCGCGGATTTTCCATGCCGCCATAGGGGAAGGACGGCGGCAGCACCAGGATGTCGTAGCGACCCCAGCGGTAGGGGCCGTACAGGCTCTCCGCCGTGGTGATCATCTTCTCGGTGTCTTCGAATTCCTTCGCCGCCTTCGGCGCCATCGCCGGCTCGGCCCACACGCCCGCGCGCTCGCCGACCGGCGCGAACACCAGGTCGCCGGCCGAAATCGCCAGCAGGTAGGACGGGATCGGCTGCGGCATCTTGAAGCTGTAGTCGCCGTCACGCTCGGCCTTCGGATCGTTGTCGGCGCTCATCAGCGCCATCACGTCCTTCGGCGTGGTGATGTGGGCTTCGTAGGTGAAGCGCACGCCCGGGGTGTCCTGCAGCGGCACCCACGAACGCGCGTGGATCGCCTCGGACTGCGAGAACATGAAGGGCGTCTTCTTGCCCAGCGTCATCGCCGGCGTCAGCCACTGCAGGCCGGAAGCCTCGGGGCGGCTGGCATAAGTGATCTTCACCTTCGCCATCTGCTTGGGCAGCGTGATGGTGAGCTTGCTGCCGTAGATCTTGTCCTTGTCGGCGAGCTCGAACTTCAGCGGCGTCCAGGCGCCGGCATCGAAGCCTTCGACCTTGGCGATGTCGAGGTCGCGCGTGTCGAGCACGAGCGTGGTGGCGGCCGGATCCTTCCAGTCCAGGTCAACCGTGTTCGATCCGGCCAGCACTTTTTTTGCGAAGTCGACGTTGAGGTCGAGCGCGACGTGCGTGATCACCACCTTTTCCGGCTCGGCGTAGGAGTTCGGGTCGTGCGAGGACATGGCCGCCTCCTCATGCTGCTCCGAGGCCTGTGCAACGGTGGGCTCGCCCGGCTTGGCGGGCTCCTGCGCCGGCTTGTTGCAGGCAGCCAGGGGCAGCACGAGGGCGACGAGGAAAACTGCGGGGAGGCGCATGGTTCGGTCCGGAAAGGGCTGAACTCCAAGTTTATCCGGCCCCGGGGCAAATGGTTTAAATGACTAATGCCATGCGACGCCCGGATGGCGAAAGTTCAGGCTGGCGCCACTTCCACGCCCCCAGAAAGCCGCGCCCATGAGCCGACCCACCTCCTTCCAGGCGCTGCGTCCAGCCCGCCTCGCCCTCGCCACCGCCCTCGGGCTTGGCCTGCTCGCCCTCGCCACGCCCGGCCTGGCGGCCGAAACCACCACCGGCAACCGCCCCGTGCGTCCAGCCGCGGTGGACATCCCGCACGTGGAAGGCGAGGCGAAGATCGACGGCGTGATGGACGAGGCCTTCTGGTCGCAGGCGACCAAGGTCGACCTCGGCATCGAGACGCGCCCGTCCGAGAACACGCCGGCCGAGGTGAAGACCACTGCCTACATCGCCGAAGACGGCAAGAACGTGCTGATCGCCTTCGTCGCCGAGGACCCGAACCCGAAGCAGATCCGCGCCTTCCTGCGCGACCGCGACGCCGCCTACAACGACGACTTCGTCGGCGTGGTGCTCGACACCTTCGACGACGAGCGCCGCGGCTACGAGTTCTTCGTCAATCCGCTCGGCGCGCAGATGGACCTGGTCATTGACGACACCACCGGCAACGAGGACGACAGCTGGGACGGCATCTGGGACTCGGCCGGCAGGATCACCGAGACCGGTTACGTGGTCGAGCTGGAGATCCCGCTGTCGACGCTGCGTTTCCAGGGCGGCAAGGACATCCAGACCTGGGGCGCGGATTTCCTGCGCTTCCGCCCGCGCGACCTGCGCTATCGACTGTCGACGCAGAAGATGGAACGCGGCGTCAGTTGCTACCTGTGCCAGATCAGCCGCATCCGCGGCTTCCACGACGTCAAGCCCGGCAGCAACCTGGAGATCACGCCGACGCTGACCATGCGCTACGCGCAAAGTCGCGACCTGCCGCCCTCCGACTTCAGCAGCGAAGGCATCAAGTTCGACGCCGGCGCGGACCTGAAGTGGGGGCCGACGCCGAACATGACCGTCAACGCGACGATCAACCCGGATTTCTCGCAGGTCGAAGCCGACACCGGCCAGCTCGACGTCAACAACACCTTCGCGCTGTTCTACCCGGAAAAGCGTCCCTTCTTCCTCGAGGGCGCGGACTACTTCTCCTCGCCGAACACGCTGGTCTATACGCGCAACGTCAACGACCCCGACCTGGGCCTGCGCGTCACCGGCCAAAGCGGTGCCAGCACCTACGGCGTGTTCGTCGCTCGCGACACCGTCACCGACCTGCTGATCCCGGGTGTGTACGGCTCGGGCCTGCAACGCTACGACTTCGCCTCCAACGATGGCGCCTTGCGCTATCGCTACAACATCAACAAGGAAGCCTTCATCGGCGCGCTGGCAACCGTGCGCCGCGGCAATGACTACGAGAACCAGGTGCAGGCGGTCGACGGCAAGTGGCAGCACGGCGCGCACACGGTGATCGGCCAGTACATCCACACCAGCACCACCGATCCGGCGAGCTACGGTGGTGGCGAATCCGATGGCGACTCGTGGTACGGCGAGTACGACTACAGCACGCGCAACTGGTTCGCCTTCGCCTTCAAGCAGCGCTTCGACGACGGTTTCCGCGCGGACCTGGGCTTCATCGGCCAGGTCGGCTACGACCAGGACTTCTGGGGCGTCACCCGCCACTGGTGGGGCGAAAAGGACGACTTCTGGAACCACATCACGCTGAACTTCCGCTGGAACGACATGCACCGCACCGATGACGTGCTGCTCGACATCACGCGCGAAAGCTGGGTCGGCGCGAACGGTCCGCTGCAGAGCTACTACGAGATCGGTCATGTCGAGCGCGACAAGCTGTGGAACGGCGTGCGCTTCGACGAGAACATCTGGCGCATCCGCGCACAGCTGACGCCCTGGCGCGGTGTCAACCTGTCGCTGTTCGCGCGCCACGGCGACCGCGTCGACCTCGCCAACACCGAGCTCGGACGAGTGACTACCATCAGCCCATCGGTCACGCTCAACCTCGGCCGCTCGACCACGCTGTCGATCAACCACAACTACGAAACGCTGCGCCGCGACGGTAGCTACGTGTACGAGGCCAACCTCACCGACCTGCGCCTGTCCTACCAGTTCAACCTGCGCCAGCGCCTTCGCCTTGCGATCCTGCGCAACGACTTCAAGGCCGATCCTTCGCTCTACGACCCGGGCCTTTACCCGACCGGCGTGCCCGAGCACCAGCGCACCATCGATACGCAGGTGATCTACTCGTACAAGATCAACCCGCGCACCGCGCTGTACGCCGGCTACGCCGACAATTACTTCGGCGGCGATGTCGAAACGATGTTCAGCACGCCAGGCAACGCCGACTACGACTACTTCCCGGTGTTCCAGTCCAACCGCGCGGTGTTCGTGAAGATCGGCTACGCGTGGGAGAAGTGAGCGCGCGTTGGCTCAACTCGCGCTGCTTGCGTCCAGCGATTCGAGGAAGGCACTGCCGCAACCCTTGAAGCGCGCGCCGCGTTCGTCGATGTACACCGGGTAGATCGGCCGCGCGATCATCGACACGATGGTGGCCGCGAACAATCCGGCGAGGAAGAAGCCGAGCGCGAGCCAGGGATTGAGGTACAGCAGGCAGATCCACGCCGCCAGGATTCCCGCGAGCACGAAGCCCACGGCGCTCCACACGCGCCTGGCGCGCTGGCGCGAATGCTCATCGCAAAGACCTGGCGAGACTTGCGTCTTCTTGCGCACGAAGCTGGCGACGATCGCGTAGACGAACAGGTTGAGCAGGATCAGCAGGTACCAGGCCGAGGAGTGCCAGTAGTAGGAGCGCAGCTTGGAACCCCTGCGCGCCGGCTCGTTGCACTTGACGCAGCGATGCGGCAGGTCGCTGTAGCGCGATACGTAGACTTCGTTGCGGGCGGTGCGCCAGCAACCCTGGGCCGGCGCGTACTCGGACTGCAGTCGCGCGGTCGGCGCAGCATATGGATTGGCGCTCATGGGTTCTCCTGGATTCCGCCGGCGGGCGGCAGGCGGGATTTTACATTCGGTTCGACGGTAGTCAGGGACAGGAAGTCGAATCGTTCTTGCGGCGTCTCGAACGTGATCATCATCCGGTCCCGGAAAGGGGCGGAGATCCTGGCAACCCGGCCGACCAGCTGATCGCCCACTACCCATCCGCCGAAGCCGCCCACGTGCTCGCTGGTGTCCCTGAATATCCGGTCACCGATCCGCGGATCGACTCCAAAGGCCACGCCCGGCCGCTCAACCTCCATTTTCCGGATCGACAGGATGTCCTTCGAATGCACCAGCGCCGGATGCGCATACCAGGAGGGTTCGCGCGTGCCGTCGCGCTTGAGCGGGGATTTGACTTCCTTGCAGGCCAGGCAGGGCTTCTCCTCGAGCAGGCGGAACTCCAGCCCCGGTTTCGGATCCAGCGAAGGCTCCGCCGCAGGGTGCGGAAGTCGATCGCAGCTCGACAGCGAGAAGGCGAAGAGCAGGACTGTGGGAATTCGAAGCACGCAAGGCCTCACTCGAAGAAGGGGCCCAGCACGATGGATCCCACGATCAGCAGGATGAACAGCAAGGTGCCGGTGAAAACGGGAACGCCAAGGATCGTCACGAGCAACTGCTTGAGCGAGACATTGCGAATGCCACCGTCCCTGCGAAGCTCCGGCTGGAGGATCCACAACACGCCCACCAGCCAGGTGACCAGCATGGAGGTCCATGTCAGCGCGCCCGACAGCTTGAACACCTGCACGACGACGAGCAGCACGGCGAGTCCCATCGCGCAGGCCAGGCAGATCATGTAGAACCGGATTCGCGAAGGCGGCACTTCCTCCGCGGCGATCGGCGCATCGGAGGCGGCGTAAGGGTTCAGCTCGTCATCGGCCACGTGCTTCACCAGAAAGAATCGTCCTTGCGCGCCTTCACTTCCTTCACCCGTTCCTTCGCCATTCTCTTGATCAGGGCTTCGGGCAGAGGCTGGTCGTAGCGCACCTGGAACATGTGCTTGGTCGACTTGTACTCGCCGAACTTGTCGGCGTGACGCGCCAGCAGCTCGGCGCTCGGCGCGAAATCCAGGTGGTTCTTGTGCGCGGAGAAGGAAAACAGGAAGCGCGGCTCGATGAAGAAGGGCATGCCCCACTTGATCGCTTCCTGCGCCTTCGGCGCGACGGCTTTCAGCAACGCGTGCAGCTTGCGCAGGTGGGGCCGGCCGGCTGCCGGCGCGGCGGCGATGTATTCCTCGATGGTGGCCGGCCTGGATCCGGGCACTACTCTGCCATCCCGGTCAACACGCCCATCACGACGTTACTGCCTTCCCTTTCGAGCAGGAAGCGCGAGCCTTCGAATGCACTGATCTCCTGTTCGAGCTCGATTTGCAGCTCCCCGGTGTCGCCAGGAGCGAGGGGCTTGCTCGAACTCACTACGCCCTCCTGCACCTGGCCGTTGATCCACAGGCGAACCCGCGAGCCCCTGTGCAGCTCGACCGAGTGCCCGGTGGACTCGGCCACGGTCAGGACGTAGACGAAGGTGGAGGCCTTGCGGCCCGAAATCGCCTTGGCCGCATGCTTCTGACGCACAGGCACGCTGCCCAGGGCGGACAACACGCCGTCCAAGCCGACGCCGTTCGTATGCATGTTCGGAATCGAGCGGATGCGCTCGTCGTGGAAGACGCGCGCGTGGTCTCCGTCCATCGAGTACTTGTTCATGAGCTCCCGCATTTCCAATTCCTCGAGCTCGAGCAACTCGGCTGCATCGGCATTCCCTTCCAGGCCGGCCATGTTGATGAACATGATTGACAGGGACGGTACGCCCGCTTGGCGCGCAATCTGGATGTGTTCGCGATTGACGGGCATCGGGCCCTGCGTCGCATCGACCAGGATCACCGCGTGTCCGGCGTGCTGGGCAAAACTAGCCACGGCCGCAGCGCCAGCACCGGCGGGCGCGGCCGCGACCGTGCGTTCTCCAGCCACGCAGGGGTCTGGACATTTATCGAGGACTCGCGACTTCGATCCGAGGAACGCGATGTCCACGTTCCCGGGTTGCGCGCTTGTGGAGGTTGCACTCGCCAGCAAGAGCACGGCCGCGCAGAAGGGGATTACTCGTTTGAAGTTCATTCGCAATCCGGGAATCAGGCCTTGCCCTGCAGGCGGAATCGTAGCGCGATGGCGGCACCGCCGACGACTGCCGTGATGACGCAGCCCAGGTGCAGCCAGTCCACGGGTATCACCGCCAGCAGCTGGTTTTCGTTGGAGAATGGCCACCACGGCCGGGTGTCCGGATGCATGATCGCGTCGAGGATCACGTGCGAGAAGGTGCCCGCGTATGCGCCGGCGAAGGATGCGGTCCAGGTGAAGGGATAGTGCGGTATCTCCAGCAGTTCCAGCACCCAGCGGCTGATCGGTCGCCCGATGATTCCCGCGACCGTGCCGATGACCAACGCGCCCGGCAGCGTGTGCGTGATGCCGTGCAGGATGAAGCTGCCGCGGATGATGCCGACGAGCGGTTCGATGTCCATCATCACCTGCGAGCCGCCGAAGACCATGAAGCTGAAATGGCGACCGCCGATCGCCTTGAAGACCGCGCCGGGGCCGAGATGGAAAGGCGTGAAGGGCAAGCTAGCGGGCCGGTCGCGGCGAAGACGCGGGTGCGGATTCCCCCGGCAAGGCCGCGGTGTTTTTTTCCAGGTAGGCGATCGCTGCCTGCGTCAAGGTCACCGGTTGCGAGCCCCCACCCTGGATGAACTCGAGCAGGTTGCCGACGGGCCAGCTCTTCGTGATGCCATCGACGAAACGGATGCCGTGGTCGTCGCCGCGAGAGTCGTGCCAGTAGCTAGCGACGAGCTGGCCATCGCGACAGATGCGGTAGCGATAGTCCTCGACGGATTCGCGCTTGTCGTTTTCCAGTTCGATCGTGAATCCCACGCGCGCGGCCTCAGGGGGCGTTGGCCTGCATCGTCTCGAGCCCCTGCTGGCAATGCTCCGCGGTGTCGTAGACGATCAGCTCGACCTTCGCGCTCACACGGCAGGCCTTCGATGGCAGGTCGAGGCCGAAGGCATTCGCGCTGTCGGCGCAGGACTTCATGGCGGCGATGTCCTTGGCCTCCAGCTTGCGGCATTCGGCGGACTCCGGGTCGAGCCAGTTGAAGCCGAAAGTACCAGCCTTCGGCAACCCTTCGCGCGCGCCGGAACTGGCGAGGGCGACGACAGGCAACAGGCATGCGAGCGACAGTGCGAAACGGTTCATGGCTTCCCCCCATCCGATTGGCGCCACCCAGCTTAACGCGGCCCGCGGCGGCGTGCGGTCAGGCCCTATAATCGCAGGCATGGACGAAAAGCCCGGCGCCACCACCCATTTCGGCTTCCGTGACGTACCGGTCGCGGAGAAGAAGAAGCTCGTCGGCGAGGTCTTCTCCTCGGTCGCCTCCAAGTACGACCTGATGAACGACCTGATGTCGCTGGGCGTGCACCGGGTGTGGAAGCGCTACTTCGTCGGTACCTCGGGCGTGAAGCGTGGCGATCGCGTGCTCGACCTGGCCGGCGGCACCGGCGACATCGCCGCGCTGCTGCAGCCGCGCGTGGGCGAGGAAGGCGAGATCGTCGTCGGCGACATCAACGCGGCGATGCTGGAAGTCGGCCGCGACCGCCTGACCGACCGCGGCCTGGTGCGCGGCCTGCGCTACGTGCAGCTCAACGCCGAGGCGCTGCCCTTCCCGGACCGCCACTTCGACCTGGTCACCATCGCCTTCGGCCTGCGCAATGTCACCGACAAGGCGCAGGCGCTGCGCGAGATGCGCCGCGTGCTGAAAATCGGCGGGCGCGCGCTGGTGCTGGAGTTCTCGCAGGTGCAACCGGAGTGGTTCAAGCCAATCTACGACTTCCACTCCTTCAAGGTACTGCCGGCGCTGGGCGAGTTGTTTGCGAAGGATGCCGCCAGCTACAAGTACCTCGCGGAGTCGATCCGCAAGCATCCGGGCCAGAAAGAGCTGCAGAAGATGATGGCCGAGGCGGGCTTCGAAAGGGTGAGCTACCGCAACCTCAATGGCGGCATCGTCGCCATCCACTCCGGCTATTCGGTCTGATCGCGTCACCCAGGATGCGCCTTGCTTTCCTGTCAGCGCTGCTCCTGTTCCTCGCGGGTTGCATGGGCGATGGCGCGGTCGACTGCACCGGCACGATAGTCACCGCCGAGGGCAAGCCCGTGGCCGGGGCGCGCGTCCATGCCACTGAGCTCCAGGATGTTTCAGGCCTGGATTCCAAATCACTTCCCGACGGCAGCTTCACGGTTGGAGCGCTGATTGCGCCGGGAAGGTACTGGGTCGCCTTCGTCGTCGATGCGCCGGGATTCAAGCCGTTGCACTTCGAAGTACCGACACTGCTGCGCAACCACGCCAGGATTGTCCTGGCACCAGCGGGATCGGCCGAAGAAGGCTCGATCGATCTTGCTTCGACCGATCGTGGCTCGGAAATCGACCAGGACGAGACTGCGGCTGCTGCACAGGACGTAGAGGAGCCACGGGAATTCATTCTTCCAGCGTCCGTGCGCCCGGTGTCCGACGCGAAGCCGAACTTCGGCATCGACCTGGAGAAGCTGAGCACGCAGGAGGCGACCGTGGTGGTGGACGCGTGGGTGGACTACCAGCGCGTGCTTGCGGGCAAGTCTCCGGATTGCCCTTCGACTTTCGGCCTGTCCGACGGCGGCAGCACGATGTTCGACTGCGGCAGCTACAAGCTCATGCGCATCCGGGGACTGAGCGAAGACGTCGACAAGCCCGGCTTCAACTATGGTCCATCGCTGGATTTCCTGAACGGCAACACCGTGGAGCGGATCAGGTTCATGACGTCCGCGGAATTGAAGAAGCTGGAAGAGGCGGCGCGCTGACCGGTGCCGACTTTTCCTGTCATGCGAAAACACTGGCTGCTCGCTGCAGGCCTGCTGGCACTGCTCGGCGGACTCGTGCACCTCGCGATCCCGCTGGGTGGCCCCGAGTGGTACGCCTTCTTCGGGGCACCACCGCCGCTGGTTGAAATGGCGGCGGCCGGCGCGCTTCGGCCGATCCTGACCTGTGTGTTGATCGCGGCCGTTCTGTTCGTGGTCGCCGCCTATGCCTTTTCCGGGCTAGGCATGATTCGGCGCCTGCCTGCGCTCAGGCTCGTACTGGGACTGATCGGGCTCGGCTTGTTGGCTCGCGGCGTGGGCTTCGTAGGGGTGGCCCTGTGGCAGCCGCAGGTACTGGCAGGCTTGTGCGGCAAGTGCGGCGAATTGAACTTGTTCCTGTACGCGACCTCGGGGGTCTGCGCCTTCATCGGCATCGGCTACCTGATGGGAGCCTTCTCCGCGAACGAACCAGAGCTCGGGTAAGCTGCCTCGGATGAAAATCCTTTCGCTGTTCCTGTTCGCGGCGTCCACGCTTGCTTCCGCTTCGGTGGCGGACACCTACGTCCGCACTCCCAATATCACCTACGTCATCCCGGCCTCGAGCCCGCTCCGCGCCGGCAAGATCGGCGAGTTCAACACGGTCCACTATAAGGGCAGCGTCGAAATCACCGGCGAATACACCTACGGCTTTGCTGACGCGATTCCCGAGGAGGATGTCGAGGAAGCGCTCGCGCTGACCTTCACGATGGACGAGGCCGGCGCGAAGCAATTGCCGTACTGGGACCGTGATGGACCGGAACGCGACATCTGGATTCGCAACGACAAGGATTTCGCCCAGGCCGTAGTCAGTGCCGACGACCTGGCGCGACTGGCCAGCAAGGAAATCCGCCAAGTTTCAGGAACGGTGACGATCTCGGTTCGTGATGTCGAAACGACCATCGACTGCGACAAGCAGACCACGTCGGCGGATTTTGTTTCGGTTCGTGGCCAGAAAGATCCGCGCGTGGCGACCAACAACATGGACCTTCCGGCCTGCTAGGGCCAACTCGTGAAAAACTCAACCGATGGTTAAGAAGCTTGGCTTCATCGTGATGCTCTTTTTCTTTTCGCTGACAAATATTGCCGGATTCTTCATCGAAAACGCGCTCACCGTCCAACTTCACGTGAGCGGCCAGCTTGCGGATATGCGCAGCGCTGATCCAGCCGTGCAGCGCTTCCTGAGGTTTGGCCAATCGGATTATTTCCAGGCGAACGTGACCTACGCCTTCGAAGGCAAGCAGGTGACGGTGCCGGGCTTGCGCCTGCGCAAGGAGTATGCGGGGCGCCTCGCGAGGGGCGAGCCGATCAAGGTCAACTTCCTTCCGGATGACCCGAAGGTGGTCGAGTTCGTGGAAGACCCTCGCGAGATCACCTGGCGATTCCTCGTCATGGGGCTGCTGACCCTGCCCCTGGCGATCTTCGCCGCTTTCCTCTACGCGCGTGAAAGGCGGCGACCTGTCTAGGCCCGGAGCACGCCGACTCTCGCGGGCTCGAAGCCAGGAAATACTGGACCCGGGTTGCCGACGCGCAGGTGCAGCGTCGCGATCTCGGACAGTACGCTGCGGAAGTCGGTGGTGACGGCAAGATCGCGGCCCTCGTAGAGCTGCGAGACCGCGAGGCCGGGCCAGCGCCCGTGCACTCGCCCGCCATTCAAGCCGTTGCCGAACAGCAGCATCGCGTTGCCGTGGCCGTGGTCGGTGCCACGCGAGCCGTTCTCGCGCACGGTGCGGCCGAATTCAGACATGGTCACCAGCATCACTTCGTCGCGCGCAGGCCCAAGGTCGGTGAGGAAGGCAGCGATGCCCTGGCCGAATTCGCGCAGGCGGTTGGCGAGCTGGCCATTGCCGCTGCCCTGGTTGACGTGCGTGTCCCAGCCGCCGGCTTCGGCGAAGCCGAATTGCAGGCCGACATCGGCCTTCACCAGTTGCGCAAGCTGGCGCAAGGAATTGCCGAACTCGCCGGGCGGATAGCTCGCGCCATTCGCGGGGCGCTGGCGCGCGGCACCACTCTTTTGCAGGTACTGCACGGCCTCGAAAGTTTCGTGACCGGCTTCGCCAAGGGCGCCGGCGTTCGCCTGCTGCCACAGTTCCTCGAAGCCGCCAGTGATCGGCGCGCTATAGGCGCCGGCTTGCACGGCGAAACGCTCGAGCGAGGTCATCGCCACCACCGGCGCGCGCCCGACGAGCGTACGCGGTGTCTGCGCTGTCATCGCCACGGCTTCGAAGGGCGAAGCCCCCGCGCCTTCGCGTGCCAGGTGCGCCTGCAGCACTCGATTGAGCCAGCCGTCGCGCGTGGACTTGTTGCCCGGCGTGCCGCTCTCCATGAAATCCTGCGCGTCGAAGTGCGAGCGCGTGTTGTCGGGCGAGCCGGCGGCGTGCACGGCGGCCATGCGCTGCGCTTTCCAGAAAGGCAGCAACGGTGCGAGTTCGGGATGCAGGCCGAAATGGCCGTCGAGGTCGAGCGCGCCGTTCTCGCGGCCGGGTCGCGCGACGGCGATGCTGCGGCGCGCGTCGTAGTAGGCGCTGTCGCCATGCGGCACGAGCATGTTGAGGCCGTCCACCGCGCCGCGCTGGAACAGCACGATCAGCACCGGCGCCTTGCGCGAGCCCGTGGCGCGCGTGGGTGCCGCGCTGGCAATCGACTGCAGCACGCCAGGCATCGCGCCCGACAAGCCAAAGGTTGCCAGCGCCAGGCCGCCGGACTTGAGGAAGCTGCGTCGCGTGGTGTTCATGCCCACCTCACTGCCGCTGGAAATCCGGCGAGCCCAGCACCAGCGCCGCCACCTGCACGCGCTGCGGGTCGCCGCTCGCGGTGAGCAGTCTTACGCGCGGTGCGCGCCCGCGCCCGCCGCCGCCGTATTCAGCGCCGCCCATTTCGTCGGACATCGCCTCGTCGAGTTTCGCTTCCGGAAGGGGCTGGTCCAGGCGCGCGAGCAACTCCCTGCGCGTGGTGGCCGTAACCTGTCCGCCCAGCATGGTCGTGAGCGCGGCATCCAATTGCCCGCGCGCGTCGCCCTGCCTGCCGCCCAGCGCGGCGAGGTCGACGCGCGTGCCGGGAATCCGGTTCGAGGCCAGCGCGACGGCGAAATTCATGCGCTTGAGCAGCGCGCCGCTGTTGACCCAGTCGGCAGCCACTTCGGAATAACCGGTCGGCGCCTGCCAGCCGTACAGCGGCTGGCCGAGGTCGGCGAGCAGCAGTTGCACTTCGCGGCCGTTGGTCTGCGCGTCGAGCGCGCGCAGGCTGCTGGCGACGAGCTCGAAGGGCGTCTTCACCTTCGCGCGATAGTTCTGCGCCGTGAAGTAGGCCGGGTCGCGGAACAGCGCCGCGAGCGTGGCGCGGATGTCGCCGTCGCTGCGCGTGAAGGCCGCGGCGACGCGCGCGACCAGCACGGGGTCCGGGTTGTCGCTGGCGAATTTCTCGCACAGCTTGCGCGCGATGAACTTCGCGGTGGACGGATGGTTGGCGAGCAGCTCGATCACTTCCAGGCCGTCACGCACGCCGCCGCCGTCGATGCGCTGGCCCAGCACGGTCTTCGCGCCGGCGTCGTGCAGCACCGGGTTGAAGTAGAAGTCGCCCGTGTGGATGTTTTCCGGCAGGCCGGCGCGGGCGCGCATCCTCGCGCCGCCGCGCCCGCCCATGGCACGCGCGTTGCCCATGCCGCGCGCGTCGGCGATGGTCCAGCCGGTGAAGGCGCGCGCGACTTCCTTGATGTCGGCTTGCGTGTAGCCGCCGTCGACGCCGAGCGTGTGCAGCTCCATCAGCTCGCGGGCGTAGTTTTCGTTGATGCCGCGGGGCAGGTTCTGCTTGAACTTCGAGTTGCGGCGGCCAGGCAGCCGTTCGTCGAGATGCGCGTTGGGCGACACGCTCTGGAAATTGTCGAGATAGTAGAGCATCGCCGGGCTTTCCGCGGTGGCGAGCAGCAGGTCGCGAAACTTGCCGAGCGCGTGCGGGCGGATCGTTTCGCGATCGTAGGTCGGCAGGTACCACTGCACGACGTTCTTCTTCGCGTAGACGTTGAAGTGGTTGCTCCAGAAGTCGACCATCACCTCCTGCAGCTGGCGCTCGCTGTAGGTCGCGCGCAGCAGGCGGTCGGTGCTCAGCTGCAGGTAGACATCGCGCGGTCGCCCGTAGCCCTTGTCGCGGTACTCGCGCACCAGCTCGCGCTTGCGCGCTTCGTCGTCCTTGGCGTCCTTGCGGCGGATGCCCTCCTGCGCGAGGATCATCGCGGGATTCGGATACTTCGCGAACAGCTGCGCCGTCGTCATCTTCGGCACGTCCAGGCCGGCGACGCGCCGCTCGGCATCGCCATCCGGAATTCGTTCGGGATAGAGCTGGCGCTGGATCCATGCGTCCACGCCCATCGCGCGCACCTTGTCCACGTCGCCGGGCCGCGCGCCGAAGGCGAGCCGATCCAGAGCCATGCGCGCCTTCTGCTCTTCGGACAGCGACTGGGCTGGCGCAGGCGCGATCGCGGGCGTCGCCACCGTCGCTGCTACCGACAGCAAGCCGATACCAAGTACCGAAAACCATCGAAGCATTGCGCGTTCCTCGCCAGCTGGCCACGTCTACGGGAACGCAGCTGGAGCGAATTGGTTGACGCTAGCTGGTCTTCGGCTCCCGCAATGCGAAGATCGAAACCAGGCCACTCAACCACAGGCCCGGGGAAACGATCAGCACGGCGAACAGTTTGTCGGAGGTAATACCCTGGTTGCCAACCAGGATCGCGACGCAGAAGCCACTGAACATCACCGCGAGCAAGCCACCCAGGATGGCTGGCTGATCGCGCTTGCCCAATGCAAGCGAGGCCGCGACCACCAGGATCGGTCCGACGCAGACTGCGAAGAAAAGGGCTTTATCCGCGAGAGGCTGCTTGGTTGTCGCCACCAGGACCGCGAAGGCGAGAAAGGTACCAAGAACGCACAGGGCGATGAACAAGGTCCACTTCAGGACTTCGCGGAGCACATCCACGTTCAGGCGGTCCTGGATTGTCCGCGGTCTTCGAGTTCGGCGAGGTAGGCGGGCCAGCGCGTGCTGTATTCGCTGCCGAGTTCGTGCAGGTAGGACCAGCTGTAGAGGCCGCTGTCGTGGCCGTCGTCGAAGCGCAACTGCACGGCGTAGTTGCCGACCGGTGTGATGGCCGCGATGTTGACGTCACGCTTGCCGGGCACCAGCACCTTCTGTCCCGGACCGTGGCCCTGTACTTCCGCGGAAGGGCTTTCCACGCGCAGGTATTCGCAGGGCAGCATGAATACCGCGCCGTCGTCGAAGGTCACTTCCAGCGCGTGCGAAGCCTTGTGCAGCACGAGCCCGGTCGGGCGCGGGTTGCTCATTTGTCGTCTCCGGCAGCGCGCTTGCGCTTTGCGCGCGGGTGCGCGGCGTCGTACACCTTGGCCAGGTGCTGGAAGTCCAGGTGCGTGTAGATCTGCGTGGTGGCGATGTCGGCGTGTCCGAGCAGCTCCTGCACGCCGCGCAGGTCGCCGGAGGATTCGAGCACGTGCGAGGCGAAACTGTGCCGCAGCAGGTGCGGGTGCACGCGCTTCCACACGCCCTGGCGCTGCGCGGCGGCACGCAGGCGCGCCTGCACGGCGCGTGGCGAAATCGGCGCGTTGCCGCGGCCGGGGAAAACGGGCGAGGTCGGCGTCGATGGCGTATCCGCGCGCCAGGCCTTCAGCGCGGTGCGCGCATGCGAACCGACGGGAACGACGCGCTGCTTGTTGCCCTTGCCGGTGACCTGCACCAGGCCTTCGTCGAGGTCGAGCTCGCGCCAGCGCAGCGCGCACAGTTCCGACAGGCGCAGGCCGGAGGAATAGAACAGCTCGAGCATCGCGCGGTCGCGACGGCCGATGGGGGTGTCGGTCGCCACTTCCACCAGTTGCGCGGTCTCATCCGGATCGAGCACCTGCGGCAGCTTGCGCGCGGCCTTCGGCGCGCGCAGGCCCTGCGCGGGATTGGCTGCGAGTTCGCCGCGCGCGAGCAGATACTTGAACAGCGAGCGCAAGGCGGACAGGCGTCTTTGCAAGGAAGCCGGCGCGAGCCCGCGTCGGTGTTCGCTGGCGATGAAGCCGCGCAGTTCCTCGCCACCGAGCTTGCGCAGCGATTCGATGCCCGCCGATTCCATCCAGGTGGAGAAGGCCTGCAGGTCGCGGCCGTAGTTGTCGAGCGTATGCACCGACATCCGCCGCTCGACACGCAGGTAGTCGAGGTAAGCGGTGATCTGCGACGCCGTCGAGCTCACGAGACTTTCAACCTGAATAAGGAAGCTGACCCTATTTCTCTATTTCTTGAAGCGGGACAGGGCGGCGACGAAGGTTTCGCCCATCAGGCGCAGGAACAACGTGCCCATGCCGGGGAAGAAACGGTTGCCATCGTTGCTGCCGACCGCGATCAGGCCGGTGCCCGGCATCGGGATCAGCGCGACGGAGGCGGAATTCTTCGCATCCTCGCCGAACAGCAGCGGCAGCTTGTCGGGATTCAGTCGGCCGCAGATGGGCTCGCCCTTGTCCAGCGCATCCTTGAAGGGCGCCATGCGCTTGTCGCGCGCGGGCAGGATCTGCAGCCAGTCCGGCGCCAGGTCCTCGACCGGCTCGAACAGCACCATGCGCACGGCGTCGCCGTTGAAGTCTTCGCTGAGCACCGCCGCCATCGCCTTTACCGTCTCGGCGGCGCTGCCGGCGCGCATCAGCGCCAGCGCGAGCTGGTGTGTGCGGATGACCAGGCGCTCGTTGTCCTGCGCATTGGCGAACAGGTCGGCCAGCCGCCGGTTGAGTTCGCGGTTCTTCTCGCGCAGTACTTCCAGCTGGTAGCTGGCGAGCGAGGCCGCGGGGCCATCCTCGCGGGGCACGACCATCGACAGCGCGAGGTCCGGGAACTGCGCCAGGAACTTCGGGTGCCGACGCAACCAGGCCGCCACTTCGTGCGCGCCCAGCCGTTCCTTCGTTTCTTCCGTCATCAACCCCACTCCCCTTCGAATACGAATGCCGCCGGCCCCGCCATGCGGATCGAGGCCGCGTCGTCGGGCCAGTCGATCGTCAGCGTACCGCCCGGCAGCTGTACGTCCACGCGCCGGTCCACTTTCCCCTGTTGCACCAGGATCGCCACCGCGGCGCAGGCGCCGCTGCCGCAGGCCAGCGTTTCGCCGACGCCGCGCTCGACCACGCGCAGCCTGATGGCATCGCGGCCCAGCAGTTGCGCGAAGCCCACGTTCACGCCCTGCGGGAACAGACCGCTGTTCTGCAGCATCGCCGCGTGCACCGCCACCGGCGCGTGCGCGACGTCCTCCACTTCCACCAGCGCGTGCGGATTGCCCATGGAGGCAGCGCCGAAGCGCAAGGTGGTTTCGCGCTCGCGCCAGTCGTACTTCAGGCGCTGCTCGGCGGCGCGCAAGGGAATGTGCGCGGGCAGGAAATCGGGCCGACCCATGTCCAGCGCGTAACGCTCGCCGGGCAGGCATTCGACTTCGATCGGGCCGGCCGGGCTGTCGAGCGTGAAGCGCGGCGGCTTCGCGCCGCCTTCGCGCACCAGCCAGGCGGCCACGCAGCGCGCGCCATTGCCGCATTGCTGCGCGGAGCTGCCGTCGCTGTTCCAGATCCGGTAGCCAGCCGTACTGCCTGGCCGCGAGGCATCGGTGACGGCGAGCAGCTGGTCGAAGCCGACGCCAGTGTGGCGATTGGCGATCGCGCGCACGGTGGCGGTATCGGGCGCGGCGCGGCCGCCGCGCAGGTCGAGCAGCACGAAGTCGTTGCCGGCCCCGTGCATCTTGCTGAAATGCAGCGTCATTCGCGTCTCAACCGGCGCCAGCTTCCGCCTTCGGTTCCGGGCGCACCAGCTCGCCCTTGTTGCCGCAGGCGGCGAGCAGGGTGGCCAGCGCGATGGCGATCAGGAGCAGCGAAAGGCGGGCTTTTTTCATGCCCGGAGTATAGACCGGGGCCTTCCGTATCGCGCTAATATCCGGGCCGTACGGCAGCGAGAGGTCGCGGCCCCCAAGGAGAATGAAGATGCGCGCACTGTCCCCGACCCTGCTCGCGCTTTCGCTGGCGATCGCCCTGTCCGCGGTACCGGCGCCCGCTTCCGCCCAGCAGATCACCACCTCGCACGGCGTGCGCAACCTGCCGCCGAACCACGGCAACCTGGGCGAGGCCTCCTTGCGCCAGTCCATCCGCGCCGGCGAAGACGTGATCCGCGAGCTGATTGCCGACCTGGACGCCGCGGCGAAGGACTACAACAGCGCCAGCACCAGTGCTGCCGGCTTCGCGCAGGACGTCAAGCAGGCCGACGAGGACTTCAACAAGTCCAAGGAAGCGCTGGACGCGAGCGACAAGGCCTACCTGGCCAGCCTGGCGGCCTACGAACAGCGCCAGCAGATGCTGGTGGCCGAGATCAACCGCCAACGCGCGGCGGCGGCGCCGGTCGAAGCCTTGCCTTCGGCGCAACGCGACATCAAGCAGGTCTTCAGCCTCAACGAGTGGGCGGCGCGCAACGACAAGGAACGCCAGGCGCTCCTGGTCGAGCAGCAGCGCCTGACCGCGGAGCACGATCGCGTCGAGGGCGAGCGCGCCAGGCTGGCCAAGCAGGCTCAGGATTCCAATGCCAGCCTGCGGGGCAAGCGCGACTCCCTGGTCGGCACCGCCGGCAGTTCCACCGAAAAGATGAACAAGACGCTGGGACAGCTGCGCGAGGCGGTGATCTACCTCGACGGCGCCTACACCGAGTTCAACAAGGTGGCGCACGTGAAGATGTCGCCCGCGCCGATCCTCGACCAGGCCCGCGCCCGGCTCAGGGCCGGGCGCTGAGCGCACTCATTCGCGGATGCCGAGCTGCTCGAGCATGAAGGCGTAGTACTCGGCCGTCTCGCGGTACTTCTGGAAGCGACCGGACTTGCCGCCGTGGCCGGCCTCCATGTTGATGCGGTAGACCAGCGCATTGTGGTCGGTCTTGTGCGTGCGCAGGCGCGCCACCCACTTCGTCGGCTCGTAGTACTGCACCTGCGAATCCCATAGGCCCGTACCGACGAACAGCGCCGGATAGTCCTGCTTCGCCACGTTGTCGTAGGGCGAGTAGGACAGCATGTACTCGTAGTACTTCTTCTGCGCGGGGTTGCCCCACTCGTCGAACTCGTTGGTGGTCAGCGGGATCGATTCGTCGAGCATGGTGGTCACCACGTCGACGAAGGGCACCTGCGCGATGATCACGCGGTAGTCCTTCGGCGCCATGTTCGCGACCCCACCCATCAGCAGGCCGCCGGCGCTGCCGCCGCGCGCGGCGACGCGGTCCGGCGCCGCATAGCCTTCCTTCACCAGGAAGCGCGTCACGTCGATGAAATCGGTGAAGCTGTTCTTCTTGTTCAGCAGGTGGCCGTCGTCGTACCAGGCGCGGCCCATTTCCTGGCCGCCGCGGATGTGCGCGAGCGCGTAGACCATGCCGCGGTCGAGCAGGCTGACCGTGCTGACCGAGAAGGCGGGGTCCATCGACAGGCCGTAGCTGCCGTAGGCGTACTGCAGCATCGCCGCGGTGCCGTCCTTCTTGAATCCCTTCCTGTAGACGACGCTGACCGGGATCTTCGTGCCATCGCGCGCCACGGCCCAGACGCGCTCGGTGACGTAATTTTCCGGGTCGTATCCGCCAAGCACCGGGTCGCGCTTGAGCAGCGTGCGCTTGCCGGTCGCGGTGTCGATCTCGTATTGCGTGTGCGGCGTGGTCAGCGAGTCGTAGCTGTAGCGCACCCGCGTGGTGTCGGGCTCCGCGTTCACCGACAGGCCCATCGCGTAGGCGCTCTCGTCGGAAGCGATGAACTCGCTCTTGCCGTCGGGCTGGAGCGTGCGTACGCGCAACAGGCCGCCGGAACGCTCCTCGATGGCGATGAAGCCGTCGAACAGCTCGTAGTCCTCGATGTAGGTTTCCTCGCTGTGCGGCACCAGCGCGGTCCACTTCGCGCGGTCGCCCGTCGCCGCGCCGTCGGCCAGCTGCATCAGCCGGAAGTTGCGCGCCTCCCAGTTGGTGCGCAGCACCCAGCGGCCGCCGAGGTGGTCGGCCTGGTATTCGAAGTCGCGCTGGCGTGTCGCGATCACCGCGAAGGGCTTGCTGCCGTCGGCGGGCGCGTAGCGCACTTCGGTGCTGACGGTGGCGTCGGAGGTGATGAGGATGAACTTGTCGTCGCGCGAGCGGCCGATGTGGAGGTAGAAGGTGTCGTCGGGCTCTTCGTAGACCAGGCGATCCTGCGCCGCCGGCGTGCCCAGCACGTGCGCCTTGACGCGCTTGGACAGCAGCGTCACCGGATCCTTCTCGATGTAGTACAGGGTCTTGTTGTCGTCGCCCCAGACGATGTTCGGCTCGATGTTCGGGATCGTGTCCTCGAGCAGCTTGCCGCTGGCGATGTCCTTGACGTGCAGCACGTACTGGCGGCGACCGACGATGTCCTCGGCGTAGGCGAGCAGTCGGTTGTCCTGGCTCACTTCCGATTCGCCGATCTGGAAGAAATTGTGGCCTTCGGCCATCGCATTCTCTTCCAGCAGCACTTCCTCGGGTGCCTCCATGCTGCCGGCGCGGCGCGCGATCACCGGGTAGTCCTTGCCGGTCTCGTAGCGCGAGTAGTACCAGTAGCCGCGCAGGCGGTAGGGCACCGAGGCGTCGTCCTGCTTGATGCGGCCGACGATCTCGTCGTAGAGCTTGCCGGCGAGCGGTTTGCTGCTGGCCAGCAGCGCGTCGGCGTAGGCGTTTTCGGCCTTGAGGTACGCGAGCATGTCCGCGTCCTTGCGCGTGTCGTCGCGCAGCCAGTAGTACTCGTCCTCGCGGCTCGCGCCGAAGGGCGCGGTCACCGTATGCGGCCGAGCCTCGGCCATGGGGGGGTTGGGCATTTCCGCAGTCCTTGCAACGGGGGAGAGGCTGGCGGCAAGGAGCCCCGCCGCCAGCAGATGAAGGTTCATCATGTTCGACACCTGCCGCTTCAGAAGAGTTTCTGCTTCAGGAAGGTCCAGGACATGGCCTGCATGAACGAGGCCTGTTCGTTGTTGGCGGCGCCGCCGTGGCCGCCTTCGATGTTTTCGTAATAGAGCACGTCGTGCCCCTGCTCCTTCATGCGCGCCATCATCTTGCGCGCATGGCCCGGGTGCACGCGGTCGTCGCGCGTGGAGGTGGTGAACAGGATCGGCGGATAGTTCACGTCCTTCTTCACGTTCTGGTAGGGCGAATACTTCTGCAGGAAGGCCCAGTCGGCGGGCACGTCCGGATCGCCGTATTCGGCCATCCACGAGGCGCCGGCGAGCAGGTGGCTGTAGCGCTGCATGTCGAGCAGCGGCACCTGGCACACCACCGCGCCGAACAGCTGCGGATACAGCACGAACATGTTGCCCACCAGCATGCCGCCGTTGCTGCCGCCCTGGATGCCCAGGTGCGGCGTGCTCGTGACCTTGCGCGCGATCAGGTCTTCGGCGATCGCGGCGAAATCCTCGTAGGCCTTGTTGCGGTTCTCGCGCAGCGCGGCCTTGTGCCACTCCGGGCCGTACTCGCCGCCGCCGCGGATGTTGGCCATCACGTACACCGCGCCCTGCCCGACCCAGCGGCCGATACCCGCGCTGTACACGGGCGTTTCCGACACCTCGAAGCCGCCGTAGCCGTACAGCAGCGTGGGATTGCTGCCGTCGAGCTTCAGGCCCTTCTGCGAGATCTGGAAATAGGGCACGCGCGTGCCGTCCTTGCTCTTCGCGAAGTGCTGGCTGACTTCCATGTTGCCGGCGTCGAACCAGGCCGGCAGGTGCTTGAGCATTTCCGGTTCCTTGAAACCGGCCTCGCCGAGCGAGAGAGAGGTCGGCGTCAGGAAGCTGGTGGAGGTGAGCCAGTATTCGTTGGAGTTGTCGGAATCGACCGCGGAGACCGTGAGGTCGACGATGTCTTCCTTGGTCTCCAGGCCCGAACTGTCCCAGCCATCGGCGCGCGGATAGAAGACCTCGATGCGGCTCTTCACGTCCTCGAGCAGGTTGAGCAGCAGGAAGTCCTTCGTCCACACCGCCGCCTGCAGCGAGGTGGTCGCCGTGGGCGTGAACACCACTTCCCACTTGCGCTTGCCCTTCATGAACTCGTCGAAGTTGGTGGCGAGCAGGCTGCCGGCGGGATAGGTCTTGCCGCCGTCGGTGAAGGGCTCGCGCAGTTGCACGGTCAGCCACTCGCGGTGCACGGACTTGTCGGCGGTATTGGGCAGGTCGATCTTGACCGGCTTGCCGTCCTTGCCGAGCACGTACAGTTCGTTGTTGTAGAAGGCGAAGCCGCGCCAGATGAAATCGCGCTCGAAGCCCGGCGCGAAGTCGTGGTAGCCCTGCGCGCCAAGGTCCTTCTCGTTCGCCTCGAACACGGTCTTCGCCGACGACATCGGCGTGCCGCGCTGCCACAGCTTGACGATGCGCGCGTAGCCCGAGGTGGTCATCGAACCGGCGCCGAAATCGGTGGAGACGAACACGCTGTCGGCATCGCGCCAGCTGAGCGAACCCTTCGCTTCGGGACGGGAAAAGCCGTCCTTCACGAAAGCCTTGTCGCCCAGGTCGAATTCGCGCGTCAGGTCGGCGTCGCTGCCGCCGCGCGAGAGCGCGAGCAGGCAGCGCTTGTATTCGGGCGGCAGGCAGCTGGCGCCGTGCCACACGAAGTTGGTCTTCTCGGCGGCGTTGAGCGCGTCGAGATCGAGCACCGTTTCCCAGGCCGGCTTGTCCTTGCGGTACTCCGCAGGCGTGGTGCGGCGCCACAGGCCGGCGGCGTGCGACTTGTCCTTCCAGAAGTTGTAGTAGTGGTCGCCGATCTTCTCGACGACGGGGATCTTCGCGTCGGAATCGAGCACCGCGCGCAGGTAGTCGCGCGTTTCGGTGAAGCCCGGGGCTTCGGCGAGGGCCTTTACCGAGTCGGCGTTCTGCGCACGGACCCAGTCGAGAGCCTTGGCGCCCTCAACGTCTTCCAGCCAGAGGTTCGGATCGGTGGTCGTGGGGCTGGTAGTCATGGCGCGGGCTCCGGCGCTGCTGGCGAGCAGCCCGGCGGCCAGGCACAGGGTGACGGTCGGACGCATCTCGGGCTCCCCTTGAAGGAAGCCGAACGCTAGCACGCACCTTGGGCGCGGCCAAAGGCGAGGTCGGCCAGCGACGGCGGGCCGGCGAGAGGAGCCGCCTCCCCGCCGCCGCCAGCGCGTTCCGATAGGCCACGAGGAGGGCCAGGACCGGCGCCACGACCAGCCAGCCCGCCGGACCGACGGGCAGCGCCGCCCCGGCCGAATTCGCCAGCCAGGCTGCAATTCCGCCAAGCAGGAGCAGCTGCCACAGGCTGCGGGCTAGCCGCGGGTCCAGCGGGGAATCGATCTGCATGACAGGCACTCCGACCAGGATGTGCTTGCAAGCTGCGCCCCGCCCTTCTCAAATCCCGCGAATAAAAACTGGGGTCAGACCCCAGTTTTTATTTTTCGTAGGCGGCGACGGCCAGCTGCAGCAGAGTCTTGGCCTGCTCGCGCAGCGACACGGGCTCGGTGATTTCCGCGTCCGCGCCGTAGCGCAGCACATCCATCAGCAATTCCTTGGCGTTGCTGTAGGGAATCTTCAGCTGGTAGCGGCCGTCGGGCAGGAAGCGTCCTTCCTGCTTGGAGTGCCAGTGCTCGTCGGCGACCCAGCGCGCCGCCTTGGGCGAGAACACGATGGTCGCGGTGCCCTTCGGCGTGCCGGAGAAGATGCCGTAGCTCGAAGCCAGGTGCTGGTCGAGTTCGGCATCGGGCATGTCGCGCGCCGCTTCGTCGAGCACGCGCGCGTGCTGGATGCGGTCCACCGAAAAACTGCGCAGCGCTTCGCGATCGTGGTCCCAGGCGTCCAGGTACCAGTTGTCGCGGTAATGCGTCAGCCGCTGCGGCGAAACGCTGCGGTGGCTGCGCTCGTTGGTCGAGCGCGCCAGGTAGTCGAATTCCAGGCGCCGGCGCTCGAGCACCGCGCTGGCCACCACGCGGAAGGAAACTTCATCGCGGCGGCGCACGTAGGAGCCGATCACGCGCACGCGTTCCATCGGCCAGCGCTTGCCGCCCGCCTGTTGCGACAACAACGACTCGATGCGCGCCTTCAGCGGCGCCAGCGCCTGCGACAGCACGCCGCTGCCGGTGCGGTCGAGCAGTTGGTGCGTGGCGAGCAGCGCATGCAGCTCGTCGGAATTCAGCCACAGGCCCGGCAACTCGAAGCGCTCGGCTTCCTTCTCGTTGTAGCGGAAGCCGCCTTCGCCGGTGGAGTCGCTCTCCACCGGCGCGCCCAAGGCGTCGCGCAGGAAGGCGAGGTCGCGATACAGCGTCGCACGTGAACAGGCCAGTTCATCCATCAGCTTGGCCAGCGATACCGGGTATCGCGCCATCTTCAGGTGGCGGTGCAGGGCGAGGATGCGCTCGTAACGGTCCATGGCTGGCGTCTCAAAGGCGGCCCGGACGCCTAGAATGGCACCGCTCGCCTTCCATTTCACGCACTACCGGAGTTTGCCCATGAACCACCCCACCACGACCCGGATCTGCGCCGGCCTGCTGGCCCTGGCCTTCGCCGGCCACGCCGCCGCCGATGCCCGTTCCGAGCTGCATGCCGCCTTCCAGAAGAACCTGGCCGCGAAGACCTATCGGGCCACGATGACCGACCTGGCCACCAACCAGCAGGTGTCCACGGTCGAATTCCAGGCCCCCGACCGCTACCGCATTTCCGCCGCCGGCATGAAAAGCGTGATCGCCAACGGAAACATGTACATGACGGTGGACGGCAAGGCCATGAAGGTGCCGCTGCAGCCGGGCATGCTGGAGAAATTCCGCAGCGACGCCGCCTGGAAGCAGATGGAGAAGGAAACGCTGATCTCGAACGCCGGCGCCGGCGCCATCGACGGCGACCTGGTGCTCAAGTACCACTGGATCACCAGCGGCAAGCACCCTTCCACCGGCGATGTGTGGGTGAGCAAGAAGTCGGGCTACGTGGTGCAGGTGGAGACTTCCGAGGCGAAGGGCAGCAAGAGGGGCGCGGTGCGCGTGCGCTACAGCGACTTCAACAGCGCCGCCATCAAAGTCACGCCGCCGAAGGCCTGATCGCCCGCGCAAAAAAAATGCCCCGGTTTTTGAGGCCGGGGCGAAGAAGCCGCTTTCGCAGCCAAGGGGTTCGCTCAGTACGAGCCCTTCAGGCTGATGCCCGAGTAGCTCGAGTAGGCCTTCACGCGCACGTACCAGGTACCGGCCTTGGGCGAGTTGAAAGTGCAGGTCTCGACGTTGCCGGTCTTGTAGGGGCGGCAGTCGTAGGCGGTGTTGGTCGGGGTGGCGCCGAAGCGCACGTACAGGTCGCCGTCGCCGGTGCCGCCGGAAGTGGCGAAGCTCAGCGTCGAACGTCCCGCCGGCACGACCAGGGTGTAGGTCGACGACCAGGTGCCCGTGCTCTTCGAAGGCAGCGTGATCGCCACGCCGTTCACCAGCACCGTGCCGCTCGATCCGCCGGTGCTTCCGCTGCTCACCGTCACCGACGCGCTCTTGCTGTTCGTGGCGCCAGCGTTGTCGGTGACCGTCTCGGTCACCGTGTAGGTGCCGGCCGCGGCGTAGGTGTGGCTCGGATTCGTGCTGGTCGAGGTGCTGCCATCGCCGAAGTTCCACGAGCGCGAGGCAATGCTGCCGTCGCTGTCGGTGGAGTTGTCGGTGAAGCTGGCGGTCAGGCCATTCGTCGAAACGCTGAAATTCGCGACTGGTGCGAGGTTGCCCGGCGGCGGCGTGGTGCCGCCGCTACCGCCGGCGGCGACCATCGCGGCCTGCGCGTCGACGATGCCCGCGCCGATCGGCTGCGAGGGCGCGACCGGGAAGGCGCGCGCGCTGCTCTTGAGCAGAGCTTCGATCTGCGCGGGAGTCTTCGGCGTGCCCGCGTAGGACTGCATCAGCGCGACCACGCCCGAAACGTGCGGCGTCGCCATCGACGTGCCGCTGTAGTAGGCATAGCCTTCGGCGCCCGGGCCCTGCGTGCCCTTGTTGATCGTCGACAGGATGCTGTAGCCCGGCGCGGCGATATCCACGCCCGTGCCGTAGTTGGAGAAGCTCGCTCGCGCGCCGCTCGAGGTAGTCGCCGCCACCGCGATCACGTTCTGGCAGTTCGCCGGCGAAGAGGTCGAGACATTGGAGTTCTCGTTGCCCGCGGCGACCACGATCGTGGTGCCACGACCGACCGCCGCGTTGATCGCCGCCTGTTCGGAAGAGTTGCACGCGCCGCCGCCGCCCAGGCTGAGGCTGATGACCTCGGCCGGGTTCGGATTCGCGGGCACGCCGCTGACGCTGCCACCCGATGCCCAGGTGATCGCGTCGATGATGTCGGAGTCGTAACCGCCGCAGCGGCCAAGCACGCGCAGCGGCATCACCTTCGCGCCGTAGGCAGTGCCGGCGACGCCTTTGCCGTTGTTGGTGACGGCGGCGACGGTGCCGGCCACGTGCGTGCCATGCCAGCTGGAGTTGCTCGCCCCCTCGCCGACGCCACAGGCGCCCGCCGGCGCCCAGTCGCCGGGATCGTGCGCATCGGCATCGCGGCCGTTGCCGTCGTTGGCTTCGGTCACGTCCTTGATGAAGTCGTAGCCGGGAATGATGTTCGCGCTGAGGTCGCTGTGCTCGGTGTAGCCGGTGTCGAGCACGGCGACGACGACGCCGGAACCATTGCCGAGGTCCCAGGCCTGGTTGGCGCGGATGCCGCTGGTGGCGTTGAAGAAGCCCCACTGCGACGAATAGCTGGTGTCGTTCGGCGTGCCGAAGGGCTTGTTGAGCTTGTCGACTTCCACGTACTCCACGCCCGGATGGCTGGCGAGGCGCTGCATCAGGCGCTCGGCCTTCGCGCGATCGAGCTTTCGGTCGGCGCGCACAACGTCGGCGCCGATCGACAGGCGCAGGTGCTGCTTCAGGCCCAGGCCTTCGGCGCGTGCAGCGACGTCGAATGCATTCTGGCGCGCAGTCGCATCCTTCGCCTCCGGCGTGCCTTCGGCGAAGCGCACGATGAAGCGGTCGAAGCGCCCGGTGTCGGTCAGTCCCGCGGTGTGCACCTGGCCGGCGAAGGCCGGCGCGGACAGCGCGAGGGCGAGGGCAGCCGCGAGCGAGCGGCGAAGGGTCTTGGACATGTGCGATCCCGTAGAGGATGGAAAGGGACGACCGCGCGTAGCGGACAAGGGCCTTGGCTTCCTGCCGAGTAAGAAGACAGATGGCGTTGGCCGGGGTTCAGGGCAAGTTCGGGATGTGCGGGCCGGGCCGCAAAATCGCGAACAAGTGCCGCGCTAGGGCACAATTGCGGGATGGCCGAGCCGCGCGTGGATGTAAACAAACCGGTAAGCGACGAGGTGAAGCAGACCACCTGCTACATGTGCGCCTGCCGTTGCGGCATCAACGTGCACCTGCGCGACGGCCGCATCCGCTACATCGAAGGCAATCCTTCGCATCCGGTGAACCGCGGCGTGCTGTGCGCGAAGGGCTCGGCCGGAATCATGCAGCACTACTCGCCGGCGCGGCTGCGCAAGCCCCTGCTGCGCTCGGGCGAGCGCGGTTCCGGCGAATTCCGCGAGATCGAGTGGGACGAAGCGCTGTCGATCGCGACCGAGTGGCTCGCCGACGCGCGCGCGAAGGATCCCGACCGCCTCGCCTTCTTCACCGGCCGCGACCAGTCGCAGGCGCTCACCGGCTGGTGGGCGCAGCAATACGGCACGATCAACTACGCCGCGCACGGCGGCTTCTGCTCGGTGAACATGGCCGCGGGCGGGCTGTACACGCTCGGCGGGTCTTTCTGGGAATTCGGCGAGCCCGACTGGGAACACTGCCGCTACCTGATGATGTGGGGCGTGGCGGAAGACCACGACTCCAACCCGATCAAGCTGGGCCTGGGCCACCTGAAGGCGCGCGGCGCGAAGATCGTGTCGGTGAACCCGGTGCGCAGCGGCTATGGCGCCGTCGCGGACGAGTGGATCGGCATTCGTCCGGGCACCGACGGCCTGTTCGCCTTCGCGCTGATCCACGAGTTGCTGCGGATGGATCGCATCGACCTCGATTACCTGGTGCGCTACACCAATGCGCACTGGCTCGTGCGCGCGGCGCCGGGCAGCGCGCAAGACGGCCTGTTCGTGCGCGACGGCGAAGGGCGCGCGCTGTGCTGGGATCGCGGCGCGAATGCGCCCGGATGGGCGGAAAGCCCGGGGGTCTCGCCCGTCGTCGTGGGCGAGTTCGATTTGCCCGATGGCGGCAAGGCGCGGCCGGTATTCCACCTGCTCGCCGAGCGCTACCTCGATGCGGCTTACGCGCCCGATGCGGTGGCGGAGCGCTGTGGCGTGCCCGCGGAGACGATCCGCCGCATCGCGCGCGAACTGGCCGCCGCGGCTTTCGATTCGAAGCTGTCGCTGCCGGTGGCGTGGACCGACGCGCAGGGGCGCCGACACGAGCGCATGGAAGGCCGGCCAGTGGCGATGCACGCCATGCGCGGCATCAGCGCGCACAGCAACGGCTTCCACACCTGCCGCGCGCTGCACGTGTTGCAGCTGCTGCTCGGCGCAGTGGATGCGCCCGGCTCCTTCCGCTACCAGCCGCCCTTCCCGCGCCCGATTCCGCCCGCGAACCGGCCGGGCAAGACGCGCGGCGCCGACGGCAAGCTCGATGCCGCGCCGCTCGGATTCGTGCACGGGCCCGAAGACCTGCTGGTGGATGCGCATGGCGAGCCGCGCCGCATCGACCACGCCTACTCGTGGCGCTACCCGCTTGCCGTGCACGGCATGCTGCATACGGTGATCCGCAATGCCTGGGCGCGCGATCCTTCGCAGGTGGACGTGCTGTTCCTGTTCATGGCGAACATGAGCTGGAACTCGGCGATGAACACCACCGAGACCATGCATTGGCTCACCGACAAGGATCCCTACGGCGGCTACCGCATCCCGCGCATCATCTATGTCGACGCGTATTCGTCGGAAATGGTCGCTTACGCGGACCTGGTGCTGCCGGATACCACCTACCTCGAGCGGCACGACGCGATCTCGATGCTCGACCGCCCGATCTCCGACGCCGATGGCGCCGCCGATGCCATGCGCCAGCCGGTGCTACCGGTGGATGCGGCGGGCACGGGTCGCGATGTGCGCGGCTTCCAGTCGGTGCTGCTGGAGCTGGGCGCGCGGCTCGGCCTGCCCGCGATGCTGAAGGAGGACGGCACGCCGCGTTATCGCGACTACGCCGATTACATCGTCAACCACGAGCGCGCGCCGGGCGTCGGCCTGCTCGCCGGCTGGCGCGGGGTTGATGGTGCTTCCGAAGGAAAAGGCGCGCCGAATCCGGCGCAGCTCGAACGCTACATCGCCAATGGCGGGTTCTGGCGCGCCGAGGTTCCCGAGTCGGCGCGCTACTACAAGATGGCGAACCGCGATTACCTGGAGTGGGCGACGTCACTTGGTTTTATCGGCTCCGCATCCCCGGTCGTGCTGCAGCTGTACTCGGAGACGCTGCAGAAATTCCGCCTCGCCGCGCAGGGCCACGGCCCGGTGCAACCGCCCGCGCGTGATCGCGAGCGCGTCGAGCGCTACTTCGACCCGATGCCGATCTGGTACGAGCCTTTCGAAGGCTCCGAAGTGGACCTCGGCATCTTCCCGCTGTCGGCGGTGACGCAGCGGCCGGCCTTCATGTACCACGCCTGGGGTTCGCAGAATGCCTGGCTGCGGCAGATCGCCGCGCGCAACTGGCTGTACCTGCATCCGGACACCGGCGTCGCGCTCGGCCTGGCCGACGGCGAGCTCGCGCACGTGGATTCGCACCATGGGCGCATCACCGTGCCGGTGCGCTTCGCCGCGAACGTGCAGCCGGACACCGTGTGGACCTGGAATGCGCTTGGCAAGCGGCGCGGCGCGTGGAAGTTGTCGCCCGACGCACCCGAGGGCAAGCAGGGCTTCCTGTTGAACCACCTCATCTCCGATCGCTTGCCGAAATCCGAATACGCGAACGCGGATCCGGTCACCGGGCAGGCGGCGTGGTTCGACCTGCGCGTGCGCATCACACTCGCGCAGGGATCCGACGATGCGCTGAGCGAGCCGCAATTCGAAGTCCTGCCGGGACCGCCGGCTTCCGACGCGCCGCTGCGCTACGGCGCGCGCTTCCGCAAGGAAAAGGCATGAGCGACAAGCTCGACTGGTACTTCGATTTCATCTCGCCCTACGCCTACCTGCAGTGGCGGCGGCTGTGGCGCGACCTGCCTCCACTGGCTTCGCGCCTGTCGCCGAAGCCGGTGCTGCTCGCCGGCCTGCTGAACCACTGGGGCCAGCTCGGCCCGGCGGAGCTTCCGGGCAAGCGCAAGCACACCTATCGGCAAGTGCTGTTCCAGGCGCGCGCGCTGGGCATTCCCTTGCAGGTGCCGCCCGCGCATCCCTTCAATCCGCTGCCCGCGCTGCGACTGTGCCTGGCCGCGCCCGATCGGGTTTCCGCGGTGCATGCGATCTTCGCGCACATCTGGGAAGACGGGCACGCGGCCGACAGCGTCGAAATGCTCGCCGAACTGGCGCGCACGCTGCACGTGGACGATCCCGCTGCGGCGATTGCCGCGCCGGCGGTGAAGCAGGAACTGGCGGCCAATGGCGCGGATGCGATCGCGCTGCAGGTCTTCGGCGTGCCGACGATCGTGATCGACGGCGAGCTGTTCTGGGGCAACGACGCCACCGCGATGGCGCAGGCCTACCTCGACGATCGCACGCTGTTCGACTCGCCGGAGATGCGCCGCATCGATTCGCTGCCGGCCGCGGCCGAGCGCTCGAGGTCGAAGGCATGACGATGCTGCCGCCGCCCTCGGCGAAGAAGCTCGGCCTGGTGATCGACCTCGACACCTGCGTGGGCTGCCATGCCTGCGCGGTGGCCTGCAAGGAATGGAATGCCGGCGGTGTTGCGGGGCCTTTGACCGACGAGGATCCCTACGGCGCACAGCCCTTCGGCGTGTGGTTCAACCGCGTGCACTCCTACGAGATCGAAGCGGGCGACGGGCAGCCGGCGACGACGCTGCATTTCCCGCGTTCATGCCTGCATTGCGAAACACCGGCCTGCGTGAGCGTGTGCCCGACGGGTGCTTCGTACAAGCGCGCGTCGGATGGCATCGTGCTGGTGGACGAGGACAAGTGCATCGGTTGCAAGTTGTGTTCGTGGGCCTGCCCCTATGGCGCGCGCGAATACTCGGAAGTCGAAGGCGTGATGAAGAAGTGCACGCTGTGCGTCGACCGCATCTACAACGAGAACATTCCCGAGGAATCGCGGCAGCCGGCCTGTGTCCAGGCCTGCCCCACCCGCGCGCGGCATTTCGGCGACCTCGGCGATCCGTCGTCGGAGATTTCGCTGCTGGTCGCGGCGCGCGAGGGACGCGAGCTGATGCCCGAACTCGGCTACAAGCCGGTAAACAGGTATTTGCCGCCGCGGCCGCGCCGCGCCGCCGAAGGCGACGTAGCCGCCGATGCGCCGCGCGCCGCCGAAGCGCTCGACACCTC
>JADMIO012610712.1_pt1 | contig 31857 bp, 38 predicted proteins | sample 8958161 | NCBI WGS metagenome assembly JADMIO01 (sample SAMN16585339, study PRJNA669376) | soil metagenome | isolation source: Crop rotation soil | place: USA: Cullars Rotation, Alabama | collected 2011
CCGCGACTTCAAGTCACGTGAATTCCAAGCTTCGGATCCCACTGTGCTGGAAAGACCGCAGGTCGTAGCAGGTCATCAGCCCGACCCGGGTCCCGTCGACGTCGACGAGCACCGGGTCGACCGGGCCGGCGCGGAGGCTGTCGGACTCCCGGTAGCCGAACGAGTCGTACAGGTGGATCTTGCGGTACGACGCCCGCAGCCCGTCGGCGTCGACCACCGCGAGCGTGTTGAACGGCCGGGCCGGGTCGTCGCTGACCTCGAACATGCCCGCGACCACGGTGGTGTCGCGGTCCTTGGCGAGCTTGGTCAGCGCGTCCACGAACGGCCCGTCCAGCGGCTCGGCGAACGCCGAGACGTCCGAGCCGGGCTTGCCGAAGTCGCGCATGAAGACCTCGGGGAGGACGACCAGTCCGGTGCCCGGCTCGACGCGGGCGCCGACCGCGGCGACCGCGTCGCGGTTCTCGGCGGCATCCAGCGTGGACGCCTGCTGCACCAGCGCGAGGCGGAGCGTGCTCATCCCGCCAGCGTAGAACCCCTCGGGTGGTCGAGCTTGTCGAGACCACAGCGTCCAGCGTGATCTCGACAGGCTCGATCACCCGGTGCGGACGTGGGTCACGTCCGTCCCCACACTGGTGCCATGGGTGATCCGTTGCGGCTCGGCGCCGTGGTGCTCGCGGGCGGGACCGCGGTGCGGATGGGCGGGGTGGACAAGGCGTCCATCGAGCTGGGCGCCGTGACGCTGCTCGAACGGGCGTTGGCGGCGGTGATGAGCGCCGTCGAGGTGGTGGTGGTCGGGCACGAGGTGCCGACCACGCGGCCGGTCACCTGGACGCTGGAGGACCCCGCGGGCGGCGGCCCGGCCGCCGGGCTGCTGGCGGGTCTGGACCGGTTCCTGCGGGTCCCCGACCTGGTCGCCGTGCTCGCGGTCGACATGCCGCGGGTCAACGCCGGGACGGTCGCGCGGCTCACCTGGGCGGTGGAGGGCGACCCCGCCGCGGACGGCGCGGTGCTCGTCGGCGAGGACGGCCGGCGGCAGACGCTGGCCGCGGTGTACCGGTACGCCGCGCTGTCCGGCGCCGCCCCCGACCTCGAGGGACGGCACGGCCTGGCCATCCGCCGGCTCGTCGGCGACCTGCGCCTCGTGGAGGTGACCGCGGTCGGGGAGGAGACCCGGGACGTGGACACCTGGGAGGACCTTCGCGAGCTCGGCTCGTGACCTGCCCGCACGGTGTTGCATGATCGCCCGCGTCGTACGACGCTGGATGACGTGACGCTGCACGACTGGATCGACGAACTCTGTGACGCCCTGGAGATCGACGTCGAGGTCGACGAGGGGCTGGTGCTGGACATGGCCCGCGACGTCGCGCACGCGGTGGACCGCCCGGCGGCCCCGATCTCGGCGTTCCTGCTCGGCTTCGCGGCCGCCCAGCACGGCGGTGGGCCCGAGAAGCTCGAGGAGCTGGCCGAGCGCACCAACGCGCTGGCCGACGGGTGGGACGGCCGGAAGGCCGACGACGACTTCGAGGACGTCGAGGTCGACGACGAGCTGGTCGACGTCGACTGACCGAGCCCGCCCCAGCGCCCTAGGGTGGCGGGCATGCGTGCTGTGACCGTGCCCGAGCCCGGTGGGCCCGAGGCCCTCGTCGTGACCGAGCTGCCGGACCCCGAGCCGGGCCCGGGCGAGGTCGTGATCGACACGGCCGCGACCGCGGTCAACCGCGCGGACACCCTGCAGCGGCAGGGGTTCTACCCGCCGCCGCCCGGGGCGTCCGATGTGCTGGGGCTGGAGTGCTCCGGCACCGTCAGCGCGGTCGGCGAGGCGGTCGAGCGCTGGTCGGTGGGCGACGAGGTGTGCGCGCTGCTGTCCGGTGGCGGGTACGCCGAGAAGGTGCTGGTCCCGCAGGGGCAGCTGATGCCGGTGCCTGCCGGCGTCGACCTGGTGACCGCGGGAGCCCTGCCGGAGGTGGCGTGCACCGTCTGGTCGACCGTGTTCATGATCGCCGGTCTGCGCCACGACGAGACCCTGCTCGTGCACGGCGGGGCGGGGGGCATCGGCACGTTCGCCATCCAGCTGGCCCACGCCCTGGGCGCCCGGGTGATCACCACCGGCTCCGCGGAGAAGCTGCAGGTCTGCCGCGACCTCGGTGCCGACGTGGCCGTGAACTACCGGGAGCAGGACTTCGTCGAGGAGGTCGACGAGGCCACCGACGGTGCCGGCGCCGACGTCGTGCTGGACAACATCGGCGCGAAGTACCTCGGCCGCAACGTCCAGGCGCTGGCCACCGAGGGCCGGCTCGTGGTCATCGGCATGCAGGGCGGGACGAAGGGCGAGCTCGACCTGGGCCTGCTGATGCGCAAGCGCGGCGCGGTCGTCTCCGCCACCCTCCGCGCCCGGCCCGCCGAGGAGAAGGCGGCGATCTGTGCGGCTGTGGTGGAGCACGTCTGGCCGCTGGTGGCCGACGGCACCGTGCGCATCCTCGTGCACACCAGCCTCCCGCTGGAGCAGGTGGCCGAGGGGCACCGGATCATGGAGGAGAGCAGCCACGTCGGCAAGATCGTGCTCACCCTCTAGCGGGCTGTCCGCGCCCTCGTAAGGTGGAGGCATGGAGCCCCCTACGAGCGCCCAGCGACCCGACGACGGCCAGACCCCCGACGGCGAACCGCACGTGGTGGTCGTGGGCCCGAACGGGATGGCGCTCGCCGGCGGCGCCTCCGACGAGGACGCCGAGGACGACGGCGAGCGCGGCCTGACCGACCTGGTCGAGCAGCCCGCCAAGGTGATGCGGATCGGCTCGATGATCCGCCAGCTCCTCGAGGAGGTGAAGTCCGCACCGCTCGACGAGGCGTCCCGCGCCCGGCTCGCGGACATCTACGAGTCCTCCATCAAGGAGCTCGAGGGCGGGCTGGCGCCGGAGCTCGTGGAGGAGCTGGAGCGGCTGTCCCTGCCGTTCAGCTCGGAGACCCCCTCGGAGGCCGAGCTGCGGATCGCCCAGGCGCAGCTGGTGGGCTGGCTCGAGGGCCTGTTCCACGGCATCCAGACCGCGATCTACGCCCAGCAGGTCGCCGCCCGCGCGCAGCTCGAGCAGATGCGCCGGGCGCTGCCCCCGGGAGTCATGCCCGGTCCCGGGCACCCGGGGCAGCGGCCGGACCAGGCGTCCCCCGGCGAGGAGCCGGGGAGTCGTGGGGGCATGTACCTGTAGGTCGCGGGCGCAGCACGTCGGACGACGTGATCTCGACAGGCTCGATCACCCGGTGGTGGCGCGACTGCGTCAGTCGGCGGCGAGGCGGTCGATCCGGCCGGCGAGCTCGAGGTCCTTGGCGGTGATGCCGGCCTCGGAGTGCGTGGACAGCGTGAACGACAGCGTCGTGTAGCGGATGTCGATGTCGGGGTGGTGGTTCATCTCCTCGGCCGCCTCCGCGACCCGGTCGACGAGCCGGATCCCAGCGAGGAAGCTCGGCGCCTCGACCTCGCGGGTGATCGCGTCGCCCTGCTGGCTCCAGCCGGACAGGTCGCCGGCCAGCGCCCGGTCGACCTCGTCCTGCGGCAGGGTCGCCATCAGACCTCCTTGCGCGACGAGCGGTCCTTGGAGCGGATGCCGATCTTGGAGCCGAGCCAGACCACCGGGTCGTACTTGCGGTCCACGACGCGCTCCTTCATCGGGATGATCGCGTTGTCGGTGATGTGGATGCCCTCGGGGCACACCTCGGTGCAGCACTTGGTGATGTTGCACATCCCGAGCCCGGCGGCCTCCTGGGCGAGCGCCCGCCGGTCGTGCGTGTCGAGCGGGTGCATGTCGAGCTCGGCGTACCGCAGGAAGAAGCGAGGGCCCGCGAAGTGCTGCTTGTTCTCCTCGTGGTCGCGGACCACGTGGCAGACGTTCTGGCACAGGAAGCACTCGATGCACTTGCGGAACTCCTGGCCGCGCTCGACGTCCTCCTGCATCATCCGGCGCTTGCCGTCCTTGTCGCGCGGCGTGAGCCGGGCCGACGGCACCTCCTTGGCCTTCTCGTAGTTGAAGGACACGTCGGTGACGAGGTCGCGGATCACCGGGAAGGTGCGCACCGGGGTGACCGTGATGGTCTCGGACGGCTCGAAGTCCGAGAGCCGGGTCATGCACATCAGCCGCGGTCGCCCGTTGACCTCCGCGCTGCACGAGCCGCACTTGCCGGCCTTGCAGTTCCAGCGCACCGCGAGGTCTCCGGCCTGGGTGGCCTGCAGCCGGTGGATGGCGTCGAGGACGACCTCGCCCTCCTCCACCTCGACGGTGTAGTCGCCGAGCGCGCCGCCGCTGCGGTCCCCTCGCCACACCCGCATCTTGAGGTCGTAGCTCACTGGTCGAACAGCTCCTTCAGCTCGTCGGGCATCACCGGCAGGGGTTGGTGCCGCAGCTCGACGGGCGACGCGAAGTCGCCGCCGGCCAGGGTCAGCACGAGGTTGAGCCCGCCCCAGGCGTCGTCCGGGCCCGGGAAGTCGTCGCGCGTGTGCCCGCCCCTCGACTCCTTCCGCTCGAGCGCCGCCTTCGCGATGCACTCGGAGACGATCAGCATGTTGGTCAGGTCGATCGCGAGGTGCCAGCCGGGGTTGTACTGCCGGTGCCCCTCGACCGCGAGCTTCTTCGCCCGCTCCTTGAGCTTCTCGATCTCGCCCAGCGACTCCTCGAGCTCGTCGGCCCGCCGGATGATCCCGACCAGCCGCTGCATCACGTCCTGAAGGTCCTTCTGGATCGTGTACGGGTTCTCGCCGCCGTCCTCGATCTCGAACGGCGCCAGCGCCCGGGCCGCGGCCGCCTTGACGTCGTCCTCGTGGACGACCGGCCGGTGGCCCTGCGAGCGGTGCGCGTAGTACGCCGCGTTGTGGCCGGCCCGGCGGCCGAACACCAGCAGGTCGGACAGCGAGTTGCCGCCGAGCCGGTTCGAGCCGTGCATGCCGCCGGCGACCTCGCCCGCGGCGTACAGGCCGGTGACGATGCTCTCCTCGGTGTCCGGATCGACCTCGACGCCCCCCATCACGTAGTGGCAGGTCGGGCCGACCTCCATCGGCTCCTGGGTGATGTCGACGTCCGCGAGCTCCTTGAACTGGTGGTACATCGAGGGCAGCCGCCGGCGGATGAACTCGGCATCGCGGCGCGACGCGATGTCGAGGAAGACGCCGCCGTGCGGTGAGCCGCGGCCGGCCTTGATCTCCGAGTTGATCGCGCGGGCCACCTCGTCGCGGGGCAGCAGCTCGGGTGGGCGGCGGTTGTTCTTCTTGTCGGTGTACCAGCCCTCGGCCTCCTCGATCGAGTCGGCCGTCTCCGCCTTGAAGTACTCCGGGATGTAGTTGAACATGAACCGCTCGCCCTCGGAGTTCTTGAGGGCACCACCGTCGCCGCGCACCGACTCGGTGACCAGGATCCCCTTCACCGACGGCGGCCAGACCATCCCGGTGGGGTGGAACTGCACGAACTCCATGTTGATCAGCGAGGCGCCGGCCTTCATCGCCAGCGCGTGACCGTCGCCGGTGTACTCCCAGGAGTTCGAGGTCACCTGGTAGGACTTCCCGATCCCGCCGGTGGCCAGCACGACCGAGGGTGCCTCGAAGACCACGAACCGCCCGGTCTCCCGCCAGTACCCGAAGGCGCCCGAGACCCGGTCACCCGTCGGGCCGCCATCCTTGAAGATGTCGGTGACCGTGCACTCCATGAACACGTCGATGTCGAGCGCCACGGTGCGTTGCTGGAGGGTGCGGATCATCTCCAGGCCGGTGCGGTCGCCGACGTGCGCGAGCCGGGCGAACCGGTGGCCGCCGAAGTCGCGCTGCGAGATCAGGCCGTCCTTGGTGCGGTCGAAGAGGGCCCCCCACTCCTCGAGCTCGAGCACCCGCTCCGGCGCCTCCTGCGCGTGCAGCTGCGCCATCCGCCAGTTGTTGAGCATCTTGCCGCCGCGCATGGTGTCGCGGAAGTGCACCTGCCAGCTGTCGTCGGGGTACAGGTTGCCCATCGCGGCGGCGATGCCGCCCTCGGCCATCACCGTGTGCGCCTTGCCGAGCAGCGACTTGCAGACCACCGCGACGCGCGCGCCGGCGTCGTGCGCGGCGATCGCGGCCCGCAGGCCCGCTCCGCCCGCACCGATCACCACGACGTCGTACTCGTGCCGCTCGAAGCCCTGCCACGAATCGGACGGAGCGCGCCCGGGGTCGGTGCGGTTGCCGGTCATCGGGTGGCGTTCGTCGCCACTGTGCGAGTCATTCATCGGTAGACCTTTCCGGGGTCCCCGCGGAGGTGTGAGCGGAGGAGCGAAGCGGGGGAGCGAGCACGTTCGTGGGGTGGATCAGAAGAACCTCACATCCGAGATGGCGCCGGTGGCGAGCAGATAGACGTAGAGGTCGGCGATCGCCACCGAGAACAGGGACAGCCAGGCGTACCGCGCGTGCTGGGCGTTGAGCTTGGACACCAGCGTCCAGGCGCGGTAGCGGACCTTGTGCTTGCTGAAGTGCCGCAGCCGGCCGCCGACCGCGTGCCGGCAGGAGTGGCAGCCGAGCGTGTAGCCCCAGATCAGCACGATGTTGACCAGGAAGACCAGCGTGCCGAGGCCCATGTGGCCCCAGTCGCCGTTCTCGTCGCGGAACGCCAGCAGCGTGTCGTAGCTGAGGATCAGCGCCACGAGCACCGCGGCGTAGAAGAACCAGCGGTGCACGTTGTTGAGGACCAGCGGGAACCGGGTCTCGCCGGAGTACTTGCCGTGCGGCTCGGCCACGCCGCAGGCGGGCGGGCTCATCCAGAACGCCCGGTAGTAGGCCTTGCGGTAGTAGTAGCAGCTGAGCCGGAAGCCGAGCGGGAAGATCAAGATGATCAGCGCCGGGGAGAGCTGCCACCAGCTGAACGGCTGCCCGAAGTCCGAGGAGCCCTCCACGCAGCTGCTGGTCAGGCAGGGCGAGTAGAACGGCGAGAGGTACGGCGACGAGTAGTAGTCGTGCCCGGAGAACGCCCGCCAGGTGGCGTAGACGATGAACGCGAGGAACACCACGAACGTCGCTGTCGGGTACAGCCACCAGCGGTCCTGGCGGAGGGTTCTCTCCTCGATGCGGGCGCGACCGGGACTACGGACGCCGACGGACATAGGCGGTGCTCTCCTACCTGTGGGGCCTCAGGGTGCGAGGGGGCGGACGGTCATTGCGCGTGCTGGGTCTCCGACTGAGCGTCGGACCACATGCTCTCGTCGTACGGGTCGTCGGGGATCAGCACCATCTCGTCGGCGTCGACCGCCGGCCGGTGCCCCGGTCGCGGGTCGCCGAGCTGGTCGAGCGACTCGTTGAGCCGGTCGACGTCCGAGGTCAGCCGTCGCACGCCGAGCGTGTCGCCGTACTCGTTGCGGATCCGCAGCACGGCGGCGGCGAGTGTCGTCAACGCCTCGCGAGCCGAACCGACCGCGTCCTGTGCTGACATCCCGACCTCCTGGGGGCACCGTAGGACGGTCCGGGTGCCACCGGACCGAACCGTGACCTGACTCACATCTGGAGGCCGAGTCTTGCGCGGAATCCGCGAGGACGAAAGGGGCGCGCCGACGAGGGACCGACCGGCTGTGCTGCTCGGGTCCTGGGACCGGTCCGGGCGGTGTCGGCCGGGTGCGGGACGATGGGGCCCATGACGTCGACGGCCTCGGAACGCACCGCCGTCGCCGCTCCCACCGGGCGCCGGTACGTCCAGCTGGTCGTCGTGCTGGGTGCGCTGATCGCGCTCGGGCCGCTGACGATCGACATGTACCTCCCCGCGTTCCCGCGCATCCGCGACGACCTCGGCGCCAGCGACTCGGCCGTGCAGCTGACGCTGACCGGGATGCTGCTCGGCCTGGCCGTCGGGCAGCTGGTGATCGGCCCGCTCTCCGACGCGCTCGGCCGGCGCCGGCCGCTGGTCGTCGGGATCTCGGCGCACTCGGTCGCGTCGGTGCTGTGCGCGCTGGCGCCGACCGTCGAGGTGCTCGCCGGCGTCCGGGTCCTCCAGGGGTTCTCCGGCGCCGCCATCTCGGTGACCGCGATGGCGATCGTGCGGGACCTGTTCGCCGGTGTCGCGGTGGCCCGGCTGATGTCCCGGCTGATGCTCGTCATCGGGCTCGCGCCGATCCTGGCGCCCACGATCGGCGGGCTGATCCTGAACCTCACCACCTGGCGCGGCATCTTCGTGGTGCTGGCGCTCGCGGCGCTCGTGCTGGTCGTCGTCGCGGTCCTGGGCGTCCGCGAGACGCTGCCCCCGGAGCGCCACCGGCCGGCCACCGTGCGCGCCTCGCTCGCGGCGTACCGCGCCCTGCTGGCCGACCGCGTCTTCGTGTCGCTCGCGCTCATCGGCGGCCTGATGATGGCGGCGATGTTCTCCTACGTCGCGGGCGCGTCCTTCGTGCTGCAGGACGGCTTCGGTCTCGACGCGCAGACGTTCGGGATCGTGTTCGGGGTGAACGCCGCCGGCCTGACGCTGTTCTCCCAGCTGAACCCGGTGATGCTGCGGTGGTGGTCGGTGCGCCACGTGCTCGCCGCCGCGATCGTGGGAGCGTTCCTGGCCGCGTCGACCCTGCTGGTCGCCGGGCTGCTGGGTGCCGGGCTGCTCGCCGTGCTCGTCCCGCTCGGACTCGTGGTCGCGACCGCCGGCCTCGCCCTGCCCAACACGCCCGCGCTGGCCCTGACCCGGCACGGCGAGGCCGCGGGCACCGCCGCCGCCGTGCTGGGCTGCGTGCAGTTCGGCGTCGGCGCGGTGATCGCGCCGCTGGTCGGCGCGTTCGGCAGCACCACGCCGGTCCCGATGGCGTCGGTGATGGTCGGCCTCACCGTGGTCGCGGGCGTGCTGATGTTCGGCGTGGTGCTCCGCGAGCGTCGGGGCTAGAGGTCGAAGAGCCTCTCCAGCACCGCGGCGACGCCGTCCTCGTCGTGAGCGGGGGCGGTGTGGTCGGCGAGCTCCAGGACGGTGGGGTGGGCGTTGGCCATGGCGTACGACGTGCCGGCCCACTCGAGCATCGCCAGGTCGTTCGGCATGTCGCCGAACGCCACCACCTCCTCGGGTGCCACCCCGAGCTCGTCGCACAGCAGCGCCAGCGTGCTCGCCTTGGTGACGCCCGCGGCGCTGATCTCCAGGAGCGCGCCGAGCGACGACCAGGTGACGCTGACCAGGTGCCCGACCAGGTTCTCGCCGGCCCTCCAGAACTCCTCCGGGTCGTGGTCCTCGTGGCGAGCCAGCAGCTTCACGGTGTGCTCGTCGAAGAGCTCCTCCAGCGTTCCGACCTCGGTGCCGGGCGGGGGCTCATGGCGGCTCATGAACTCCGGCTCCCTGGCGAACCCGGCGGTGCGCTCCAGCGCGAACCTGGTGCCGGGGATCCCCTCGCGGAGCAGGCCCGCGACCTGCAGCCCGGTGGCCGGCGGGATCGGTCGGGCGGTGCGCACGGCGCGGGCCGCGACGTCGTACACGAGGCCGCCGTTGGAGCACACCGCGAGGCCGTGGTCGCCCACGTGCTGCCACAGCTCCTCCATCCAGCGGATCGGCCGTCCGGTGACGAACACGATCGCGACGCCCTGCGCCTCGACCGCGGTCAGCACGGCGCGGGTGCGCTCGGTGACCGTGCCGTCCGTGTGCAGGAGCGTGCCGTCGAGGTCGGTCGCGACGAGCCGGAGCACCCGCTCAGCCCTCGCGCACGAGCAGCGAGCTCGCCGGCCCGAACCCGGCCCGGCCGTAGAACGGCACGGACCGCTCGCTCGGCGCCAGCACCAGCCGGGCGAAGCGGTGCTCGTCGGCGTACGACGTGACCGCGTCGAGCAGGGACCGGCCGATACCGGCGTCGCGCAGCCGCGGCTCGACGTACACGTTGGCGACGTAGCCCCACTGGGACGACCACGCCGTGCCGGTCCGGGGCTTCGGCATCCGGGTGAAGACCAGCATGTTGAGCATGCCCACGCCGATGCCGTCGAGATCGGCGAGCCAGGTGACCCGCTGGTCGTGCTCGCGCTCCCACCAGTCCGCCATCGCCTGCTCGAACCCGGGGTCGTCGACCGGCCCGCCGGCCTGCTCCTCCGCCCAGGCCCGGCGCAGCCGCGCCACCGTCGGTACGTCGTCGGCGCCGGCGACCCGCACCCTCGCGGTCACGACGCGAACCACCGGGACAGCTCGAGGGCCGCCCCGTCGTTGGCGACGGTCTCGGTGACGTCGTCGGCGGCCTCCTGGACCTCGAGCGGCGCCTGGCCCATCGCCACGCCGCGGCCCGCCCACTGCAGCATCTCGAGGTCGTTGCGGCCGTCGCCGATCGCGAGGACGTCGGCCTGCGCGACGCCGAGCTCCTCGGCCACCTCGGCGAGCGCCGACGCCTTGGAGACGCCCTCGGGCGCGATGTCGAGCCAGGCGGTCCAGCCGATGAAGTAGTTCGTGCCCGAGAGGCCGAGCTTCTCGGCCAGCTCGAGGAACTCCTCCTCCGAGGAGTGCGGGTCGCGGATGATCACGCGGGTGACCGGCTCGGCGACGAGCTCCTCGACGCTCTGGATGGTCATCTGGCCGGTGATCTCGCCCTCCGGGAACGGCCGGTTGATGCGGTAGCCGACCCCGATCTCCTCCACCGCGACCGCGGCCTGCGGCACCTCCTCCAGCAGCATCCGCACGATCTGGCTGGCGTCGAAGGTGACCGTGGACCGCACCTCGACCGGCGGGTATCGGAACGTCACCGCGCCGTTGCTGGCCACCGACACGGTGCGGTGGCCGTTGAGGGGCAGCCCCAGCTGGTCCCACACCGGGGTGATGCCGGACGTGGAGCGACCGGTGGCGAGCACGACGTGCGCCCCCGCCTCGTAGGCGCGGCGGACCGCGTCACGCACCGCCGGCCGGATCTCCTCCTCGACGAGCCCGGTGGAGGGGTCGTTGTTGAACAGCGTGCCGTCGATGTCGAGCGCGACGAGCCGGGGTGCGAAGCTCAAGCCGTCAGCCTGCCACCGGCTTGAGCACGTCCCGGCCCTGGAGGTACGGCCGCAGCGCCTCCGGCACCCTCACCGAGCCGTCCTCCTGCTGGTGCGTCTCGAGGATCGCCACGATCGTGCGCGGCACCGCGCACAGGGTGCCGTTCAGGGTGGCCAGCGGCCTGACCCCGCCGTCCTCCTGCGGGAACCGGCCGCGGATGTCGAGCCGGCGGCTCTGGAAGTCGGTGCAGTTCGACGTCGAGGTGAGCTCGCGGTACTTGCCCTGCGTCGGGATCCAGGCCTCGCAGTCGAACTTGCGCTGCGCGGACAGGCCGAGATCGCCGGCGGCCACGTCGATGACGCGGTAGGCCAGCTCCAGCTTGTCGAGGAACTCCTTCTCCCAGCCCAGCAGCCGCTGGTGCTCGGCGAACGACTCCTCGACGGTCGTGTAGGCGAACATCTCCACCTTGTCGAACCAGTGCACCCGGATGATCCCGCGGGTGTCCTTGCCGTAGGAGCCTGCCTCCTTGCGGAAGCACGGGCTGAACGCGGCGTAGCGGCGGGGCAACGCCGAGACGTCGAGGATCTCGTCGGAGTGGTACGCCGCCAGCGGCACCTCCGAGGTGCCGACCAGGTACATGTCCTCGCCCTCGATGCGGTAGACGTCGTCGGCCGCCTGGCCCAGGAAGCCGGTCCCCTCCATCGCCCGCGGCTTCACGAGGGTGGGCGGCACCACCGTGGTGAACCCGGCCGCGCGGGCCTGGTCCATGGCCATGTTCACGAGGGCGAACTCGAGGTCGGCGCCAGGCCCGGTCAGGTAGTAGAACCGCGCGCCGGACACCTTGGCGCCGCGGTCGACGTCGATCGCGCCGAGGATCCGGCCGAGCTCGATGTGGTCGCGCGGCTCGAAGTCGAACTCGCGCGGCTCGCCGTGGTGCTCGAGGACCACGAAGTCGTCCTCGCCGCCCGCCGGCGACTCCGCTGCGGCCGGGTTGGGGATCGCCAGCACGGCCTCGCGGTACGCCGCGTCGGCCTCGGCCTGCGCCCCCTCGGCGCGCTTCACGTCGGCCGACAGCGACCGGGTGCGCTCGAGCAGCGCCTGCTTCTCCTCGCCCTGCGCCTGCGGGATCTGCTTGCCGAGGGTCTTCTGCTCCGCGCGCAGCCGCTCGAACTCGACGATCGCCGCTCGCCGCCGCTCGTCGGCCGCGACCGCCTCGTCGACCGCGTCCGCGGACAGCCCACGCTTCGCCTGGGCGGCGCGCAGCGTGTCGGGGTCGTCGCGGAGGAGGCGGGGGTCGATCACGCGCTCAGACTAGCGACCGGGCGCCGTCCGGCTCATCCCGGTTACGAGGGGCTGGCCCGCCAGATCCGGCCCAGCTCGGTCCGGTACGCCGCCACGTGCGCGGCACCCGCGACCCGCAGCGTCACCTCGTCGTTGTGCAGCGACCGGCTGGTCCAGTTGTGCGAGCCGGTCCACACGTACGACGCGGAGCGGTCCCGACCGAAGCGCCCCGACAGGTACATCAGCTTCTGGTGGGTCGCCGGCCGCCCGCTGCGGGTGCCGGTCCCCCGTACCGGGACGTGGCCCCGGTGGAGCACCGTGAGCACCCGGCGGCCGAACCCGACCCCGGCGAGCACCCGGACCACGCAGCCCTGCTCCCGCAGGTCGGCGACCCGGCGGGCCAGCGCGACGCCCCGGGCGCCGTTCCAGGCGTGCATCGAGATGCCGAGCAGCGTGCGCCCGTGGGACCCGGTGCCGTCCTCGGCCCCCCGGCAGCGGACCCGGCCGAGCCGCTCACGCAGCCCGTCGGCGTCGGCGGCCGCGGGCGCGGTGCCCAGGTGCAGCCCGGCTCCCGCGCCGGGCAGCCGCAGCGGCGGTTGCGGCCGGTCGCGGACCATCGACCGGAACACCGTCCGCATCTGGAGGAAGAGGCGGTCCTCGCCGTGCAGCACGTACAGGTCCTGCCACTGGTGCGCCGCGGCGAAGGACGTGAAGTTCATCGAGCCCACCATGACGAGCCGCTCGGCGTGCCGGGTCCGGGAGATCGTCACGAACTTCGCGTGCTGCCGGCCCCCGGTCCCGCGGCAGGACGCCCGGCAGACCCTGATGAAGCTGCGCTTGCGGACGTCGTGACCCAGCACGTTGCCCAGTCGCTTCACCGAGCCCCACGAGCGGGACCGCTCGTCGACGACGACCTTGACGAACACGCCACGGCGGTAGGCCCGTTGCAGCGCCCGGGACGTGGACGGCATCGCGAACGAGAACGCCGCGAGCCGAACGGTGGAGCCGCGCCGCGCGGCGTCGATGCGCGCGTCGATGTAGCGCACCAGGGCGTACTGCCGGTCGTGGTCACCGAGCGGGTCGTTGAACAGCGCCCGGCCCGGGGAGACGACGGAGCCGGCGCCCCGCTCGGCCGCCGGCGCGGGCGGGGCGATCGACGAGAGCACGAGCGCGACGAGCAGCGGGACGAGGACGGCGGACGGGCGGACGCGCGGGAGCGGCATGGCATCTCCGGGTGCGACGGGGAAGGTCACCGGTCCGTCGAGGCTAGTACGCCGGCCCGGCCTGCCGTCGTACCGCGCGCGGCCTGTCGGGGAGGACCGCATGAGGGGGCGGCGAGCGGGAACCCTCCATACTTTGACCGACCCCACCCACCCCGACCCGACGGGAGCCCCGTGCCGTCCACCCGTGCGCGCCGCCGCCTGCTGACCGGCGCGGCGCTGTGCCTGGTGGTGTTCGTGGCGATCACCGTCGTGTACACCACGGACGTGCGCGGGTTGGACAGCGTCGACACGGCGATCGGGACCGACCCGCAGCGGTGGACGTTCGACAACCGGGGGGCGGCCGACTTCTTCCTGTTCGTGCAGTGGCTGTTCGGCACCGTGCAGATGACCGTGCTCACCGCGGTGACGGCGGCCCTCCTGCTGTGGCGCGGGCACGTCCGGGCCGCCTGGTGGACCGTCGGGGTGATGCTCGTCGCCGGCCTCACGACGTACTTCGTGAAGGGGGTTGCGCACCGCAAGCGGCCGGTGTGGCCGGACCCGGTGGCGACGCTGTCGAGCTTCTCGTTCCCGTCCGGGCACGCCACCGGGATCGCGGCCGCGGCCGGGGTGGCGATCGTGCTGACCGCATTGTTCGTCCGACGCCGCAACCTGCGCCGGTTCGTGTACGTCGTCGCGGTGGGCACCGCGCTGCTGGTCGGCGCCGACCGGGTGTTCCTGGGCGTGCACAACCCGTCGGACGTGCTGGCCGGCTTCTGCGTCGGGACGTTCTGGGTGCTGGTCGGCGTGGTGGTCTACGACCCGGCGCCGCGACCCCGCCAGCTGGAGGCGCTGCCGACGCCGATGCCGACCACCAAGCAGCTCGCGCTGGTGCTGAACCCGATCAAGGTCGAGGACCCCGAGGCGTTCCGCGCGCTGGTGGAGCACACCGCCGCCGGGTCCGGGTGGACGCTGACCGACACCTACACCACGACGGTCGACGACCCGGGCCGGTCGATGGCCGAGCGGGCCGCGATCTCCGGTGCGGAGCTGGTCGTGGTGTGCGGCGGGGACGGGACCGTCCGCACGGTGTGCGCCGAGCTGGCCGGCACCGGGGTGTCCGTGGGCGTCGTACCGGCGGGCACCGGGAACCTGCTGGCCCGCAACCTGGGGATCCCGCTGTACCTGCAGGCCGCGCTCGACGTCGCGATCAACGGCCAGGACCGGGCGATCGACCTGGTGAAGGTGTCCGGTGACGGCCTCGGCGACGACGAGCACTTCATGGTGATGGCCGGCATGGGCTTCGACGCCGCGATCATGGAGGGCGCCAACGAGACCATCAAGGCCAAGGTCGGCTGGCTGGCGTACGTCGTCTCGGCGCTGCGCAACCTGATGTTCCCGCCCGTGCGGGTGGAGATCTCCGTCGACGGCGGCGAGTGGACCCGGCACCGCGTGCGCACCGTCGTGATCGGCAACGTCGGCTACCTCCAGGCCGGCATGCCGCTGCTGCCCGACGCCACCATCGACGACGGCGTCATCGACGTGGTGATGCTGCACCCGCGCCGGTTCCTGTCCTGGATCCCGCTCGCGGTCCGCGTGCTCAGCCGGCAGAAGCGCGTGGACGAGACGCTGAACCGGATGACCGGCCGGACCATCAGCCTCCGCGCCAACGCCGACACCCCCCGCCAGCTCGACGGCGACTCGATCGGCCCGGGCCGCGAGCTCAGCTGCGAGTGCATCCACGGGAAGCTGCTGGTGCGCGTGCCCCGTTGAGCTGTCAGGCGGTCACGTCGCCCGAGCGACGTCGGCGCCTGACAGCTCGGGGGTACGGTGACCAGCGTGACCCGACCCGTCTTCACCTCCTCGGTCCTGCCCCCGCACGCGCGCGGGGTCGAGCTCGGCGAGCGGTTCGCCCGCGAGATCGCCGGCACCGTGGCGAGCTACCGGCGGCTGTTCGAGCGGCTGGCCGAGGGCGACTTCGACGTCGACCTGTGGTCGGCACGGGCGTGGGTGGCGATCCAGCGGTACGCGCCTCTGCACGCCGACGAGATCGCCGGCATCGCCGAGGGCGCCGGGCTGCGCGTCGAGGAGGTCGCCTCGGTCAACGCCCGCACCGAGCTCCTGGTCGCCGCCAACCCCACCGGCCAGACCGAGTGCTCGACGGTCGTCTCCACACCCCCGGGTCGGCCGCCGGTGGCCGTGCAGACCTGGGACTGGTACGACGCGATGAGCGACGGCTGGTTCACCTGGACGATCCCGCACGAGGACGGCCGCGTCGTCCGCACCGTCACGGAGTTCGGGATGCTCGCGAAGATCGGCGTCAACGACCGCGGGGTCGGCGTGATGCTGAACATGCTGCACCACAAGAACGACGCCGACGCGGTCGCCGACGGGCAGATCGGGTACCCGGTGCACCTGCTCAGCCGGGCCATCCTCGACGACGCGACCTCGACGCGCGACGCGGTCCGCATCGCCTCGGCCGGCCCGACCTCGGCGTCCACCTCGCTGACGGTCGTGGACACCACCGGCGACGCGGTCTCGATCGAGCTGTTCCCCGGCGGCCCGGGCCTGCTCGAGGCCACCGACGGCGTCCTGGTGCGCACCAACCACTTCGTCTCCGACGACGGCCGCGACGGCTGCCTGGCCAGCACCATCGCGGTGAGCACCGAGGTGCGGCGGGCCCACCTGCTCGAGACGTTCGCCCGGCACCGGCCGGAGACCGCGGCCGACGTGGTCGACGCGATGACCCACCACGACGAGGACGGCGGGGTCTGCCGGCACGGGTTCGACGACCCCGACCCGCTGCTCTGGCACCGCACGCTGGCCACCGTCGCCGTCGACGTCACCGAGCGGACCCTCGACGTCACCGACGGCGGCCCCTGCGGTCACCGGGAGCTGCCGGTCGCCACCACCGGGTGATCAGCTCGACCACCCGTACGGTGGGCCCCCGCTACGCCGACTTGGCGTAGCGGACCGCCTCCTCCTCCTCGGGAGACATCGCCTGGTCGCAGGACCAGGTGGCGATGTTCTTCGCGTAGGTGCGGGCCTCGCTGCGGCCGTGGATGGAGGTGAGCACCACCCCGTTGCCGCCGTCGTCGAGCAGGGCCATGGACCACGACAGGTGGCCGCCCATGTCGCCGAACGCGTCGTAGCGCACCACCGCGAGGTGCCGCAGCGCGTCGCCGGACTCGACGCGCAGCGCCTGCACCTCGCCGCGCAGCCCGTCGACGTCGGCGGGCACCGTCTCGGGGTTGCGGCGCGCGAGCCGGCGGGCGTGGTGCGACGTACGCCGCAGCGCCAGCAGCCCGACCACCAGGGCCGCCACGCTCACGACGAGCAGCAGCAGCACGAGCACCGTGAGCAGCGAGTCGTTCACCCGAGGAGCGTAGGCAACGGCTCAGCCGCCGTTGCGGAGGCGCGCGAGCCAGGCGGCGGCGTCCTGGAACTCCCGGTCGGAGGTGCCGACCCGGATGTCCGGGGCGATGCCGTCGTGGCGCTCGTACGAGCCGAGGAACCGGACGTCGGCGCAGACCCGGCGCAGGCCCATCAGTGCCTCCCCCACCCGGGCGTCCTCGACATGCCCCTCGCAGTCGATGGAGAAGCAGTAGTTGCCGAGCGCCGCTCCCGTGGGCCGCGACTCGATGCGGGTCATGTTCACCCCGCGCATGGTCAGCTGGTCGAGGATCTCCATCAGCGCGCCGGGGTGGTCGTCGCGCATGAACGCGACGATCGAGGTCTTGTCCCGGCCGGTCGGCGGCGGCGGCGAGCCGGGCCGCGACACCAGCACGAAGCGGGTCAGCGCGTCGGGGTTGTCGCCGATCGCGGTGGCGAGCGTGGCGAGCCGGTAGTGGTCGGCCGCCACCGGTGCCGAGATCGCCGCGTCCCACGGCGGGTCCGGCTCGGTGAGCACGGACGCCGCGTACGCCGTCGAGGTGGTGTGCACGACCTGCGCGTCGGGCAGGTGCAGCGCGCACCAGCGCCGGGTCTGTGCCGCCGCGTGCGGGTGCGTCGCCACCCGTCGTACGTCGTCCCGGGTCACGCCGTGCGGGGCCAGCAGGCTGAACGCGATCGGCACCGTCATCTCGCGGGTGATCATCAGCGGCTCCCCGGTGGCGAGCTCGTCGAGCGTCACGGGGACCGACCCCTCCACGGAGTTCTCGATCGGCACCACCGCGCCGTCGGCCTCCCCACCGCGGACCGCGTCGAGTGCCACGGTCACCGTCGAGCAGGGCTGCAGGTCCGCCTTCGCCGCCGCGGGCAGCGTGCGGAGCGCCTGCTCGGTGAAGGTCCCCTCGGGGCCGAGGTAGGCGTAGCGGGCGGGCGGGACTCCGGGCACGGGGGCGAGCCTATAGATTTCCGGGCATGGCGCAGGACGGCATCCACGACCTGGGGCACACGCGCCTCGACACCGACCGCGCGGCGCGGACCGGCGACCCGGAGGTCGTCTACGGCGCCGGCAAGACCCCCCAGCAGGTCGTCGAGATCCTGGCCTCGCTGCACGAGGCGCACCCCGACCGCGCGGTGCTCGCCACCCGGGTCACCGAGGAGGCCGTCGAAGCCGTCGTCGCGGCGCTCCCCGACGCACTGGTCGACCCGGTGGCGCGGGCCGTCACCCTCGGTCCGCTGCCCGACGGCCTCGGCACGGTCGCGATCGTCTCGGCCGGCACGTCCGACGCCCCGGTCGCCGCGGAGGCAGCGCGCACCGCCCGGGTGTTCGGCGCCGGCGTGCACATGGTCAACGACGTCGGCGTCTCCGGGCTGCACCGGGTGATGGGCGTGCGCGACGACCTCGCCGCGGCCGACTGCCTCGTCGTCGTCGCCGGCATGGAGGGCGCGCTGCCCAGCGTGGTGGGCGGCCTCGTCGGCGTGCCTCTGGTCGCGGTGCCCACCAGCGTCGGGTACGGCGCCTCGTTCGGCGGGCTCGCCGCACTGCTCGGGATGCTCAACTCGTGCGCGCCCGGGGTCACCGTCGTGAACATCGACAACGGCTTCGGGGCCGGGGTCTTCGCCGCGCGGGTGGCCCGCAACGCCGCGCCGCGGGACCACGGATGATCGGCTGGGTCGACGCGTCGTCCGGGGCCAGCGGCGACATGCTGCTCGGCGCCCTCGTGGGGGCCGGCGTCCCCGTCGACGTGCTCGGCGAGGCGGTTGCGGCGGTCGCCCCGGAGCACGTCGCGCTGCGTCCGGAACGGGTGTCCCGGCAGGGCTTCGCAGCCACCCGGCTGCACGTCGAGGTGCCCGACAGCGGCGCCCACCGCACCTGGCGGGACGTCGCGGCTCTGCTCGCGTCCGCCGACCTCGACGAGCGGGTCCGCGCCCGGTCGCACGCCGCGTTCGAGCGCCTCGCGGTCGCGGAGGCCGCCGTGCACGGCAGCACGCCGGACGAGGTCCACTTCCACGAGGTCGGGGCGTTGGACGCGATCGCCGACGTGGTCGGAGGGTGCGCAGGTCTCGTGCACCTCGGCCTCGACGAGCTCGTGGTGTCGCCGGTCGCCGTCGGTTCCGGGACCGTGAACGGCGCGCACGGCCGGCTGCCCGTGCCGCCTCCCGCCGTGGCCGAGCTGCTGCGCGGCGTCCCGTCGTACGCCGGGCCGGGCACGTCCGAGCTGTGCACCCCCACCGGCGCCGCGCTGCTCACGACGCACGCGACGTCGTTCGGCCCGCAGCCACCGATGACCGTGCACGCGATCGGCGTCGGCGCGGGCGGCCGCGACCCGGGCAGCCACGCGAACGTGCTGCGGCTGCTCGTCGGCGACCCGTCACACGCCCACGGGACCGGTGCGCCGCTGCTGCTCGAGGCCAACGTGGACGACATGGACCCACGGCTGTGGCCGAACGTCATCGCCGCGCTCCTCGCCGCCGGCGCCTCGGACGCCTGGCTGACCCCGATCATGATGAAGAAGGGCCGGCCCGCCCACACGCTCACCGCGCTGGTCGCCGCGGACCGGGCCGACGCGGTGCGGGCCGAGGTGTTCCGGCAGACCTCGACGATCGGGCTGCGCGAGATCGCCATCGGCAAGACCGCGCTCGACCGGCGGGTGCGGACCGTGCAGGTCGGCGGCCATGACGTCCGTGTGAAACTTGCCCTGCACAACGGCGTCGTCGTCAACGCACAACCCGAGTACGAGGACGTCGCGCTCGCCGCCGCCGCGAGCGGCCGGCCGGCCAAGGAGGTGCTGGCCGATGCCGTCGCGGCCAGCAGGCACCTCCTCGCACCTGACCAGACCTGACTAGGACTCCATGGATCTCGCGGTCATCGCCATCACGTTCGGCTCCATCTTCATCGTCGAACTGCCCGACAAGACCTTCATCGCCGCCCTGGTGCTCTCCACCCGGTACAAGGCGCTGGCCGTGTGGCTCGGTGTCGGGCTGGCGTTCGGCGTGCAGACCGTCGTGGCCGTCACCGCCGGTGCGCTCGCCACCCTGCTGCCCGACGCGGTGATCAAGTCGGTCGCGGTGCTGATCTTCCTGATCGGTGCGGTCGTCCTGTTCCGCAGCGCGCCCGGCGCCGATGCCGAGGAGAGGGCGCAGGAGGAGGAGTACGCCGCGAAGTCCACCGAGCCGAAGTCGTTCCTCGGGGCTGCGGTCGCGTCGTTCCTGGTGCTGTTCGCCGCCGAGTGGGGCGACCTGTCGCAGCTGCTCACGATCAGCCTGGTCGCGCGGTTCAACGACCACTGGAACGTCTTCGTGGGTGCCTGGTCGGCGCTGCTGGTGGTCTCCGGCCTCGCGGTGGTCGCCGGGCGGGTGCTGCTGCGCTACATGAAGCTCTCGGTGCTGCACTACGTCGGCGCGGCCGTGTGCCTGCTGCTCGCCGTCGTCACGGTCGTGGAGCTGCTGGCCGCGTGACCCCCGAGCAGCTGGTCCGGGAGCCACTCGACGTGCTCGACCTGGTCGCCGACGAGGACCGGGTGGCGCTGCGCTGGCGGTGCACCGCGAGCCCGGTCGGTCCCGGGGGACCGGTCCGGCCTACGGGCCGCGGGATCAGCTGGGAGGGCGTGCACCTCTTCACGGTCCGCGGGGAACGAACCACCGCGCTGTGGGCGATGGCGGACGTGTTCGGCAAGGCCGCCGCCCTGGGCGCCACGATGACGCCGCCGGCATGACTACGCTGCCGCTATGACTGGGACCCACGGCGCCGACAGCGAGGTCGGCCGGCTCCGCACGGTGCTGCTGCACCGGCCCGGACCGGAGCTGAAGCGGCTCACCCCCCGCAACAACGACAAGCTGCTCTTCGACGGCATCCCGTGGGTCAGCCGGGCCCAGGACGAGCACGACGCGTTCGCCCAGGCGCTGCGGGACCGCGACGTCGAGGTGCTGTACCTCACCGACCTGCTCACCGAGACCCTGGCGAGCGAGCAGGCCCGCGAGCACGCGATCACCCGCGCGATGGCGAACCTGCACCTCGGCGACACCCTGCGCTCGTACCTCACCGCGGCGCTGCGCGAGCAGTCGCCCGCGGAGCTCTGCGAGTTCCTGACCGCCGGGGTGCGCAACGACGAGGTGCGGGGCGGGCACGGACTGGTCACCAGCCTGCTCCAGCACGACGACTTCCTCATCGACCCGTTGCCCAACCTGCTGTTCACCCGCGACTCCAGCGTGTGGGTCCGCGACCGGGTGGCCGTCACCTCGCTGGCGATGCCCGCCCGGGAGCGCGAGACCCAGCTCACCGAGCTGATCTACACCGAGCACCCGCGGTTCGCCGGCACCCCCACGATCCACGGCTGGCAGCGCGAGCACGTCGAGGGCGGCGACGTGCTGCTGCTGGCGCGGGGCGTGATCGCCGTCGGCGTCGGGGAGCGGACGACGCCCGCGGGCGCCGAGCGGCTGGCCCGGCAGGTGTTCGGCGCGGGTCTGGCGCACACCGTGCTCGCCGTACCGATCACGCAGGAGCGGGCGACCATGCACCTGGACACGGTGTGCACGATGGTCGACGTCGACAAGATCGTGATGTACCCCAACGTCGCCGACTCGCTGACCGCCTTCGCGGTGACCGTCAAGGACCGCACCGGGGAGAACGACGCCGACCTGGTGCTCGAGGTGGCCGACGCGCAGCCGTTCCTGGTCGCGGCCGCCAAGGCGATGAGCATCGACACGCTGCACCAGATCGACACCGGTCTCGACCCGGTCACCGCCGAGCGGGAGCAGTGGGACGACGGCAACAACACGCTGGCCATCTCGCCGCGGGTCGCGGTCGCGTACGAGCGCAACGTGGAGACCAACACCCGGCTCGAGGAGGCCGGGGTCGAGGTGGTCGCGATCGCCGGCTCCGAGCTCGGCTCCGGTCGCGGCGGCCCGCGCTGCATGTCCTGCCCGGTGGTCCGCGACCCGCTTCCCTGACACCAGCCGCCGGCGTCGTCCAGTGGGCGCGAACGGCAACCGGGGGTGCCCACCTCCGCCGTTTGGCACCAAACGGCGTACCCGGGCCGCCCACCTCCGCCGTTTGGCACCAAACGGCGTACCACGCCGGCCGGCGGTCAGGCGACCCCGACCAGCCGCAGGAGTGCCGTGGTGCCGGCAGCAGCGACCACGACGACGGGGAACGGCGCCTTGCGGAGCACCAGCACGCCGGCGACGAGGACCCCGGCCGGGCGGGCCCAGCCGGCGAACGACTGCCCGTCGGTGAGCGCGGTGATCGCGACCAGGGCGACCAGCAGCACCACGGCGGCGTCCGACATCAGCCGCTCGGCCCGGGCGGACAGCTGCACGCGGTGCCGGGTCAGCGGGCCGGCGACCCGCATCGCGAAGGTGCCGGCGGCGAGCACCAGGATGGCGGCGACCGGCATCAGCGCACCTCCTCGCAGGACTCCGCCTCGACGGCCGGCTCCGGCTCCGGCGCGGGTCGGCGCAGGACCACGACCAGGCCGACCAGCGCGAGGAGCACCGGGAGCCCGGGGCTGACGAACGGCGTGGCGACCAGCGCCACGACCGCACCGACCGCCGCGGCGACGCGGAGCCGGCCGTCGGACAGCGACGGCACCACGAGGGCCAGCAGCACCGCGGGGAAGGCCGCGTCCAGGCCGAGGGCGTCGGTGTCGCGGACCAGCCGGCCGGCGAGGGCGCCGACGACGACCGCGAGGTTCCAGACCACGAACAGGCCGACCGCGCAGGTCCAGAACGCCGCGGCGCGGCGACGCGGCTCGGTCTCGCTGAGGGCGAAGGCGGTGGACTCGTCGGTCACCAGGTGCGCCCCGGGCAGCAGCGTCCGCCAGCGACGACCGAGGACGTCGGCGACCGCGAAGCCGAACGGCAGCAGCCGGGTGTTCAGCACCAGGCCGGCCAGGACCGCCGCGACGGCGCTCCCCCCGGCGAGGATCACGGCCACCGCCGCGAACTGGGCGCCGCCGGCGAACACCAGCAGCGACATCAGCACCGGCACCGTCCAGTCCAGGCCGCCGGAGACGGAGATGGTGCCGAACGAGAGTCCGACGAGCGCGTCGGCCACGCAGACCAGGGCGATGTCGCGCAGCAGCCGCGGCCCGAGGGTGCCGCCGAGTGTTCGCCATGCCGAACGCATGTCCACTACCATGGACAGACGGACGTCTGTTCGTCAAGTCGAACGATCAGTACGATGGAGCGAACATCGTGGAGCAGACCACGCCGATCGCGCGGATCGCCGCCTCGATCCGCCGCGAGCGGGAGCACGCCGGGCTCTCCCTGAGCGAGCTGGCCAAGCGTGCCGGGATCGCGAAGTCGACCCTCTCCCAGCTCGAGGCCGGTTCGGGGAACCCCAGCGTGGAGACGCTGTGGGCGCTCGGCGTCGCCCTGGACGTGCCGTTCAGCCGGCTGGTCGAGCCGCCCCGGCCCACGGTCCGGGTCCTGCGGGCCGGCGAGGGACCGGTGACGTACTCCGAGCAGGCCAGCTACTCGGCGACGGTGCTGGCCGCCTGCCCCCCGAACGCGCGCCGCGACATCTACCGGGTCACCGCCCACCCGGGCGAGCCGCGCACGTCCGACCCGCACATGCCGGGCACCACCGAGCACGTGGTGGTGAGCACCGGCCGGGCGCAGGTGGGGCCCCTCGACGACCCGGTCGAGGTGGGGCCCGGGGACTACGTCAGCTACCCCGGCGACGTGCCCCACCTGTTCCGGGCCCTGGAGCCGGACACCACCGCGGTGATCGTCATGGAGCACGTCTGAGGCGTACGGCGGATTTCGTGCCGGACAACGCTGTCGGCCGCAGGATTCGTCGTGGTTCCCGCCGGCGGGCATGGAAAACCCGGCCGTTGCTGACGGGGGATACAACAACGACCGGGCCGTGCAAATGTAGAAGATGATTGACCGATTGATCAACTCCCGCGCGCGAATATGACCGACAACACCCGGTTTTCGCGGGTCCGGTCCAGACGTGCGGTCAGCGGATCGTGAGCTGGCGGTTGGTCAGCCCGCTGCGCGCGGCCCGCTCGTCGCCGGTCAGCGGGGCGTCGTCGGCGAGGGTCTTCTCGAGCTCGGCCAGGAACGTGGTCGCGGCGTCCTCCAGGACCTCCGCGCCGGTCCCGCTGGGCAGGTCCCAGACCGGGACGACCAGGCCGTGGGCGCGGAACATCCCCACGAAGCGGGAGCCCTCGGCGACCACGTCCTTGCGCGCGACGTGCAGCCGCGCGAGCGCGTCGAGCAGCGGCTCCTCGTCGTACGGCATCACCCAGCGCAGGTGCTCGCGGTTGCCGACGTCGGTCCAGTACGCCGCGGTCACCGAGCTCAGCCGGGTGCTCGGGTTGGCGGCCTGGTTGGCCTGCTCGAGCGATCCGGACAGGCTGCCGTCGGGGTCGTCGACGTCCGCGATCCAGTAGTCGAAGCCCGGGTGCACGGTCACGTCGAGGTCGTCGTCGGGGCCGCCGGCGACCAGGTCCTGCAGGCGCGGCCCCTCGCCCGGGGCGGCGGTCAGGCCGACCACGCCGGCGCCCGGCTCCTCGGCCAACGCCTTCTCCAGGACGGCCGCGAGGTCGCGGCTGGGGTCGCCGAAGTTGTGCTGCACCTGGAGGCCCAGCCAGATGCTGCCGTCCGCGCGGACCAGCGCGGGCGCCGCCATCGGCAGCAGCGAGCAGACCTGCACGCTGCGGCCCTCGCCGACGCCGTCGGCCAGCGGCAGCGGCGCGGTGGCCGCGGGAACGATCTCGCGCATCGCGACCAGGTCGCGCTCGCCCGGCAGCCCCTCGAAGGGCCGCGCGACGTACGTCGGCACCGGCCCGTCCGCACTGCCGTGGCAGGCCTTGTAGCGGCGGCCGGACCCGCACCCCGCCGGCGGTCTCCGGGGTGTGCGAACGCGCCTTGACGCGCGACTTCTTGCCCATGGGGGAGGAGCCTACGCAGCCGGTTCGGCCGCGCTGCGCTCAGACCCGGAGCAGCGCGTAGACCGAGGAGCGGGACTCGGTGCGCTCGGTCCACCAGTCCCGGGCGAGAACGCCGACGATGGCCATGCCCCGTCCGGCCAGCGCCGAGGACGGCGCCTGGACCTGGCGCGGCCGGGTCGTGGCGCCCCCGTCGGTGACCTGCAGCCGGAGCCCGTCGGGCTCGAGACGCCAGGTGACCAGGATCTGGCCGTCGGCCAGCGGCCGGGCGTGGCGCACGGAGTTGGCGACGAGCTCGGAGACCACCACGCGAGCGTCCTCGATGCTCTCGGTCGACCCGCCGTGGCCGTGCATCCAGTCCCGCAGACCCTGCCGTGCGACCGAGACCGAGGAGGCTGCGAACGGCAGGCGCATGGTGACGGGCGCCTGCACAGCGCTGCTGCTCGACACGGTCGTCCCTCACAAGTCTCGACGGCGCGCAGCCGTGTGCTGCGGTTCGGTCCAGGTCGATGATTCCCGGGCCTCCCGGCGCGAAACCCGGCGGGCTATGGCGTCCGTCTCACGGCAGCGCCGACCGGCCGTCGAGGTGGTCCAGCGCCATCTCGGGGTCGTCGGTGATGACCGCCTCGACGCCCAGCCGGCAGCACAGGTCGAGGTCCTCGGTGGTGTTCACGGTCCACACGTGGATCCGCCGGCCGCCCTTGGCCAGGCGACGGCCCAGCCGCGGGGTCTCGCGGAGCAGCTCGATCCCCGGGCCGGCGATCCAGCCGGGGCCCAGCATGCTGGTGGTGACCTGCCAGGAGTACTGGCTGTCGATCAGCAGCACCACCTCGAGCTCGGGGGCGAGCTTCTTGACCCGCGAGAGCGCCACCGGCGAGAAGCTCATCACCCGCGCCGGGGAGGACGCGCCGGTCCACCCGAACGTCTGCAGCAGCTCCACGAGCCGGCGTTCGACCAGACCGCCGTACCGGGTGGGGTGCTTGGTCTCGATGGCCAGGTCGACCGTGCGGTCGTAGTCGCGGACCGCCTCGAGCAGCGTGCGCAGGGTCAGCACCTTGCGGCTGTGCTCGTCGAGCTCCGGCGCCTCGTCGTCGAGCTCGGCCCAGGGGTTCTTCCAGGAGGCGAAGTCGAGCTCGTCGAGCTGGGCGAGCTCCATCGTCGAGACCAGGCCCCGCCCGTTGCTGGTGCGGTCCACCCGCCGGTCGTGCACGCAGACCAGGTGCCCGTCCGCGGTCAGCCGGACGTCGCACTCCAGTGCCTCGGCACCCACGTCGAGTGCGGCGAGGTACGCGCCGAGGGTGTGCTCGGGCTTCGTGTGGCTGAAGCCGCGGTGGGCGACCACCTGCGGACGCCCCTCGACGGGGAGCATGGACCCATCGTGGCACCGCCGCGCCCGTCGTGGTGGGAGGCGTCGTCCGGCGGTGGGCGGGCGCGTCCTCCGTCAGGGCCGCTGGGTGCGCAGGAACCTGCCGAAGTGCGGGACCGTGAACGCGACCGTGCCGCGCTCGCTGGAGTAGACCAGGCCCTTCTTGATCAACCCGTCGCGGGCCGGCGAGAGGCTCTGCGGCCTGCGACCGAGGGTCTTGGCGACCTCGGCGGTGGGCACCGCCCCGTCCTGGTGCCCGGGCGCGAGCTCGGCCATCGTGCGCATGTAGTCACGCTCGGCGGGCGTCGCCCGGTCGTAGCGGGCGCCGAAGAACCCCACGGCCAGCTCCGCCTCCGCCTCCGGCGCGGCCTCCTGCACGTCGGACACCTCGATCGGGCTCGCGACGGCGGCGTCCCACGTCACCTTGCCGTAGGCCTGGACGAAGTACGGGTAGCCGTCGGTCATCGCGTACAGCTCGTCGAGCGCCTCGGGGGTGTAGCCGACGTCCTCGGTGGAGGCCGGCACCAGCAGCGCGCGGTCGGCCATCTCCCGCGGCAGCCGGTCGACGACGACGTAGCGGAACAGCCGCTCGGCGTACGACTTGCTGGCGGCGAGCGCCACCGGCAGGTGCGGCAGGCCGGCGCCCACGACCACCAGCGGGGCGCCCTGCTGGCTGATCTCGTGGCAGGCCCCGCACAGCGCGGCGAGCTCGTCGGTGGGCACGTCCTGCATCTCGTCGACGAACAGCGCGATGCCGACGCCGAGGTCGCGGGCCAGCTCGGCCACGTCGGTGAACAGCTCGACCAGGTCGAGCTCGAGGTCGCCGGAGTCGGCCCGTCCCCGGGTGGCCGGGACGTCCGTGGGCGGCTGCCACCGCACGCCCTTGCGGTCCTCGAGCCGGGTGCGCAGCGCGAACGCCTTGAGGACCCCGGTGACCGCCTCGACGCGGTCCGGGTCGCGGTGCCGGTGCGCGAGCTCGCGGACGGCGGCGTGCACCGCCTGCGCGAGCGGCAGCCGCAGCGACTGGTCCGGGCGGGCCTCGAACTTGCCGGTGCCCCAGGCCCGCTGGACGGCCTGGCCCCGCAGCGCGTTCAGCAGCACGGTCTTGCCGACGCCGCGCAGCCCGGAGAGCACCATCGACCGCTCGGGGCGACCGGCGGCCACGCGCTCGAGCGTCACCTCGAACTGCCGGAGCTGCCGGTCGCGCCCGGCGAGCTCGGGCGGGCGCTGGCCGGCGCCGGGGGCGTACGGGTTGCGCACCGGGTCCACGCGAGGACAGTATCCGGGTGTCTAGCGCCGATCGTAGATTTCGCTAGCAAGCGGAATCGTGTCGCGGCTCCCGCATCGACTGGTAGGCCTGCGCGAGGCCGCCGCGGAGCACCTCGACCAGGTCGGGCACCTCCTCGACCGGCAGCCGGAACGTGCCCGTGCAGGTCCCGCCGGACCAGAGCGACAGCACCACCAGGTCCGCCTCGGGGTGCCAGCTGACGCGCAGCGCCCGGTCACCGCCGCGGGCGTCGAGGAACACCTCACCCGCCGCTGGCAGGGACGACACCGGTTGCACATGCCCAGTGTGACGTGTGACACCCGAGGTGTCAGCCGTGCCGCCTACACTTTTGCCGTGCCCGAGCTGCCGGAGGTGGAGGGCCTCGCTCTCGACCTGCGAGGCCGGTTGGACGGTCGCGCGATCGCCCGCGTCGACATCGCTGCGTTCAGCGCGCTCAAGACCTTCGACCCGCCGCTGAGCGCGCTCAACGGGTCGTTCGTCGACGACGTGACCCGGCACGGCAAGTTCATCGACATCAGCGCGTCGGGCCTGCACCTGGTGATGCACCTGTCCCGCGGCGGCTGGGTGCGCTGGCGCGACGAGGTGCCGACGCTACCGCCGCGACCCAGCAACAAGTCCCCGATGGCTGCCCGGATCCACCTCGACGACGGCTCGGGGCTCGACGTCACCGAGGCCGGCACCAAGAAGCGCCTCGCGATCTACGTCGTCCGTGACCCGCAGGAGGTGCCGGGCATCGCCAGCCTGGGTCCCGACCCGCTGTCCGACGACTTCACCATCGACGTGCTCGGCGGGATCCTCCAGGAGGCCGGACGGGCGCAGGTCAAGGGCGTGCTGCGGCACCAGGGCACCATCGCGGGCATCGGCAACGCCTACTCCGACGAGCTGCTGCACGCCGCCAGGCTGTCGCCGTTCAAGCCGGCCAACACGATCGTCGGCGACGAGCTGCAGGTGCTGTACGACGCGATCCGCGGTGTGCTCGGCGACGCCGTCGACCGGTCGCGGGGGCTCGCGGCCGCCGACCTCAAGGGCGAGAAGAAGAGCAACCTCGCGGTGCACGGCCGCACCGGCCTGCCGTGCCCGGTGTGCGGCGACACCGTGCGCGAGGTGTCCTTCGCGGACTCGTCGCTGCAGTACTGCCCGACCTGCCAGACCGGCGGCAAGCCGCTCGCCGACCGCCGGATGTCCCGGCTGCTGAAGTAGCGTTCGGACCATGGCCGGCATCCCCACCGTCGCGATCAGCGGCGTGCCCGACCCGCTCCCGGAGGGCCTCGCGGTGCTCGACGTGCGCGAGCCCGTGGAGTGGCACTACGGACACATCGACGGCGCGCTGCACATCCCGCTGCGCGACCTGCCGGCCCGGCTGGCCGAGCTGCCCGACGGTCGGACGCTGGTGGTCTGCAAGGTGGGCAGCCGCTCCGCGCACGCGACGATGTTCCTGCTCCAGCAGGGCCGCGACGCGGTGAACCTCGACGGCGGGATGATCGACTGGGAGTCCGCCGGCCGGCCGATGGTCAGCGAGACCGGTCAGGACCCGCAGGTCATCTGAACGCCGCCGGCAGCGGCAGCTCGAGGGCCCGGTGCAGCCGGTCGAGGTACGCCGCCCGCGGCAGCTCCTCGACGCCGAGCGAGGCGAGGTGCTCGGTGCGCCACTGCACGTCGAGCAGCCGGTCGGCCGCGTGCTCGTCGCGCAGCATCCCGACCAGCGCCACCAACGCGACCTTGGACGCGTCCCGGACCCGGTGGAACATCGACTCACCGGCGAACAGCCCGCCGACCGCGACGCCGTACAGGCCGCCGACGAGCACGCCGTCGCGCCAGGTCTCGACCGAGTGCGCCCAGCCGAGCTCGTGCAGCCGCGTGTAGGCGACCAGGATCCGGTCGTCGATCCAGGCGCCCTCGCGACGCGGGTCGCCGCAGGCGGCGATCACCTCGTCGAACGCGGTGTCGACGCGGACCTCGAGGCGACGTGCGGACTGCCGCAGCGACCGGGAGACGCGGAGCCGGTCGAGGGGCAGCACGCCGCGGTCCACCGGCGACCACCAGAGCAGCCCGGCGCCCGGGACGTCGGCCGGCATCGGGAACAGCCCCTGCCGGTAGGCGGCCAGCAGCGTGCCCGGCTCCAGGTCCGCGCCCATGCCCACCAGGTCGTCCGCCGCGTCCTCGGCGGGCAGCGCGGCGACGTCGGGGAAGACCCAGCCGGTGGCCGGCGGCTCGGTGGGCATGGCGTCCATCCAACCAGGGGGCTCCCACGGTCTGGATAGGGTCTGGCCATGGGCATCACGAGCACGATCGGCAAGAGCATCGCGCCCCACCTGAGCAAGGCGGCGCCGGAGCTCTCCACGCACTTCGTGCACGAAGCGCTGCGCCGGGCCATCGAGGGCGTCGGCCCGCTTCCGCCGGCCGCGGACGCCGCCGACAAGCAGCTCGCCGAGCAGCACGGCGACGTCGAGCGGGGCATCCACGAGGTCATCGAGAACCACGTCCGCTACGCGGCCGCGCAGGGGTTCGCCACGAACCTCGGCGGCCTGGTCACCATGGCGGTGCTCGTCCCGGCCAACATCACCGGTCTCGCGCTCATCCAGTGCCGCGAGGTCGCCGGCATCGCGCACCTGCGCGGCTACGACCTCGACGACCAGCGGGTCCGTGACGCGGTGCTCACCTGCATCCTCGGCGAGGACACCGTGAAGTCGCTGGTCAAGAAGAAGAAGCTGCCGAGCACCCCGATGGGCATCGCCACCGCCCCGGTGCACGACCCGCACCTGGACCGGGTCGTGGCGGCCGAGGTCACCTCGGAGCTGATCACCCGGGTCGCCGGCAAGCGCGTCGCCGCCACCGTGGGCCGGCGGATCCCGGTGCTCGGCGGGGTGATCGGCGCGAGCGCGGACGGCTACGCCACCTGGCAGATCGGCCGGTACGCCGACCGCGAGCTGTTGCCGCGTCGCCGCTGACCTGTCAGTCCGTGCGGGTGCTCCGGCCCCGCAGCACCTGACAGCTCGACGGGTCAGCGCCCCCGGAGCCGCCGGTACGCCGCCAGGCCGAGCGCCGCGGCCCGGCTGTCGTCGGCGGCGCGCACCAGCCGGCGCTTGACCCGGAACCACAGGCCGGCGGAGAGCTCGAGCTGGCTGACCGCGGCGTCGCGCTCGCGCCGCATCAGCTCCTCCTCGTGCCGGAGCCGGGTGGCCTCCTGCAGCAGCGTGACCACGGCCGCGACCGCGGCGCCGGAGACCGCCGACTCGTCCGGCGCGTCGGGGTCGGCGAAGTCGCCGGCCCGCGGGTCGGCCGGCTCCGGGCGCAGCTCGTCGAGCGAGCCCGCCACGTCGTACCCGCGGCCGGACAGCTCCTCGACCCAGCGCTCCGAGAGCTCGACGGCCCAGGCGCGCACGTCGGGAGGCAGTGCCAGCCGCGGGGAGCCGGTCCGCTGCGAGAGGGTCCGGTGCGCGAGCAGCTCGCGGACCATCAGCCGGTAGTCCTCGTTGGCGAGCACCCCCTTGTTGACCTGCTCGTTGACCCGGCGGACGAGCGCCGCCTCCGGCACGCCGAGCGAGGGGTTCGCCCGGGTGGTCTCCGGCGCCAGCGCGTCCGGGTCCAGGCCGAGGACCGCGGCGAACCGCTGCCACAACAGGTCGCGCGGTGCGCCCGGCCGGGGCACGGTGATCAGGTGCACCTGCTCGGGCGGGAGCGTGCTGCCCCAGCGCTCGAGCACGTCGGGGACCTCCTGCACGCCCCAGAACCACGACGCGAGCTCGCCCGACCGGTCCGGGTCGGTGATCTTGTCGAGGAAGGCGCGGTAGCCGACGGTGCGCCGGTGCTTGACGTTCTCCTGGTACTCCGCGGGGATCTGCCGGACCAGGTCACGCGCCGAGAGCACGACGTGCACCTCGCGGTCCGGGCCGAACGAGTCGAGGGCGCGGCGGACCTGCTGCTTGCTCGCGGTGGCGAGGATCTCGTGGGAGATGATCACGGTGCCCTGCCACTCCCGCACCCGCTGCGCCAGCCGGTCCCAGGCGCCGACCGCCTGCGTCTCCAGACCGCCCCACGGCAGCTCCATCAGGTCCAGCGCGGCCAGGAAGTGCTCGTCGAACCGGTCCGCGGGGTACAGGATGCCCTCGGCGGCGAGGGTCTCCCGGTTGAGCCAGAGCACGTCCTGGACGAACGACGTACCGGTCTTCGGGGCCCCCACGTGCACGAGGACGCGTCGCGGCTCGGTCACGGGCTCAGCGCTCCCTCCGCTCGACGGTCCGCCCGCTCGGCGCGGACGGCACCCAGCAGGGCGTCGAGCACGGAGTCGGTGCGCGGGCGGGTCGGCAGGCCCTCCGCACGCGGGACGAGTCCGTCCAGCGGGCCGTGCACAGGGTAGCCAGCGGACCCGAGCTCCTCGGCCACCTCCCCCGCCCGGTCGGCGAGCCACGCCCGCTGCTCCGCCGGCACCGTGAGCCGCGGGCCGAGCGGCACGTCGGAGGCGAGCAGGGCGGTGGCGCGCCGGGTCGCGCCGCGGTGCTGCGGCTCGGGCACCCGCACGGCGAGCACCGCGTTGACCCGG
>JADMIO011227231.1_pt1 | contig 31854 bp, 32 predicted proteins | sample 8958161 | NCBI WGS metagenome assembly JADMIO01 (sample SAMN16585339, study PRJNA669376) | soil metagenome | isolation source: Crop rotation soil | place: USA: Cullars Rotation, Alabama | collected 2011
TGGTCGTTGGCGGTTCCCGATTTCCTGATCGAGATCGAAGCGATCGCTGTCCTCGAAAAATGACCCCCGACCCCATTTTTCGGATTGCGCTCGCCAATATTCCTTTTCCGCCGACGCCGGACGCCTCGATCTCGATGGCAGAACAGGCGATCGCCGAGGCGTCACAGCAGGGCGCGCAGATCATCTGCTTTCCCGAGTGCTTCGTGCCTGGCTATCGCGCGACCGGCCAGCCGGTTCCGGAGCCAGACGCCGCCTTTCTCGAGCGCGCGTGGTCGGTGGTTGCGGCGGCGGCTGGCAGACACAATGTTGCCGTGGTGCTTGGCACCGAGCGGGTGACGGACCACGGCCGTGTGATTTCAGTACTCGTGATTAACGCGGATGGCACGCGTGCAGGATTTCAGGACAAGGTGCAGCTCGATCCGACCGAGGGCGACATGTTCGTCGCCGCACGCGAACGGCGGATTTTTCAATGCGGGCCGCTGACCTTCGGGATCTCGATCTGTCACGAGGGCTTCCGCTATCCCGAAACCGTCCGCTGGGCCGCCGTCCGCGGCGCGCAACTGGTGTTCCACCCGCATTACAGCTGGGCGGAGCCTGGTGCCTATCGGCCGACGACATTCGGCGACCCTGCGAATACATTTCATGAAAAGTCCGTTCTCTGCCGTGCGGCCGAGAACACCTGCTTCGTCGCTTCGGTGAATTGTGCCGGAGAGGGTTCGCCGACGACGTCGGCGGTGGCAAGACCTGACGGCAGCCTGATGTGCTATCAACCGTACGGTCAGGCCGGCCTGCTGATTGCCGATCTCGACCTGTCGCAGGCGACTCAGTTACTTGCTCGCCGGCTCCGTACGTGACTGATAATCAGGCCCGGCACCGTCGCACCCTCGCACCTCGCACCACTATGAAATCGACTCCACTTCCAGACGACATCGAAGAATTCCGCGACGCACGCTGGCGGCGCGAGGGCTCGCGGCAGGTCGAAACGGCTTACGAGGCCGAGCGGTTTGTCGAGCAGGTCGGATTCGCCGCGTGCATGACCGATTGCCGGCGCCCCGGGCCGTCGCTCTACGTCGCGGTGTGCGGACGACGGGACGCGGTAATGCCGCGCAACGTGCAGACGGATCCCGAGTCCTCGTTGACCTGGGTGCTGAAGGACGAAGTGATCAAGCGCGGCAAGGTGTATTACGCCAAGCTGTCGCGCGGCAAGGCGATGTTTCTGGCGCCGCGGATGATCCCGTATTTCAACGCGGTCTGGGGTTTGAAGCGTGCCGAAGAGAAGCGTCGCCTGAGCAAGAGCGCCCAGGCGGTTCTGCGCGTGCTGCGGCACGAGTGGGAGATGGCCACCAGCGACCTGCGCGAGGAGTCTCGCGTCAAGGATCGCCACGCGTTCACGCGCGCGATGGACGAACTGCAGGCGGCCATGCTCGTCGTACCAAGCGAGGTGTACTACGTGCCGAAGTTCACCTACATCTGGACGCTGGGGGTGGGCCGCTTTCCCGACGCGCTGCGGGCGCGAGTCAGCCGCGATGCGGCGTTGCGCGAGATCGCGCGCTGCTTTCTTGGCGGAGCGGGGATGACGGTTCGTGGCGAACTCGCGCGCGTGACCGGGCTTTCGCGCCCGGATGCCGGACGCGGTAATCGTGCGCTGGTAGCCGAAGGCTACGCCACGCATGTGGCGACGGGCGTCTACCGGCTCGCGAACGAGACCGGGCCGCTGGATTGAGAGGCTACGCGAGCTTTCCGCTCGACGCCTCCAGCAGCGACCAGCAGCGCGATCCGAGCTTTTCCTTCCAGCTGCTATAAACGCCCGACAGCCTGGCGCGGAACATCGCTGGATCCACCGTGTTGACGGCCAAGCCTTTGGCTGCAAGCGCGGTGCGGGCTTCCGTGTTTTCTTTCTCCTGGTCTGCCCGCTGCAGACGCACCGAGTTGGTGACGTTGCGTTCGATGCTCGCCTTGACGTCGGCGGGCAGGCGATTCCAGGTCGGCAGGTGCGCCAGCATGTTGAAGCCTGACCACATGTGGTAGGTGAGGCTCAGGTACTTCATCACTTCGTAGTGCTTGAACAGGTACATGTAGGCGAGCGGATTTTCTTGCGCATCGGCGGTGCCGGCCTTGAGCGCGGCATAGATGCCGCTGCTGTTGACGGTGACCGGTTCGGTGCCGAGCGCCTTGAAGGTATCCTCGAAGATGCGTCCCGCCGGGATCCGCATCTTGATGCCCATCAGATCCTCGGGCCTGACGATTGGACGTTTGGTGCCGCCAATGTGGCGCATGCCGTTCTCGAACGCGCCGACAGGAAACGCATGCAGCCCCTTGGCCTCGATTTCCTGCCGCAGGTAGTCGCCGAGCGGACCGTCAACCGCCGCGTGCGCGTGCGCGGCGTCGCGAAACGCGAATGGCACCTGTTGCACTTCCGCGACGGGCACCGCATTGCCGAGAATGCCGCCCATCAGCGTGAAGAACTGAATTTCGCCAGCCAGCACCATCTGCAGCGCCTGTGGATCGCTGCCGGGAATCTTGTTGTTCTCCGGCACCACTCGCGTCTCGACCCGCCCACCGGTTTCCTTGCCGATGGTCGTCCACATCTCGACCAGGCGCCGGTGCAGCGAGCTCTCGGCGGTCTGGTTGTGATACTGGACGAAGTTGTAGTCGGCCGCGCGCAGCGAGCGCGAGAAGACGACCAGCGATCCGGCGGTGACTCCCTGGATGAACGATCGGCGTGTCAGTGGTGTCACGATGCAGATTCTCCGCTGGTGGTGCGTTTGAGCTCGAACGCTTCGGCCTGATCGTGCGCATGATACGAGCTGCGTACCAGCGGGCCTGACTCGACGTGAACGAAGCCCTGGTCGAGCGCGATCGACTTCAGCTCCGCGAATTCGCTCGGGTGGTAGTACCGCACCATCGGCGCATGCGCGGGCGTGGGCCTGAGATACTGGCCGATGGTCAGGATGGAGACTCCCACGTCGCGGAGGTCCTTGAACACCTGAACGATCTCGTCGAACTCCTCGCCGAGTCCCACCATGATGCCGGTCTTGGTGCCGATGTCCGGCCGATATCGACGCGAGCGGTCGAGCAGTTCGAGTGAGCGCGGATAGCGTCCTCCGGATCGCGCCATGCGATAGAGGCGCGGCACCGTCTCGATATTGTGATTGAGGACGTGCGGGCCCGCGTCGAGCACCGTGCGGAGAGACGATTCGACGCCCTGGAAATCCGGAATCAGTACCTCGATCCGGCAATCGGGCACTCGTTCGCGCGTCAGCCGGATCGTCTCCGCGAAAATGAACGCGCCGCCGTCGGCAAGGTCATCGCGATCCACCGAGGTGATCACCGCATGCCGCAGCGCCATCGACTCAATGGCGCCGGCGACCCGCGCTGGTTCAGCCTCATCGAGCTCGTTCGGCTTGCCGTGCGCCACCGCGCAATACGAGCAGGCGCGCGTGCAGACGTCGCCGAGGATCATGAACGTCGCCGTCCCGTGGTGCCAGCACTCGCCGATGTTCGGGCAGCGAGCCTCCTCGCACACGGTGTGGAGCTTCAGCTCTTTCATCAGCCCTTTGAGGCGGAGATAGTTCTCCGACCCCGGGGCGCGAACCTTGAGCCATTCCGGCTTGGGCTCGCGCGGACGGATGAACTGAACTGGAATCTCGACGGGCATTCGTCCAAGTGTACGGGACAACCACGAAGAACACGAAGTTGTACGAAGAACACGAAGAAAACCTAAACTATTGGTGACTTTCTTCGTGACCTTCGTTCTTCTTCGTGGCCTTCGTGGTTTATGCAGAAGCTCGCGATAACTTGGTACGGACACGCAACTTTTCTAATACGAACACCGGGCGGAAAACGGGTCATGGTGGACCCGTGGCTGGTGAACAACCCTGCCTGCCCTGATCCGCTGAAGAAACCGCCCAAGGTCGATCTCATCCTCATCACCCACGGCCATCGTGATCACATGGAAGACGCGGTTCCGGTCGCTCGCGAGAGCGGCGCGCCGGTGGTGGCGATGCCGGAGCTGTGCGACTGGCTTGGACGAAAGGGGATCGCCAATCTTGCGCCGATGAACAAGGGTGGCTCGCAAGTGGTTGCCGGCCTGACCGTCACCATGACCGACGCGCGGCACAGCAGCGGCTACGTGGACAACGGCCAGATGGTCTACATGGGCGAGCCGGCTGGCTTCGTGCTGCGCCTCGAGGACGGGATGCGGCTCTACTTCGCCGGCGACACGGCGCTCTTTGGCGACATGCGGCTGATCGGAGAAATGGAGAAACCCGACATCGCGTTCCTGCCGATTGGCGATCGGTTCACCATGGCTCCGCCTGCGGCGGCGCGTGCCTGCGAGTGGCTTGGCGTCCGTCAGGTCGTGCCGATGCACTGGGGCACGTTTCCGCGCCTGACCGGCACACCCGAGGAACTCAAGACGCTGCTTGCGCGCAGCACCGTGCAGGTGCTGGCACTCAAGCCGGGCGAAACCGCTGAATAGCCCGCCGTCGAGCTTGTGATCGCGCTTCGGCAGGATCGATCATTGCCCCGTAGGGCGCCCCTTTACGGGGCGGCTATGAGCTAAGTTTGCGCCATGGACTCAGTGCCGACCGCCGTCCAGCCGATCGCGTTTGAAACCGATCCATCGCGGTACCGGCACTGGAAGCTTGCGTTCGACGGGGCCGTCGCCCGGTTGTCGATGGACGTGCGCGAGGACGCACCGCTCGCCGGCGACTATCGCCTCAAGCTGAATTCCTACGACCTCGGCGTTGACATCGAGCTGGCCGACGCCATCCAGCGAATCCGCTTCGAACATCCCGAAGTTCACACGGTGGTCATTGCGAGCGCCAAGGACCGCGTGTTCTGCGCCGGCGCCAACATCTTCATGCTGAGTGGCGCCAGCCATGGCTTCAAGGTCAACTTCTGCAAGTTCACCAACGAGACGCGGCTGGCGATGGAAGAGGCGAGCCGCCACTCGGGCATCAAGTTTCTCGCTGCTGTGAACGGGGTCTGCGCTGGCGGTGGATACGAGCTGGCCCTCGCCTGCGACGAGATTCTGCTGGTCGACGATGGCAGCAGCGCGGTGAGCCTGCCCGAAACGCCGCTGCTTGGCGTTCTGCCTGGCACCGGCGGCCTGACGCGCATCGTCGACAAGCGCAAGGTTCGGCGTGATCTTGCCGATGTATTCAGCACGGTGGCCGAAGGCGTGAAAGGCAAGCGCGCGGTGGAATGGAGGCTGGTCGACGCGGTGTACCCGAAGAGCCGCTTCGACGAAGAGGTCAACGCGCGCGCGAAGGCGTTGGCCGCCCAATCGGATCGACCGGACGCGGGCACGGGATTGGTGCTGGGTCGGCTCAATCCCACGGTTACCGACGACCGCATCGAATACAGCAGCGTGACGCTCGCGATCGACCGCGCGCGACGAACAGCAGAACTGACCCTGCAGGCGCCGGGGCAGCCGCAACCGGACACGCCTGACGCCATTCTCGAGGCAGGAGATCAGTACTGGCCGCTGCGCGCCTTTCGTGAGCTCGACGATGCCATTCTGCGTCTGCGGGTCAACGAGCCGGAGATCGGGACGATTGTCGTGCGGGCAACGGGAGATCCTCAGGCCGTCATGAATGTCGATCGCACGCTGGCGGCGCACCAGGAGCACTGGCTGGTGCGTGAGATCGTGCTGTTCATCGGGCGAACGCTCAAGCGACTCGACCTCACCTCGCGCAGCTTCTTCGCGCTGATCGAACCCGGCAATGCGTTTGCCGGAACGCTGTTCGAGCTGGCACTGGCTTGCGATCGGTCGTACATGCTCGACGATCCGGAGCGTCCCAACGCGATTGCGTTGTCTGACATGAACCGCGGCGCCTACCGCATGAGCAACGGCCTGTCGCGTCTCGACGTGCGCTTTCTCGGCGAGCCTGGCAACGCCGAAGCGGTGCTTGCACGCGACGATGCGTTCGATGCGCGAGCCGCGCTCGAAGCCGGTCTCGTGTCATTCGCGCCTGACGATCTCGACTGGGACGACGAGGTGCGGATGGCAATCGAGGAGCGTGCGGCGCTCTCGCCAGATGCCTTGACCGGGATGGAAGCCAACTTGCGATTCGCGGGTCCCGAAACGCTCGAGACCAAGATCTTCGGCCGGCTCACCGCCTGGCAGAACTGGATTTTTCAACGGCCCAACGCGGTGGGCGAGCGCGGCGCGCTCAAGACCTACGGCCGCGAGGGACGTCCTGAGTTCGATTGGAGGAGATGCTGATGATCTCCAGCGAGCGGATTCCGAACAACGTCAACCTGTCGAGCGACAAGCGGCTGCAGCGGGCGCTGGAATACTGGCAGCCGAAGTACCTGCAGTGGTGGCGCGAGATGGGGCCGCAGGGTTTCCAGGACTACCACAACGTCTATTTGCGCACCGCCACCAGCGTTGACCCGAAAGGGTGGGCGCACTTCGAGTACGTCAAGCTGCCCGACTATCGCTGGGGCATCTTTCTCGCCGAGCCTGAACGCGATCGCCGCATCGGCTTCGGCCAGTTCAAGGGACAGCCGGCGTGGCAGGAAGTGCCCGGCGAGTTCCGCAACCCGCTGCGGCGGCTGATCGTCACACAGGGCGATACCGAGCCGGCCAGCGTGGAGCAGCAGCGCCTGCTGGGGCAGTGCTGCCCGAGCATGTACGACCTGCGCAACCTGTTTCAGGTGAACGTCGAGGAAGGACGTCACCTGTGGGCGATGGTCTACCTGCTGCACTCGTATTTTGGCCGCGACGGCCGGGACGAGGCCGAGGAACTGCTGGAGCGCCAGAGCGGTAATCGCGACAAGCCGCGGATGCTCGAAGCCTTCAACGCGCCGATCGAGACGTGGCTCGACTTCTTCGCCTTCACGATGTTCACGGACCGCGACGGCAAATCGCAGCTGTTGTCATTGTCGGAAAGCTCACTCGATCCGCTGTCGCGGACGACGCGGTTCATGCTGACCGAGGAATCGCATCACATGTTCGTCGGCGACACCGGCCTCGGCCGCATCGTCGAGCGCACCTGCCAGTTGATGAAGGAGAGCGGCTTCTCGGAGGACGTGCGCAAGGTTGGCGGCATCGACCTGCCGATGATTCAACGGCACATCAATTTCTGGTTCAGCCTGAGCCTCGACCTGCATGGTGGCGAAGTGTCGAGCAACGCCGCCAACTACTTCACCAACGGTCTCAAGGGGCGTGCCGAGGAGGACAAGTACCAGGATGACCATGTGCTCGCCGAGGGCGTGTATCTGCTCGATGCCGTAGACGAGACGGGACGGCCGATGCGGCAGGAAGTGCCGATGCGCAACGCGCTCAACGAGGTGCTGCGTGACTGGTACGTGGACGACTGCAAGAATGGCATCGCCCGCTGGAACAAGAAGATTGCCGGCTACGGCATCGACTTCGAGTTCTCACTGCCGGATCGCAAGTTTCATCGCGACATCGGCGTGTTCAAGGGGCTGCGCTTCGATCCGTCGGGCCGGAGGATCAGCGAAGAGGAGTGGACGCGCCGTCGTGGCGAGTGGCTCCCTTCAGTGGCCGACAAGGAATACCTGAAGAGCCTGCAGGCCGCACCCGTGTACGAGCGCGGCAAGTTTGCCAACTACATTGCGCCGCCGTTGCGCGGCATCAACCAGCAGCCGATCGATTTCGAGTACGTGCGGACCGAAGCGTGAAGATCTCGCAGCCCCTAAAGGGCTGCGCCGCATGAGAACAAGGCCGCGCCGCATTTGGACGAGATCTGCTTGATGCGGCGCGGCCCTTTACGGGCCGCGATCCCTCTACTGAATGGTGATCGTCCCCTGGAGCGATCGGTTCGAATCCTGATTGTGGTCGTGGTATCCGCAAGTCCGGGCAGTGTTGAGATTGCCCGACTGCTTGGTCTGACCCGCGGTCAGGAATCCCACCTGGTTCAATTCGGGGCAATCGGTGTGCTCCGGATGCGGATTCGATTCCATGTCGTGCGGACGCGAGTCGTTGTTGACGAAGGTGACACGCGTGCCTCGCGGCACGGTCAATGAGCTCGGAGACACGATGCCTGCCGATGAAATCGTGATCGTCGTTCCGCCACTCGGCGCTGGACTCGGGGCCGGTGCCGGCGCAGGCGCGGGTGCTGGAGCCGGAGCAGGTGCCGGTGCCGGCGCCGGCGCGGGTGCTGGAGCAGGCGCCGGAGCGGGTGAAGGACTTGGCGAGGGTGAGGTTGGGCTGCTGCCGCCACCACCACACGCCGCCACGGTCAGCGCAGTCGCGATCGCTGCGCCAGCCAGCCAGATCAGGTATTGCCTCATTGGTAGAATTTCCTCGAGATATTGAAGCCCAGGTACCAGTCGTCGTTGTTGAGCCCGCCACGCGCGATTTGCCCGATCGTGGTGCCGAACCCGTTGGAGAAGTTCAGCTGAAAGCTGTGCCCGCCGGCGCGCTTTTCAATGCCGAACGTCGCGTGATTCGCGCCCGGCGTATAGCCGGCGCGCGGCACGATTTCGCCGACCAGATACACCGTTGGCCGGACCCGCACTCTGGCTCCAACCCCCATCAGCACCGTGTTGTTGTCGTCGACGATCGCGCTCGGGGCGGGATTGGTGTTGTTCACCCACATCGGCTCGAAGTAGACCGCTCCATACCGGCCCAGCTCTCGTGAGAGGACGGCGCCGATCGACGGTGTGTAGCTATCCTGAAAGTTGTTGGTGCCGTCGATCTGCGCCACTGCGGCGAGGCCGAAGGCTCGTGTCGCCGACTGCCGGATGACGTTGTACTCGCCGAAGAAGTCGATCGTCTTGTTGCTCGTCCGGTAGATGCCGGCCTGGAGGTTGCGAAACAGCGCGTAGCGGTACTCGAGGCCGATGACCGCGCCGGAATCGAGACCGAAGAGATCGCCGGCGAGGTCGCCAAAGTCGCCGGCGCCAAGCGGACGGCCGAACCGGTGCGTCACGCGGAACGCGCTGCGATGACTGGGCAGCGGCAGCGTCGTTGGCAGCGTGATCACCGTGAAATCGGGTTGCGAGAAGTTGGTATTGCGATCCGGGTCGCGTGCCGGCGGTGCTGCCGCCTGCTGGGCAAACGCCACATCGTTCAGCAGCAGCGTCACTGCCGCGATCGACACCATCCATCGAATAGCCGTCATCAAAACTCCTAGTTGTTGGGAGCGCCGAGCTCGATCCATCGCTTGATAATCGCGATCTGTCCCTGGGTCAGAAATGGACCGCCGTCCGGCATCCGGTCGCCGACGATGTCCCCCCGCCCCTCGACCTTGTGAATCAGGTAGCTGTTCTCGGGATCGCCGGGTATCACTCGAATCGCGCCGCGCTTGGCGCTGCTGGCGACGTTGACGAGATTGTCGTAGGCGGCAGCGCCTACCAGGTTCAGCCCGCCCTGAGCCGGAAAGCGTCCAAGCTGCACGTGGCACCGGGTACATGCCTGCCGGCCGGACGAATCGGCCGCGCTGAAGATGTCACGCTGGATGCTCGAGAACGTGGGTCTGAGATCGGGCGTCGGCCCCGTGAAATCCGAAAGCCGCTCATCGCACGAAACGCTGAACGCCGCTGCCGCGAAGACGAGGGGTACCACCAGGGAATGTCGCATCGAATCGAGTACACACCGGCCGTGACGGCCAACGCAAATCATTCGAGCAAGCAGGGTGCCGGGAGGGTTCGCGCGCAAACGCCCGTGAAATAAGGCGCAATGCCGTGCGCGCTGTTACCAAAAGCGAAACCAGTTTCGCAATTTCTGCTAGTCGATCCGGTACTTCGCCAGGTAATAGCTCAAGGCGCGCTGGCTGATCCCCATCACTTCGGCCGCGTCTTTTTTCACGCCGCCCGATTGTTCGAGGGCGCGCCGGATGGTCTCGCGTTCGACCCATTCGAGATTCTGATGCAGGCGTAAGGAAGGCAATCCACTGGTGGGAGCCGAGGCGGCGCCAAGCAGGCTGATCAACTCGGAGGTCAGCACCGACCCTTTCGCCAGCACCACCGCCCGCTCGATCGAGTTTTCGAGCTCGCGCACGTTGCCGGGCCAGTCGTAGCGCTGCAGCGCCTTGGTCACCTCTTCGTCGACGCCGTCGATTCGCTTGCCGGTGCGCTGGCGATGCTTCTCGACGAAGTGCTCGATCAGCACCGGGATGTCTTCGCGCCGCTCGCGCAGCGCCGGCAGGACGATGGGGATGACGTTGAGGCGGTAGTAGAGGTCTTCCTGGAACTTGCCCTCGGTGACCATCTGCTTGAGATCGCGGTTGGTCGCGGCGATCACGCGCACGTCAACCTTCTGCGTGCGTTCGGCGCCGAGCGGTTCGAACTCGCGCTCCTGCAGGACGCGCAGCAGCTTGGCCTGGACGGCGGTGGTCAGCGTACCGATTTCGTCGAGGAAAATCGAACCGCCGTCGGCGAGCGCGAACTTGCCGCGCTTGGTCATGGTCGCGCCGGTGAACGCGCCGCGGACGTGACCAAACAGCTCTGACTCGAGCAGCGTCTCCGGAATGGCCGCGCAGTTCACCTTGATCAGCGGCATCTCGCGCTGGGCGCTGCGGTGGTGGATGAGCCGGGCCACCATCTCTTTGCCGGTGCCGGTCTCCCCGGTGATGAGCACGGTGCTCTTGGTCTGAGCCACCAGTTCCGCGCGATCGATTACCTGCTCCATCGCCCGGCTGCGGCCGACGATGCCGTAGTAGTTGAACTCGGCGTCGCGCTCGCTGATCAGGTACTGCCGCTCTGTCTGCAGCCGCAGGCTTTTCACCGCGCGGCGGGCGAGGGCAATCAGCTCGTCGACCTCGAATGGCTTTTCGAGAAAGTCCTCGACACCCAGCTTGAACGCCTCGCGCACGATCTGTGTCGAGCCGTGCGCGGTCATCATCACGATCTGCGGACGCTCCGATGCCGGCATGGTGTTCGCGAGCTCGCGAATGAAATCCATGCCGGTCATGCCCGGCATCAGGTTGTCGACCACCATCAGGTCGAAGGTGTGCTCGGACATCTGCTTTTGTGCATCGCGGATGGTGGTCGCTTCGATGACGTCGTGGCCCTCGTCGCGCAGTGCCCGGCCGAGCCGCTTGAGAATCTTTTCTTCGTCGTCAACCAGCAGGATCGAGCCGTTCGATGAAGTCATGCCGCCGTTCCAGAGCCTGTCGTCTTAGAGCCCGTAGGCCGGGTCCTTTCGGACCCGGCATCCCCAATCGGCAGCTCGATGCTGATCTCAGTGCCTTCGCCGGGCTGGCTCGACACCGACAGCGTTCCGCCGAGGCCTTCGATGATGTTCTTTGCGATGGGGAGGCCGAGGCCGGTGCCCGCCCGCCGGGTGGTGAAGTACGGGTCGAAGATGCGGGCCATGTCCTCGGGGGCGATGCCGACCCCGCGGTCGCGAATGGTTACCGTCACGTGACCGTTGACGCGGCGAGTCTGCACCACGACCGGATCCGGCCGCGGCGATGCCTGCACCGCGTGTCGCGCATTCGCCATGATGTTGACGAGGGCGGTGCGCAGCCGCTCGGCATCGGTGACGACGGCGGGCACCGTGTCGTCGAGATCGAGACGGACGCCCGGCTGTGGATCGCCGGCCCACGCCGCCGCCGCTGATTCGCGGCAGATGTCGTTGACGCCAGCTTCCGCCAGATCGAACCGGATCGGCTTGGCGAAGTCGAGCACCTCGGTGACGATGCGGTTGAGGCGGGCGATTTCGCCGTCGATGTCGACCACGGCCTCCCGCAGTTCCGATGCGGACACCTTGTCCCGGCGCAACGTCGACAGCGACGCCTTGATGATCATCAGCGGGTTGCGAATCTCGTGGGCGATGACGGTCGAGAGCCGGCCGAGCGACGACAGCCGCTCCTTTTGCGTAGCGTCACGTTGAAAACGCGCAATCGAGTCGGTGAGCGCGTTGAATGCGCCCGCGAGCATGCGCGCGTCCTCGTCGTCCCAGGGACGGCTGTGCAGCGTGACCTTGCGGTTGAGGTCACCGGTGTTGGCGACGTCACGCATCGCGGTAGTGATGGTTGCCAGCGGACGGGTCATCGTGCGCGCCACGGCGTAGCTGAAGAGCGTGGCCAGCAGCACTGTCACCACCAGCACGCCGGCCATGCCGGTGCGAATCGTGTTCAGCAGCCGCATCCGCTGCGTGCGCGACCGGAGAATCAGCGCGACCGGCGATCCAGCCTGCGCCGAGGGTCCGAGCGTCGGCAGCAGCGGCTGGGCGAGCGCGACGAATTCTTCCTGTCCCAACGTCACCGGCGCGATGCCGGCGCTTCCCATCACTCGCGCCAGCTGCGGGCCGGCATCGAGCGGCAATGTCGAGGCGAGGATCCTGCCTTCGGCACCGAAGGCGATTTCGCTGCCGGTCAGCCCCTTGAACTGCTGCGCCAGGCGATCGTCGAGGAAGAAGCCGACCGTGAGGCGCCCAAGCGTCTCTGGCAGCTCTCCGCCCACGAACACCGGCACGGTGACCATCTGCAACAGTCCGTGCTCGAAGGGCAGAAATGTGGACGCTTCGCCATCTGCCGCGTCCTTGAGTACCTCGGGCGAGAGGGCCGAGGCATTGGCGCCGGCAACGCCGAGCACCCGTCCACGCGGATCGACCACAAGCAGCAGGTCGGCGTTGACCTGCTGGCGATACTCGTCGGCGAGCGGCTGCACCGTCGGCGGATCGTTGGTGGCCATCGCCGCTTTCAGTTTCGGCAAATCGGCAACCAGCCGCGCCAGCCGCGTGAACGTGTCGGTCAGGGTGGCCCGATGCTCGTCCACCAGGGTGCGCGCCTCTGTCAGCCCGCGCCGCAGGTCGGCTTCAGCTTCGTTGGCAACGCGCTCATTGACGAAATAGAAGGCGAACCCGAGCGACAGCACCGCGAGCAGCGTGCAGGCAAGAAACACCCGATTGGTGAGCGAGGCGGTCGGGCGCATCACTGCACCTCGAAGTCCTGCTCGACGACGCCGCCCTGTTGGGGCACGACGATCGTCCGCGTATCGCGCACGTCGCCTTCGTGCCATGCCGCCACCGTGTAGGTGCCCGGCGGGATGTTGTCGATGCGGTAGGTGCCGTCGGTGTCGGTAGTGGCGAAGTAGCGGTGACCGAACACCAGCACGAACGCGCTCATGTGCGAGTGAATGTCGCAGAAGACGCGGACGATGCCGGGCCGATCGAAGCGCACCGACTTGGAGTGGCCACGTGCGTAGCGTCCGAGATCGAAGCGCTTGGTCTTCGACAGCGAGAACACGTTATGGTACGTGCTGTCGTTGTTGGGGAAGTCGACGATGGTGCCGGCGCTGACGGCGAGTACGTGCGGCACGAACGTCTCGTTGCGCTGATCCATCCGCAGCCGCTTCGCGCTCCTCGAACGCGCCCCGTGGCGCGGTTTCCAGATAGACCACCGCGCGCCGCGTGTCGGCCATCTCGCGCGCAGGCGCTGTGCCGAGGTCGGTCACACCAGGACGCCGTTCGGTGCCGACCGCCATCCGTCTCACGTCCACACGGCCGCGCAATGTGCCGACCGGCGATGGCGCCTGCGCCGCTGCGGTCGTTGCTGCCACGATGAGGAGAACAATCAGCAGCCGCATCTAGAACCAGAAGAGCAGCTGCGCCGCGACGAGCCCGTCGCGCGTGACCCGACCGCCATCACGGCGGTTGTATTGATAGGACAGCCGCCCGACCAGGTTGCGCTGGAAGTAATAACCGCCGCCGACCTCGACGCGAGACACGGGGGCATCCCAGGTCGTCGCGCCGCGGCTGGTGACGATGCGATTGAACGTCAATCGCTCGATACGCGCGGCGGCATAGGCGCCGGGCAGGAAGGTGTAGCGCCCTTCAACGCTGCCCGCCGCTGCCCTGAGGCGGCCATGTGATTGCGGCGCCGAGAACTCAGGAAGCTGCCATTGGCTGAGCACCGCGTCCGCACGCACCATCCAGTGATCGCGTGAGTATTCCGCGTCGATCCCATGCGCCCGCTGGACGAACTGACCCTCGTCGCCCGCGTTGATCGCGTTCAGCACCCGGCGGCTGAGGAACGCGCCCTGGGCGAAGGATGATCCGATGACCAGGCCCACCGTGGGTGTGACTGCCGCGCGCAGCGCCAGCTGCTTGCCGGCGTTGTCGTCTGAGACGCGCGGGTTCGATGCGCTGCCGTTGGTGACGGCGCCGGTGAATTCGAGCGCCCGCCATCCGGTGCTCACCTGAACACCCGTATCCCAGTTGAATGCGGTGACCAGCGGCAACCCTCGCTCCGCGGCCGGATTGCCGACGCTGAAGTTCGTCAGCCACCCGCGGCCGCGCATGCGCGCCAGTTCGTCGGGCGAGGCCGGCACGGCATCGGCACGCAGCGAGGTCAGGTACTGGTAGGCGAGTGGGTAGCCAATCAGCAGGTTGTCGTTGCCGTAGGCACGCCGCGTGAATGCACCGAAGGTCGGCGGAATCCGGCCTATCTGAATATCAAGCCGCCGCGCGGGTAACGGGCGGATGCGCGCGTAGAGCGCGAACGGCGACAGGTGGTTGAAATTTTCGGTGCGCAGCTCGCCGAGAAACGCGAGCCGCGAGTTGGCGCGCACCGACGCCGTCAGGCCAAGCCTGATTTCTCTCAGCGTGTTGTGGTCGTAATCGGTGTAGTTGAAGAAGCCTGGATCCGACGGGGCAGTGGTCACCGCAACGTCGCCGCCCATGACGAGTCGCCCGCCCGCGACACTCACGGGCTCCGACGGCAGGGCTTGGGCGGCGGCGGAACCCGCAAGAGCGAGCCATGCCGCGATGATGGTCAGCGGCAACATGATTTACGTGGATGGTAATCCAATCAACTTCCAACTCCCAATTCCCAACTCCCAATCGGTGGTGTTGGAAGTTGGGAGTTGGGAATTGGGAGTTGGGAGTTGGGGGTTAACTACTGCAGCCTCAAGACAATGAGAAGCGTCCCTGGCTCCAGCCGTTCAAGTGACGGGTCGGGATAGGGGGACACGAGCGTCCATGACTCAACGACTCGACCGTTCTCGGCCCGCGGACCGCGCGCCACGCGTGGCCGGCGCGCACCGTACAGCCGCGCCAGCTTCCAACGATCGTAGCTGCCGGTCTGGCCGAACGCATCGAATGGCCCGGTCGGCTGGGCCTGCCACGCCCCCGGTGGATGCAACAGCGAGCTGTCAGCGGCGAGCGCGCGAAGCGCGGCATCGAGGTCAAGCGTGGAGACGTACATGCGGTACGCGTCGGTGTGTACCTTGGCCGGCGCGAACAGCGGGCGGTAGGCCGGCGCCTCCTGCCACGTCGCGTCAAGGGCTGCAAAACCGAGCAAAACCAGCAGAGCGGTGGCGCGGGCCACTCAAAACCTCCGAGTGTATACTTCCGCAGGAAGAAGCCGCCGCGGCTTCTCGTCGCCGAGCCTTCAGGAGACCTGCGTGGCCTATATCATCTGCGAACCGTGCATCGGCACGAAGGATAGTGCGTGTGTCGACGTCTGCCCGGTGGACTGCATCCACCCGCGCAAGGACGAACCCACTTACGAGACCACGGAGATGCTCTACATCCATCCCGACGAGTGCATCGACTGCGGCGCCTGCGTGCCTGCGTGCCCGGTCGAGGCCATCTTCGCGCTCGACGAGACGCCGGAGAAGTGGAAGAACTTCATTCCGGTTAACGCTCAGTACTACCAGAAGTAGCCGACAGTTCGTCCACGCAGCCTGCCTGCAGGCGGAGGTGCACTGGTGCAACGGTTTTCCAGGTTTGCGCTGATTCCCGCTGCTCTCGTCGTGGGGTGCACGCTCGTCCTGCGGGCGGCCGGACCGATCTCGGACTTCGATGCCGAACTGCAGCTGCAGCTCGCCAACCTCCTGATCGAAGAGACGCGGTATCCCGAAGCGTTCGACGCGTTCGAGCGCGCGGCTCAGGCCGAGACCGCTGCGCTGGCGCTCGAGGGGCGTAAGGGCAAGGTCAAGACCGCGCTGCGCCTGGGCGAGTTCCGCATGGCGCATGAAGAAGGACAGGCGCTCGCCGCCGCCGCGCCGCGTGATGCCGAGGCGCTGACGCTCTACGGCGACGCGCTGTGGGCTGCGGGGCTGTTCGACGAATCCGATCGGCTCTACCAGGACGCCACCTCGCTGGCGCCTGATTCCGCGCGCGCGCGGTTCGGCCGTGCGCGGTCGCTGGCCACGCAGAACCGGCTCGACGACGCGCTCAACGAGGCGTTGACCGCCGTCGCCGGTGCGCCGCGTGACGGCGAGATTCACCACATGATTGGCACCATCTACGAGCGGCTCAACCGCTTTGACGAGGCAGCCAACTCGTACACCAACTACATCAACCTGCTGCCGAACAAGGACCGCAGCGACAAAGCGGCGTGGTCACGTGCGCAGGTGAAATTTCTGGAGGCGTTTTCCGGCCGCACCCCTGTCGACATCGACCAGGAGGACATGCGGACGCTGCACACCATCCCCTTCCGCCTGGTGCAGGACAAGATCATCGTCCGCGGGAAAGTCAACGGAGGCGGTGCGCAGGACTTCGTGCTCGACACCGGCTCTGAAGAGACGGTCATCTCGGCGCAGACCGCGCAGCGTGCGGGCGTTCGTCCCATCACCTACACACTGAGCGCCGGCGTCGGCGAGGTCGGCCTGCGCGGACTGCAGCTGGCGCGGCTCGATTCGCTCGAGCTCGGCACGCTGCAGATCCGCAATCTGCCCGTGCTGATCAAGAACCCGGCGCTGCGTGGCATCCCCAAGCGCGAAGGGGAAAGCTTCTCGCCGCTGTCGCTCGGCATGTCGGTGACGGTCGATTACCGGCAACGGCTCCTGACAATCGCCAAACAGCTTCCGGAGCAGCACTCGGACTTCCGCCTGCCGATGCGGATCGCCCGCCTGGCGCTGGTGCGAGGGCTGATCAACTCCACCCGCGCCGCCTACTTTGTCGTCGACACCGGTGGCGAAGTGATCTCGATCAGCACCGACACGGCTGAAATGCTGACGCCCTCGGCGTTTCGCCGGATTCCGTTGCGCGTCTACGGCACCTCGGGATGGGACCGCGACGCGTTTCTCATGCCCGGCGTCGACCTCGACTTCGATCAGATCGAATACCGCAATTACCCGCTCGTCGTCTTGAACCTTCGCGCTCCGAGCGTGCTCCTCGGCTTTCAGGTCGGTGGCATCGTCGGCCACAAATTCCTCAGCAGCTATCGCGTGTCAATGGACATGGAGCACAGTCAGCTCCGACTGGAGAAATCTTGAAACGGGTCGTTGTTGCCATCGCCGCGGTGACGGCGTGCACGATCGTCGGGCGCGCCGCGAATCAGTTGTCGGTCGACGATGCGAACGTGCAGTTTCAGGTCGCGACCCAGCTGGTTCAGGAGAACAGGTACCTCGAAGCCATCGACGCGTTCGAGCTGGCGACCAGGGCCGATGATGCGGGGCTGGTCACCCGGGCGCGCAAAGGCAAAATCCGCGCGGAGCTGCGCATGGCGAGGTTTGACAACGCCAGGCGCGACGCCGAGCTGCTGAACGCCGGTGCGCCTGAGGATCCCGAGGCGCAGACGTTGTACGGGGACGCGCTGTGGGCCAAGGGCCTGTTCGACGAGGCCGACGTGCAATACCGCAAGGCGCTTCAGGCGGCCCCGCAGTCGTCGCGCGCGCAGTTCGGCCTGGCGCGTTCGCTGACGACGCGCACCAGGCTGGACGAGGCGCTCGCTGATGCGCAGGAGGCGGTCAAGTCGGCGCCCAACGATCCCGAGATTCACGCGTTGCTCGGCAACATCTACGAGCGGCTGCGGCGGTTTGACGAATCGGCCGACGAGTTCGAGCGCTACGTCGGGCTGCTGGCGAGCGCCGAGGATTCGTCGATTCCGGTCTTCGTTGCAAAGATCAGGCTGCTGCGTGCCTTCAAGGGCCGTGAGCCGCTGCAGATCGAAGGGGAGCGCGACGGCCAGCCGCAGGTCTACCGGGTGCCGTTCAAGCTGGTGAACAAGAAGATTCTCGTCGCCGGACGCCTCAACAACATCAACGTCGAGTTCGTGGTCGACACCGGATCCGAGCGGACTGGCGTCTCGCGTGAAACGGCGCGTCGTGCCGGCATCGGCTCGGTGACCTCGACGCTGACGGCGGGTGTCGGCGTGGCAAGCCTGACGCGCCTGGATCTTGGCCGCGCCGATCGGATTGAGCTCGGCAAGTTCCGGATGCGCAACATCCCGGTGGCGATCAGGAGTCAGGGTCTCTCAGGGCTGCCGCGGTGGCAGAGCGAGAGCCTGTCGCCGGTGTCGCTGGGCATGTCGGTCGTGGTCGACTACAAGCAGAAGGAAGTGATCCTCTCGCGTTCGCTGCCGGAGACGCCGTCGGATTTCACGTTGCCGATGCGCGTCAACCGGCTGCCGATGGTGCGCGGGATGCTCAACTCGCAGCACCCGGCGTACTTCGTCGTCGACACCGGCGGCGAGATGATCTCGATCAGCTCCGACACGGCCAGCGGGCTGGAGATGCCGCTGCCGTCACGGCGCATCGCGTTGCGGGTATATGGGATGTCGGGTATCGATCCGGACGCCTTCCTGATGCCCGGGATTGATCTCGACTTCGACTCGATCAACTACCGCAAGGTCGGCCTGGCCGTGCTCAACCTGCGGGCGCCCAGCGTCCTGCTTGGCTTCGAGGTCGGCGGCATCGTCGGCCACAAGTTCCTCGGCGATTACCGAGTGTCCATGGACGTGGCGCGCAGTCAGCTGCGGCTGGAGAAATTCTAGATAGTGGTCAGTTGTCAGTTGTCAGTTGTCAGTTATCAGTTGTCGGTTGTCAGTTGTGAATCTGCTCCGTACGTAGTGTCTGGCTTGAGCCGGACCCGAGGCGCGATGACAAAAGCTGGTTACTTGCTTGCGGCTCTGACCCTGCTTGCGGGCGACGCGGCCGCGCAGGGCGTCGTCATGCAGCGCAATCTCTCTTTGCCGCTGGCGAAGGCGATTGCCGAGGCGACGCTTGCAGAGTGCAAGGCCAAGGGCTTCAACACGGCGGCCGCCGTCGTCGATCGCTCCGGCCAACTGCTGGTGCTGCTCCGCGACGAGCAGGCGACCACGCAAATGGGAGAGATGGCGCGGCGCAAGGCTTACACCGCGCGCATGTTCCGCATCCCAACCTCGCAGCTGCAGAAGCGCACGATCGAAGATCCCACCTACGCCGCGCAGCGCGATCTCGCCGATGTCCTCGCACTCGGTGGCGGTATGCCCATCCAGGTGGGCACTGACACCTTCGGCGGCGTCGGCAGCGCCGGGTCGAATCAGGAGACCGACGAGAACTGCGCGAAGGCGGGGATCGCGAAGGTCGGAGAACTGCTCAAATAATTCAGCCGGTGCGATAGCACTCTCGCATGTCGGTGCGATCGCACTGTCGCGCGTTGGTGCGAAGCACTCTCGAACGTCGGTGCAACCTCGGCTTCGCTGGTCGGTGCAGTCGTGGTGGATTGCTCCGCGCGGCCACGGTGCCTACGTACAAACTGGCGTTCGACCGGAAAGCGCGGCGTCGTATGCTGCACGAACGGCCTTGACGACGCTCTCCGGCTGCGACAATTGGATGACGTGGCCTGCTCCCTCGGCGATAAAGTGACACGCACGAGGCGACAGTGTCGCCTGATCATCCTGAAATGCCCGCCATTCAGTGCTGCCATTACGGCCGGCTGTAAGGACGACCAGCGGAATAGTCAGCGCTCGCCGACTGGTTCGCACTTCTCTGGCGCTTTCGGGGATGTGCGTGAGTTCATCAAACAAAGATTGGCAGGTGGTAGTACGGGACGAGGTTGCCGGATAGTTGCGCGTCGGATCGACGCTGACGCCAAGTATTCGCAGGATTCCGACACGGCAGGCAAGCGGGAAAAACCGGGCCAGCGGTGGCATATCAAATCCCTGATCCTCATGCGAGGCGTCAACGAGCACCAGGCCCGCGACTCGATCAGGATGCCTCGTCGCCAGCAGCCGCACATTCAGCCCGCCGAGAGATTGGCCAACAGCAATGACGGCACCGTCAATACTTAGGCGTACGAGTTCCGCCATCTCTTCTGAGATCGTCCCGCTCGTCCGCGGTGAGGGTCCGGCGTCGCTGTAGCCCTGCCCCGCGCGATCGTAGGCGCACGCCTGCGTGAACGTCGCGATTTCTGGCTGGACAAGATGCCAGGCAAAGGAGGTGTCGCCGAGGCCGGAATCGAACAGCACCGTCGGCGTCCCGGACCCGATGCACCGTATGTGAAGACGGTGGCCCCCCACGTCAATCATGCGACCTGGTGGTGCACTTGCCATGTCCCGCCGGTCAGCAATGCCTTGATAGGTCCATCCTGCAAAGGCCAACGCGAGCAGAGAGAGGAAAACCCTCGTGATGACTCGCCGAGTCCGTCGCCACATTCGCAGCTCCAGTCGCTGGATTAGACACCGTGTGACGTGCTTCGGCGAGCGGGCATTCAGCCCGCCTGAAGGCGGACACTACGTACGCAAGAAAGGCGGGCCCAGAAGGCCCGCCTTACTGACAACTGACAACTGACAACTGACAACAACCAGCAGAAGGCTACCGCCTACTGCCTACTGCCTAGAAGTCGTATCCAATCCACATCGCAAACCGCGCCTTGCGGAATGCCGGGCTGCCACCGCCGGCGGCGAAGACCGCGTTCTCCCAGTCCTTGTTGAACAGCGTGCGCCACGCCCAGTCGAAGTGGACGGGGAAGCCGAGCGCGAAGGTTTCGAGGCCGACGCCGTATGAAGCGCGGGCGTCGACCAGGCGGAAGCCGTCGATCACGCGCGGGGCGCCGCGGGTGACCGCGCCAGTGAATTGGTCGATGTTGAGAATCGGCGAGTAGACCTCGGACTTGTTCGAGAACCACTTGAACTGCTGGCCGTCGAAGCTGCCGCCGCCGACGTTGCCGAAGAAGACACCGCGGATGCCGCCGAGTACGCCAAGCGGCGTGAGCATCGCCTCGATGAACGGGAAGCGCAGCTCGGCGTCGAGGAACGCCGACTTGGAGCCGATGAACTCGAGATACTCGTAGCCGCGCATCTCGGAGTTGCCGCCGAAGTAGATGAAGTCAGGCGAGTCGCCCCAGCTCTTGAAGCCGCGCAGGCGCGTCGCCAGCAGGCCCGAGCCGCCGATGCGGAGGTAGTGGCGCACGTCGACGTCCGCAGTCTGGCGTGAGAGCGTGTTGCCAATCTTCGGGGCCACCTCGTACGACAGCCGCATCGTGTTGCCGGCCAGCGGACCGAACTCGCGGAAGATCGTCGTCTCCTGCACGAAGTTCAGCCCGAGCGGCACGAACGTGCCGTTCTGGAAAAGCTGACGTCCGAACTGCGCGTCCTGGTACTGGCTGGCCACCTGCTGCAGCGTCGGGTCGTTGTACTGCTCGTTGTACTGGAGGACGCCGCCCACCAGTTCGAGGCGGCGGTAGCGGTCGATCGGCCAGATGCCGAAGGCGCTGCCGCCGCGGATGGTCCGAGTCGCCACCGCGAGGTCGCGGTTGATCAGGCCGGCAAACCGCGGGTCGTAGAAGACGCCGCCGAGCTGACCGTAGAAGAACTGCGTCTGCGAGTAGCCCTGCAGCGCGTAGTTGAACCGGCGCGAGACGTTCAGGAACGAGAACGACATCGTGCGGTACTGCGAGATCGACGCGGCGTAGAAGTTGAACTGCTTGTCGCCCAGCACGTCGCTGAAGCTGACCGCCGATCCGCCAAACACGTCGCCGCCGCTGGTCACGCCGACGTTGACCGGCGGACGGCCGTCGAGGAACAGCTTCTCGAACGCGCCCTTGCGCCGCTTGTTCTCGGTCACCAGCGTGTGCGAGAGCGGCGCCTGGAAGTCGATGATCGGGCCGGGCGCGCCGAAGTCGGCGCTGGCTGCGGTCACGATCGGATCCTTGCGATCGAGCGTGTGCAGTTCGTACTCGTTCTTGTAGTAGCTGACGAAGGCGATGCGGTTGTTGTTGCCGCCCTCGTGCAGCACCACCGCCGAAGTGTTGCCGCCAATCGTGTCGGTGTACTGCTTCAGCTCACCTGTCTTCAGGCTGAGCGTCCAGATGTTGTAGATGGTGCCGTTGCGCGCCACCTCGGGATCGACCGGCGTGTTCGGGTCGGTGGCCGTCGACGAGAACACCAGCGTGTCGGCATCGACGAACTGCGCGGCGGTGTCGTCGTGCGTGCCGAAGGTGAGCTGCGTCTTCTGTCCGGTCGCGACGTCGAGACGGAACAGCTTTTCGCTGCCGCTGACGCGCGCGACGTAGACGATCGACCGGCCATCCGGCGACCAGGTCGGGCCGGAATCGGCGAAGTTGTCTTTGGTCAGGTTGGTGACCGCGTCGGTGTCGAGATCGACGACAAAGATGTCGCCGACGCCGCCCTGCAGCGCCGCAAACGCCACCTTCTTGCCATCGGGCGAGATATCCGGCGATTCGGGGTCGTCAACCGTCCTCATCTCGACGCGCTGGTCGATGTTGCGGTTGAGGATGTTCTGCAGGATCAGCGTGCGCGACTTCTCCTTGCGGACGAAATACGCCACGCGGTCGCCCTGCGGTGACCACGAAATCCACGGCACCATGTTGAAGCGCATGCCGGGCGTGATGATGAACTCGAATCCCTTGTCCTGATCGAAGCCGTTGGTCAGATTGCGAATGACCGATCCGTCCTTCGACGACAACAGGACGATGTCGAGCTCGCCGTCCTTGCGGTTGCCGGTGGCGACGGCGATCAGGTCGCCGGACGGCGACGGCTCAACCGACACCGCGCCGTTGAACGGCGTCTTCTCGTTGTCGGGAGCGAGGTTGCGTCCGTAGTCGGCGGGACGCTCCTTGTCGCGGAACGGCTTGAACCGGTCCTTCAGGTACTTGTCGAACTGCTGGTCGAACTCTTCGGGCGTGAGGCGAAACGCCTCCATGTACGCATCCTCGCCGCCGCCAATCACCGCCTTGCGCAGCGAGAACATGAACTGACGGACGCCTTCCTTGCCCCAGCGCGCCTCGATGAACTCGAACACGGCGTGGCCGAGGTTGTAAATCAGCCGGGGATTCGAGAACTGTCCGTAGCCCTCGAGCTTGCTCATCTTGGGGACGATGTCGGCGACCGCAGCGTCGCGGACGGTCATCAGGTCGATCGGCACCCAGCTGCCGGTCATGTAGTCGGCCTGGCCTTCGTTCATCCAGAGCGGCACACTGCGGCGGATCAGCGAAGTCGGGATGATGTCGAACTGGAAGACATGCGTCAGTTCGTGCGTCACGAGCCGATACAGCAGGTCAGGCGGCTCGTCCATCGGCATCAGGATGCGATCGCGCGACGGTTCGGCAAACGCGCCGACGCCTTCCTGCGCCGCGCCGGGGATGACGTTCTGCTGCTGGAATTCGCTGCTCGTCTTGAAGAGGATGAGCGGCACTTTGAAGGCAAGATCGTGTTTCAGGTCCGAGCTGATCTGCTGGTACGCGCTCTCGGCGTAGCTCGCCATCCGTTCGAGATGCTGCTCGATCTCCGGGTAGTAGTAGATCTCGAAGTGATCGGTCGTATAGATCTGCCACTTGAAGTGGTCGTAGCGGATCTGGTTCTTCCCGAAGTAGGGAATGTACGGCGTCTGGGCGAGGGCGGGAAGCGGCGCCAGGACGAACGCGGCCACCAGCGCGGCGGCTACGGCCGGGAGCCCGCACCGAGTGCGGCTGCTCATGGGAAATCTCCTCTCAACAAACTCGTGCGGCGGCAGCAAAGGACGTACCGATGAGATCGTTAGAAAACCGCGCCTTTTTAATTTCAAGACGATATCACGGCTCTATGGAGTGTCCCCTAAACGCGGATCAGCCGTCCCGTATACTGGTCTAGGCCGGAATAACGGCCTCCGATCCGGGGTTGTACCAACCGGATGCTTTCATGTCCGCCTCCTCCACGTCGTCGTTTACCGCCGAGATCATGCGGCTGCTGGAGCCGCTTTACGCCGACGCCATGCGCCTGACCCGCAACCGCGCCGACGCCGAAGACCTGCTCCAGGACACGCTGGTGAAGGCGCTCCGCTTCGAAGATCGGTTTACTCCCGGTACGAATCTGAAGGCGTGGCTCTTCACCATCCTCCACAACACCTGGAAGAACAACCTGCGTGGCGCTGCCCGTGCGCCGGTAGACGTTGACAGCGAGCGGGTAGAAGAGGCGAGCGATGGTGTCGGCGTCACCGATCCTGAGACGCCTGAGCGTATGCTGTTGCGCGCGTCGCTCGATGCCGACCTGCAGGCGGCGCTCGACGGCTTGCCCGAAGCGTTTCGCGAGGCGGTGTGGCTGCGCGACGTCGAGGAGTTCACCTACGCGGAGATTGCGCAGATGCTCGACGTGCCGATGGGGACAGTGATGTCGCGGATCTCGCGCGGTCGGCGGATGCTGCTCGATTCGATGAAGCGCAAACCTGAGACCGTCCGGCTGCCGAAGGAAGGCGAGGCCACCCATGGGTCGTGAGTGTCCGCGCATCCTCGAACGGCTCGCGGCCTATGTCGACGAGCTACTGACGCCAGACGAGCGGGCCGAGGTTGAGCGTCATCTCGGCCGCTGTCCGCCGTGTCAGAACTGTGCGTCCGACGAGCGCACGGCGCGCACGATCCTGCGCGCACGCGCGTTTTGCCTGAGATCTTCCGAGCTTCCGCCCGCCCTTCGCGCACGCTGCGAACAGTTGCTGAAAGGCCGAAAACCGCCCGGGGACTTGACTTAAAATAGAACGACCGATGGAACAGGAACATCCCGCCCCCGAGGCCGCTCCGGAAGCGCAGGCGACACCCGACCGCCGCAAGGCGGCGTGGATTGGCATGGGCGCCCTGCTGGTCGCGCTCATCCTGCTTGGGTTGCTCTCCGGTCCGAGCGGTAACCCGGACGAGGGTCTTCCTCCTCCTGCTGCCGACAAGCTCGCCACCGCGAATGGCGCCGATCCCGAGGACGCGAAGGCCGCGGGCAAGGACGCGCCGCTGCAGTTCACGCTCAAGGACATGAACGGCGTGGAGGTGAAGCTCGCGTCGTTCAGGGGCAAGGTGATCCTGCTCAACTTCTGGGCAACGTGGTGCGGTCCGTGCCGCGCGGAGATTCCCTCGCTCGTCGAACTGCAGAAGCAGTACGCCAACGATCTTGTCGTGCTCGGCTTCTCCGTCGACGATCCCGTCGACAAGCTGAAGCCCTACGCGAAAGAGTTCAACATCAACTATCCGATCCTCGTCGGGCTCGGACGTGAAGATGTGCAGGAAGCGTACGGCCCGCTCTGGGGCATTCCCGTCTCAGTGATCATCACGCCCGACGGCAAGATCCAGAAGAAGCACTCGGGCATCGCCAGCAAGGAACAATTCGAGCAGGAGATCAAGGCCGCACTCGCCGCGCCCACGACGTGAGCGTTGGTGGTATGATCGCGACATGTTGAAAGGCTTCACGCACGCCCGGCTCGCCTGCGGTTGCAGGCTCGCGTTTCGCGAGGGCGTCGAGGGCAGCCCCGTCACGGTTGTCGTCGACGAGAAGGGCGCCCACTGCGTGCTGTCGCTCCACGTACGAGACCTCCCGGTCTACGACTTCCGCGAAGCCCTGCGTCCGCCGACGCGTTTTCTGCCGATCGAAGAAGAAGAGTACGAAGAGGAAGGCTGATCAAGTCAAAGGTCAAAGGTCAAAGGTCAGAAGTCAAAGGTCATAGGTACCTTTGACCCACGTTTGACCTATGACCTATGACCTATGACCTATGACCTTTGCCCTTTGACCTTCAGAATCTGACCTTCAGTTCCGCAATCAGCGGAAGGTGATCCGACGCCATGAGAGATGCCCTTGTCCTCGGCAACTCCAGCTTCACCACCTCTACCTGCCCGTCGTAGTAAATGTGATCAAGGTGTAACACCGGAAACATCCCGGGATACGTCCGCCGTCTGCGCAGGTGCTGCCGCAGGTCGATGCTCTGCAGCTTCTCGCTGAGCATCTGCGTCGCCAGCCCCTTCATCCACTCGTTGAAATCGCCAAGCACGATCTTCGGCTGGCCGACGCGCCGGTCGTGAACGATGGCGCTCAGTCGCGATGCCTGGTAGCGCCGCTCGAGAAAAGCGGTACCAAGGTGGACGTTGTAGAGATGCAGCGTGTCTTCGCCGATGGCTATGTCGACACGCTGGCAGCAGCGCGGCTCGCACGTCTTCCACGACAGGTCGTACTGCGCGTGGTGGAGGATGGGAAACCGGCTGAGCACGACGTTGCCGAAGAGCGATCCCCGGAGATGCCGCGCCGGCGCCATCACCCAGCCCATGCCGAGCTGGGCGCCAATCTCCTCGGCGTGGCCGGCCGAACTGGCTCCCGCGCCGACCACTTCCTGGAGCGCGACGATGTCGGGCTCGATCGACCGGATGACTTCGGCGGCACGGCTGGGGATGGTGCGGCCGTCCATGCCCCGGCAGCGGTGGATGTTGTAGGTGGCGACGCGGAGGGTACGCCAGTGCGAGTCACTCATCAGGCGGTAGGCTGTAGGCGGTAGGCGGTAGCAGCTCGTAGCTACCAACTAGCTACCGCCTACCGCCTATCCGCCTACCGACTAGAATACCCCCATGGCCAAGCTGAAGAGCGAACTCGAGCTCACCTGCCCCTGCTGCAACGCCCTCCTCGTCGTCGACACCAATCTTGGCCGGATCATCTCGCACAAGGCTCCAGAACGGGGCGACAAGCCCGAGCTGTCAGACGCATCGCGCATCCTGGCCGAAGCGCAAGCCAAGCGCGAGGCGCTGTTCGAGCAGTCATTTGCCGCGGAGCAGGGCAGGGACGACGCCTTGGCGAAGCGGTTTGAGGAGGCGCTGAAGCAGGCGAGCAGCGAACCGGTGACGAGGCCGACGCGAGACTTCGATCTAGATTGACCATCTTCGATCTTCAATCTTCGATTGGAGTATCGATTTGCACATCGGATTCGTCGATACGATCCTCAAATTGAAAATCGAAGATTGAAAATGTCAACCGCGTCCGCGGAATTCCGGTGGTAGATCAGTCCAGCGGTCGCGCCGCTTGTAGTACTTCCATGGCTTGAAGTCGTGCCGCTCGCGGAAGGCGCGATATTTGCGCCGCAGCCGATCGACGCGCTGCTGCGAATAGGCGATCCGCCGGTGCGGCCAGTCGAGCAGCATCTGCTCGACCTTCCACACGTTCTTGGTGGACAGCCGCCAGTCGTAGTCGCCGAGTACCCGCAGATCGACGACGCCGTAGGCTTTCACGCCGCCGGTAAAGTCGACGTACTCCTCGAAGTAGCTCAATGCCAGTGCCCGAGGTGTGGCAAAGACCGGCCTGCGTCCGTGCAGCCCCGGGTCACGCGATCGTGCAATCGATCCCCATCCACCCGCACCGCGATAGACGAAGATCACGTGATCGAGCAGATCGATCGATTCAAAGCTGAGGACCAGCGGTGGATAGCGGTGCTGCTCGAGGATGACCGCCGCGCTGAGCGCCGCCTCGAGACAGTGCGCGGTGCCGTGGCGGACGACGCCGCGAAAGCTGCGCAGCGTCTCGCCCTTTTTTTCCGCGTTATAGGGAAGCTCGTTCAGCCAGTGCTGCACGGCGAGCGGCGTCCGCAGGCGGCTGATGACACGCCGCTCCGCAGCCGTGAGCGGCAGCTCGGGCGGCTCGACCGGATCAGTGCGCTGGAGCGGGGGCCGCTTTGAGGTCGGCAACGAGTTCGGCCGGCGTCCACATGTTGCCGGAATAGGCTTTGACCAGGCGTCCCTGCGGGTCGATCACCGCAGTGCGCAGGTTGTGCATCAACGCCGAGTCCGCCTGCGTGTCGGCGATCACGCCAAAGCTCTTGGCAAAGGCGGCGACCTCGTCGCGGTCGCCGGTGACGAAGTGCCATGTCTTCGGATCGGCCTTCAGCGTCTGCGCATGCTTCTTCAGCACCGCCGGCGTGTCGAACTCCGGATCGATCGTCACGGACACGAGCTGGACGTCGGCAAGCTGCGGCGTCTTCCTGATGGTGTCCTGCACCTGCTGAAAGTTCCTGTCCATCAGCGGACAGAAGTCGGGCATCGGGCAGCGCGTATAGATAAAGGTCAGCGCCACGCGGTGTCCACGCAGCGAGGAGATCGGGCGCGGCGACGCGTCCTGATCGATCAGCGCCTTGTCCGGAACCGTCCCGCCCTCGGGAACCATGTCGGATGCGGTGACGACCGGTCCGGCCGACGGGTCTTCAATCGGGGCGTTGCCGGTCTTGGTGATGGCCGTGAGGTTGGCGCTGAGATCCTCGACTTTGAGCGTCGCCGTAATCAGATCGCCCGGCTGCTTGTCCTCGAGCAGTGACCCCGACGCCACCTTGTAGGGCATCGTCATCGCCGGCATGAAGCCGGGGATGTCTTCGTGCTTGACCAGCACCTCCTGCTCCTCGGGCTTGATCGAGATGATCTGGCCTTTGAGCTGGTACTCTCTCGGCGGATGCTCTTGCTGGCGTCCGCAGGCGGCGACCAACAGCAGCGCCACCAGGCACGATCGAAGCGTCACGCGCATCCCGTACACTCTAGCAGATGGCGATTTGGGTGGGGACGTCGGGCTACAACTATCCCGAATGGAAGGGCACTTTCTATCCGGACACGATGCCGGCCGCCAAGATGCTTCCGTACTACGCGGAGCGCTTTCCGACGGTGGAGATCAACTACACGTTCTACCGCGCGCCGAACGAGAAGATTCTCGACGGCTGGAACAAGGCGACGCCGGGTGACTTCAAGCTGACGCTCAAGGCGCCGAAACGCATCACCCACGACGCGCGGCTGCGTGACTGCGGCGACCGTGTGCGGCAGTTTCTCGAGACCGCGGCGACGCTTGGGCCCAAGCTCGGTGCGCTGCTGTTTCAGTTGCCGCCGAACCTGAAAAAAGATCTCGCGCTGTTCGATGCCTTCCTCGAAACGTTTCCGCCACGCGTCTGCGGCGCGTTCGAGTTTCGTCACGCATCGTGGCTCGATGACGAGGTCTATTCGCGGCTCAAGTCTCGCAACCTGGCGCTGTGCGTGGCCGACAGTGAAAAGTTGTCCACGCCGGTGGAGATCACGGCGGACTACGCCTACTTCCGGCTACGCGACGAGGGCTACACGGCCGACGACATCGCGCGATGGGCCGATGTGATTCGCGAGAAGACGAGCACGTGCGGCGACGTGTTCGTCTATTTCAAGCACGAAGAGTCAGGGAAGGGACCGGAGTTTGGGCGGCTGCTGATGGAGCGGCTAGGTGTGACGAGGCAAACCTGACGATCTCGCGCTCGACCCAGTAGCCGTCGTAGCCGTCCGCGGCGCGTTCCAGGTAGGCGCAGTGTCCGCCGTGGGGCGTAATCACCACGGTGATGTTGGGGTTGCCGGTGACGGCAGGATCGCGAAATGGATCCGGCGGCACGAATGGATCGTCCTCGGCGGTGATGATCAGCGTAGGTACGCGGATCTGATGTGCGACGCGTAAGGCGCTGGCGCGGTGGTAGTAATCGCTGGCGTCGCGAAAGCCGTGGTGCGGCGCCGTGTATGCCTCGTCAAACTGCCGGACGGTCCACACCCGCCGCAGCGGACCGAGCTGAAACAGATCCGGATGCGCGGCCGCCTTGCGGCGCATTCGCGCCTTCAGGTTTCTGACGAAGTTCCACTGGTAGACGAAATTCGAGCGCTGCTCAAGTGCCCTCACGCAGCGCTCCAGATCCATCGTTGGCGATACCGCGCAGACCGCCTTCAGCTCCGGCGGGGCGGTGTCGCCGAGCTCGCCCGCCAGCTTCAACGCCAGGTTGCCGCCGAGTGAGTAGCCGGCGAAGGCAATCGAGCCCACGCCATCACGCTCGATCAGCTCGCGCATCACTGACAGCGGGTCATTGATGAGACCCGAGTGGTAGAGGCCGCGTGAGAGATGCTCGGTGCCGCCGCAGTTGCGCTGGTTGAGCCGGACGACGTTCCAGCCTGCGGCCCAGGCCTTGTCGGCTATGCCGGCCATGTAGTGGGCGAGGCTCGAGCCTTCGAGTCCGTGCAGCAGGATCAGCGTTGGGTGCGCGCCGCGTTGCTCATGCCAATGACAATGCGCGAGCACGCGCGCATCTGGCGCGACGTCGAAGTAGCGCGCCTCGGGTTGCGGCAGCCGGGGAAAGTGGCGCTTGCGTGCCCAGGCGAAGAGCGTTTGCTTGTGGCCGCCGGTGAACCACGGCCGGTACTCGGAGGAACGAAACGACATGCCTCGATCTGAGAATATCATCCAGCGATGGCCTACACCCTCGAGTCGACCCTGCTGCACATGGTGCGCACCCGCCTGCTGAAAGACTATCCGGGACAAATCAACGCCTGCCTCGACGTCCTCACCGACGAGGACGTCTGGTGGCGTCCGAACGAGCAGTCCAATGCCGCGGGCAACCTGGTGCTGCACCTCGCCGGCTCGAATCGCTACTACCTGGAGCAGGCGATCGGCGGCCGCGATATCGGCCGCAATCGTGACGCGGAGTTCACGACGCGCGAAGGCGGCTCGCGCGACCAGATTCGAGCGACGTGGAACGAGTCGGTGCGCATCTGCGAAACCGTCCTCGACGGGCTCGAGCCGTCACAGATGACGCAGACCACCGATCGCACAGGGAAGGAAACAACCTACGCGCAGATCCTGCTGCACGTCACGCATCACAACGCGGCGCACATGGGTCAGATTGTCTGGATTACGAAGATGCGCCACGCCGGCGCGCTCGATGATCTGTGGATGAAAATGAGGACGAAATAAGGCAGGTGCGAAGGTGCGAGGGTGCGAGGGTGCGAGGGTGCGACGGCCACCCTTCGCACCGTCGCACCTTCGCACCCTCGCCCCCTATTTACTTCGAGAACCAGGGATTCGAATGGCCGCCGGCGATGCCGTACTGGTTGTTCTCCTGGCAGATGTATTCCATCAGCTCGTCGCCAGGGTTGCTCAGCCGCGCGTTGAAGGTGAGCGTGAACGGCTTCGAGTAGGCGCCGGGATCGTCTACGGTCACCTTGATCTGCATATGCCCCATGTCGGTGCGCGTGAAGCGCTCGATGGTGTGGAGCTGCTCGGTGTGCGGATGGCCGCGACGGTCGAACCAGAACTTGTCGTTGAAGCCAACCGTGTCTACCACCAGCGTGTCGCCATCCCACGATCCGATCGAGTGGCCAAACCACGTCGGGTCGAGTTCCGCCGGGTGCTTGCGGCCGTCCATGAAAATCTGGCGGTAGCTGTGGATGTTGCCCTCCATCAGCATGAACAGGTGTGACGGCGCCTGGTGGGTGTAGTTCTGCACGAACCTCCACGGATACGGCTGCGCGCGAACGACGCCCTGCGGTGCGCAGTAGAGATACGGATCGTCCGGCTCCTTGCGCGAGTCGCGCAGCGCCTTTGCCGCCGGCAGGATCGGCACCTCGCCGGGCTTCAGGCCGCCGTCGCGTTCCATGTCGTTGACCGCACCGCCACCGACCCAGAGGCCGTTCAGATCCGGATGGCCGTTGGGCAGTCGTGGCGTCGGTGCACTCGGCGCCTGGGGACGCCGCACTTCCTGCCCGAGGGCGCCCACGCCGTTGCGGCTATCCTGGGCGGCGAGCGAAGACGCCGCCGCCACCATCATCGTGAGAACGAGAAACCTTTTCACGGGACCCTCCAACCAACTATTCCGCGTCGATAAAAAGCGACGCGAAATCCTAGCACGGCCCTATCGCAGCCGGTAGATGCGGAACTGGTGGTTCCGGTACGCGACCGGCAGCGGCAACTCGGCGGGCGTGACCAGCAAATCCAGGTCGTAGCGCTGCGCCAGTTCGCGGGCATGGTCGGCGGTCAGCATGGCGAAGTCGCCGAGCGCGGTGGTGCGCTCAACCACCCGTGACGCGACGTCGCGGGAGTAGATGGCGATCGCCGCATCCTTGACCTCTTCGAGAAAGACATCGCGCTCGCCGGATACGCGAACGCTCGTGCCGTACTTCCACGCGTGTCCAGGGTCGGCAAGGATGTGCACGCTCAGCGGCTGACGTCGCACCCA
>JADMIO010607108.1_pt1 | contig 31853 bp, 28 predicted proteins | sample 8958161 | NCBI WGS metagenome assembly JADMIO01 (sample SAMN16585339, study PRJNA669376) | soil metagenome | isolation source: Crop rotation soil | place: USA: Cullars Rotation, Alabama | collected 2011
CGCGACAACTTGTCCACGTGGAATTCTAAGCTTAGGATCCCAATGTGCTGGAAAGCTGGAAAGGCTTTGCGGCAGGCGCGGAAGGTGCAGGAGCCGCTTCTTCGGCCGGGGTAAAGGTGCTTCCAAAGCCCATGCCAGACTCCAGCGATTGTTCGAGCGCAGGGGACAGGGCGGGGGTGAACGGGGGCTCGTCTGAAACTACAGTTTGAGCCGTAGGGGCAGAGCTGCGATTTTCGTATTTGGCGGCAATTTCCCCGTAACGCGTGGCTTCCTCAGGATAGCCGGCGTCGTGATAGACCTCTTCGAGTGTACGGGCACAGACGGCAGCTTCGGCAAAGCGGCCTGCCCGGGTATGCAACGATGCCAGGCGCTGGTTCAGGCGCTGGTCTTTCGGAGCTTTGGGAAGCGCGGCCTGCAAAGGCTCCAGCGCTTTCTCCGGCATATTGTAAGAAACAAAAAGTTCAGCGTCGGTGATGGCGGCGCGGACGGCCAGCGCGACTTCATCAGGATAGCGCTGTTCCACAAAGGGTGCACTGGCTTCCAGGTCCTCGATCAGGACGGTGCCTTCTTCGGCAGTGATAAGGTTTGAGCCCTCGCTGCCTCCCAGGCGGGCGACCACTTGCTGATAGTTGCGAGCATGGATCTGGTTCTGCGGTTCCAGTTGGGTCAGCTTGAGGTAGTATTCCCGCGCCTTTTCCAACTGGCCAGCCTGCACATATCCGTGCGCGAGGAGTTCGTACACCTCGGTATGGTGCGTATTCTCCCCGGCTCTCTTAAGAAGGTTGAGCAGAGTTTCGAGGGCCGAGGTGTTGTCACGGATGTGGCCGATAATGCCATGCAGCGTTTCCAGAATCCGAGGGGAGTCGGTTCCCAGCAGACGGTCGGAGTACTGCGAATAAATCTTGAGTGCATCTTCGAAGCGGCTGGCCTGAATGAGCGCCTCGGCATAGGCACTGATGGCCGATGGTTCGTTGTGAACCGTAACCAGCTTGGATGCCAGGTTGCCGGCTTCCGGCAAGCGTCCTGTTTTCAGATAGGCCTGGAAAAGAATGTTGAGACCTTCCGGCTGGTTGTCGATGTCAGCTACCTGCTCCAGGGTCTGAATCGCCGCCGAAAGATCGCCGGAGTCATAGGACAGGCGTCCACGCAAAAGCAAGGCCCGGCTGTTCGACGGATCAAGCGTCAGCATGCGCTGCACGATTTCGCCAGCAGCGCCCAGTGAACCGCGTCCGCGCAGGCTCTCTGCCGCGGTAGCAAAGATGTCCCAGGCTTCTTTTCGTTTGTTCAGCCGAATGTAAACTTCCGCCAGCCGGGTCCGCATGGCGACATTTTCCGGATCCATTTCCAGGGTCTTCTGGAAGATGCGAACCGCCTGCTCGAGTTCTCCGGCGCGCAGAAATTCTTCTGCCACCTGCAGATATTGTGCGCGCGCGTCGTTAAAGAGGCCTTGTTGAGTGAAGAGCTCGGCCAGCCGCAGAACGGTGTCGACTGAAGGCTTGAGTTTGCTGAGTTTCTTGTACATCGCGATCGCCTTCACCGTGAATCCCTGGGCGGCGTAGGCATCGCCAACGTTCTTGAAGCATTGGAGAGCTTTGTCGGTCTGGCCGAGGCGGGAGTAGAGGTCGCCAACGGTGTTCATCACCGTGAGGTCTTTGGGGTCAGCCTTAAGGACCTTCTCATACTCATTGATGGCGTTCTGCAGCTTACCCTGCTGGACATTTTTCTCCGCAGCGCCGAGAGCCTTCTGTTTATTGAATCCGAAACCAAACGCCATATGAGACCAACTCCGAACCTTCGTTCTGATTTTTACGAAGCGTCTTGCGTCTTTGCCGGGAACCCAAGACCTTCCAAAAGGACACGGGCAGCTTGTGTGCCCACGTGGCCTTTCGGACAAGGCCCATTGTAAGACGGAGTATTGAGAATCGTATGGTTACCAAGGGTTACCGGAAGGGAGTGTACGAACGAGTTACTTTTGAAACCGGTGTGCCTTGATGATGCTAGTGGACTTAGCGGGCGAACGCGCGAGAACCAAACGTAATGTTGGCCATTCCAGCCTGCCGATGTCGAAGTCTTAAGCGCGAGCCGCAAGCAAGAAGAAAAATAAGGCCAGCAAAAGCGGCTTGGGAAGCCGTCGCATGATCTTCCACACCATGAAACTCATCGCGTGATCCTCCGCCGGGACTGCGAATGAATCAGCCGGCTTGGTCAAGGCAGACGTGAAGGCCGGACCATCCAGGAACCAGGAGTTTTCTTTAACGGCCCGATTTTACGAAAAAATGGATAAAAGGCAAGTCCGGAAGGGATGACTACCGACAGACCGGCGGTGAGGTCAGAGACCCGGCTCTGAGATTAATCAGAGCCGGCGGATATTAATTCTGGAGGGTGGAAATTGAGAGCGGGCAATACGGTGATAGCCGGAGCCGGATCCGCTACCCACTGCCATACGCGGCGGCCGGGACCAATAATGCTACAACACGCCTCGGAATATTGAACGAGACGCCCCAGGACCGTGGTAATGGAGGCCAGCGGATCTTTGTGACGCAAGATCAGATCGGGGAACCTTTGCTGAATCTGGTCCCGAACCTGGCGAGCGCTCAGAGGCGCCGGCGATTCCATGAGCACGGTGCGACAAGCACGAGTGAATCCGGATTGCCGTACCACGCCACGATCCAGAATCTTCAGCAATTCCTCGCTAAGAATGGCGTCCCCGAACATATCCGCCAGACCGGTAAGGGTTTGTTTGATGGTGCCGATCCGCTTCATCAGGTCCGCGCGCTGCCGAAGCAATTCACGGATCTCCCGTTCCGCGGATCGGACCACCGCTTCCACATGAGCGTCTGCATGGCCTGCCCCATTGCTGCTCATGGGCTAACGCCGTCCGACGCTGATGCCATGAACCGCCGGGTACCGGGCAAACTCCACCTGGGAACCGGCGTAGTACAGCTCGCTGCCGATGATTTGCTGCTCATTCCAAACCTGGGTCAGCAGATGGCGACCGTTGACGGTCTCAAACCTCAGCTTGGAATTCTTAGGCGCTTTGGTTGCCGCCACCGAACCGGTAACTACGGTGGCGAAGTTTCGCCCTTCGGCATTTCGAACCAGCAACTGATTGCTGCCCGTGCGCAGGAAAACATACTGCCCAGCAGGAAGCGCGGTTTGCCCCACCACAAAGTCAAACGGAATGGTAGCCGTGACTTTCTGGTCGTTGTATTGGGCGCTGGCTGCAGCGGCCAATAACAAAACACTGACAGCAAGTGAAGATGCGATACTTGCGATGCGGTTCATGGTTCCTCCTCAATCTGGCGGCTTGGCTGACGTTTTGAGCACCAGTTTCGCCACGGGCTGAGTTTCCTTCAACCTGCGTTGCGGCGATATCCGCTTCTTGTTCTCAAAGCGTTTTTGCTGCCAGTAAGCGATTGGACGAAGCTGACAGCTCATGAGGATTATTGTTTGTCTTCATCTCATGAATGAACTATGCTCATACATCATGGATGTGCAACTGGAAGTGCGCCACCTGAAGTTGCTGGCAGCGATTGCCGACACTGGGAGCGTGACCGAAGCGGGAAAGAAGCTGCATCTCACGCAATCCGCATTGAGCCACCAATTGCGCGATGCCGAAGAGATGCTGGGTACAGCGCTATTTTTGCGGCTCGGCAAGAAAATGGTGTTGACGGCTGCCGGCGACACGTTGCTCGGAACGGCGCGCAGTGTGCTCGATGAGTTGCGCTGCGCGGAGACGCGAATCCAGGGACTCAACGGCGGTACTCGCGGAATGGTACGGCTCAGCACCGAGTGCTACACCTGCTATCACTGGCTGCCGCCCATCCTCAAAAAATTCCACAGCCGCTACGCGGATGTGCAAATTAATATTGATGCCGCTTATACCAATCGTCCGGCGGAGGCGGTGCTCGAAGGCAACCTGGATGTCGCGGTGGTGAGCACCCCGCCCAAAAACAAAAGCCTGCGGGTGACCCCGATGTTTGAGGATGAACTGGTGCTGGTAATGTCGCCGGAGCACCGGCTGGCTGAGTTAGACAACGTGCCGCTGCGCGAACTGAAGGGCGAGACGGTAATCATCTACCCGCCGAAAGAAGAAAGTACGCTGCTCGGCATTCTGCGCCCGGCCGGGATTGAACCGGAAAGAATCCTGGAGATACCGCTGACGGAAGCGATCGTTGAATTGGCGGGGGCGGGGACTGGAATCGCGTTCATGCCACGCTGGGCGGTTTCTCCGCAGGTTGACTCAAAGAGAGTAGTGTTGCGCCCGCTGGGCAGCAAGGGATATTCGCGGCGGTGGTATGCCATCACCTTACGGAACTCTCCGATGCCGGCCTACCTTGCCGAGTTTATGGAATTGCTCGGGGGATGCTGTCCGAAGTACGCCCGCCGTTTGCGGCCTGCATCTTAAGACTTCCCATGAGCCGCAGGTCGGTGGCCGACTATCTCGATGATTTCCTCGCCCGAGGAAACGAGTGGGCTTACGTGCAGCCCGCGGGGTATCGCATCGAGCGATGGTCCTACCGCAAAGTCGCTGAAACAGCAATTCAGTTTGCCCGCGAACTCGATGCCCGCAGCATCGTCAAGGGCGATCGAGTCATGCTCTGGGGCCCAAATTCAGCACAGTGGGTCGCGGTCTTTTTAGGGTGTGCGGCACGCGGAGTAGTGGTTGTGCCCATGGACGACGCGGCGACGGAAGACTTTGCCTCGCGGGTTTTACGACAGGTCGACGCGAAATTGCTGGTGTCTTCGCGTCCGCATTCCACACTGAGCGGTGCTCCAGCGCTCATGCTGGAGGAAGTTCTTCAGGCTGTTTCGCAACACTCAGCGACCAAGCCGACCCCCATCGAGGTTGGTCCGCAGGATGTGCTGGAAATTGTATTTACATCGGGAACCACGGCGGAACCGAAGGGTGTGGTGATCAGCCACGGCAATGTTCTGGCGAATGTTGCTCCGTTGGAGGCAGAGATCCGCAAATACCTGAAATATGAGCGGTGGTTTCATCCTGTGCGTTTCCTGAATCTTTTGCCGCTGAGTCATGTATTCGGGCAGTTTCTGGGAATTTTTCTACCGCAGTTGATGGGCGGTACGGTTGTTTTTGAATACACACTTAAACCGGCGGAGATCGTTGCCACGGTGCGCCGGGAGGGGGTTTCGGTGATCGTTGGGGTGCCGAGAATCCTGCAGTCGTTAAAGGAAAGAACTGAAAGGGATTTTGAGAGTGAGGGGTGGCGCGACAAATTCACGAAGTTGTGGGCACTCGCTGAGGGGAAGAAATTCTTGCGGCGTGCCTGGATCTTCCGACGGGTCCATCGCAGGTTTGGGTGGAAGTTCTGGGCGTTTATCTCGGGGGGAGCGGCGCTTGACAGAGTGACCGAAGACTTTTGGGGACGAATGGGATTTGCGGTGATTCAGGGGTACGGGCTGACGGAGACCACTTCGTTGATCAGTGTGAATCATCCTTTCCGGCTGGGAAAGGGCTCGATTGGCAAAGTGATGCCGGGGCGGGAGGTCAAACTCGGACCGGAGGGAGAGATTCTGGTGCGTGGAGCAGGCGTAGCCTCCGGTTATTTGGGACAAGAACGGGCGGCTGATGGAGCCTGGTATGCAACCGGAGATATCGGTGAACTGGATGCAGAGGGGAACCTGTATTTCAAGGGACGAAAAAAGGATGTCATTGTTACTCCGGCAGGGATGAACGTTTACCCGGAGGATCTGGAGGCGGCGCTACGTCGTCAGGGGGAAGTGAGAGATAGCGTGGTCGTGGCTCTGCCGAGAGACGGGAACGCGGAAGCCTGCGCGGTTGTCATTTTGCGAGAGGCCGCAGACCCGGCGGCCGTGGTGAAGCGTGCGAATGAAACGTTGGCGGAGTTCCAACAGATTCGGCACTGGTTTGTATGGCCGGAGGAGGATTTTCCCCGGACTTCAACGCAGAAGCCCCGGCGGAATGAGATTCAGCAGCGGGTCTTGCAGCAGAATGCTTTTGGCTGTGGGGATTCGAGTCCGCTGGCTGATGTGATAGCTCGCGCTACCGGACGGGCGAAAACAGAATTGTCCAAGGCATCCGAGTTGGAAGCTGATCTCAACTTAAGTTCGCTTGACCGGGTGGAACTACTGGGTGCCTTAGAGGAACGCTACCAGGTTGACCTCAATGAAACCAACTTCGCCGCAGTAAAGACTGTGGGCGATCTGGAAAGGGTGCTGCACGGCGAGGTTCCCGCCAGGACGAGATACACCTACCCGGCATGGGTGCAGCGCTGGCCGGTGACCTGGATTCGGATAGCTGTTCACTACCTCTTGCTGTGGCCGGCTGTGATGGTGTTGGGATGGCCCAAGGTTTACGGAAGGCACAACCTGCAAGGGATGACGGGGCCGGTGCTGGTGGTTTGCAATCACGTCGGCGATGAGGATGTCGGCCTGATTATTACCTCGCTGCCTGCGCGACTTCGCCATAAGCTGGCGACGGCGACCGGGGGGGAGGCACTGCAGGCGCTGCACGATCCCCCCTTAGACCGGAATATTTTCCTGCGCATCTTCGATCGAACTAAATGGTGGCTGGGGGTCTCGTTGCTCAATTTGTTCCCTCTTCCGCGGCAGGCCGGGTTTCGCGGCAGCTTTGCCTTTGCCGGTAAGACAGTGGATCGAGGGTTCAGCATCCTGGTTTTTCCCGAGGGACGCCACACGGTCGACGGACCGATGTTTCCATTCCGATCGGGTGTAGGGCTGCTGGCCAACAATTTGAGAATTCCAATCGTGCCCATGAGGATAGACGGCCTGTTCGAGTTGAAGCGTGCACACAAGAAGATCGCCCGGCCCGGACAGATCACGGTTCACCTTGGGACGCCGGTTCAATTTTCAGCCGATAGCGATCCGGTATGGATTGCTGCTCGCTTGCAGGAGATCGTAAAGCAACTGTAAACATCCCGTGACTGAAGCTGTTATTGGCGAACGATTGGAGACCCGCCAAAGGCGGAGTTTCCTCACAGTCCAGCTTTATGGTTCTTTCATTTGAGGCCAACCAGTAGCTTGAAGACACTCACCACGGTAATCACCCGCAACCTCTATATCTGTGTGCCGCATCCAAATGGCTTCGATATAGTAGTTTGTAGCCTTTGGCCAATTACTTCGGAGGACGAGAAAGATGCGGTTCGATTTGAAGCAAACAGTACGGGTAATGGTGGCTTGCGGCATGGCGACGATCTTCGCCGTTCCCCAAAGCTTGATGGCACAGGCGACGGCACACGTAGTAAGCCCGTCGGAGATGCAGCAGGAGATGTTGGCCTCGGCCCAGGCGCGGCAGCGCAACCTGGAGACGGTCCGGAACTTCTTCTCCTCAGCGCAAGCAGTAAAAGCGATGAAGACGGCGCATGTCAATCCGGAACAAATCAAGACGTCAGTGGCGTCTTTGAGTGACGCCGAACTAGCCAATTTGGCATCGCGGGCGGAGAAGGCCCAGGCTAATTTTGCCGCCGGCTCACTGGATACCCGCGACCTGGTCCTGATCATTCTGGGAATGGTGGCGTTGATCCTGATCATCGTTGCCGTGCGTTAGGAGTTTCATGTTTCTCTCCGTGGCCAGAGCCGTGGTGGCGACGGTATGTTTGACGGCCATGCTTGCTGCTTCCGATTCCCCGGGAATCTGGTTGGATGTTCCCTTCGTGAAGCAAGAGAAAGAAGGTTGCGGGGCAGCAAGCATAGCCATGGTGATGCAGTTCTGGCAGCAAAAGCAGGGACAGGCAATAACAAAAGACTCTGACGCCGTCTATATTCAAAACACTCTATACTCCAGAGAAGGCCATGGAATTTATGCGGCTGATCTGGAGCATTATTTTCAGCAGCGCGGTTTCAGGACCTTTTCATTCCGTGGTGAGTGGGCTGACCTGAAGCAGCATCTGGAGAAGGGGCGGCCCCTGATCGTGGCGCTGCAACCAAGCGGCGGAGCGCCGTTACACTACGTGGTGGTGACCGGCCTCGACTGGGACCATCAGATTGTTATGGTCAACGACCCGGCTCAGCGTAAGCTGTTGAAGGAGAACCAGTCGAGTTTCGAGCGGGAATGGAGCAGTGCAGGAAAATGGACGTTGCTCGCCCTGCCTCAATCCTGACCTATCCTATTCGGATTTTTGTCCTTCTTCTTTTCTTTGGATGCGGTGCCTGCTTCCCCGGCACAGCTTCTGCCCAAGCGGCTTCCGGGAGTGTTCTCAGCGAAAAAGCCAAAGACCTCTTTGCTCATCAGCAATGGCAGCAGTTGGTGGAATTGCTTGCACCATCCAGTTCGCGTTCGGCAGACGAGGAGTTTCTTTACGGAACGGCCCTGGCACGCGTGGGTCGTTGGGACGACGCGGGCGCGGCGTTCCGGCGGGGATTGCGCATAGCCCCGGACGACGCGAGGTTTCCGGTTGAACTGGCGGGGGTGGAATTCAAGCAAAAGCGATATGCCGAGGCCAGCAAGTTTCTGAAGCAGGCTCTGGACATTGCCCCAGGGGACGCCTACGCCAACGAATTGCTTGGCACGGTTTATTTCCTGCAACGAAACCTGGAGGCGGCGCTGAAGTACTGGAACCGCGCGGGCAAGCCGCAGATCGCCACCCTAATACCGGAACCGCCACCCAAAACCGATGCGGCGCTGTTGGATCGTACTTTCGCTTTTTCGCCTGCCAGTGTCCTGAAATTGAAGGAGCTCTACGCCAGCCAGGAGAGGATCCGCAATCTGGGGGTTTTTTCCAGCTTCGGCCTAAACCTGATTCCGCGTGAGGACAGTAAGTTCGACGTCCTATTTCGCAATGATGAGCGAAACGGATTCGGCAATACAAGGTTAGAAGTTCTCTTGATGCTGTTTCGCGGCCTGCCCGCGGAAGAGGTAAATCCGGAATATTTCAACCTTCATCGTCGGGCTACGAATTTTGAAGGATTCTACCGCTGGGACGAACAAAAACGGCGATGGGCAGGAAGCGTTTCCGGCCTGCTGCGCGGGGATCCGAAGCGGCGTTACTGGTCGGGCTTCGATATTCGCAACGAAAATTGGGACTTGCGAACGGCGTTTCGCGGTCCGGCAGATCAGTTGGGCGCCTTTAACATGCGGCGGCAGGCTTACGGCGCAAACATCTTTTCGGTGGAGACCGGGCGCTGGAACTGGTCAGCAGGAGCTGAATGGTCGCACCGTGACTTCCGCAGTGTGGCGCCAGGCCCGGCGGTCACACCTGAACTCTTCGCGGAGGGATCCGAACTCAAGGAGATCACAAAATTGAGCGGCGATCTCTGGCGCTTTCCCGAAGGGCGAATGGACGTGAAGAGCTCCTTTTCTTCCGAAGCCGGGCGCTTGTGGTCCACGCCAAGCGAAACTTTTCTCAAGACCCAGGGCATGGCGCAATTTCATTGGTTTCCCCAGGCACAGGGTGATGACTATGAAGTCCAGGAACGGGTTTTGATGGGCAAAACCTTCGGTGATTTGCCGATAGACGAGCTCTTCGTCCTGGGTGTATTGGGCGATAACAGCCTGCAGATGCGTGGGCACGTGACTACCCGGCAGGGACGCAAGGGAAGCGGCCCCATGGGGCGCAACTACTTCGTCTCGAATTCGGATTTCGACAAGACATTGTTCAGTAAATGGGGCTTGACCGCCAAAGCGGGCCCGTTTCTCGATATCGGCAAGATCACCGACCCCACTCCAGCCCTGGGTTCGCATCAGTGGCTGTATGACGTTGGAGTGAAGGTACGAGGGAGCCTCTTCGGTATGGGGGCAGTGTTCATCTACGGCAAGGATCTCAGGACCGGAAACAACGCATTCACAGTTGGACTAGAATGACGGATGGTTTGCCTAGCGACAGGTGTCGCGCCTGTCCGGCCAGCGAAGCGAGGCGGGGGTAGGCTTTAAGTTCGGCCTTCAATTAGAAGCCCCTGCTCTGCCTAGCGTCGGCCCGCAGGTTTGACACCTCTCGCTATGTCGACCCAGCTCAAATCCTAAGGACGGCAAGCTTATGAAATCTCTTTTTCGCTTCGCGGTAGTGGGAGTGGCAGTTTGTTTATTTTCGGCGGCAGGTTTTGCCAAAACGGTCAAAGTTGACTTGAAGGAAGGTCACGGCAAAGACGTGGGGAGTGCAACGATCAAATCTTCAGGTACTGGAGTGAAGATAGAGCTCAAGCTGCACAGCCTGACCCCTGGAGAACACGCCGTGCACTTTCACCAGAACGCGGTGTGTGAAGGACCTGATTTCAAATCGGCCGGCGGGCACTTCAATCCTGAAGGAAAGCACCATGGGCTGGAGAATCCTGAGGGACACCATGCCGGCGACATGAACAATTTTCTCGTGAGAGTCACGGGAAAGGGGAAGGCGACTATCACCAACGCGGATGTAAATCTCGGCAGCGACAGTCACTCGCTGTTCAGCAACGGTGGCACGGCGATCGTGATCCACGCCAAGCCGGATGATATGAAGAGCGATCCAGCCGGGAATGCGGGCGACCGGATTGCATGCGGTGTGATTAAGCCATGAGTCCTGTTTAGGGTTGCGGGGGGGTGATGCCGGCAGGAGACGTAGCGAAGCTACGTCTCTACGCTATCGGCGGGAGTTGCTTCCATTTCGGCGACTTCGTTTTCTGCCGGGGATGGCGCCGGCGGTTTCTTCTCAATAAATTTGGTGGAATTCAAAAGCGGCCGACCCAGAGACGGATTGTAGCCGGACCACGGTCCGTCGGAACCCAGTTCCCGTTCGAAATGCGCGCGCATGCTTTCCATCTTGGAATCGAGGTCGTCGAGATAGTGCAGCATCAGGGCCTCGGGGAACATGGGGAGCTTGGGAGAACCGAACTCGTATTGTCCGTGATGACTGATGATGAGGTGCTCGAGCAGGATTTTCAGCTCATCTGGAAATCCCGGAACCTGCGCCAGCTTGCGCTGCAACATTTCCAGTTCGATGATCATGTGGCCGAGCAATTGTCCACGGGTGGTATAGGAAAACGAGCGGTTGTAGGTAAGTTCGTGGATCTTGCCAATGTCGTGCAGAAAAGCCCCGGTCAGCAGCAGGTCGCGGTTTACCTGTGGGTAGTTCTTACACATCAGATCACAGGAGCGGCACAAGGAGACTACATGGTCCAATAGTCCGCCGATGTATGCGTGGTGGAGGCTCTTGGCAGCAGGGGCAGAACGGTAGGCCTCGGCGATGTCAGGGTCGCTCATGAAGGCTTCCACCAGCGCCTTTAGATAAGAATTCTGGAAGGTAGCAATAAATCCCGCCAGCGTCTGCCAGAGTTCGCCTATGTCTTTCGTGGTTTTGGGCAGGTAGTCGGCAAAGTCAACTTCGGAATCGCCCAGGCGGCGCAGCTTGTGAATGGTGATTTGAAAGCGATTCTTGTAACGGTTCAGCAGTCCCTTGATCTTAATGAAATCTTCCTGCTCAAAGGCGTCGAGGGCATCCTCCACGTTGTCCCACATCTTGGCTTCCAGCTGCCCGGTACGGTCCCCTAATGTAAGCGCCAGGTAGGGCTCCCCGGTCTTCTTGGGTTTTACCTGTTTGGAGACGACCACAAAGCTCGAAACGATGATCTTGTTTTCATTCTGAACGCAATCGCAGATGAGAAAGTCTTTCATTTTGGGGGTCAGCTAAAACACCAGGAACTTCTTTTTCTTCTTCAACTGCTTTGCGGAAGCAACCTTGGTTTTAGCCTCCACAGGCTTGGTTTCACCAGCAGTGGCGCCGCTGTCGATATACCCTTCCTTAACATCAATGTAGGCTTCGGTGCGCAGCTTCTCCAGATAAGCACGTAGGGCCGGCTGAAGCTTTTGCATGTACATCGCATCCTGCACCTTAGCTTCTACGTCTTTGAAGGGAGGGATGCCCTCTTGCTGATGTTCCATGACGCCAAGAATAACGAATCCCTGCTTGGTGCGGATAACATCTGAGACCTCTCCGGGTTTCATCGCAAAGGTCTTGTCCTCCAGTTCCTTGGCCAGGGTTCCGCGCTTAAAGTATCCGAGGTCCCCTCCTTGCGCTGCAGTCGGACCATTAGAATTTTTCTTGGCGACATCCTCAAATTTTGTACCCTTACGGATCTCAGCCAGCAACCCCTCGGCCTTGGCCTGGGCTGCGGCCAGAGCTTGGGGATCATCAGTGGTGGCGTTGTTCGGATTAGCAGGCACCACAAGGATTTCGCTCAGCCTTATCTGCTCCGGCTGGCGAAGTTCTTCTTTATGCTCCTCGTAAAACTTTTCCGCATCCTCTTTGGAGAGGGCCATGTGGGAGCCGACTTCGCGCCCGATCACCTGCTGGGTGATAATCTGCTCCTTCATATTCTGTTTGAAATCTTCGTAAGAGACGCCCTGAGCAGTGGCTGCCTTCTCCAGTTCTTCCATACTGTCCAGCTTCATCTGTTTGCGCATTTCATCCAGGCGCTTGATGACCTCGGTCTCAGCCGTGATGCCGAGGTCTTTTCCTTTAGACAGTAGGAGTTGCCGGTCGATCAAGTCGCGAAGGACGTCTTTATCGCGGTCCGCGAATGCTTTGTCTGGGTTCGGGACGTTTTGCTGCTGAATTTCCTGTTTCAACTGATCGCGGCTACGCTGATATTCGGTGCGGGTGATGATCTGGTCATTCACCTGCGCCGCAATTTGTTCAATCACAGCATCGGCGCACAAAGCCGGAAGGGCGGCCAGGCAAACTAGAACCAGCGGGCAAAGTAGTCTACGCATTTGAAGTTCCTGAGGCCGGGTTGCAGCCTGACTTGGAGCGGATCAATTCTTTTGATTGTAACGCTTGAAAGAGTCCCTGATCTAGCGCTAACAGGCGATGGCGGCCTTGCCTGTGGCACCGCGGAACAGGGAAAGTGCGGTGACATCGTTGTGGGTGGGAGCGGTTTTCATGAATTGCTTTACCTGGTCGATGACATTGACGCAGATCTCTTTAGCCGAATCTGCAGGAGATTCCTTTAGGTTGCGTTTGACACGTTCTATGCCGAACTCTTCGCCTTTAGACTTGGCTTCCACAACTCCCCGGGAGACCAACAACATAGCAGCTCCTGGCTGTAGTGCGGCCATGGCGGCATCGGGAGTTGCATGGGAAAAAAGTCCTAGAGGCAATCCGGTGGCAGGCAATTCGCTGATTCCACTTTGATCTCGAAGCAAAGCCGGGATGTGGCCGGAGTTCACATAACAGATGATCCCAAGATCTTCGTTATAGCAGGCAGCAAACGCGGGGCAGGAATGCACTCCCCTGGCCTCCTTCAGAATGGTGCGATTGAGCTGCAGGCCCAGTTCGACCATAGCGTCGGATTCATTAATCCCATCGCCCGAAAGAAGCTCCCGCGCGACAGTGCGAAAGGTAGTCTGTGTGGCCGTAAGGATAGAGCGGCAGTCTTCCACTCTTCCCGCGACGTCGAGTAGGCCAAAGACTACACGGCAGGGGCTCACCCGCAGGAAATCATAAAAATCGCCGCCCATCCGCTGCCCATAGTAGAGGGCAGCCAGTTCAGCGTCCTGCAGTTCAGGGACCTGAGCATGCACCGGGATCGGCAAAGGCGCGGAGCGCTCGGAATTAGAGAAAAAGTTCACAGCTTGGTTGCGAAAGAGGCTAGCACAGAAACTTCCTACATCGCACTAAGACTCCTCAATTTCCGTATCGGCTAGCCAGATATCTGCCCACTTCTGTTTCGAGCTGGCCGTAGTCCGAATGGATCGTGGCCCGGAGCGCGGCTTCGGTGGAACTGCCCTGTCCCAGCCGCTCCAATACCCGGCGCAGGTCGGCAATACCGTAGGTATCGTTGACGTATTGCACCGCAGCCAAGGACTCATCGTAAGCCAGCGTCGCTTCAATGCCTGAGAAGCGCATGAAACTGCCTTCCAGCGCATTGAAGGGAATTTCGTGCTGGGTGGCAAAAAGTTGGGCCAAACGGCGCCCGCTGGAGGAGAGGGATTTCGGCTCTACTGCCTGGGCGATGCCTTCGTGCAGCCATTGTGGGCAGCGGCCCCCTGAGACATAGTTAATGAAGGAATGCGCCAGTTCATGTTTCAGTACCCGAGCCAAGTCCGGAGTAACTGAACTTAGTCCCTCGATCGGGATGCGCAACTTGCCGTCATTTACCGCACCGCTCCAGGCGGGGGCTTGGGTAACGTCGAAGAAGGCCTGGCCGGTATAGAGGACGACAGGGATGCTGTTACGGGGAGCCACGCCGAGTTGGCGGACCAGGTCCTCATAGGCGCCTTCCAGGGTCGCTAGCAGTTCCCGGCGCAGGGACTCGGAGGTTTGCCCGCCCTCATAGCGAAGAGTGAAGTGGCTGCTTTCTTTTTCTGAGAAATCCGCCTCCGCGGAAGCGTCGCGCTCTGCCTTTTGCAGGTATTGCTGCAATGCGGCGTCCGGGCGGATTGCGAGAGAACGCTTCCAGGTGCGGACCGCGTCGCGTGTGCGATCGGCAGCGAACTGGGCATATCCCAGCACGGCGAGGGCATCGGGGGATTGAGGAGCAATCCTTACGGCACGTTCAGCGTAAGACACGGCTTCTTTGGGGTTGCCGGTTCGAACCATCAAGGCCGCGTAGTAGTTCAACAAGCTGGGATTCTCCGGGTCGAGGCGAAGTGCTGTCTCAAAGTAAGCCTTGGAACGAACGAAATTGCCGTGATCAAATTCAAACTTACCGGCAGTGAAGTAGGCGGCAGCAGATATTTGGGCGTTTCCCTGTTGTTCGAAGGCAGCGAGAGCGTCGGTATCCACGCGTCCGTCCTTGATTATCTTGTCGGCGAGTTCGACGACGCCACCACTGAAGTCGACGGCGGGAGAAAAAGCGGGAACATCGGCGGCTGTTTTGGTGTCCGATTTGGCAGAGGCAAACTGCGGGCGAACCCCGCCGGCTTCGATGTGATCAACGGAAGCTTTAGGGATGGCGTAGGAATCGTCTCCCAGGTCATATTGAATACGAGTTCCGTTTTCCTGAACGTGGTCGGCCCAGATGGTGCGGCCGTTTTTAAGGTGGATGACTTCTCCCGACGCGCCCAGTGCGCCTGTTAGCAACAGTCCGAAGAAGATGACAAAGGCGCGCACTAGGGCGCATTCTAGCAACAGCGTTGGGGCCAACCTAGGTGACAAAAGTAATTACGAAGTTCTATCTCGTGGCGGCAGCTACGGTTTGTCTCTGCCTGGCGTTTCCCGTATTTGCCCAAACCCCGGCGGGCACCACACCAGGCGATAAACCTGTCGAGTCCCTCTATCTGCAGTTGCGCAGTGTAGGACTTGACCCCACCCGCGTATACCACGTGCGCGACGTTGCCATTGACCGGTCGGCGATTCACATCACCCTGGAAGACGGGACTCTGGCATTTACAAAAGACGTTGCCGGGCGGGTGACCGGAGCTTTTTTTGAGGGCGACGGAGAGATCCTCTTGGCCCCGCCCAACCAGGTCGAACGAGCTTCGATGGCATTGTTCACCGGTGCCGCCATCCTTGAGGAGAGATTTCTCACCGGCTACTTCCGATTTAATGACGATACCTTCCCCGAACTGAAGCCGTCGCTGCGGCCTGCGGAGAATGGCAATGAGTTTGCCACCGAGTGGAACGAGACCGCCCAGAATCTGGCGGGCGTGGATGCGCTGCGCCTTTTGATGAGTTTCAGCAAGCTGCTGCCCGAGATGGGAGGTAGTGGAACCCCCGAACCCATGCATGAAGAACGCATGTGGCATGCGCGATTACAGGGACAAAGGCTGGGCCCTTTTGACGCCTACTATGACTCCGATGCTTTCGAGCAGATCTGGGCGGGACAGGCGAAAAATGTCGGTCACGAGATCTTTTATGACATGTGGACTTCGTTTTCGCTTCCAGCAGCTAAATCAGGCGACAAGCCGGAAGAATTAGCGGAGTTGAGCAGGTCCGACGCCGTCAGCATTCCAAAGTACAGGATTCGCTCGGAAATAACTCTGCCAACTACTCTCAGCGCCGAAGCCTGGTTGGAAATGGATGTTAAACGTGGCGGGCAGAGAACCGTGTTATTTGAGTTGTCGCGCTTCCTCAACCTTAAAAGCGTAGAAGCCGACGGCCATCCCATCGAATTCATTCACAACCAGGCCATTGAAGGAACTCAGCTGGCACGCAGAGGGAACGATCTGGTCGCAGTTGCCTTCCCCCGTCCGCTACACACTGGCGAACATGTCGAACTGCACTTTGTATATTCGGGAGAGGTCCTTTCTGAAGCCGGAGGAGGTCTTCTTTATGTAGGGGCCCGTGGCACCTGGTTCCCCAACCGGCGTTTGGCGATGTCCAACTATGATTTGGAATTCCGCTATCCTCCGGGCTGGACACTGGTAGCGACCGGAAAACGCGTGCAGGATTTGCAGCCTGGCGAAACTGGCGGACAAGTATCTCGTTGGGTTTCGGAGCGACCGCTGCCCTTGGCTGGTTTTAATCTAGGGAAATATAAAAGTGTTTCAGCGCGATCGAAAGAGACGGTCGTGGAAGCTTACGCTTCGCTGGGAGTCGAACAGGTATTTCCGAAAAGCACGGCAGAGTTATCGCCTCCCCCTCAAAATCTCCCCCCTGGGCTGCGAATGAGGGAGCCAATTACCGTTCCCGCACCCGCACCCTCTCCTGCCCGGAATGCTCAGAACGTAGCCGACCTGTCGGCCAAGGCCCTGGATTTCTTCAGCCGGCTCTATGGCCCGTATCCCTACGGGACCCTCTCCCTGACCCAGCAACCAGGGGCCGCCAATCAGGGTTGGCCGGGGCTGGTATTTCTCTCCAGCTTTTCCTTTCTGAGTGAATCTGACAAATCGCATTTGCAGCTCAATCCCAATCTCGTCAGCTTCAGTTCAGCGACTATCGCTCACGAGACGGCCCACCAGTGGTGGGGAGATCTTGTGGTGTGGAGTACCTATCGCGACCAATGGCTGGTAGAGGCTCTGGCCGACTACAGTTCTCTCATGTTTCTGGAATCCACTAATCCGCGGCGCTTTCGTGCGGTGCTGGAACGATATCGCGATGATTTGCTGGAAAAGAATAAGGATGGACGCCAGCAAATGGACGCCGGACCAGTGACCCTGGGACAGAGGCTTTCTTCTTCCCAGTTTCCCAACGGCTATGAGACAAGCAGCTACGAGCGCGGGGCATGGCTGTTCCACATGCTTAGAAACATGATGCGGGACGCCGAAGCTACCTCCAAGGGTTCAAAGGGTAAAGGTCTGTTTGCCGGTTCAACTGCTTCTGAGGATGAGCCTTTCATTCGGGCGTTACACAAGGCACGACAACAATTCGAGGGCAGGGCAATCTCCACCAGAGAACTGCTGAATTTGTTCGAGAGTGAGTTGCCACCTCCACTTTGGCACGATGGCAAAAAGTCCCTCGATTGGTTTTTTGAGGGCTGGATCAATGGAACGGCGGTACCGCGATTTGAATTGCGGGGAGTCAATAACGTTTCCAAAGAAGGCGGTGTACTGGTCACTGGAAAGATCGAGCAGAAGGACGCGCCCAAAGGGCTAGTGACTCCAGTCCCGATCTACGCCACGGTGGCAGGCAAGAACGTATTGCTCGGTAGAGTGTTCGTCGAGGATTTGGAAACCGATTTTCGCCTGATGGCCCCCGTGGGTGCCCGTAAGATCGAACTCGACCCCAACCAGACATTGCTAGCACAGACCAAGTAGTAACTCCCATAAGGGGAATTATTCCCGCGATTTGTTCCAAAATTTCGTCAGCGCTGGGATGAAGCCGAGTAAGTCCTTGTAAAAGGTAGGTGCGGCCACTGCCTGCCATGGCACGCTGTGTGCTCTTACGAGGTCATGCGCCGTGGGAAGCTGAACCACTCAGAAAACGCGAATGGGCCCGGGATTCGGGAAGGCAGGCAAAGCAATGTTCTGCTGGTGGAAGACGAGCGGTTTGTACGGGAAGTTGCTTCTGAGATCCTGGAGGCTGCCGGATACCGGGTTCTAAAGGCGAGAAACGCGACCGAGGCCAGGAAGGTCTTCCAGCGGAGCCGGGAAACAGTCGATATTCTAATCACCGACGTGGTATTGCCAGATAAGAACGGCTGTGGTTTGAGTGACGAATTGCAGATAGATTGTCCGCAATTGAAAACGATTTTTATGTCTGGCTATCCTGAACAATTCGCAAACTTCAACGGCAGGTCTCAACGCACGTCTTTTCTGGCAAAGCCATTTTCAGTAGATTCTCTTTTGAAGAGGGTCTATGAGGCTACTACATCGCCAGCAGCGGAATGGGAGCCGCAGGCTAAGCACGCCGTTTGTAGTGGGTGATTTGCAGGATCTGCTCAGGGACCTGTTGCAATGGGACCACTCGCTGCAGGACCCCCATCTCCGCGCAGGAGCGAGGCATGCCGTAGACCGTGCAACTGGCCTCGTCCTGGCCGAGGGTCATGCCGCCTTCTTTTTGGATGGCCTGCATGCCTTTGGCGCCATCCGCACCCATCCCGGTGAGAATCACCCCCATACACAGGGAACGAAAGACCTCCGCCGCCGAGAGCATCATTACATCGACCGAGGGAATGTGGAGCGAGTTCTCCGGGGTAGTGGCGAGGCGCACGATCGCCTTGGAACTAGCGCGCCGGGCGATGGTCAAGTGCTGGCCTGCCGGAGCAATGTAGACCGTTCCCCCTTGCAGCGGCTCATTTTGTTCGGCCTCGCGAACCTTAATTTTGCACAGGCTGTCCAGCCGCCGGGCGAACGGCCCAGTGAAGCCCTTCGGCATGTGTTGAACAATAACAACGGGAACGGCGAGGTCGGCAGGCAGCATAGGAAGAATTTCCTGCAGAGCTTTGGGTCCTCCCGTCGAGGTGCCGACCGCGACCAGCGTAGCCGGGATCTGATGCGTGCTGCGAGCCACCGCCGCCTGGGTTCGCGGCGGAGCAGCTTTTGCCAGCAAACGCCGCCGCCGCCCGCTTTCGGCGGCAGCCTTTACTTTGGCAATAAGATCGTCCCGGATCTTTACGATATCGAGCGAGACGAACGAACTCTGCTTTGGCAGATAGTCGAATGCTCCAAGCTCAAGAGCTTCCAAGGTTGTTTCCGCCCCCTCCTGGGTCAGCGAACTTACCATGATCACGGGAAGGGGATGATCCTTCATGATCCTTTTGAGGGTTTCAAGACCATTAAGTCCGGGCATTTCAACGTCGAGGGTGAGGACATCCGGTTGCAGGGCCACGACCTTATCAAGAGCTTCGTGGCCGCTTTGCGCGGTCCCGCAAAGCTTCAGCCCCGGGTCGGATTCAATCATGCGGCCCAGGGCAGTACGCATGAACGCGCTATCGTCCGCGATGAGCACTTTAACCGGATTGTCGCTTCCGGGCGTCATGCAGGCCGGTACATCAAAGCGACCAGGCGCTGGACCTCTTCAAGGTAGCCTTCGAGTTCGAAGGTAAATCGCGCCCAATCGAAATTACTTAAGGACGGACATTCTTTGAGCAAGATTTCGAATCCGGGCTCCGCCAGAAAATCGACTTGCTGAGCTTCAATCGACCCGTGCCCAAGCCCGCCCATGCGGCACAGGAGGTCACTCAAAGCTACAACAGCGACCAAGTCGCGATGCACCGTGGCCCTGGTCGGTTCGTGATGAGCGCGTACGACCTCGGTGATGTCCGGCGGTAAGTGCCATTTGTCCGCGACCATTTTGCCGGTGTCGGAGTGGCTGAGGCCGAAGGCGCGCATTTCTGCTTCATGCAAGGGAATTCTCTCGGCTCTGGCGAGATCGACGGCTTTCTTGAATTCGTCAGGGATCATCCAGAGATGGACCACGATTCCAATATCGTGCAGAAGGCCGCCCAGGTAGGCCTTTCCGGGATCGCTGTAACCAATCTTGCGGGCAAATTGGCGGCATACCAATGCGCATCCCAGAGAGTGTTCCCAAAAAACCACAGGATCTATTCCGGTTTGCTCTTTGGGCATCAGGGTCAGCACCGAACATGAGGTAGCAATGTCCCGCATGCGTTGTAACCCAAGCGCAATGACTGCTTCACGAATTCCCTCCACCGGCTGCCAACGTCCAAACAAGGGAGAGTTGGCCAGGTGCAGGCATTGCGCCACTAACGATTTGTCCTGAGAGATCAGATCTACCACCTGCTGAATCTCCATCCGATCCAGCGGCTGCTCCATATAGCGCAACAATGGCATCAGGCTTATGGGAAGGGTCGGCATCTTATCGAGATTTTCCAGCCGCTTCTGAACGACCTCTCGCGCTTGTACGCTTGTTACCACTTGTTCAGTCATAGCTACCCCTGACGAACGACTTGCCTCTTGTCCGCCTTGACATACGCTGTGGTCGAAGGCAGGTGCACCAAACGAAAATCCTCGCTGATTCCGTACAGGGACTCGGAATGACCGAGAAATAAATATCCAAACGGCAGTAAATTGTTGTAGAAGTGCTGGATGACGCGCCGTTTGGAAGCCGCATCGAAATAAATGAGGACGTTGTGTCAAAGGACAAATTCCACACGTGCTCGATGATCATGGCGCGGGTGATGCGGCGTCCCGCGTTGCGCATCAGGTACTCCAGCAAGGCAAATTCTTTTGAGGTGAGTTCGATCCTGCGGCCAGCCCGCTCCACCCGGCGCTCTACCCGGTCAAGCTTCAAGTCATCGACTGCCAGTACTGACTCTGCCGGCAAGTGGCTGCGGCGCAATAAAGCTCGAATACGAGCAGATAACTCGGCAAAGGAAAATGGCTTAATCAAATAGTCGTCCGCGCCCAGATCCAGGCACTGTACCCGGTCTTCCACCCGGCTGCGTCCGGTCAACACGAGCAACGGCATCGTGGGTTTGCGGGTCCGCAGGGATCGCAGGATGGCAATGCCATCCAGGCGCGGCAGATTCAGGTCGAGCACTACCAGGTCGTAGTCAAATTCGCTCGCCATGGCCCGCGATTGTTCGCCGTCACCGGAAACATCGACGGCATAGTGCTCGGATTCCAGCCCTTTGCGCACAAAACCTGCCAGCGCCGCATCGTCTTCGGCGATAAGAATTCGCATGAGTTGACTTTAATAAACACTTCGATTCTACCCAGCGGGGAAGCCGGTGGAGGCGGAGGAAGAGCGCACCAAAGGTCTGGATTCCTGAGATGGGAGCTGATTTCGTAACGGGAAATTTTGTAGCCCGTTCCCTTTCCCCTGGCAGCCTCCCCGTCCCCAAGATCACCTAAGCCCTTGTCTCCGTACCCGCCGCGTCACTCACGCATTCGTCTGTCAGTGGAGATAATTATGCAAAGGAAAGTTCTGTCTGCTGAGTTGGTGGATTTTGGACTGGTGGAATAAAAAGGCGGTGAAGTCGCTTCTGATTCCCGGCGGGGTCGTGTTCCTGGCTGCCTGGATCCTGCTGGGCACAAGACTGCTCTCTGTGTCGCCACCTGCGGTCAACTTTTATTATTACGCTGCGTTCGCTGCCGGAATGTTGCTGGCGTGGCGCTTCCACTCCAGCAAAGTGCTGTTTGCGCTTTTGTTCTTGTTGCTGGCAAACCGGGCGGCAGAATTCTTTTCCGGAGGGCGAGTCGTCAGCTCTGGTCCGGGACGCATCGCTTTCGAGGCTGTGTGCTTTCTCTTGCCGCTCAATTTCATCGTGCTGTCCCTGATGCGTGAACGCGGGCTGGGACTAAACGTCATTGCCTCCCGCCTGGGACTTCTCTTTTTGCAGTCGGTTTTCGTGGCGGTTATTTCTCGTACCGGAGAGGTGACTGCTCCTGCCCTATTCCACCTCAGTTTGTTGCCCAAGGAATTATTTGCCTGGACGAAAATTCCCCAGATTTCGCTCTTTTTCTTTGTCAATGCTCTGGCCATTCTCGCGATTCGTTTTTTCCTCTACCGCAAGCCGGCTGAGAGTGGAATGTTCTGGTCGTTGGCGGCAGCGCTGCTCGCCCTGCTACATGGTGGTGTAACCGCGCTGGCCGGCGCTTACATGGCCACAGCCGGGCTCATTCTTGCCAGTTCGATCGTCGAAACCTCCTACGCCCTGGCTTATCATGACGAGCTTACCTCTTTGCCCTCGCGGCGTTCCTTCAACGAAAATGCCCTGCGGCTGGACTTCCCATTTGCTCTGGCGGTTGTCGACATCGATCACTTCAAGAACTTCAATGACACTTATGGTCATGAAACGGGTGACCAGGTATTGCGCATGGTGGCCACAAAACTCGGAGAGGTCACGGGGGGCGGCAGGGCATTCCGCACCGGAGGGGAGGAGTTTTGCATTTTATTTCCAGGAAAGAAAGCCACTCAGATTGCTCCTCATCTTGATCTTCTTCGAAAAGTAATCGAAACATCGACTTTTCACGTGCGCACCTCCCCGGTGTTGGTGCCCGCGAATGAGGACCGTCGTCGTCCGTCGAAGAAGAAAGGCTCAGCGCCGCCCCCCCCGAGGGAATCACGCGGCGGGGAACTATCGGTGACCGTGAGTATCGGGGTAGCGGAGTCTCGCTCTCCTGCCCAGCAGCTAGATCAAATTATGCGATCCGCGGACAAGGCACTCTATAGAGCAAAGCAGGCAGGGCGGAATCGGGTAGAGATTGCGGCGCCGGCCCGTGCTCGCACTACCCGGGCCGCGCGACGAAGCATCGCCTGAGATCAGAGCTTCGCAACTACGCGGTCAGAAATCGTCTTGTATTCTGCTTCGGTCAGGATGCGTCGCGTCACCAGTTGATGCGGCTCATCAAAGGGCCTTGCCGCAATAATCTGATCGGCTTGGGCGGAGTTTATACCCGGCAGGTCCTGCAGCTGATCTTTCGCAGCTTTATTTATGTCCAGCGGCTTGTCCCGGCTCCACCCTTCCCGAACACCTTGCGCTACTGCCTTCGCATTCTGCTTAAGCTCTGCCGTGGCTGCCGCCGTCTTCTCCCGAATCTCCTGCGGACTTTGATCCTTGGTGCTACACGCCACACAGCTAGCCAGCAAACCCACACCGAGAGCTGCCCGCCTCAAAATATTTAAGATTTGCATGGCTCTTAAGATGCCAGCGCCTTCGCGCGGTTGGCTGCCATCTGCTTTGGAGAAAGACCCGGGCCTGTCAGAAAAGCGCAACGGGAGAAGGCCGAAGCCTCCTCCCGTTTTAGCGACGGGGAGGGAAGGTGATTACTCCCAATTCGCGGTCTTGTAGCTCCAACAACTCTTCGAGAATGTTCTGCTTGCGGCGCTGCCGGTAGAGGTGGGCAGCAACCGATATCGCATCCGAATGTGAAAGCGAAAGAAATTCATGGTCTTGAATCTCAACCACGTTGAGTTGTGAAAGCAGTGTTCTGGCAGGGTCGCTATCGGCGTTGGGCATGACATGCATAACCGCTCCGCTGGAAGGTATGGTTGCTCGCGAAGAACCAGATGCGGGTGGGTGGTGCGATTCGAACTGGAGCAACCGCGATTCCTTGTCAACCGCGATAACGATGACAGGAAGAGAATCGGAGTTCGATTCGCTTATCGAGGTCCCGGAAGGCCCGATACTCGGAGGGAAGGTGAGGACTTCTACCTCCTGCGGCTGAACCCAAGCTGGGTTCACGTTTCCCGGCCCGGAATCTGGCTCGCATTGATCCCATCCAGTCTCCGAAAGGAGAGCCGGCTTGTTGCGTTGCAGAGGACTGTCGTCCGCGACGATGGTTAAGTGATGCATGGGCCGTCTGGCTCGAGAATGCAATCATTCTGTTCGCTTTAAGGCTGACCCACAATCGGGGGCTTGCTGTATGACTTATCCCCGACTCCCCTGATTACGGAGGTTACAAACCATCCCTTGTTAAAGTGGGGTATTGCCGGGTCTTGCAGAGAATTATGCCGGAATCGCCTGATATTCCTGATATGCGCCTTTAAAGTCGGTGATCCGGTGGTCGCTTTCGAAGTGCCAGATGCGAGTGGCGACTTCGTCGATCAGATCATGGTCATGCGACACCAGCAGCACCGTACCCTGATAGCGTTGCAGGGCGATGTTCAGAGCATTGATGGACTCGAGGTCGAGGTGGTTGGTAGGCTCGTCCAGCACCAGAACATTGGGTTTCTGCAGCATCAGCTTGCAGAACAAAAGACGTGCCACTTCTCCGCCGGAAAGAACTTCGGTGTACTTGTCACCGTCTTCACGGGGGAAAAGCATCTGGCCGAGCAAGCCTCTGATTTCTTCATGGCTGGCGGAAGGGTCCCACTGGTGGAGCCACTCAAATGCCGTCATGCCCGGCAGTACCAGGGCACGGTGGTCCTGTGCGAAGTACCCTACCGATGCCTCGTGTCCCCAAACGACCTTTCCCCCAGTCAGAAATGGGCCGTCATATCCGCTGGTCTTTCGCAGCTCGGCATCCGGAGTAGTGGGCGAGTTGGCGAGAACTGCGTTCAGCAGCGTCGTTTTGCCGGCACCGTTGCGGCCCATGAGCGCTATTTTTTCCCCGCGCGTAATACTTGCAGTGAAGGACTTCACGATGGCGAGATCGTCATATGCCTTGCTGACACCCTCGAGTTCCAGGATGTGCTTTCCCGAAGGCCGCTTTTGCTCAAATTTCAAATATGGACGTTGGATGTTCGATCTCGCCAGTTCAGTCACTTGTAACCGCTCGACCTCCTTGCGGCGTGACTGCACTTGGCTGGAACGCGTACCGGCGGAGAACCGGGCGATGAACTCGTTAAGCTGCGAAATCTTCTTCTCCCGCTGCGCGTTTTGGGCCTCGATCTGGGAACGTATCTGCGTCTTCGCGACCACCATGTCATCGTAAGTGCCGGTATAAGTGATGATGGTCTGGTAGTCGATGTCGGCGATATGGGTGCAGACGCTGTTCAGAAAATGGCGGTCGTGCGAAATGACGATCAGCACGCCGTCATATTCATTGAGAAAGCCTTGCAACCAGTGAATGGAGTCCAAATCCAGGTGGTTGGTGGGTTCGTCGAGCAGCAGCGCCATGGGGTGGCCGAACAACGCCTGTGCCAGCAGCACCCGGACTTTCTGCCCACCTTGTAACTCGCCCATGGTGCGTTCATGGACGGTGTCAGGAATGTCGAGGCCTTGCAGCAACAAGGCGGCATCAGTTTCAGCGGTGTAGCCGTCTTCGTCGCCGACTATGCCTTCCAGTTCGCCCAGCTTCATGCCGTCTTCGTCGGTCATGTCCGGCTTGGCGTAAATCTTGTCGCGCTCTTCCATGGCGGCCCAGAGCCGCTTGTTCCCCATAATCACGGTATCAATCACGCGATACGCGTCAAAGGCAAACTGGTCCTGACTCAGAACGCCAAACTTCCGCGGACGTACCACCGTCCCCTTCTGGGGATCGAGCTCCCCAGTCAGGAGCTTCATGAACGTCGACTTGCCGGCTCCATTAGGGCCAGTCAGGCCGTAATGACGACCGGGCGTGAACGCTGTAGAGACGTCCTCAAACAGAACTTTAGCGCCGTAGCGCATGGAAACATTGGTTACAGAGATCATCTATTCCTGGAAAAACTGCGGGAAATTTGCCTTAAGGCGGGTCGCAGCCAGCTGTTTAAAAGGATATCACGGCGGATCGGATGGGCAGGCGTTGCGAAGCGTCTAGCGGCGGGCTATTCGGAGGTGCAACCCACAACTACCCTATCCCTTGCACGCCGGGGCCGACACCATCGGCCCCAACGCGGCCTAACAGATTACCGGTTTAGTACTTGGGCATCTTGGGATCAACCCGATCTGCCCAGGCAAGGATTCCTCCCGCCAGATTGCGGACCTTCTTGAATCCCGCCTGTTTGAGGAAATCGACTGCTTTGGCACTCCGCATCCCAGAGCGGCAGTGGGCGACGATTTCGCGGCTGGAATCCAGTTCATTGACCCGCTTTGGCAGGTCGCCCAGCGGAATCAGGTGGCCACCGATGTTGCATATCTGGTACTCATGCGGCTCGCGCACGTCCAGCACGAAAATGTCTTCTCCGGCATCCAGTTTTTGCTTCAGTTCTTCCACTTGCATCTCGGGCACATTCACGTCCACGTCACTCTCCTCACCACGAATTCCGCAGAATTCATTGTAGTCGATGAGTTTGGTGATGGTGCGGTGGGTGCCGCAGGCGGGGCAGTCTGGATTCTTACGCAGTTTCAGTTCACGGAACTTCATGCCCAGGGCATCGATCAACAGCAGCCGCCCGATAAGAGGATCGCCGCTGCCCAAAATCAGCTTGATGGTTTCGGTCGCCTGGATCACGCCCACGAGTCCGGGCAGGATTCCCAGCACGCCGCCCTCGGCGCAGGAGGGCACCAATCCCGGCGGCGGCGGCTCGGGATACAAGCAGCGGTAGCACGGACCATCCTCCGTGGCAAAGATGCTGGCCTGGCCCTCGAAACGGAAAATCGAACCGTAGACGTTCGGTTTCCCGGTAAGTACGCACGCGTCGTTCACCAGGTAGCGAGTAGGAAAGTTATCGGTGCCGTCAGCGATGATGTCGAAATCCTTGAAGATTTCGAGCGCGTTTTCGCTGCTCAACCGGGTATCGAATTTCTTGATGTTGAGATAAGGATTGATCGCTTTCAGGCTCTCGGCCGCCGAATCCAATTTTTTGCGCCCCACGTCTGCCGTGGTATGGATAATCTGACGCTGCAAATTGGTATAGTCGACTACATCAAAATCCACGATGCCCAGCGTTCCCACCCCGGCCGCTCCCAGATAAAGAGCCAGTGGCGATCCCAGTCCCCCCGCTCCGATACACAACACCCGCGCCGCCTTAAGCTTCTGCTGGCCCTCCATCCCCACCTCGGGCATGATCAGGTGTCGGGAATAGCGCAGAATCTCGTCATTGTTCAATGTGGCGGTTTCGGGTTTCGCTTCAAGTGCTGTAACCATAAAGGACCTCAGTTCGGTTGGTTTTGGGATTGCGATGAACCGCAGAGCGGACCGGCTAGCGACAACAACACGGACAACAGCAACAGGCGGGGATGGTGCGATGCATCGAGGTGAGCAACATAGGGTTAACGGCCCCCAGCAATGGAAGGCACTATGGAGATACTATCATTGTCCTGGACTGCGGTTGCGTCCTTCTGAAGGTAACGAACGTCCTCATCATTCAGGTAGACGTTGACGAATGCCCTTAACTTGCCATCGTCGTTGTAAAGGTGGCGGCGCAAATCGGGATGTCCAGCGACCAAGCCGGAGAGGGCTTCCCCGATGGTGGACGCCTTAACCTCGACCGCCGGCTGCTTGCCGGTATATTGGCGGAGTGGAGTGGGTATATGGATTTTAGGCATGCTGCATACATGATGCCACAGCCGGGCCGGAAGATTCACTCAAAGCCGGATCTCTCAGCCCGGCGGCGCTTCATGGCGGGCCTGCCACCAGCGCTGGGCCGCCACCACTGACCAGACCGCCTCCACCAGGCCAAACGGCCAAGCCCCCTGCAAAAAGCCATAAATGGAGCCTAAAGCACAGGCGCCGGCAAAGCCGATGATGAACCAGAGGCTCCGCTTTTCAAGGGCGTAGCAGATCAGCATCGCGGTGACTGCGAATAGGCCGAAAGCTGTTAGCAGGCTCATGCTGTCATGTCGGGCGCAGCTAGGGCTGATTTGCGGAGAACGCCGCCATCCGCTTCTCCATTTCCTCCGGGGGAACATCTTCAACGTGAGTTGAAATCGTCCACTTATATCCGAACGGGTCCACGATTGTGCCGCTGCGATCGCCATAAAATTGGTCTTGCACCGGCCGTTCGATCTTGGCCCCAGCCGCCACTGCTTTCTCGAAGGTTCGGTCGGCTTGCTCGACGTAAAGCATAATGCTGGCGGGAGAGCCGCCCAGCGTCTTGGGGCCTCGATAACCCATCTCGGGGGTTTCGTCAGCCAACATCAGAATCGAATCGCCAATCTTGATTTCCGCGTGGGCCAGCTTACAGCCACGACGGGGCAAACGGAGGAGTTCAGTGGCGCCGAAGACCTTTTTGTAGAACTCAATCGCCTTAGCCGCACCATCGATCACGAAATACGGAGTCATTGAATGATAACCGTCCGGAATTGCTTTCACTGCCATAGTTCCTCCTGGAATTTTCCAAGTATATAGATCAAAACAGGGACGTAGCGCCCTCAGCGCCTACCGTTTGCGAAGCGGTTGAACATTAGACCCAGGGGCGGGAATACCGCCCAAGCAAATTAGTTGACATAGTCAACTATCTTCATCAAGCTTACGGTATGAATCTCCAGTCGAAAGTCGAAGCCGTCCGCAGCTTTAATCGCTTTTACACCCGGCAGATTGGAGTCCTGCGCGGGGGGCTGCTCAGCAGCTCGTTCTCATTAACGCAAGTACGCGTACTCTACGAGATTGCCCACCGCAAAGACTGCACCGCTTCGGAGCTCTGCCAGGAACTGGGGCTCGACCGCGGATATCTGAGCCGGATGCTAAGAGACTTCATCAGCCGCAAGTTGATTGAAAAAAGCCCTTCCTCCAAGGATGGACGGCAATCGCTATTGCGACTGACTCCGACTGGGCAACGGCTCTTCTATAAACTTAACCGCCGCCAGGACCAGGAAGTTACGCAACTTCTGAAAAAATTGTCGCCAGCCGGACAGCGTCAGTTGGTGACCTCCTTACGCTCGGCCCAAGAGCTGCTCGAGCCCCACCGTCAAACCAAAAAGGATCCCTCCTATGTTGTGCGGCCTTATCGTCCTGGAGATCTGGGTTGGGTCGTCCACCGCCACGGGGCGCTCTATTGGGAGGAGCAACGCTACGACGAACGTTTTGAAGGCTTAGTGGCCAAAATCGTCGGCGAATTCGTGGAAAACCTCGATCGCGAGCGGGAGCGTTGCTGGATCGCTGAAAAGAACGGAGAAATCGCGGGCTTCGTCTTCCTTGTGAAGAAGTCCGATACCGTGTGTAAGCTGCGGTTGCTGCTGGTCGAGCCCTGGGCGCGAGGGCTCGGCATCGGCCGGAAGTTGATTTCTGAGTGCATCCGCTTCGCGCGTCAGGCAGGCTTCAAAAAGATGATGTTGTGGACCCAAAGCGAACTTCTGCCCGCTCGCAGCCTTTACAAAGAGGCTGGATTTAACCTCGTGAATAGTAAACCGCACCAGAGTTGGGGACGCGACAACCTGGTTTCTGAGACCTGGGAATTGAAGCTTTGAATGAAAAGGCCAGCGGCCGCCCTGAGGGGTAAGAGGCAAGGATTCCGCTGGCTATACAACGTCGTGCCTGAGTTGTACACCGCGGAACGGAGCCGTGTAAGGCGGCGCCTGTGGATGTTCCAAAATCCGAACAAGCCAAATGGCCTGCCAGGCAAGGGATTTGGGGAGAGAACCTAGTCCTTCAAGGGCACCATGGTTTGATCGCCGCAAAAGGTTGCAACCCTCTGCAAACCGCCATCGGGTTGATTGACGATCATCACCGGACCATAACAGTACACCGCATGCCCGGAGTCCGCGAAGTACCAGCGGCCGCCTTTGCGCACCTGCCTGGTCACTTTCTGATCCACGGGCTTATGGGCGGGAGGCTGAAAATGTGCTCCTGGTAGAGAGATCGATAACAGCAGTGCGGCCAGAATCTTCATAAAGTTTGGCCTTTCGGCTTAGATCACAGCCCGTGTGCGCCGATCATCCGGCGTATCCGCCGTATCTTTGGGCGGCTTCAACGGGAATGCTTTCTGTAATCTGCCTGCTCTTTTCTGGCTCGCTACGTTGTCTTGTGGATTCGCCTGGGTAGACGGAGTTTGGTTCTGGGACGACGGAGTTTGAGCCTGGGGTTTTGGCTTCGACGGAGATCCGTTTCGGGGATGTTGCTGTTGGAACGTCTTACCTTTTAGGGAGGTAAGCTCCACGCTGTCTTGAAAGAGTTGCTGAATTAAGACTCGCTGGTTGTCGATGGTGCGCCCCTGTTCCACGACCAGTAGGGTCAAAAGGCCGTAAGAGATCAGGAACAACACCACAAGAAGCGGCAATAATTTTTGTTTGGGCTTTGGTGGAACGACCGCGACCGCTTCTTCCTGCAACAGATTCAGCACCCCAACACCCCAATCGGTGCCCCAGTCAGCGGGCACCGTGACAATTGCAGCTGGGGCACCACGTTCTATTGGAAGAGCAAGCAAATGAAAACAAATAACTTATCCAGATTTCCGTTGGGGGTAAGGTGCAGCCGAGTGTGCAAACCGCTGCACATTTTGAGCGGTCCGATTGTTACCGAGGTAAGGGTGAAGCGGTCTACTTCGTGCCCATGACCAGCTTGGCGATCGTTGCCAGCTGCATGTTGGAGGTGCCTTCGTAAATCTTGCCGATCTTGGCGTCTCGCCAGTATTTCTCAACCGGGTAGTCCTTGGTGAATCCGTAGCCGCCGTAGATCTCAATGGCAAGCGAGGTAACCCGTTCCGCCACCTGCGACGCAAACAGCTTGGTCATGGCGGCTTCTTTCACGAACGGCACTCCCGCATCTTTCATTCGCGCTGCGTTGTAGACCATCAGGCGGGCGGCTTCGATTTCGGTCGCCATCTGCGCGATTTGAAATTGAATACCCTGGAAATCGGAAATTGCCTTGCCGAACTGTTTGCGCTCCTGGGCGTATTTACTGGCATACTCCCAGGCGCCCCGGGCTACACCCAACATTTGGGCGCCGATGCCGATACGGCCTTCGTTCAGGGTCTCGATGGCGATTTTGTAGCCCTTGCCCGCTTCCCCCAGCACATTGCCTTTGGGAACATGGCAGTCCTCGAGGATCAGTTCGCAGGTGGATGAGGCGCGAATTCCCAGCTTGTCTTCTTTTTTCCCGACTGTAAATCCGGGGAAATCCTTTTCGATGAGGAAGGCGGTAATGCCTTTATAGCCGGCCGAGGCATCAATCGTCGCGAAGAGAACGAAGAGCCCTGCTTCCTTGCCGTTGGTAATCCATAGCTTGCGCCCATTCAGCACGTAGTTACCGCCCTTCAACTCGGCCCGAGTTTGGAGGGCAAAGGCGTCCGAGCCGGAACCGGCCTCGCTCAGGGCATAAGCGCCGCATGTGTCGGCGACCATTTTGGGCAGGTATCGTTTCTTCTGTTCCTCTGTCGCCCAGCGCAGCAACGCATTGTTCACCAGCGTGTTCTGCACGTCGACGATGACTCCCGCCGAGGCGTCGACCCGGGAGAATTCCTCGACCGCCAGAATAGCCTCAAAAAATTTGCCGCCGCCGCCGCCGTATTCTTCGGGGATCTCGATACCCATCAGACCCAGTTGGAAGAATTGCTTAAGCAGGTCCTTCTCGAATATGCCCTTCTCGTCCATCTCTTTGACCAGCGGACGAATTTTGTCGTCGGCAAATTGCCGGATGTTGTCGCGGAAAAGCCGCTCGTCTTCGGTAAGGCTGGTGATGGGAGCAGGCGCGGGTGTTTCAGACATGGAAAAACCTCTCCGGCGAAATGTGAACTGGAAATCTTATCACTGCGGATAGCACGGCAAACTCAAAGAGCATTTCCCCACGAAGGGCACGAAGGAATTCCATCTTGCTCGCGTCCTTCTTGGTGAATGCCCTACTTTTGCGGGTGTCGCCACAGGCCGGATTCTCCCTTTCCTTCCACAGCCCCAGATGCGAAAATAGTGATTCCCCATGAATGTTGCTGCCCCTTCCGCTATTACCCCAGAAATCATTCGCGAACATGGGCTCACGCCTGAGGAATACGAAAAAGTAAAACAGCTACTTGGCGGCCGCGAGCCTACATTGACCGAACTAGGCATTTTTAGCGTGATGTGGAGCGAGCATTGTTCCTACAAGTCTTCGCGAGTGCACCTCAAACGGCTGCCCACGCGCAGCAAGCTGGTGGTGCAAGGCCCGGGGGAGAACGCCGGCATCATTGACATCGGAGATGGCTGGGCGTGCGCCTTCAAGATTGAATCGCATAACCATCCCTCGTTCATCGAACCCTTTCAGGGAGCCGCCACCGGCGTCGGCGGAATTTTGCGGGACATCTTCACCATGGGGGCGCGTCCGGTGGCGGTAATGGATTCGTTGCGGTTCGGACCGCTAGATGTGGGTCATGTGGGGCGGG
>JADMIO011281664.1_pt1 | contig 31853 bp, 32 predicted proteins | sample 8958161 | NCBI WGS metagenome assembly JADMIO01 (sample SAMN16585339, study PRJNA669376) | soil metagenome | isolation source: Crop rotation soil | place: USA: Cullars Rotation, Alabama | collected 2011
CGCCACGGCCTTCCTGTAATCTACTTGAACGCGCCGCCTAGTAGTCCGCCCGCAGGCTCACCGTCACGGTGCGCGGAGCGCCGATGTTGGCGAACGGCCGGCCGAAACCGACGGCGCCCTGCGTGGCGGTGTTAGTGCTGCCGAGGCTGCCGTAATAGTTCTCGTCAAACATGTTGATCACGTTGACCCTCACGGAGGAGTTGCCGAGGCCGAACATGTCCAGCTTCCAGGTCGCGTCCATATCGACCAGGAAGTAGGACGGGACTTTCAGGTCGTTGACGTCGGTAACCCAGCGGTCGCCGACATACTTGCCCTGAACGCCGAAGATGAGGCCCGGGATGGGCTCATATTCGGTGCGGGCCGACATCGTCAGGCCGGGCGTCTCCACCAGCGTCTTGCCGCGGGTGGGCAGCGGTGTGGTTGCGGTGGGGATGTTATCCTGCAGCTCGCTCTCGTTGTAGGATGCCGAGAAGTAGAGCGCCACCTCGTCGGCCGGCTGCCAGCCGAAGCCGGCATCGACGCCGTACTGCTCCACCTTGCCCACGTTCCGGTCGATAAACGACGCGGTGTCCTGGTCGAAGGCGGAGACGATCCGGTTCTCGAAATTCGTGGCCCATGCTGCCAGGGAGCCGACGATGCCGCCGGCAGCGAAGCGATAGCCACCTTCGATGGTCTTGCTAGTTTCCGGCACGACGTCGTTGGTGAAGGGCTGGACCGTCGTCGCGGTTGCGAGACGCGCCACGGTATACAGGTTGTCCGTACGCGGCAGGGAAGTCGATTCAGCATAGCTGCCGTAGATCTGGCTGTCGCCAAAGCTCCAGCTTGCGCCAACGTTCGGCAGAATGTCGTCATACGTCACTTTTTTCGAGTAAGGCGCGATGTACTGGGTCGTTGCGCCAGCGAACGTGACGTTTCCGTTTGCGAGCGTCGCATTTGGCACCTCGGTCGTGCAGCGCACGTTGCTCGAACCGTTTTGCGAATAGCAATACTGGTTCAGCTCGCGCTTGAAGTACGGGGCGCGTACGCCGGCGCTGACGTTCAGTGCATCGTCATAGAAGCTGCCGCGATATTCGAGACTGACCTGGTTCAGCTCGGCAATCGAGAAACGGTCCCGGTTGCGCATGAAGCTCTGGCCATCAACGGTGGCGATCTTCGGACCGTGACCGTCCTTGCCGCCGAACTCATCGAGGTAAAAATGGGTGGCTGGGTCGACCAGGCTGAACTCGCCGGTCTGGCGGTGGCGGCCATAGTCCCAGGTGTAGCTGGCGCGGAAGAGGTTCGTGTCGTCCATTCGCCAGATCAGGGAGCTCAGGACGCCAAGGCGGCGGGTGTTCGTGTTGCTCGGGTTCATGACCCGCACGAGGTCGTTGATGTCTCCATCGCCGTTGATGTCGCGTCCAGCCGTGGCGCTGGGCGCCACTGTGCCAAGAAGCTGACGGGTCAGCACCGGGCAGCTGGTGGTTGTGTTGACGGCGGTGGTGTAGGCCGTGAGGCCAGTTGTCGACGAAACCGAGCCGTTGCAGCTCTCAAATATCGTTGTGTTCTGGGTGCCGCCGTTGGCCAGCACGTACTGGAAGGACGGGTCGACCGTCAGCGTGAGGTTGTCGCCGAAATCCCAGCGCGACTGGATGCGGACGTTGCCTGTGTTCGACGGGTTGATCCTAAGGCCATACCAGCCCCGGACAGCGCCGTTCTGGGCGTTTTCGGCAAGATCACGATCGCCGGTGGTTGCGGTCGTGACCAGGTCCGGCTGGTAGATTGTCCGGAAGTCTACGTTCCAGCCGGTCGGGTCGGTTGCGGTTTCTTCCGGAATGAAAGGCTGGGCCGCGTTGTTCGGATTGGCCAGAGCCGAGAGGCTCGGAGAATAGTAGTTGTTGTTCCGGTTGACGTTGTAGTGCACCGCGACGCTGATGAAGTCCTTACCTTCGCCGATCGGCTGGTAGATCTTCGCGTTGAACTGGCGCTTGTAGAGGTTCCCGGCGCCCTTGAACTTGTCGTACTTCTGGTACGAGCCCGCAAGCCAGCCGCTGGTGTCCCACGGTCCGATCTCGCCACTCTCGCCGAAGATCATGTACCGCCGATAAGCAAAGTCGCCGAGCGAGGCTGTCGCCCAGATATCCGGATCACTGCCGGGTTTGCGGCTGGCGAAGTTGATCGTGCCGCCGGAGCTCGCCGCAGTCGGGCTGTCGACGTCGGTCGAGCCCGTGTTGACCTGCGCGGAGGAGATGAGTTCGGGGTCGAGAAGCTGGTTCGTGAACACCGCGTAGTTGCCGGTATCGTTCAGCGGCATGCCGTCGAAGGTGAGCGCAACACGGTTGCCGTCGAAGCCGTGCAGTCGGATGTTTCCGCCCGAGGTGCCGTACGGGTCGTTGTTGGTGAAGTTTAGGCCCGGCGTAACGATGTTGAGGGTCTGCAGGATCGTTTGGCCCGGGGCCTGCGTCTCGATGTATTCCTGCGTAATCGTCGTGCGGGTCTTTGCGACGGTCTCGGCCGTGATGATGCCGCTGACGTCTTGCGGCCCGGCATTGCCGGTGACCACGACGACCTCGTTGTCGACGAGCGACGTACCGGTCGATTGCGCGAAGGCCCCCGCTGCTCCAAACGCGTTGCCCACAAGGGCGGTTGTCGCCAGGAAGGCGAGCTTTTTCGTCATCATCTGAAGACCCCTCGAGTTTCTTATCGCATTGCGAAGCTAGTTCGCGAGGTACGATACCCTGCGCACTGTTGTACCAGCCCCCGCCCGCTCCTTAACCCCCGTTCTCAAAGGTTTGGTGACGTTCCGAGGGATCGCCAAAGACTGTATCGCGAATGCCACGCCTCTGCCTCGAAAGCCGCCACCTCATGTTGTCGCAAGCGGTGGGCTATCGCCGCGTCAGCTGGGGATAACTTGTTGGTTTCTCTGGCAGCGCAAGGAACTTGCGTGCGCGGGGTGCGGTGATAGAGGGGCGCGATGACTGGACGCCATCCTCCCGCTGAGTGGTCGCCGCATGCGGCAATCTGGACGGCGTGGCCGGCCGACCCGGAATTGTGGCTCGATGACCTCGCCCCGGCGCAGGCCGAAGTCGCGGGGATGATTCGCGCCCTGTCCCGGCCAGGGCCCGACGGAAGGCCCGGCGACAGGGTGCGTCTTCTGGTCCACGGGCCCGAGGCATTGCTGTCGGCTGAGAAGGCCGTCGGCGATATCTGCGAAATCGTGCAGGCTCGTTATGGCGACATCTGGCTGCGCGACACGGGGCCGATCTTTTCCGCGAACGACCGCTGCAACCTGTTCATCTTCAACGGCTGGGGCGGGAAATACGTCCTCGACCATGACGACGAGGTCGGCGCGTTTGTCGCCGAGCAGGCCGGCGCAGAAGTCACGCGTCAGGAGAAGGTGCTGGAAGGCGGCGCGCTCGACTGGGACGGCGAGGGGACAGTTCTGACGACCCGCGAATGCCTTCTCAATCCCAACCGCAATGGCGCGACGAGCGAGGGGGAGTACGAAGGCTTTCTGCGCGAGACATTGGGCATGGCGCGCGTGATCTGGATCGACCGCGGCCTGATGAACGACCACACCGACGGCCACATCGACAACATCGCGCGCTTCGTGGCGCCCGGCGTGGTGGCGTGCCAGGCGCCGGCGGACAACAAAGATCCAAACTCGGAGCGGCTGGACGAGATTGCCATGACGCTGAGCGGCCAGCGCGATGCGCGCGGGCGTCTGCTGCAGGTAGTGCGCATCCCCTCGCCAGGCCTGGTCGAGGACGAGGAGGGCGAGGTTGTACCCGCCAGCCACATGAACTTCCTGATCGGCAATTCGACGGTCGTCGTGCCCACCTACGGCACAGCGACGGCCAAGGCGGCGGTCGAGACGCTGAAGCCTTTCTTCCCCGGCAGGTCTGTTGTGGGGCTTTCTGCTCGCCATATTCTGACCGGCGGCGGCGCCTTCCACTGCATCACGCAGCAGCAGCCGGCCTGAGGAGATAGATGTCCCGCAAGATCACCCTGGCGGTCCTGCAGACGGCGCTCAGCGACGACGCGGCGAAGAACATAGCGCGCGTGAGCGACCTGGTGCGTCAGGCGGCAGCCAAGGGCGCGGATGTGATTCTGCCGTCCGAACTCTTCGAAGGGCACTATTTCTGCAAGACTCAGGACGAAAAGCATTTCACGCGAGCGCACGCCTGGAGGTCCGATCCGGGTGTCATCGCCATGGCGAAGCTGGCGAAAGAGTTGGGCGTCGTCATTCCGGTCTCGATCTTCGAGAAGGCCGGCCCGGCCTATTACAATTCCATGGTGATGGTGGACGCGGACGGGTCTGCGCTCGGCGTCTACCGCAAGTCGCACATCCCCGATGGGCCGGGCTATCAGGAGAAATTCTACTTCCGACCGGGCGATACCGGCTTCCGAGTGTGGGACACGAAGAAGGGCCGGATCGGCGTGGGCATCTGCTGGGACCAGTGGTTCCCGGAAGCTGCCCGCGCCATGGCGCTGATGGGCGCAGACGTGCTGCTCTATCCGACAGCCATTGGCTCCGAACCGCATGACGCCGGGCTCGACACTGCCGCGCGCTGGCGCCGGGCGATGCTGGGGCACGCCGTCTCCAACGTGACTCCGGTGGCGGCGGCCAACCGTGTGGGCAATGAGGACGGTCAGAAATTCTACGGCACGTCCTTCGTCTCCGACCAGGCCGGCGAAATCCTCGCCGACCTCAACCGTACGGAAGAGGGCATCGCGGTTGCGACCATCGACATGGACGAGGTCGACCGCGCGCGAGCCGCGTGGGGTTTCTTCCGCGACCGGCGGCCGGATCTTTATGGGTCGCTGGTTAGCCCTCAGTCCGAAGACTGACCGGTCGCAGGCATTTCCGAAACATTCTCGGCCTCAGCCGCCGCACTCCTGAGCCGGGCCTTTTCCCGCTCGCGCAGCTCGTCCGAAAACGCGCTGGCGAAAATCCCGGCGGGCAGGGCGACGACACCTATGCCTGCGAAAGCGATGAGCGAGGCGGCGATCTTGCCAGGCACGGTGACGGGGTAAACATCGCCATAGCCGACCGTGGTCAGCGCCGAGATCGCCCACCAGAGAGAGCGGGGGATTGAACCGAATTCGGCGCGCCCCTCGCCGATGCCTTCGAGGAAGTAGAGTACAACGGCGGCCACGAAGACGAGCCCCAGCGCCACGGCCGCGGCGGTGAGGAGCTGGCTGCCCGCCCGGCGCATCGCGGCGCCGAAGATTTCGAATGCCGGAACGAAGCGGGTGATCTTGAGCAGGCGCACCAGCCGCAGCACACGCATGAACATCAGCACGCTGTCATCGCCGCCATGGGGCAGGAGAAGCCAGACCAGTTCCGGCAGGAAGGCCGCGAGGTCCGCCAGGGCATAGAGCGAAAACGCGTAGCGCAGGCGTCCCGCGAAGCCGACGTGATAGGGGTGCTCGCCCGCTACCCAGAGGCGGATGGCGTATTCGACCGCGAAGACAATAAGCACGGCAAAGTTGAGCCGCGTTATCCAGAGCCGCGCTTCGCCCTGGATTGATGGCTCGGTTTCCAACGCGAAAAGCACGAAGGACAGGACAACGATTGCGACCACAATCGCATTTGCTATCGACAGGCCTGGCTTCTCTCGCGCAGATGGCTCCATCTGGCGGTAGAGGCGATGGCGCAAGCCGAACTGGACAACGACCTGTTGAGCGACCATGGCGCTATTCCTGATCCGGCCTTCTAACATAAGCCGCCGCGGCGTGGCGATTAGCCGGCGATGGGTCCCGGCATGACCCGCGCGCTGGTTTTCGATTCAGGCGTGGGCGGGCTCACCATCGCGGACGAGATCCGGCGTGCTGCGCCTGACTGGATCGTCGACTATGCGGCGGACTCGGGATTTTTTCCCTATGGCGTGAAGACGGACGAGGAGCTGCGCGCGCGGCTTCCCGCCCTGTGCGCAGCGCTGGTCGACATTGCAAAGCCGGACGTGCTCGTCGTTGCCTGCAATACGGCCTCGACCCTGTCGTTGGCGGACATCCGTGCGAAGGTGAAAATCCCTGTGGTCGGTACGGTTCCGGCGATCAAGCCCGCGGCGGAGCAGACCAAAACGGGTGTCATTGGCATCCTGGCGACGCCGGGCACGGTTCGGCGTGCCTATCTCGACGATCTCGAGCGGCAGTTCGCGGCCGACAGACATGTCATCCGGCGCGGCTCAGCGGGCCTGGTCGACATGGCGGAGCGCGCGGTGCGCGGCCAGCCGATCGACCAGGAGCAGGTGGACTACGCCGTGAAGCCGCTGTTCGACGGACCGGAGGGAGCAAAGATCGACATTGTCGTGCTGGCCTGCACGCATTTTCCGCTGATCCGCGACGCAATCCAGAAGGCCTGTCCGCCGGGCGTCAGGCTCATCGATACGGGAGAACCGGTGGCCCGACAGGCGCTGCGCGTCGCTCCGAAAACGGATCATCCACAGGGTAAGGCTGTCGCTTACGTGACAGGCGGCGCCGCGAACCGCGCCGCCATGCAGCCAGCCTTCGCCCGTTTTGGTTATGTCACAATCGAGGTGGTTGACCTCTGAGCGCAGGCGGCCGTCAATGCGGGCAGGAGGCCAGCCCATGGCCGAATCGCAGACAGACGCAAAGCTGATCAACCTCGCCCTGCAGGGCGGAGGCTCCCACGGCGCTTTTTCCTGGGGCGTGCTCGACCGGCTGCTCGAGGATCCGCGCGTCGAGATCGAGGCCATCACCGGAGCATCGGCTGGCGCGATGAACGCGGTGGCGCTGGCGGCGGGATACGCAGACGGCGACCGCGACGAGGCGCGCGCGGCGCTACGCGCATTCTGGGACGGCGTGCTGGTCGAAGCGCGGACAAGCCCACTGCGTCGCAATCCCATCGAGTCGGCGCTGGGCGGATGGAATCTCGACGCCTCCCCAGCCTATGTGATGTTCGATCTGGTGACGCGGATTGCGAGTCCTTACGACTTCAACCCGTTCAACCTCAATCCGCTCAAGGAGCTCGTCGTCCAGCTCGTCGACTTCGACCGCGTGCGGAAGGCGAAGGTGAAGGTGTTCATTTCGGCGACCAATGTAGAGACCGGCCGCGCCGAAGTGTGGGAGAAGAAAGAGCTGACAGCCGACCATGTCATGGCCTCGGCCTGCCTGCCCTGGCTGTTCCAGGCGGTCGAGATCGACGGCGTGCCCTATTGGGATGGCGGCTTCACCGGCAACCCGGCGCTGTGGCCCCTGTTCGAGCACTGCCAGACCGACGACGTCGTGCTGGTGCAGATCAATCCGATCAAGCGGCCGGGAGCGCCGACGACAGCGCGGGACATCATCAACCGGGTGAACGAGATCACGTTCAACTCTTCTCTCCTGCGAGATCTGCGCGCCGTCGATTTCGTCACGCGGCTCATCGAAGCGGGCCGGCTAGAAGGCACCGGTTATCGCCGTATGCTGATACATGCGATCGGTGACGAGAAGGCGCTGGCGGAGCTAGGCGCGTCGTCGAAGTTCAACACCGAACCCGACTTCATCGACATGCTGTTCAACAAAGGGCGGGAGGCGGCGGAAAACTGGCTGCGCACCTCGTTCCGCCATGTCGGCGTCCGCTCGACGGTGAGCGTGCGGAAGCTGTTCCAGGGCGAGGACGATTCGCTCGACGGCGCGCAGCTCAAGCCACCCAGGCGCAAGCCGAAAGCGGCTGAATAGTGCACGCTAACGACGCTCCCCGAAACGGATCGCCGCGCGAAGCCGCGCCTTCTGCGCCTCTATCTCCCGGTCCCGCGGCGGCGCGCTGGTCTCGAGCGCGCTGATCATCCGCCGCGCCGCCAGGTACACATCGTCCACGGCCCTGTTGAACGCCCGCTCGTTCGCCTTGGACGGAGCGTTGAAGCCACTGAGCTTGCGGACGAACTGGAGTGAGGCCGCACGGATCTCCTCTTTCGTGGCGGGCGGGTCGAAGTTGAACAGCGTCCTGATGTTTCTGCACATGACGGGCTCCATCGATTCAGGCGAAGATAGTCCCGAGCTCGCGATCGATCCTAGAGGAAATCCAGTTCCTTGGGATCGCCGCCGCGCCAGGCGTGCTCGAACTCGACTGCCAGAAATAGACCGCCGATGGCCAGAACGGTAAGGCCGTCCTTCGCAGCGCGCTCACGGGCGCGGCGGGCGGCGGCGGCAATATCGTACTCCACGAGCACGTCCTGGCCATGGAAAGCGTCGCGGAAGATGGCGACGTCGGCGCCGGCCTTGTTGGCGCCGGTCAGGATGAAGTGGTCGAAGCGGTCCGCGACCAGCCTTGCTATCCCGGCGACGTCTTTGGAGGCGGATACGCCGAAGACGACCAGCGTCTTGTCACGCGAACGGAAGTCGAGGAAGGCCGACGTGACGCGGTCGATGGCGCCGGGCGTGTGGCCGACATCTATCCAGAGGTCGGGGTTTTCCGCCACCCGCTCCAGCCGCCCGCGCCAGCTGGTGTTGCGAAGCGAGGGCAGAAGCGTCAGCGCGTCCTCGCGTCCGCCAAGCCAGTCGCGCGCCGCGTGGCAGGCAGTGAGGGCGTTGTCGATCTGGTGACCGCCGATGAGGCGCAGGGCATAGGCCTTGCCCGCTGCCTTGAACGTCGTGCCGGTGGCGGCGTTCTGGATATCGGTGACGGCAAGGTCGTCGGCAACGAACAGCGGCCGCTTGTCGCCTAGCCGGCAATACCCCTCAATGGCCTCGCGCAGATCGGCCGGAACCGATGGCGAAACGATGAGCGTGCCGCCCGGCGTCAGGGCATCGATCTTGTCGCAGGCGATCAGCTCTTCGGTGGCGCCGAGAAGCTGTGTGTGTTCGAGCTCGATGGACGTGAGCGCCAGGGTGCGTGAGCGCACCGTTCGGATGGGATCGTAGCGGCCGCCGATCCCGGCCTCCCAGACGATGGCGCCGGGCTTTTTTTCCTCGAACCAGAGGATTGCGATGAGAAACAGAAACTCGAACGCGCCCATCTTGTCGTTGTCGGCCAGGCGTTTGGCGAACCCCAGGACGGTCGCCGCATGGCGCTCGAAATCGGCTTCCTCGATGGCGAAATCATCGAGCACAAAGCGCTCGCGCACGTGGAACAGGTGGGGCGAGGTGAACAGGCCGACGCTGTGGCCTTCGGCCTTGAGCGCCGCGGCGATGAAACGCGCCGTCGATCCTTTGCCATTCGAACCGGTAACGGCGATGGAGCGCTCCGCGAGTGCGGCCTGGTCGATGCCGAACTCGCGGAAGAAGCGCGTGATGCGCCCGAAACAGATGCCATCGCCAAACTTGTTAAGGCCGAACATGCGCTATCCCAAAACCTCGTTCAGCATGCTTGTCCAGATGCCGTGTATGAGATCCGAGCGGCCGGCGAGTTCCAGGGTCTTGAGACCGGGATTGCCGTTGACCTCGATGATGACGGGCTCGGAAAGATCGCCGGCGGGCGAAGTGTCGAACAGGTCGACGGCGCCGATACGCAGCCCGAGGGCCGCGACGGCGCTTACCGCAAGCGTTGCGAGCATGGGCGGCGTGGCTGCGCTGAAGCTCTCGATTTCGCCGACAGCGGAAAGATTGCGGCGGCCGGGCAGAATCAGACGCTCGCCCCTAGCCGGAATGGATGAGGCATCGCGGCCGAGCAGCGAAAGCACAGCGGGTGGGTAAGGCGAAACGCCCGTTCCCATCAGCGAACTGTTCAACGCGTCGAGCAGTCTAGCGATTGTCTCCACGCCGTCGCCAATTAGCGCCGGCGCTTGCTTCATGGCGTGGAATACGGGCCGACCGTCGTGGATGAGCACGCGATGCTCCGGCGCCCGGATCACCGGCTCGATCAGGAAGGACTCGAACTCGACCGCAACGCGTCTGGCATAGTCGGTAAGGCCGGCCTCGTCGGAGACAATCTCGGCAAAATTGCCCCTCGATCCTTGATTGGGCTTGGCGAACACCGGATAGCCGAGCTTGGCTGCAAAGGCGCGCGCGTCGTCGACCTCGCGGCCTGGCGTCCGCATGCCGGCGCGCAGGCGATGCGCGAAGAAGAGACCTCCGGGAATGACCTTAAGACCCGCGTCCCGCAGCACTGTTTTGGTATGCGCCTTGTCACGCGACAGGGTGAAGGCTGTGGCGCTGTTGATCGGGAAGGAAGAGACGCCGCCGGCGCCGGCGACGATGGATTTCCCGCCCTTGGAGACGCGGAAGAGGTAGCCGCCGCCATTGTCGAGATCGGTGAATGTTGCGCCGATGGCCGCGGCGGCATCCATGGCGTAGCGGATAGGATCGGGCAGAGACATGACAGGGCGAGCGTGTAGCAGAGGCGGCGAAACCGTCCATATGGGTGCGGTCAAAACCGATTGTAGGCGCGGGGCCGCGCCGCTAGTGTCCCGCGGTTTTGATTGCGTATCGAGGCGAAAATGAGCTGTGGCCATACTCACATGATCCCGCTGCCGCAGGTGGGGGATGCCTCGCAGACCAGCCGCCTGACCGACCAGCTCGCCCTCGACATTCATCTTGGACACCTGCTCCCGGGCGCGCCCCTTCGCGAGGTCGAGATCGCCGACGCGCATGGCGTCAGCCGCACCATCGTGCGCGCCGCGCTGCAGAGGCTCGAGGCGCAGGGCCTTGCAGAAATCGTGTTGAACAAAGGCGCGCGGGTGAAGGCGGTGTCGCCGCAATCGGTCGAGGACATGATCGATCTCCATGTCGCGCTGACGTCGCTGGCGGCGCGGCATGCGGCGGAGCGGGCGACGCCTTCCCAGCTGGGGCGCATCGAAAAGTTCGTCGAGATGCTGGAGCATGTGTCCAAAGACGACGGCCCGGCCGAGGAATTCCAGCATCTGCGCATTGGCTTTGCACGCTGCCTGTTCGAGGCCACGGGTCCGGTTCTCGCGGAACGACTGAGGTCGGCGGCGCCGGTGGTTCCGCATCATGCCCGGGCGATGGAGGATGTGCGCGACGCTGCCGGGCAAGCGGAAGCCGCGAAACTTGCGCGTGATGTCCTGCGGGCAATCCAGGCCGGGTCTCCGGACGCCGCCGAGCGCGCTGTCGAAAAGCTCTTGCGCCGCCATGCCGATCGGACGCTGGAGAAACCTGCGCGCGCATCGCAGCCGCGGAAGGCCCGCACCGCAGCGTAAGCCCCCCACCGGATTCCCCGGGCGGGCGAGCGGCATGTTGCCCAAATGCGACAGACTCGCAGCGGCAGCGCCGTTAGCGCCGAAGTGAGCGGCAAATTTGTATACATTCCCAGGGGTCTTTCCTAGCGTCGCCCCGCCGGTGGCCGGAAGCAGGAGGCCGCGACCACCGGATTTTGGGAGACGGGAGTCATCAAGTGAAGAAACTTTTGATCGGCGCTGTGGCGTCGATTGCCATGTCTGCGGCTGCTCTTCCTGCGAGCGCCCAGGCAACCGGAGACGTGGTCCAGGTTTGGGGCCACCTCGAAGAGACGCAAGCCGAGGACATTGCCGAGTACGGCTCCGACCTCGAAGTCATCACAGCAGAGCAGATCAAGGACGGGGGATACAGCGACGCCGGACAGGCGCTGCAGAATCTCGTACCCGGCCTCTATGTCGCGCCGAAGAACGGGCCGTTTGACTATGTGAACGCATCGCTGCTCGGCGGCCGGCGCGTCGACATCATCTGGCTGGTTGACGGCGTTCGCATCTCGAACCGCCTCTACACGACGACCACGCCGCTCGACACGATCCCGGCCTACATGATCGAGAAGATCGAGGTGCTGAAGGGCGGGCAGAGCCTGTTCTACGGAACCTCCGCCGTGTCCGGCGTTGTCAACGTCATCACCAAAGGCTTCAGCCAGGAGCGCAAGGCTGCGCTGGGGATCGGAGCGGGCTCGAACGAGCAGCGCCAGGTCAACGGTTATGTCTCGGGCAGCAGCGGCAGTCACCACTTTGTGGTCTATGGCAGCCACGACGAGGCCGAAGGCTTCCAGCCCTTCCGCGATCAGGACTACCAGCCGAGCTCGACCGACCGGAACCGCAGCTACGACGTCGACACCTACGGCCTGAAGTACGGCTACGAGTTCTCCGACCAGCTCAAGGTTTCGGCGAACTACCAGCACACTGATGCCCTGCTCGATTTCGCGCAGCCATTCCTGGTCTACAGCGCCACAAACAGGCGCGACGAGGACCTGCTCTCGGCCAAGCTGGACTGGGATGTGAACGACCGGTTCTCGTTCTACGCCAAGGCCTACTACCACTGGTGGGACACCCGCTATAACGAGATCGACAACACGGTCCCGCCGTCCAGCACGCTCGACCTCGTCGACGACAACGAGTTCTGGGGCTTCGACGACTACGGCATCAACCTGCTGGGCCAGTACAAGATCAACGACAACTTCACCGTGCTGGGCGGCGTCGACTACCAGAACTACAATGGCGAGGATCAGGTCTTCCTGATCGCGCACCAGACCGAATACGTCACCGCGCCGTTCGTGCAGGTGCGCTACGACGCGCCGGTGCTGAACGGTCTCAACCTTGCCGCCGGCGTGCGCCGCAACGAGGTGAAGGGCAATGGCGACTCCACAGTGTGGAACGTCTCTGCCGATCTCGCCATCGACGGCTATCTCAGCGCCCGCGCGCAGATCGGAACCGCGTTCCGCCTGCCCGACGCCTATGAGCTGTTCGTGGTCGATCCGTGCTGCGAACAGGGCAATCCGGACCTCAAGGGCGAGGAGAGCATGAACTACGAGCTCGGCCTCGCTGGACATGGCATGACGTTCTCGTGGGACCTCACGCTTTTCCACCGCGAGATCGAGGATCTGATCCAGATCATAACGGTTGCGGACACACGTCCGGCTGGCTCGCCGGGCAACTACGCTTGCTCGGCTAGTCCGGTGACCGGCTGCTTCGACACCTTCGACAACAACGGGTCGAACGTGACGGCGGAGGGCGGGGAATTCACCGTGACGGCCCAGCTCACCAACGAGCTGTCGGCGACGTTCGACTGGACGCATTCCAAGACGGAAGTCGACGGAACCAGCGGCCAGATCGAGAACACCCCGGAAGACACCGCCAAGCTGATCCTCGACTGGGCGCCGATGGACCTGCCGATCGGCGGCGGGATCACCGTCAACTATGTCGGCGACGAAATTGGCCGCGGCGTCGCGTACGGCAACGACACGATCATCGACCTCAACGCCCGTTGGTATCTCGATAGCGACCGCAAGCAGCGGATCGGCGTGCGGATCGAAAACGTGACCGACGAGGAATACTTCACTTCGTTCGGCCGCGGTACGACCGATGTGGGGGCGCTCCCCTATACTTATCCGAACCTCGGCCGGGATCGCAGTTTCTTCGTCAACTACTCGGTCGACTTCTAGGTTCAGTTGCTGGGGCGCTGGCCAGTCCCCTTCCTGCTTCGGCGGGGAGGGGATTGGTTTTTTGTTGCCCGTTCGCGCCCTACTTCGCTGTGTAGAGCTTGGCGAGGCGGTAGAGGAACGCCCGGCCTTCCATCAGCGACTTCACCGCGACGCGCTCGTTGAGGCCGTGGGCGTTGGTGGTGGCCGGATCGGCAAAGATGCCCGAGACGCCATAGGTCGGAATGCCGATCGGGGTGAGGAAGCGTCCGTCAGTTGCGCCTGCAGCCATGGCCGGGACGACCGGCACGCCGGGGAACATCTCTTTGGTGAGCTGTTCGATCGGGCCCATGATCTGCGGCGTGAGCGGCGGCGCGGGCGAGGGCGTTTCAGGCTCGGCCTGCAGCGTGACTTTTACATCCTTGTCGCCGATCGCGGCCTCGATCTGTTTGCGGATCTCTTCCGGCGAGTGGCCGGGGAAGATGCGGCAGTTGACGTTGGCCGTGGCGCGCTGCGGCAGGGCGTTGGGCGCGTGGCCGGCGGTGAGCTGGGTGGCGACGCAGGTGGTGTGGAGGATGGAGTTGTTGCTTGGGTTGTCGCGCAGGCGCGCGATGGCGGCGGCGTCCTGGCTGGTCGCGGCGGCCTTCATGTCTGCGCCTTCCTGGCCGGGCGTGAGGTCCGCCATCTTGAGGAAGTAGCCGCGCGTGGCGTCGTTGAACTCGATCGGGAAGTCGATCTTCGGAATCTTCAGGAGCGCCGTGCCGAGGCGGTAGATGGCGTTGTCCGGCACAGGGCGCGAGGAATGGCCGCCGGGGTTGGTCACTTCGATCGTGTAGTCCTGGTAGAGCTTCTCGCCGGCCTGCACGCCGTTGAAAATGTATTTGCCGTTGGAAGGATCGAGCCGGCCGCCGGCGCCTTCGTTGAGCGCGAACTGGGCGTCGATGAGCTGGCGGTAATTCGCGACGAGATACTTCACGCCATTGAACGTGTTCGGGCTCTCCTCGCCGCAGGTCAGCATCAGCTTGAGGCCGCGCTTCGGCTTGAAGCCTTCCTTCTTGTAGCGGACCATCGAGTCCGTGAAGATCGCGGCCATCGCCTTGTCGTCGCTCGACCCACGCGCGTAGAAGAAGCCGCCTTCCTCGGTCAGCTTGAACGGATCGCGCACCCAGTCGGCGCGGTTGGCTTCGACCACGTCTATGTGGGCGAGCAGCATGACCGGCTTCAGCGAGGCGTCGGTTCCCGGCAGCACGGCGATGAGGTTGCCATCCTGTGGGCGTTTGGGATCGGCGATGAGGCGGATGTCGCTTTCGGGATAACCCGCAGCGGACAGGCGTGCCTTCATCGCTTCTGCGGCCTTTGTGCACGAGCCGACCGACAGCGTGGTGTTGATCTCGATCAGCTCCTTGTAGAGCGCGCGGAACTCCGGCTCGCCGGCAGCGGCCTGGGTGTTGGCGGCCTTTACTGATGCACTCTGGGCTGACGCGCCCTGGGCGTCGGCGGCGGGCTGGGTCGCGCAGGCGCTGGCGATGGCGGCAAGACCGGCCGCGGCGAGAAGCCTGAGACGCATGAAGTCACCCCTGAATCTGATTGGGGCGAGACAAAGCACGACTGGGCTAAGCCGTCGAGCCGGTAAGCACAAAGGTGCTGGCCTTAGAGCTTGCTGGTCAGCTCCGGGACGATCTTGAACAAGTCGCCGACGAGGCCGTAATCCGCGATCTGGAAGATCGGGGCTTCCTCATCCTTGTTGATGGCGACGATGATCTTGGAGTCCTTCATGCCGGCAAGGTGCTGGATGGCGCCCGAAATGCCGATGGCGATATAGAGTTCCGGAGCGACCACTTTACCCGTTTGACCGACCTGGAAGTCGTTGGGGGCGTAGCCGGCGTCCACCGCGGCGCGCGAGGCGCCGACGCCTGCGCCGAGCTTGTCGGCGAGCGGCAGGATGTACTGGTTGAACTGTTCGGCCGAGGCAAGCGCCCGCCCGCCGGAGACGACTCTCTTTGCAGAGGCGAGCTCGGGGCGGTCTGACTTCTGGAGTTCTTCGCCGACAAAGGCCGACTTGAACGGGCCGGCGGGCGCCTGAATGGTTTCGACCGCCGCCGACCCGCCACCGGCGACGGGCTGGTAGGCCGTGCCGCGGACAGTGACGACTTTCTTGGCGTCGTTGGACTTCACGGTGAGGATAGCGTTGCCGGCATAGATCGGGCGCTCGAACGTCGAGGCGTCGATCACTTTGGAAATGTCGGAGAGCTGCATCACGTCGAGCTTCGCCGCGATGCGCGGAGCGATGTTCTTGCCCGATGTGGTGGCCGGGGCGAAGAACGCGTCATAGTTCGCCATCAGCGGAACGACCAGCGCCTCTACAGCTTCGGCCAGCGCGTGGGCGAGGGGCTCGGCGTCGGCATGCAGCACCTTGCGCACGCCCGAGAGCTTTGCCGCGGCTTCGGCGGCGGCCTTGGCGTTGTGGCCGGCAACCAGCACATCGACATCGGCGCCGAAGGCCTTGGCGGCAGCTACCGTCTTGGCGGTGGCGTCGTTGAGCGCCGAGTTCGAGTGTTCAGCGAGAACCAGAACGGCCATATCAGATGGCTCCAGCAGACTTGAGTTTGGCGATTAGTGCATCGACATCGGCGACCCTCTCGCCGGCCTCGCGCTTCTTCGGCTCGGTGACCTTCACGACGGTGAGGCGCGGCTTGATGTCAACGCCGTAGTCGGCAGGCGTCTTCATGTCGATCGGCTTCTTCTTCGCCTTCATGATGTTGGGCAGGGAGGCGAAGCGCGGCTCGTTGAGGCGCAGGTCGGTTGTGACGACGGCGGGCGTCGAGATCGAGACGGTCTGCAGGCCGCCATCGACTTCGCGCGTCACCTTAAGTTTATCGCCGTCCTTCACGATAGCTGAGGCGAAGGCGCCCTGCGGCCAGCCGAGCAGGGCGGCGAGCATCTGGCCGGTCTGGTTGGAATCATCGTCGATCGCCTGCTTGCCGCAGATGACCAGGCCAGGCTGTTCAGCCTCGACGATCTTCTGGAGGATTTTGGCGACGGCGAGCGGTTCGACCGCTTCGTCGGTCTGGACCAGGATGCCTCGGTCAGCGCCCATGGCGAGGCCGATACGGATGGTTTCCTGCGCCTGGGCCGGGCCGATCGAGACGATGACGATCTCAGTGGCGACGCCTTTTTCCTTCATGCGCACCGATTCCTCGACGGAGATCTCGTCGAACGGGTTCATCGCCATCTTGATGTTGGCGAGGTCGACGCCAGTCTGGTCGGCCTTCACCCGCGGGCGGACGTTGGGATCAATCACCCGCTTGACGGGCACGAGCACCTTCATCGGTGGGTCTCTCCGGCTGGGTCGGTCAGAATCTGGGCCGGCGCTCCGTCCTGGAACGGGGGCGAACCGGCGCTCCCTGTTATGCAGCAGGCGCGGGCAAATCAAGTTTTCCGGAGGCTAACCGGGCAAAAAGCGTCACTTTGGCGCGCGGACCGGGGCCGCGAAGGAAACACGCGTGCGCCATGCGGGTTTCCGGGGGCATTTTGGCTTGGCAGGATGGGCCAAACAGGAAAGCTCCACATGGCCGACCAACTGGACGACAAGTTCTACGAACGGGCCGACGCCCACATTCATCTGTCGAACGAACAGCTCGACGGGACGATCACGGCGGGGAAGGTCAGCGCCTCGATGATGTTCGCCACCGCCCGGTTCAACGCCTGGATATCGGCGAGCGGGTTTTCCTCGGGCGAGGCCATGGCGGACAAGCGGGCGGAGACCATCGACTATTTCGTCGACGGCTACCGGCAGATGCTGGAAGCCAACATGGACGAGTACATCAAGAACTTCGACGCCTATATGAAGTCCAAGGCCTGATCCCGGAGTCCTTATGCCCCTTGGTTTCCTTCGCCGCCTCTTGCTTTCGACCGGGCATACAGATCTGCAGCCCGAGGATGCGCGGGCGGCGATAGCGGCGGTGCTGGTGATGGCCGCGCGGGCGGATGGACATTACGACGCCAGCGAGCAGGACATGATCGACCGGGTGCTGGCGAAGCGCTTCGGGCTGACGCCGGAGCAGACGCGGGGCCTGCGCGAGGAAGGCGAGGCGGCCGAGTCCGAGGCCATCGACCTCTTCCAGTTCACCCGGGCCATCAAGCAGGCGATCCCGCACGACGATCGTTTTGCAATCCTGGAAGAGATGTGGGGCGTGGTTCTGGCGGACGGCGTCCGCGATCCACACGAGGACTCGCTGATGCGCCAGATGGCCGACCGGCTTGGCCTGTCGCCGATGGACCTGGCGCTGGCGAGACAGAAGGTCGCCGGCGGCGGAAGCATTCCAAGGATGTAGCTAGTCGCCGCTGAGCGGGATCTGCGTCGTCGCGGCAGCGAGCGGGATTTCGCTCAGGCGGAACCAGTCCGTCTTCGGAAGATTGAGCTCGTAGTCCAGCCATGTCGGCAGGATCTTGCCGGCGCGGGTGCCGCGGGTGTTGGCGAGGATGACGATGCCGTCGTGGTTTTCGGGCAGCCAGGCGATTTGCGCGAAATAGCCTTCAACGCCGCCTGAATGGGTTATCAGCGTGTGGCCGGCATAGTTGAAGGTGCGCCAGCCGAGGCCGTACTCCGTCTTCTTCACCGGCGTCTTGAGCGAACGCTGGCGCGAAGTTTCGGTCGGCGTGTCGACGCGGGGGCGATGCACTTCGATCAGCACGGTGGGAGAGAGCACCTCCGGCCGTTCGCCCATCTGCGCGATAAGCCAGTGCGACATGTCGTTGATGGAGGAGTTCATGCCCCCGGCGGCAGGCACGCGATAGTAGGGCTCCTTCACATCGGTCGGGACCCATACGATGCCGTTGCGCCGGTGAGGCCTCGCCCAGTTGCCGGACGAGGTGAGCGCCTGACGGCCGAAGGAGGTGCGCGTCATGCCCAGCGGGTCGAGGATGAAGGTCTGGACTTCCTTGGCGTAGGAGTTGCCGGATACTTTCTCGATGGCGGTCGAGATCATGTTGAAAGCGGTGTTCTGGTAGGTGAAGCAGTCGCCCGGCGCGCAGGTTGGCCGCACCGTTTTATACTTCGAGAGGATGTCCAGCGGCGCGGTCCCCGCTTCGAGCATGTTGTCGAAGGCGTAGGGCGGCAGGCCAGTGCGGTGAGTGAGGATGTCCTCCAGCGTCACGGCGGCCGTGTCGGCCGGTTTCCGGAGCTGGAATTGCGGGACGATGCTGGCGACCTTGGTGTTGAGATCGAGCTTGCCGCTTTTCTCCTCGATGGCCGCCATGGTTCCGGCGAAGCCCTTGGACAAGGAGGCGAGGCGGAAGACGGTGTCCGGCGTGATCCTGTCCTTGCCGCCGGCTTCGCGCACGCCGTAGGTCTTCACCATCGCAACCTTGCCGCTCTTCACGACGGCGACAGCGAGACCGACGAAGTCAGGCGCCGTGGAGGCGTCGTCGAGTTCCGCCCCGAAGGCGTTGAGCGCTAGCGCTTCCTTGGTGAGCTGCGCATGCGCCGCTGGCGCGGCGGCAAGCAGGGCAGAGAAGGCAAGGGCGATAAGGCGGTTCATCCACGTTCCGGTTGCGCAGGTCTCACTAGCAGTATCAGGGCTGTCGTCCTGTTCGCCAAGCGGACAGGTTCATTCCAGCTGTATCCGGTTGCCCGAGTCCTAACTCCAGCTCGCCGCGACTTTGCCTAGAAACCTCTAGCGGTTCTTGCCGGGAACCCAGAGTACGTCGCCGGCGCCGTTCCCGTTGGCGCGGCGAGCGGCGACGAACAGGAAGTCCGACAGCCGGTTGGCATAGGCCAGGGCGGGGGCCGAGACCTTCTCGCCCTCCGTTGCGCCCAGTCCCGCGATCAGGCGCTCGGCGCGGCGGCAGACGGTACGCGCGACATGGAGGTGGGCGGAGAGGGCCGACCCGCCGGGCAGTATGAAGCTTTCCAGCGGCGGGATGGCGGCGTTGATCTCGTCGATCTCAGCTTCAAGACGTTTCACCTGCGCATCGACAATCCGAAGCGCCTCGAACGCCAGCGGCTTGTCACGTTCAGGCGTGGCGAGGTCGGCGCCGAGATCGAAGAGGTCGTTCTGGATGCGGCCTAGCATGGCGTCGAGTTCGGGATCGGCGGCGGCGTGGAGCCGGGCGACGCCGATGGCTGCGTTGGTCTCATCGATCGCGCCATAGGATTCGACGCGCAAATTCCATTTCTCGACGCGCTCCCCGGTGGCGAGGCCGGTGGTGCCGTCGTCCCCGGTGCGCGTGTAGATCTTGTTGAGCTTGACCATGCTTATTTCGCGCCTCCGGCGCGGGCGCTATGTCGCGCCCAGCACGCCGCCGCGTCAATAAGGCGGGGGCTAGTGGACGTAGGCGTCGTGGCGAGCCTCGATCGGCGCGGCCATGGCGTCGAGCGAGGGCTGCGGGGCCACCTTGAACGGCACGCGGCGGGGATCGGCCAGCACTGCGCGCGGCGTGAAGCGCCAGCCGTTCATTACCGGGGCAGCAGAAAGCAGAGCGGAGAGGGATTCGGTAGTGCCGCCAGACAAGGTCATATGGCATTCGCCGTCCAGCGTGCGCACCACATCAGCTTCCAGGTTCGGGTCGTACCGGCGAATGCGTTCGTTGAGACCGATCAGCGCCCATTCGGCGTCGGCTTCGCCACGGGCCAGCGCCTCGATCGAGTTGGCGAGGCCAGCCGCCTCGTGGGAGAACCAGCTCCAGAAGCGCCGCGGATTGAAATCGCCGCCGACACGCCGGCCAAACATCGATGAACTCCCAGCACGAACCATGGTCATGTTCGCAGACCCAGCTTCAGGTTTAGGAAACGCGATTGGTGAAATTCGATCGAATCGACGCCCGACTACCCAACTTCAGGGGCAAACGCCGGGTCCAGGGGTTCGTTCCCCCGCATGGCGAATTTCGGATTGCTGCGCTAGTGGCGCATCTGGCTGGCGACGAACCCCAGAATAACAAGGATTATGATCGCGATGAACTGAACCAGCACCCTCAAGCGCATCAGCTTGTTGGAACGCGAGCGGGCTTGGGCGTCGGTGCGCACGAGGTTCACGATCCCGAAAGTCAGCACAAGAAACACAGCGCCAAGAACGCCGAAAAAGACCGTTGGGGTGAGCCAGGCTGTCATGGGCTAAGCCTTATGCGCGTTCCCGGCGCTGCGCCACCGATACTGGCGCCTAGCGGTTCCCGTTGGGATCGAAGCGCGCGTCGGTCCACACCAGCTCTTCGAAATGAAGCGCAGTGCGCAGCGAACGCACGAGGTTCTCAATGTCGCGCACGCCGCAGCCGGCATAGTAGGTGAGGGTCTTTTCCTTACCTTCTTCGGTGCGCCACGTAATCTTCACCGTCGGCGCGTCGGTGTGGCAGTTCTGAAGCGTCCGCATCGTCTGCTCAGGCAGGAGCGTCCAGAACTTCGCATCACCGAGCGCCTTTTCCGCCTCAGTCCATGCGGCCTTGCCGATATTGCCGTCGCTGACGCCGGTCTGCTTCACAAAGCGCACGCCGTTGAGCACGTAAGACCCGTCAGGGTGCAAGGTCAGGTCGTAGATCGGGCAGGTGCCGAAGCACGCGCCTTCCGACAGGACGATCACCGGATCCTTGGTCTGGCCCTGGACGACGCCCTGTTCACCCGAAGAACACGCCACCGCAATCGCGGCCGCGAGGCCGGCGACCAGCACTCCGTTGGGAAAACGGCGCAGCCGACTCATGCCAGGAGTCTAGTCCAGCCCCGCGGCTCTGGCGAGACCGGGGCCTCGCCTCCTTTATCAGCCCGGCTTGCGGAAGCGGAACAGGAACTGGTCGGTGTGGCGGCGGATGTCCGGCGTGAACGGCGTCTTGGTGCGGTCGTCCTTAGGGTTGGCGAGGATGCTGCTCTTGTCGACATAGTCGAGGCCGGCGGCCTTGGCGGCCGCAAGAACCACAGCGGGATCGACGCGGTGGATGGTCTGCGCGATCGAGGGCGGGGCGCCGGCTTCTGCAGCGTGGTCCATGGCGATGAACATGCCGCCCGGCTTCAGCACGCGCTTGATCTCTGCATAAGCCTTGACCGGATCGCCCAGCGCCCCGGGCTGGGCGTTGCGCGGGGTGAAGTAGAGTTCGTGCGGGCCCAGGATCCAAAGCACCTTGTCGACCGAGTTATCGGGCGCCTGCAGCTTGTCGAAGGCGCTGACGGTGATGGTCGCGTTCTTGAGCTGGCCGGCGTCGGTGCGCGCCTTGTAGGCGGCATCGCCATAGTTGAACTCGGGCGGGTACTGGACGATCAGCTTGCCCATCGGGCCGAGGGCGATGGACAGAATTTCCGAATACCAGCCGCGCCCGCCTTCCAGTTCGAGGATCGTCTCGCCCGGGCGGATCTGCGCGAAGGCCAGGACTTCGGCGGGTTTGCGCGCCGCGTCGTCAGCCTGGTCGACCGCCTGGAGGCCTTCGAGTTTCACTGCGCGAGCAGGATCGGCCAGGATCGGCCCATAGTCCGCGACAGTGAGCGCCGGAAGCGGCGGCGGCGCCTTGGTGGCGGCGCTTTGCGACGTGGTGGTGCAGGCGGCGATGGCAAGAGCAGCGAGCAAAGGCGCTGCGACCTTCAGGCGATCGATCATCTAAGGTAGCCCCCGTAGAAATACAGACAGCGTGGAAGACAGGCGGCGCGGACCGTCCCCTGGGCCCGCGCCCCCAACTCGTTTTGAGGTTAGGCGTTCAGCCCGGCTTCTTGTAGCGCAGCAGGAACTGGTCGGTGTGCCTGCGGATGGCCGGATCGAAGACCGGCTTGGTGTGATCATCCGCCGGATTGGCGAGGATCGCGCTTTCCTCGTCGAGCACGAAGCCGGCCGTGGTCGCCATGGATTTCACCTGCATCGGGTCGATGCGATGCAGCGTGTCGCCCGTGGTCGGTGGCTCGCCTGCCTTGGCGGCGTGGTCGAGGATGACGAAATAGCCGCCGGGCTTCAGGATGCGGAAAGCTTCGGCGAACGATTTCGCGGGATCGCCAAGCGGTCCGCCGCACTCCTTCATGCACCACAGCTCGTGCGGCCCGAGGAACCAGGTGACGACGTCGACCGAGCCGTCGGTTGCGTCGAGCTTGTCGAACTGCGAGATCGAGCCCTTGACGTTCGCGAGGCGGCCGTCCTTCGTGCGGGCGTCGATGCCTTTCTGACCGCCGCCGCCGAAGCTGGGGTTCTGCATGGTCACTTTGCCGCCCGCGCCGACGGCGTGAGACAGCAGCTCGGTGTAATAGCCGGCGCCGGCTTCTTCCTCGAACACGGTCTGTCCCGGCATGATCTTGGAGAAGGCGAGGACTTCGGCGGGCTTACGCGCAGCATCGTCCTTGGCGTCGTCTGCCGGCCGGTCGCTTGCCGTGAGCAGCGCGGCATAGTCGGGCGCCGGCGGCGCGGCAGGCGCCGCGGCTTCCGGCGCCGGAGCGGCAGGCGCGGCCGGCTCGGTTGGGTTGCAGGCCGCAAGCGCGGTCAGCGCTATGAGCGATACGCTCGCTATCTTCCACAGATGCGTTCTCATGGGTCTCTCCGGTCTGTCCCTTGTGTGTTTCAGAGTTTCTTGCGCAGCGTTCCGACACCGCTTGGGGGCGGACCATAGACGGGCGCGGGAGTCCGGTCGAGATCGGTATTTTCGAGAGCAATTCCGAGCAGGATCGTAGGCCAGCCACCCCGATCCTCAAACCTGCGTGAAGCCCGGCCCCGGCCGTCTGGATGAACTATCCTCTACGGAAACGAACGCGTTCCAGCGCGCCGGACAATAGCTGCACTTCACCTTGGGTAACGGTTCCTGTTCACGCCGGGAAGGCGTATCCTGCGGACCAGAGCGAAAGCGCACGACAGATGCGCCACCCCACAGGAGATGTTCATGCGGTTGTTCCATGTTTCGATTGCGGCCCTTGCCGCCGCGCTGCTGGCGAGTCCAGCTCTCGCGCAGGTTCCGAAAACCCCGAGCGGCCATCCCGATCTCAACGGCGTCTGGACCAACGCGTCCCTGACGCCTCTGTCGCGCGCGGCTGGCGTCAAGTCGCTCGTGGTCGACGAGGCCGAGGCGAGGAAGATCGCCGACAAGACGTCCATCGCCGGCATTCCGGCGGACGATCCGGAATTCAACCGGAACGCCAGATATTCCGATCCGAACAAGGGCGCGCCGGCGAAGGGCGGCGCCGATTTCGGCCTCAAGGGCTATGACAGTTTCTGGGTTACGCCCGGCACGATGCTCGGGAAGGTGAAAGGAGAATACCGCACCTCCAACATCGTCGATCCGCCGAGCGGGCAGCTTCCCTTCAAGGACCCGGCAGCCGTGGCTCGCAAGCAGCAGGCAGGGTTCGTCCGCTATGTCACCGGCAACGCGCCCTATGAAGGGCCAGAGGAGCCGGCGCTGTCCGAGCGCTGCCTGATCGGTTTCGGCACCACTGGTGGGCCGGGCATGCTGAGCGTGCTCTACAACAACAACTACCAGTTCGTGCTTACCGACAGCTACTTGATGATCCTGGTCGAAATGGCGCACGATGTCCGCGTCGTTCCGATTTTCGACTCGGCGTCGAAGGCCAAGGCCAGCCACAAGCCCAGCGTCATCAAGCCGTGGCTGGGCGACAGCGTCGGCTGGTGGGACGGCGATGCGCTGGTGATCGAAACGACCAATCTCAATCCCCAGCAATCGGACCAGAATTCCTTCCCGCTGTCGCCGACTGGCATCGTGACCGAACGCCTGACGCGCACCGGCGAGAAGGACATCTTCTACGAATTCACGGTGAACGATCCGGTGAACTACTCCCAGCCGTGGAAGGCGGAGCTGAGCTTCTATCCGCAGAGCCGGGTCTACGAATACGCTTGCCACGAGGGCAATTACGGCATCGTCGGCATGCTCGCCGGCGCTCGCCTGAAGGAGCAGCAAGCTGCGGCCAAAGCCAAGCCCGTGAAAACCAGCGCCAAGCCGGCGAAGGGCGGGCAATAGCCGGAACGCCTGGACGGGAAGGGTTGAGCCATGACCCTTCCTGATCCTTCGCCCCAGTACATCAGGGCCGCCTTATTACGGACGGGACTTGTCGCCGCCGGCGATGATCTTCGCATCGATCCGCGCGATGGGCGCACGGCAGCGCACCTCGGCAGCGATCGCATGGCGTGGTTTCCGCACGACGAAGAAGCGCGCCGCCATCTCGCGCGCGAGCGGCGTGTGCTTCGGCTGATCGAACGATATTGCCGCTTCAAAGCGCCCCGTGTGTTTCACGAAGACGCCGATGGTTGGGATGTCCGCGCCAAGGTTCCGGGCCTCACTGCGCCGTTCGACTACTACGACTGGGTGGTGGACAATCCGGCGTTCGCCCGGCGCCTTGGCGACGCGTTGGGGCGCATCCTCGCAGACCAGCACACAAGCATTCCTGCCGGGGAACTCGCCGGCTGGCTTCCCTCCGCCCCCGACTGGCCACGCGCCCGGGACCTTCCGAATCTTCCTGCCGTGGTTTCAGATGCGATGCTGCTGAGGCGTATCGACCGCGCGCTCGCGCGCCATGCAGAGATACGACGCGACCTTTCCGATCCAGTGTTGATCCATGGCGATCTCGGCCTGCACAACATGGCGTTCGATGCAGCGACCGACGACCTCAATGGGTTGTTCGACTATGAGGGCGCGGCCTACGGCGACCGCCATCAGGATTTCAAATACCTTCCGCTGATTGTGGGAAATCATCCGGATGTGCTGCTCGACGGCGCTATCGCCGCCTACGAACCCCTAACTGGCGTGCAGATCGATCGGGACCGCGTGCGCCTGCTCAACGCGACGGCGGCGATAGCCTTCCTCGGCTTCCGCTTCGGCCATGCGCCCGAGGACGAGTGGTGCGGACGCACATTGGCGCAGGATCTTGCGTGGACAACCGGCGCACTCGACGCCGCCGGGTTCTGAATTGCCATCCGCCGGATCGCAATCGTAGGGTGCCTTCCGATAGATCAAGGGAGAATGGCGATGGCGACTTCACTTTATGACGCGACGGTCGGGGCTTTCACCCAGACGCTGGGTGGGGTCGAGGGCTTCCTGGCGCGCGGCTTCGATCATTGCCGCGACAACAACATCGATCCCGAAACCATCGTCGCCACGCGGGTTTACGAGGACATGTTTCCGTTCCGCTTCCAGGTGACTTCGGCCGTGCTGCACTCGGTCGGCGCCATCGAAGGCGTGCGCAAGGGCGTGTTCTCTCCAGCCATGACGCCGGAGTTCAATTATGCCGATCTGCAGAAGCATGTCGCCGACGCCCGCGCCAAGCTGAAGGAGGTGACGCCAGCGGAGGTAAACGGCTTTGAAGGCCGCGACATGAAGTTCGAATTCCGCGACCGGTCGATCCCGTTCACGGCGGAGAACTTCCTGCTCTCCTTCTCGCTGCCGAACTTCTATTTCCACTCGTCGATGGCGTACGGCATCCTGCGCTCGAAGGGTGTGCCGCTCGGCAAACGCGACTTCATGGGCCAGCTGAAGGTGAAGGCGTAAATTCTACCTGGCGGGGCTTGCGTGCGCAGGCCCGCGGAAGATCGCGTTGGCAAGAAGGACGTTGAGGCCATCCATGTAGGCGCGCATTGCCGGGTCCTGGGTGAAGGTGATGAGCCACCCGCTGCCTTCCTGTTCGGCCACCGCAAAGGGCTTGAGGGCGAGCTGCTTCTCGGTTTCCTTCCAGAGATAGCCTGAAGCCACCAGGTTTTTGGGCTCGGCGAACGAGACGACATTGGTTCCAGCATCGCGCGTAATCGGCGCGTAGATGTTGGAGCCGGTCACCATGACGTTGAGGCTCGGCTTGAGCCCGGCGGCCAGCCAGTGGTCCGGATCGGGCGTTGCGCGGACAAGGACGCCGGGTGAGGCGTCGGGCGATTCTTCCGCAGGCGTTTCGGCGGCGTCGAGCTGCTTGCGATCGGTGAGCACCGTGCCTGGGACGGTTGCCTTCTCGTCGGGCTTGGTGGTCTCGGACTTTTCGCGGAAGGCGTTCTCGCGGCGCAGGGCGCTCAATTTCATCTTCGGGTCGGCTACGAAGCTGGCGGCGCCATCGATGGCGATGAGCACGCCGCCGCGACTCATCCAGTCGTGCAGCGCCTTTGCGCCGCTTTCACCGAGCAAACCGCCATAATTCCCTCCGTCAGGCATGATCAGCACGTCGAACTGCGAAAGGCCAGAGGAGGAGAGGCTGGAGGTGCGGATCGGCGTCACCGGATAACCGAACTGCCGCTCGATCACGAAACGTGTGTTGCCGGCGGCTGTGGGGCTGGTCGGGCGATCCCACGCGATGGCAATGCGCGGCGCGCGATGCGTAACGACACGGTCGGAGCCGAAGCTTGGGCCCTGCGTGACCCAGCTGTCGGAAACACCGGTGATCTCCGCGCCGGTGGACGCGGCGAGGCGAGAGAGTTTGGCCGAAAGGTCCGGCGTTGCGGCTGCGCGGAAGACTAGCGAACCGGCAGGGAAGGTGCGGCCGCTGACGGTGAAGGCGAGGTCGGCGCTCGTCACGGGGATATTCTCGCTCAGGGCGGCGGCAAGCAGACGAACTGCAGCGGTCGAGCCCCAGGGCGCGACAAAGAAGGGCGAATTGGGGTTGGCGAGCTGGCCCGCAGGTTTCCAATCCTTCGTCACGGCTTCGGACGGGCCGAAGGGTTCGTCGGCGCAGCCGTCGGCCGTGACATTGAACTGCAGCGGCAGCGACCAGGCCGTGACGTCGTAGAGTTCCGGCGGCAGGTCCTTGGCGCGGCGGCGCTCCTGCTCCTTCATGAAGGTCTCATCCAGCGGCACGTGAGGCTCGAGCAGGGTGTGGGCGAGGCGGCCGGCAGGCTGGGCAAGCGAGATGGTGTAGCTGCCCGCCGGATAGGTTTTGCGGCAGGCTCTGATCTGGCCGGTGGCGTGCTTCACCTCGATGCCCTGGGCGGCGATGATCCTGGCGAGCTTGTCGGCAGTCGACTGGTCGGCCTGCAGAGGGAGGACGTAGGACTTCACCTTGCCTTTCCTGCCCTCCTCGATGGCCGAGGCGCGGTAGTTGTAGAAGTCGCGCAAGAGGCGCTCGCGGTTTTTCGACACGGTCTCGAGCGTGGCGATCGACGAGAGGAAATGTTTGCGCACGGTTTCACGGTAGGTGAGGTCGTGCCCGTCTGTGCGTCGGGCGAGCAAGCCCTCCGCGCCGGCATTTTCGTAGGTCGTGCCGATCGAGCCGTGAAAGAGCGGCCAGCCGGCGCCGTAGCCGGGATAGAAGTCGTCGAAAACCTCGCGGTTGAAATAGGGCAGACCCGCCTCGTCGAACCATTTCGCGTTGTTGCGACCGATGATCTCGAGGGCGGCGCGCTGGGATTGCGTGATGTCAGGGTTGTAGGGGTCAGCCTCGGGCGAAAAATAGTAGGACGAATCTGCGCCCATCTCGTGCAGGTCGACGAAGACCAACGGGAACCATTCCTGGAAGATGGCGACGCGCGCCTGCGTCTCCGGCTGGGTCAACGCGAACCAGTCGCGGTTCATGTCGAAGAGGTAGGAGTTGAAGCGTCCGCCGGGCCAGGGCTGGGTGCGGTCGGCGGAGATCGCGCTGCCGGACGGCTGAAGGCCCAGCGTGTCGTAGTAGAAGTTGACGAAACGGTCGCGCCCGTCGGGGTTCTGGACGGGATCGATGAACACCAGTTCGTTGGAGAGGATCGCATCGACCGTGGGGTCGTTGCGCGCGGCCAGCAGGTGGTAGGCCGTCATCATTGCCGCATCGGAGGACGAGATCTCGTCGCCATGGACGCCGTGGGCGAGCCAGGTTGAGCCGGGCAGGCGGCTGATGATGGCGTCTGCCTGCGCCTTTGGTGTCTTGCGCGGATCGGCAAGGGCCTTCATGTCGGCGGAGAAGCTGGCCCGGGCGGCGATGTTTTCGCGCGAGCCGATGACGACGTAGACAAGCTCGCGTCCTTGCCACGACTTCGCATAGGGGATCACGGCGATGCGCCCAGGCGCGGCTTTCTCCAGCTCGCGAAAATAGCGGATGACATCTGCTGAAGGGGTCACGCGCTCGCCCGAGGGCTTGCCCAGCACGGATTCGATGGTGGGGATTCCCGGATCGTAACTTACGCCGGAGATGAAGGCCTGCGCGGCGGCAGGAAGGGCCATGAGCGAAAGGAGGGTCGCGACAGCGATCGAGCCAAGCAGCCGGTTCAGCATGGGAGTCATCGGTCCTTCGGTCTTGCCTCTGACTACCCCCAGGACGCTGACGGTGTCAGCGCAAGTCTCCTTACCGGCGAGTAAAACCGGCCCGCAGCGACTTCATGGGTCAGTTGAAGGTAAAGACCTGAGCTATCTAAACAGCGCGAGATCGACAGCGTCGCCCATCACCTTGTAGCCGGCGTCGTTGGGGTGCAGCCAGTCGCCGGACTGCAGGTCCGCCTTCATCTTCTTCGGGTTGGCCGGGTCCTTCATCACCGCATCGAAGTCGATCAGGCCGTCGAAGCCGCCGGGCTTGCCGATATTGGCGCGGATCCAGTCGTTGACGGCGGCGCGGATGACATCGCCCTCGGGCGAGTAGTAGGCCGCGCCTTCGAAGGGCAGCAGCGTCGCGCCGATCACCTTGATGCCGCGGGCGTGGGCGCGGGAGATAATCTGCTTGTAACCGCCGACGATCTGGTCGGCGCTTGGCGGGTTGGGCCGGCCCATACCAATGTCGTTGATGCCTTCCAGCACGGTCATATAGCGCAGGCCAGGCGTCGAGAACACGTCGCGATCCAACCGGCTGAGCGCCGGCTCGCCGAAGATCGCATTGGCGTGGGAGAGAACGCGATTGCCCGAGATCGCCGCGTTGACCACCGAATAGCCGCCGCCATTCGCATTCAGGCGCTCGGCCAGCACGTCCGGCCAGCGATGGTTGCCGTCGTTGGTCGAACGCGTGCCGTCGGTGATCGAGTCTCCAAACGTGACGATCGCGCTGGTCGGCCTCACCGCTTCCACTTCTATGCCGGAAACAAAGGCGCGGTTGGTGAAGGTTTGGGTCGCGGTGAAGTTCTCCATCACGTAGTTGCCCGGCGCCGAGATCCACGATGTCGCCGTCCCGGCAGGATGGCAGGTGCACGGACCAGTCGCTTGCGGCAGGAACAGGCTGATCGAGATATTGTCCAGCGCCTTCACGGGCAGGGAGATCGGATCGCTGAGCAGCGGCGACTTCGCCGGGATGCTCGCTGTCCTTGCGCCGCCGAAGGTGAGGTCGAGCGTCTTGCCAATCGGCGCGCCATCGCCGGCGGCGAGCGAGATCGTCGCTGCGCCGATCTCCAGCGGCTTGTCGCCATACTCGTTGGTGAGCCGCACACGGATGCGGGCGCCGGCGGCGCTGACGCGCATCACCTGCCGGACGGTCTGCATTTCGAACGTGCGCGCATTGGCCGGCGGCGGCGTCGGTGATGCGCCCCACACCCCCACCCAACTCCCGCTCTGCGGCGTCGGTTCGAATCCCGTTGCGCATGCTGAGACCAGCATCGCGAACGAGGCGAGTAAGACGACGCGCTTCATGATTTTCTCCCCGGCGTTTTCCGCAGTGTAGCGGCGGAAGGCGGAAGGGGAAGAATGTGCGCCTCGGGTCGTTTGGACGAATCGGCTGTTGCGGCGCTGAACCGCGCCAGCCCGCTCCGGAATTCAGGATGGCTTAACTGATCGGACGTCGGTGCAAGGCTAGTTCTTGCGGGACTAGCGTCACAGCGGGCTGAATAGCGCAACTTTACCGTCCAGATGGCCGGTAAAAGGGCAAGTCGCCTCATTCGCGGCGATTTCCTGCCGGCTGCAAACGTTTTGGCGGTTGTCGCCAAATGACAAGAAACTGTCGGCTGCCGAAAAGCAAAAAGTGGCCGTTCGCGATAGATCAGTGCTCGCAGAAGACGCCCCTCTCAAGGGCCAACGGAGCGCCTGACTTTCAGATGTGTCACTCGGACTCCGATCATGCCCACGACATACTCGTCGTCGACGACAACCCGCGCAGCCGCCAGTACATCTCCACGCTTCTTGCCGCGGTCGGCCACCGCGTGACTGTCGCCAGCGATGGCTCGCAGGCTCTCTCGCTGCTGCTGCGCAAGAAGTTCCAGCTTCTGATCACCGATCTTGAGATGGGGCCGCTCGATGGCTTCGACCTGATCGCGCTGATGAGCAGACTGCCGCCCCAGCAGCGTATTCCGAAGTTCATCGTCTGCTCCACGCATATCGGCAACCGCGAGATCGAGGCCCGCCCTGAGCTTCGCCGCGCCTTCCGCCTGATTGCAAAGCCCATCCATCCGCGCGACCTGCTTACGGCGGTCGCAGCGGCTCTGCCGCGGCCGCATGCCGACACGGCGCATGGCTTCAGCCTGCTCGGCGGGCTCAGTCGCCTGGTTCAGGGTCTCAGCTTTTCGCCCCGGTAATCGCTAAGGCGCCGAGCGCTAGTCGTCGGTTTCCTCGTGGTCCTCGTCGTCTTCCGCTGCATGGGCGCGTCCGATGGCGTCGTGAACCTCCTTGCTCAGCTTCCGGCCGTCGAGGATCACCTTGTTGAAGTGCACATCGTGCACGGCGCTGCGCGGGATCGAGAAATCGCCACCATTCTCTATGTAGATTTCGATGCTGTCCGGCTTCACGTCGTGGACGGATCCGATGGCCACGTCGCCATCGTGAAGGAAAATGGGCAGGTCAACGCGGATCGTCTCGGCCATGGCAGGCTCCTGTCTCGACAGGGGTAACTTGGGCGCTCACCGCCGTTCCGGAAAGGGCCGGGGCTAGATATCGAGGAAACGCACCATCAGGATTTCGTCGATATCCTTGTTTTCTCCGGCGCGGCGATAGGCGCGGCGCTGCACGCCTTCCTCGGCAAAGCCCATCTTTCGGTAGAAAGCCAGGCCGCGGAGATTGTCGGCTTCCGCCAGAAGCTCGACACGCCGGACGCCGAGGCGCCTCATCTGCTCGACGGCGCCTGTCACCATATCAGGGGCAAGCCCCGATCCCTGGAACTGTGGATCGACGGCCAGCGTACCGAGCTGTGCGACATGCCGCGCGCGTCCCTGGAACAGGGTAAGGCGATAGAAGCCGGCGATTTTTCCCTCGCGCTCGACGACATAGAAATGACCTGCCGCAAGCAGGCCGCCGAACACTTCGCGGAACGGCTCAAGTCCCATCGGATCGACGCCGAGGTAGGGCGCGACCCGCGCGTCCATGTAGATGCGATGAACCTGCTCGACATCGTCCGGGCGAGCAAGGCGGACCATCGGCCTAGTTCTTCGCGCCAATGAACTCGTCGATGGTGCGGCGGGCGATCACCATGGCCTGGACTTCGCCGGCGCCTTCGAAAATGTTGAGGATGCGCGCATCGCACAGCACGCGGCTGATCGGATATTCGAGCGCGAAGCCGTTGCCGCCGTGTACCTGCAGCGCGTTGTCCGCCGCGCCCCAGGCGATGCGAGCGGCCAGCATCTTGGCGAGGCCGGCTTCGAGATCGCAGCGCTTGCCGGCATCCTTCTGGCGCGCCGAGAAATAGGTGAGCTGGCGTACGCCCACGAGTTCCGCGGCCATCATCACCAGCTTGTCCGAGGTGCGAGGGAAATCGAAAATCTGGCGGCCGAACTGCGTGCGCTCCAGCGAATACTTCTTTCCAGCACAGTGGGATCCGAAGCTTGGAATTCACGTGACTTGAAGTCGCGGC
>JADMIO010970539.1_pt1 | contig 31849 bp, 32 predicted proteins | sample 8958161 | NCBI WGS metagenome assembly JADMIO01 (sample SAMN16585339, study PRJNA669376) | soil metagenome | isolation source: Crop rotation soil | place: USA: Cullars Rotation, Alabama | collected 2011
CTGGCGCGCCGCCCGCCATTCCTTGAAGAGCGCCATGGGCGCGTCAGACCTCGTGCAGGACCGGCAGCCCGCGACCCATCCGCGTTTCAGTGGCGAGGCCAACGCGCTCGCGCACTTCGCTTTCCTCGTGCAGCAGATCCGAAAGACGGACGCCCTCGAGCACAGCGTCGATCTTCTGCTGAAGCAGAACCCACACGGGGCGAATGCTGCACGTGTGCGACGCGGAGCAGCGCTCTTCCTCGACGGGGTGTGTCACGCAGTGGAGATCGAAGGTCTGCAGCTCGGATGCCGCGATGACGTCACGCACCGTGACCGCTTCCGGCGACCGCGCAAGCGCATATCCGCCATGCGCGCCGCGCGTGCTCGCCACAATGCCAGCGCGACGCATGCGCAGCAGAATCTGCTCGACGTAGTCGACGGGCAGTCGCTCGCGCGCGGCAATGTCACGACCGGTGACTGGTCCCTCGCCGAACCGTCGGGCGAGATGCAGCGCGCAGATCACGCCGTACTCGGCAAGCGTCGTGATTCTCACAAGCCCACGATAACGGTTGCTCTAGCCTGCCGCCACGGCGCCATGAGCGCCTCCGGGAACGCCGATCTCCGTCATCTTTCGAAGATCGAGCACTTCATCGATCTGATCCTCAGGTAGCAGCTTCTCCTGACGAACGAGGTCGCGGATCAGTGTGCCTTCCTTGACGGACCGCTTGCTGATCTCGGCGGCGCGCGCGTAGCCGATCTGAGGCGCGAGCGCCGTCGCGAGGGCGGCTGACCGTTCGACCCAGTACTCGTTCATCTCACGATTCGCCTCGATGCCTCGAACGCATTTTTCCGCGAGCACGCGGGCCGCGTTCGTCAGAATCTGGGTCGAGAGCAGCACATTGAACGCGATCACCGGCATCATGACGTTGAGCTCGAGCTGGCCATGCTCCGCCGCGATGGCCACCGTGGTGTCACAGCCCACGACCTGAAAGCACACCTGGTTCACCATCTCCGGAATCGATGGATTCACCTTCCCGGGCATGATGGACGATCCGGGCTGCACCGCAGGGAGTCGAATCTCATCGATGCCCGTCCGCGGACCCATCGCCATGAGACGAAGGTCGCTCGCGATCTTGCTGAGATCGAGCGCGAGCACCCGCAGCGCCGCGCTGAACCCGGCGACGTCGCCCATGCTCTGCATGAGCTGCACACGGTCGCTTCCCACCCGGAGGTCGAGCCCTGTGATCTGCTTGAGGTGCTTGTTCATCAGATCCGGATACTCCTTCTCCACCGTCACGCCAGTGCCGACGGCACTCCCGCCAATGCCCAGGTCACGCAGGTAGTCGGCGGCCTCGCGCACGCGCTTGATGCCACGATCCATTGAACCTGCGTACGCCGCGAATTCCTGACCGAGGCGGATGGGCATTGCATCCTGCAGGTGCGTGCGTCCCGCCTTCACGACGTCGTCGAACTCCCGGCCCTTCTGCGCAAAGGCATCGCGAAGTTGCGAGAACGACTTGAGCAGACCCTCGAGCTGCGATAGACACGCCAGGCGGATGTTCGTTGGTATCGTGTCATTCGTGCTCTGGGCCATGTTCACGTGGTCATTCGGATGCACGGGCGTGTACTCGCCGCGCTTCCCACCCAGGAGCTCGTTGGCCCGGTTGGCCAGTACCTCGTTGACGTTCATGTTGTGCGAGGTACCGGCGCCCGCCTGATACGGGTCGACGACAAACTGATCGCGATGCTTGCCCTGGAGCACTTCGTCGGCGGCCTTCGCGATGGCATCGGCAAGAGATGCATCCAGCCGACCCGTTGTTTTGTGCGTGAGCGCGGCGGCTTTCTTGATCCACACCTGTGCCAGCACGAAGGGCTCGAGGGGACGCAGCCCGCTGATCGGAAAATTCTCAACGGCGCGCACCGTCTGGACGCCGTACAATGCATCCTGCGGCACCTGTTTCTCGCCGAGGGGATCTTTTTCGGTTCGGAATCCGGCGGTCATATGCAGTCCTTCGCCGCGAGAGCTCGCACCTCAGCGTGTGCGGACATCGCCCTGCAGCGTGAGAAACGGGTTCGTGGCCAACTCCGCGCCGATCGACGTCGGCGGGCCGTGGCCGGGATAGACAACGGTGTTCGGTTCGAAGGTCGAGATCAGCGCGAGCGAGGACTCCATCTGTTCGGGATTCGAAAACGGGAGGTCGGTGCGCCCGATCGATCCCGCGAACAGGAGATCCCCGCCGAGCATGAGGCCTTCGCCCAGAAATACGATGTGGCCCGGGGAATGCCCCGGCGTGTGTCGCGCCTCGAAAGTCAGCGAGCCGACGGACATGCGTTGGCCGTTCGTGATCTCGAACTCCGGGTCGTCCGGTTGTTCGAACGGCAGGCCGTAAAAGGCGGCCTGCTGCGCCGCGCGCCTGTACAGGGGGAGATCGGCCTCATGGAGGTAGACCGGAACATTCCACACGCGCCGCACGCCCTGCACGGCGCCGACATGATCGAGATGCGCGTGGGTCAGCCAGATCGCTTCGACGGCAAAACCCGCCGCGCGCGCCATGTCGATGACCCGCGGCGCTTCGCCGCCTGGGTCAACGAGCACGGCCTTTCGCGTGGCCGGATCGCTTACCAGATAGCTGTTCTCGGCGAAGGGACCGACGGTCACCCAATCGACCTTCACGCCGTGTATCCCCCGGTGCCCTGAATGACCGGCTCGCGATCGCCATCCCGAAGCCCTTTGAGATACTTCTCAGCGGCAATGGCGGCCGTTGTGGCGTCGCCGACCGCCGTGGTCACCTGACGGGTGAGCTGCGCGCGAACATCGCCGGCGGCGAACAGCCCCGGAATACTCGTCTGCATGTTGGCGTCGGTAATGAGGTAGCCCATGTCATCGTGGTTGATGTGGCCCTCGATGATCCCGGTGTTCGGCCGAAAGCCGATGAACACGAACATGCCAGTGACTGCGAGATCGCGCGTCACGCCGGTATTCACATTGGCGAGCTTGAGGTTGTTCACCAGTCCCTGCGCGTCCGCCTGCACTTCGTCCACGCGCGTATCCCAGATGACCTCGATCTTCGGATTATCGAAGACGCGCTGCTGCAGAATCTTCGACGCGCGCAGTTCGTCGCGTCGGTGAACCAGATGTACCTTGTCGGCGTAGCGCGTCAGAAAATCCGCTTCTTCGGCCGCCGCATCGCCACCACCCACCACGGCGATGGTCTGCTTCCGGAAGAAGGCGCCATCGCAGATCGCGCAGTATGACACTCCCTTCCCCGCGTATTCCAGCTCTCCGGGAATTCCGAGCTTCACGGGCGTTCCACCCGCGGTGATGATGGCGGTCGGCGCCACGTACGTATCGCCATTGTCGGCGCTCACCTCGAACATTCCGTCGGAGCGCTTGCGCAGCGTCGTGACGGTGACGCCGGTCTTGAACGTCGCGCCGAACTTCGCAGCGTGATGCTCGAATTTCTGCGCGAGCTCGTGCCCGAGAATGGTCTCGAACCCCGGATAGTCCTCGATCAGTTCGGTATTGAGGAGCTCGCCGCCAGGAAAGCCTCGCTCGAGGATCACGGCATCGAGCATGGCACGGCCAGCGTACATGGCCGCACACATGCCCGCAGGCCCCGCACCGACGATGACGACCTCGTGGTCGAACGTTTGACCCATGCGCTAAATCTCGCTGGTCGCGGAAGGGCCCGTCCCGCGCGCCAGTAAGTGCCTGTCAGCGCCGGACATGACGTCCACCGTCCACAATGATTGTTTCGCCAGTGATGTACTCGGCGTCGAGCAGGAAGAGCAGCGCGTGTGCGACGTCGTCCGGCGACCCCGACCGTTTCAGCGGCGTGGTTTCGTCGAGGTGCGCCGCGTCTTCCTGGCTGAAGTTCTCGGGAAGCAGGACCGTGCCCGGCGCAATGGCGTTGACCCGCACATCAGGAGCAAGCACACGAGCCAGTGAGCGCGTCATGTGGACGACCGCGCTCTTCGTCAGCCCATGTGGGATGTAGGCCGGCCAGGTCTCGAAGGCAGCGAGGTCGGCGATGTTCACGATGGAACCGTGTTGCGTCGCGATATGAGGCGCCGCGGCCTGCGCCAACAAAAACGGCGCGCGCAAGTTGATCGCGAAGATCCGCTCCCACGAATCGGCGTCGATGCCGCCGAAAGGCGTCCGCTGCATGATCGCGGCCGAATTCACGAGGACGTCCAGGCGACCAAAGCGCTTGAGCACACCGTCGACGAGGGGATCGATCGACGCCGGTCGGCTGAGATCCGCCGGAAATACTTCGGCTTTGGCCCCTGCGCTTCGCGCCAGTGACGCGGTGTCCTCCGCGCCGCCGGCGCTTTCATTGTAGTGAATCGCGACCGCCATTCCTCGCTTGGCGAGCGCGAGGACGAGCGCCCGACCGACGCGGCGTCCGCCTCCGGTGATCAGCGCGACCCGGTCATTCCAGTCCATGGCGACCTACGCCACGCGGCGCGAACGAGCCGCGGCAACCCGCGCGTCCTGATCGTGCAACCACTGAGACGGAACGCGCATCATGCCGAGCGTGCGGGTACCGTCGGTTCCGCCATGCCAGTCGGACCCGCCACTGCGCACCAACCCAAGTTCGCCGGCGAGCGCATCGAGCTTGCGCGCGTCATCCCAGCTGTGACTGGGGTGAAGCACCTCCACGCCGTCGAGGCCAATCCGAGCGAGTGCGGTGATGCGGTCACGACTCGCCGACTGGCCCGGATGGGCGAGGACGGCGATTCCTCCCGCGCGGTGAATGAGCGCAATGGCTTCTTCGAGACTGAGCTTGTCCTTCGCCACGAACGCCGGCTTCCCATTTCCGAGAAAACGCTCGAACGCTTCCTTGAAATCGCCGGCGTGGCCGGCCTCGACGAGGGCCCGCGCAACGTGCGGCCGTCCAATGGCGCCCCCGGCCGCATGTCGGAGCACCGCATCAAACTGGACGGGAATGCCGAGCGTGTTGAGCCGTTCCACGATCCGCTGCGCTCTGTTCAAGCGCATGTCGCGCAGACCAGCCAGGCGCTGCTCCAGCTCCGTCAGCTCACTGAGGTGGAGGCCGAGGATATGGGTCTCGAGATCACCTTCGACAGCGCTCAACTCCACGCCGCAGATCACCCGCAGACCGAGGCTCGCGGCCGCGGCGCGGGCTGGATCGAGACCAGCCACGGTGTCATGGTCGGTGAGCGCGAACGCGATCAGCTTCGCCGCATGGGCAGCGGCGACGACCTCGGATGGCGAACGAGCGCCGTCGGACGCAGTCGAGTGCGTGTGCAGGTCCACGAACTCGTGCTGCGTGCCTCCGAGCGCCGGATTACTCACGACGTGTAATCGGCCTCAGGTGAGGTGTCGCCGGGCTGCGAGCTGTCGAAGAGTCGCTGCAGATCCATGTCGGACATTTCGGCCAGGGACCGTTCGCGTGAGCGGTTCGCGACCGGCGAGTAACGCGTCACCCGAACTTCGCGGCGATTGCTCGCTTCGTGCACGAACAGCAGCGCGAATTCGTCGCGGTCGTACTGGGTGACCCTGCCGGAGGGAAACACGCGCCAGCTCTTGTCGCCAATCTTCAGCGTACGGGTGGGCATCGTTCAGGTGAGCTCCACTTCGAGGTAGACCCGCGGCGCGCCTTCCACGCGATCCGGTGCCTGCTGGTGCGCCCGAGACAAGGTATCTGCGTCGCGCGCCTCGAAAAACTCGAGATAGGCGCCCGGCAGGTCGGCTTCCTCGAACAACCAATAATTGCAGCCTGATTGCGCATAGTGAGACCGCGCGACACCCGCGCGCGCGTGAAACGCGGCGCGATCCTGTGTGGTCACGATGGTGTGTCGCATGCTCAGCGCCCGCGGCACGTCAGAGCTCGGCCTCGGGATAGCTCTCGAGGCCGCGTTTCACCGTAGCGAGGAACTTGTCGGCGTCCGCGCCGTCCACGATCCGGTGATCGAAGGACAGCGAGAAGTACGCGCACGTCCTGATGGCGATGACATCTTCGCCCTCCGCGCCCGCGATGACTTTCGGCCGCTTCTCGATCGCTCCAAGACCCAGAATCGCGCTGGTCCCGGCAGGGATGATCGGGGTGCCGGCGAGTGAACCGAATACGCCGGGGTTGGTGATGGTGAACGTGGCGTTCTGGACTTCCTCCGGCTTGAGACGCTTCGAGCGGGCGCGTTCGGCCAGGTCGTTGAGCGACTTCGTCAGACCGGAAAGCGACAGGTCGTCTGCCTGCTTGATCACCGGGACGATCAAGCCCCAGTCGAGCGCGACCGCGATGCCGATGTTGTACTGCTTGCGGTATATGACCTGACTGCCGGTGTGCGCCGCGTTCAGAATCGGATGCTGCTTCAACGCGTCCACGACCACCCGAATGATGAACGGCAGATAGGTGAGCTTCTGGCCCGTCTGCGCTTCGAACTGCGCACGCGCCTTCTGGCGAATCCGTGAAACCCGAGTGAGATCGATCTCGAAGAAGGACGTCACATGGGCGGCGTGACGTCGCGCCATGACCATGTGATCGCTGGTGAGCTGTCGGATCTTCGACATCGGCTCGACGCGGTCACCCTGCCACGGCTGAACGTCGGGCCCATGTCCGTCGAACCCGCCGGGCGCGTGCATCGAAGGACGTGCGGCCGGTGCCGCGGCGCCGCCGCCTTCGATGAACTGCATGATGTCACGCTTGGTGACTCGCCCTGCGATCCCTGAGCCCTGAAGCCCCGCGATCTCCACGCCGTGTTCCGCGGCGATTTTCCGTACGAGCGGCGACGACTTCGTCCTGAGCCGTTCCTCGAGTGAGTTTCCGTTGCCGCCAGCATGCGCGGGCGCCTTTCGTGAGGGCGGCGCCAACACTGTCGATGCTGCCGGAGCGGCAGCGGGGGCTGGCGCGGCCTTCGCTGGCGCGCTCTTCGCCGCGGGCGCTTCAGATGGCGCGGGGGGCTGCGCGGCGGGCGTCGCAACCGCGGCCCCCACTTCAGTCTCGAGACGCGCCACGACGGCGGACACCGGCACGGTCTGCCCTTCCGTCACGATGATTTCCGCCAGCGTGCCGCTCGCGGGCGCCGGAATCTCCGCATCGACCTTGTCCGTCGAGATCTCGAAGATCGGCTCATCCCGTTTCACGGAATCACCGACCTTCTTGAGCCACTTCGAGAGGGTTCCTTCCGCGATGGATTCTCCCATCTGCGGCATCACGACGTCGACGCGAGCCACTGCCTCCTCCTTACCGAGTCTCGTTCCCGTTGCGCATGCGTCCCTTCCTCAGGCGCCGAACCGCGACGGTCGGCAGCCCCAGTGCTCCGATGAGCGCTCCCGGCAGCACGAACGACCAGGTATTGCACGCCGGAAAGCCTTCCGGTGGTTTACAGTCCTGCATCGCTCCGACGACTCTCGCGACAAGCGCCGCGATCATGCCCCCGCCAAAGAAGCCGACGATGGCCGTGAGGCAGCCGACCCCAATATAGGGCCAAATCGTTTCGGCTGAATCATCTGACGGACCACCGGACGCACCCATGATCGGTCAGTACCGCGCGATGCGTCGCGCGGCCGTGACGATGTCCGCCGTCTGCGGAAGCACGAAGTCTTCGAGTTGCGGCGCATAGGGGAGCGGAACATCGTGCGCCGTCACGCGCAGCACCGGCGCATCGAGCCACTCGAAGCAATGCTCGTTGATGCGCGCCGTGATCTCGCCCGCGATGCCGCCGGTCCGGGTATCCTCGTGCACGACGAGCACACGGTTGGTCTTCCGCACCGAGTGGAAGATGGCGTCGTCGTCGAGGGGGCTGAGCGACCGGAGATCAATGACCTCCACAGAAAGACCGTCCTCCTTCGCGAGCACTTCCGCGGCCTCGAGCGACTTCCAGACGGTCGCGGCGTACGTGATGATCGTGAGGTCGGACCCTTCGAGGGCAATCCTCGCCTTGCCGATGGGAACCACATGGTCGCCGCTCGGCATGGCCTCCTTGATGCGGCGATACAGATACTTGTGCTCGAAGAACAAGACGCAGTCGTCATCCCGGATCGCTGACTTGAGCAGCCCCTTGGCGTCGGACGCGGTGGCCGGATACACGACCTTGAGGCCCGGTGTGTGAACGAATCCGGCTTCAGGATTCTGCGAATGGAATGGCCCACCGCGCACATATCCTCCGCTCGGCCCGCGCACGACCATGGGACACGGCAGAAACGCGCGATACCTCGCCGTGGCGACGTAGTTCGTGAGCATGTCGTAGGCATTGCCGATGAAGTCGATGAATTGCATCTCGACGACAGGGCGCATCCCCATGTGCGCCGCGCCCGCAGCGGCGCCGACGATAGCGATCTCGGAGATCGGGCTGTCGATTACTCGCTGCTCGCCGTACTTCGCCAGCAATCCTTCGGTGACCTTGAACGCACCACCATACGCGCCGATGTCTTCGCCGAGACAGAACACGTTGGTGTCGCGCTCCATCTCCTCGAACAACGCCTCGCGAATCGCCTCGAGGTATGTGATGTCAGGCATCGCCGGTCTTGTTCGCGGAATACGTCCCCCACCCTTCTGCGCGCTCATGTGAGCCTTGCTGCGCTGCGCCCTCGCGATACCAATGCGGTCGCTCCCGTGGTGGATCCGCGTAAATCCCCTCGAGGGCATCGAGCGCTTCCGGCGGCGCCGAGCGCTCCGCTTCTTCGGTGGCGGAATCCACTTCGGAGCGAATTCGCTCGTTGACCCGTTCGATGTCCGCTGCCTTGAACGCGAACTCCTCGAGCAGCCGCTTCGTGTAGCGATCGATTGGATCGTTCTCCCGCTCCCACCGCTCGATCTCGCCCTTCGGCACATACGACTGATTGTCGTGCTCCGCGTGCCCCTTGCGACGGTACGTCATGAGCTCGATGAGACTCACTCCCTGGCCGTTCCGCGCGCGGTCGACCGCACGCTTCGTCACGCTGTACACCGCCAGGACGTCGTTGCCGTCGGCTTGTTCGCCCGGAACGCCGTAGCCGATCGCCTTGTCGACGAATTGACGGGCGGCGGTTTGTTTCGCGGTAGGCGTCGAATAGGCGTATCCGTTGTTCTCGACGATCACCACCAGCGGGCAGCGCTGCACAGCGGCAAAGTTGATCCCCTCATGGAATGCACCAGTGGACGTCGCGCCATCGCCGACGTACACCAGGCCAACGCGCTGCTCACCGCGCATCCGGAAGCTGAGCGTGACGCCGGCCATGACAGGCACCATATCCCCCAGCGGCGAGATCTGTCCGATGAAGCCGCGGTCGAGATCACCGAAGTGGATGTTCAGCTCCCGGCCGCGCGTGGGCGAGTCCCCTTTGGCCATGTACTGCTTCAGGATCTCGAGCGGCGTGGCGCCTTTCACGAGCATCGCGCCCATGTTGCGGATGAGCGGCGACATGATGTCGCCCGCCTGGAGCGCGTAGCAGCTGCCGACCGCATCGGCCTCCTGCCCCAGTGACCGGAACAGTCCACCGACCACTTCGGTCTGGCGATACAATGCGACGAGTCGTTCTTCGAGCGTCCGCGTCAGCTGCATCCAGTAGTACAGGTCGAGCAGCTGCTCGCGCGTCAGGTTCGTCCAGTTGCTGAGCGACGGACGACTCTCGGCGCGCACGCGCGTACTTCCCGCCGCGCGCGATTCAGTCGTTCGCTTCATCAGTACGCGGCTTCGAGCGTGTGGCGCGAGTCCTCGGTGCGATGGAGCGTGACGAAGAAGCGTTTCACATTGCGATCGAGGCGGCTCTCCCCCATCTGATCGGTGTGGACCTCGACGAAGGTGTAGTGTCCGCCCTCCGCCTTGACGGTCAGCTTCATGGTGCCGAGGGCGCCCGCGAAGGTGCGGGATCGGGCGCCGGTCGCATTCGCGGTCAACGCGATCTGCGGAAAGAACACGTCCGCCTTTGCCAGCACGTCGTGCGGCGGCAGGTGAGACCGATAGAAGTGTCGCATCAGGGAACCGCGCTCGCTCGCTCGTTGAGGACGTCCTGCATCCACTCGACCTTCTCGAGCGCGTGCAACGAATCGCGCCGGAATCGAATGGCCACGGCCCAGGTGCCCGCCGTGACGAAATTCAGCTTGCCGTAGTACGTGCCGAGCTCCGCGCCCTTGGCGAAACCATCCCAGGTGCTGGAGCGCTCGGCATTGTTCGCGTAGATCTGCCCCTCGCCGGTCTCGATCGGCTGCCGGCTGTCGCGATCGCGAATCACGACCTTGTACAGAATTCCTTCGCGCGCGTGCGGCGGCGCCTGGCTGGGGATGATCGTGAACGCGTAGGTCGGCGAGATCATGCGCAGCTCACGTCGCTTCGGTTCGCTCGGCGCGCAGGACGCTGACAGGAGCAGCGCCGCGGCACCGGCGAACGCCAGGCTCCGCCTTCCGACGAACATGTTCTGAATACCCATGGCCGCACCCTCAGGACTGGTAGTACTCCAGCCCGAGGTGGGTAATCTGCTCTTCGCCCATCAGGTGCCGGAGCGTGTTCTTCAACTTGGTCTGCTGGATGAAAAGATCGTGTTCCGGCTGCAGACCGGCAGCGGCCATGGGCGATTTGTAATAAAAGCTTAACCATTCCTGAATCCCCTTCATGCCCGCGCGATGCGCGAAGTCGCTGAAGAGGGCAAGGTCGAGCACGATTGGCGCGGCAAGAATCGAATCGCGGCAGAGGAAGTTCACCTTGATCTGCATGGGATATCCCATCCAGCCGAAGATGTCGATGTTGTCCCAGCCTTCCTTGTTGTCGCCGCGCGGCGGGTAGTAGTTGATGCGCACGACGTGCGAGAAGTCCTTGTACAGCTGCGGATAGGCCTCGGGCTGCAGAATGGTGTGCAGCACGCTCAGCTTCGACTCCTCCTTCGTCTTGAACGACGCCGGATCGTCGAGCACTTCGCCGTCGCGATTGCCGAGAATGTTCGTGGAGTACCACCCCGCGAGCCCGAGCATGCGCGCTTTCAATCCCGGTGCGATGACCGTCTTCATCCAGGTCTGGCCGGTCTTGAAGTCCTTACCGGAGATCGGCACGCCGCGGTCGTTGGCCAGCTGCTGCAGGGCGGCCGTGTCGACGGCGAGGTTCGGCGCGCCGTTGCAGTAAGGCACGCCCTCCATGATGCAGGCCCAGGCATAGAGCATCGACGGCGCGATCGCATCGTCGTTGCGCTCCATGGCTTTCTCGAACTGCTCCACGGTCGCGTGCTGCGGCCCGGGCTTGATGAAGGTCTCCGTCGATGCACACCAGACGGCGACGACTCGATCGAGAGAGTTCTTCTTCTTGAAATCGCGAATGTCCTGCCGCAGCTGCTCCGCCAGATCGCGCTTGGTCTTCCCTTTCTTCACGTTCTCGCCGTGCAGGCGCGTGACGTACCGGTTGTCGAACACGGCGGGCATCGGCTTGATGTCACCGAGGAACTTTGCGATTGGTTGCAGATCGCGCTCCTCGAGCACACCAGCCTTCTTCGCGGCGGTCAGTGCGTCGTCGGGAATCGGATCCCAGGCACCGAAGACCAGATCGTTCAGTCCCGCCAGCGGGACGAAGTCCTTGATGAGTGGCGACCGGTTCTCGGTGCGCTTACCAAGCCGAATGGTCGCCATCTGCGTGAGCGAGCCGATGGGCTGGGACTGGTTGCGCCGAACGGACTCGACGCCGGCGATGAAGGTGGTCGCGACCGCGCCAAGTCCTGGCGTCAGAATACCGAGTTTGCCGGTCGCGGGCTTGATGGACGAGGGCCGGGCGCCAGCAGAAGATTTTCCCTGCACGTGCGTCATTCTCCTTTCAGCATCGAACGCGCAGTCGTCTCGCGCGGAGTCGCGCGGCGCGTCCAGAAGCGATATTCGGTGTGTTTGGGCTCACGCTCCGGCTCGGCAGCCGTCGTCTCGCCCGGAGGACGCGTGTGATCATACACGTACTTGATGCGCTGTACGACGGTGATCCACGCGGTGATCGTGAGAACGTTGATGATGACGAGCAGCACCCACCCGTTGAGCGTCAGGCCAAAGAACGCCTGCGGTACCGACAACAGCACGACGCGCTCCGGTCGCTGCAACATGCCGACCTTTGCATCGAGACCCAGCGATTCCGCGCGGGCGCGGGTGTACGACGTCATGAATGCGCCGATGATCCCCGCAAGGCAAACGACGACCATGGGCACACTGTGATGCAACGGATTCAGCGCGTAGAACACCGCGAGGCCTCCGAGGACCGCGCCGTCGGCAACACGGTCGAGCGAGGAATCGAGGAACGCGCCGAACACAGAACTCTTGCCACTGCGGCGCGCCACCGTGCCGTCGAGCACATCGGTCAGCGCCGTGAGACCGAGCAGCCATCCTCCCGTCATGATGTGCCCCGTTCCATACAGCACCCCACCGGCGCACATGAACAGCGTGCCGAGAACCGTGATTGTGTTGGGGTGAACGCCCACGCGGACCATCGAATCCGCGATCGGGTCCATGAGCCGCAGATATCCGTTTTTCAGCCAGTCCGGCAAGATCTTCATGCAGCCCCTGGACGGGGTAATGGACGGCCGCCGAGGCCCCTACAAACGAAAAGGCCGGAGCATCGCTCCGGCCCGTAAAAGTATCCGAGCCACGGACTTGGGTCTACCCCGTCAGGGCACGCGCCACGACACCGATTCGGTCATCGTCACGCCACTCCGCGAGTACTGATTGGATCCATCCACAGGCGTTGCCTTCAGCGTGACCACCGTGCCCGAGCGGATGCCGGGAACCGGGAGGTGTTCTGTCGTGTTCGCGGCCACCTGGCGCACGAACAGATCGCTCCCTCCGCTGTTCACGTACACGTTGACGGGCTGCGAGAGGTTGTTCGTGAAGTGGATGGCGACGTCGGCGTTCTGTGTGGGCGCGGTTCGCACCTCCACCTGCCGCGGTCCACACGCGGCAACGAACAACAGAACTGCAGCTAGCGTGGCGCGCATGCGCATCTCCCCTTGTGTGCGTGATATTATCCCCCACACCGAGACGCATCGCGGGGGCCAATGAGGAACGTAGCAACCTCGACGTTGCAAGGAGTATGCGCGACCCTGATCGCCGTGAGCGCGGCGAGGACGCAGTCGCCAGCTGCGTCATCTGCGCACACGAGTCGGTCCGCCTTTCAGAACGAGCTGCGCGATTCGTTGGCAGTCGTGCTGAAGTCGGCAGTCGCAGACCGCGCGTTTCCAGGTGCATACGCGGTCGTGGGTGATTCGCGCGGCATCATTGCGCAGCTCGGCGCCGGTCATCTCGACTGGGCAGCGTCGCCGGTCCCGACGAGTCGGACACTGTGGGACCTCGCATCACTGACGAAGGTGCTCGGGACGACGACCGCCTTGGCGCAGCTGGTCGAAAGCGGCCGCGTGGATCTCGACGCGCCCGTGCAGCGCTATGTGCCTGACTGGATCGGAGCGCGGAAGGACCAGGTCACCGTCCGCCATCTACTGACGCACACGAGCGGACTGCCGGCGTTCAGACCGTACGACCAGCAGACGCACAACCCCGATTCCATCGCGACGCTGATCTTCCACACCGAGCTGGAGCGCGCGCCCGGCGACAGCATGATCTACAGCGACATCGGCGCGTTCATGATGGGCCGCGTCATCGAAAGGGTTTCGGGCCAGCATCTGGAGGCCTATCTCCGTGCTCACGTCTTCCGGCCGCTCGGCATGAACGAAACGATGTTCAATCCGCCACGTCGTCTCTGGGCTCGGGTGGCGCCCACGGAGTTCGACTCGCTGCGCGGCGGCCTCGTACGCGGGAAGGTTCATGACGAACGAGCCTACTACATGCGTGGCATCGCGGCACATGCGGGGCTCTTTTCGACGGCGGTGGATGTGTCCCGCTTTGCCATAGCCATGCTGCGCGGTGGCATTCTCGATGGACAGCGTGTTCTGCGGCGCGAAACCATCGAGCGGTTCACCGCTTACGCCGACTCCGGGCGATCGAATCGCGCTCTCGGATGGCAGAAAGCGCCGGCGGCGTGGGCGGGACACTGGATGTCCAGCCGCGCCTTCGGCCACACGGGGTTTACCGGCACATCAATCGCGATCGATCCTGAGCTCGATCTGTACATCATCCTGTTGTCCAATCGGGTGAATCCGACACGGAACAACCCGAAGATCGGTGACGTACGCGCGCGCCTCGCGGACGCAGTCGTGCAGGTCGCGCGCGCTCATGGCAAGACCACCACCAACGCCGAGCGCCAATGACACTCACATTCGTGGACTGGGCCATCGTCGCCGCGTACTTCCTGCTGTCGGCAGGAATTGGCTTCGCCTTTACCAAGAAGGGCGGCGAGAGCCTGAGCGAGTACTTCCTGTCCGGCCGTCAGGTGCCCTGGTGGCTTGCCGGGGCTTCCATGGTCGCAACCACGTTCGCGGCGGACACTCCACTCGTCGTGACTGGCATGGTCGCGACGAAGGGGGTCGCCGGAAACTGGCTGTGGTGGTGTCTCGCCATGAGCGGAATGCTCACGGTGTTCTTCTTTGCGCGGCTGTGGCGCCGCGCGCACGTGATGACGGACATCGAGTTCGTCGAAATCCGATACAGCGGCAAGGCCGCCACCTTCCTGCGCGGGTTTCGCGCGATCTACCTCGGCGTGTTCGTGAACCTCATCATCCTGGGCTGGGTGACGAAGGCGATGATCAAGATCCTCACGATCTCGCTCGGCGTGAATCCGTACGTCGCGGTCGGAATCTGCTTCGTGATCACCGTGGCGTACTCGGTCGCCGCCGGAATGTGGGCCGTCCTCTGGACGGACCTCGTCCAGTTCGTGATCAAGATGACCGCGGTGATCGTTCTCGCGGTGTTCGCGGTAAAAGCCGTCGGAGGAATGGACGCGCTGAAGACCAAAGTCGCCGCACATTTCGGCAGTGAATCGGCTGCGCTCTCCGTGCTGCCAGTGTCGACGGGACCTGATGGTTTGATGGGCTACGCCTGGCTCCCCCTGCTGACGCTTGCTGTGTTCCTCTTTGTGCAGTGGTGGGCCGCGTGGTATCCCGGAGCCGAACCGGGCGGCGGCGGCTATGTCGCGCAGCGGATCTTCTCGGCGAAGACGGAGCGCGACGGCGTCCTCGCGACGCTCGCATTCAACGTCGCCCACTACGCGCTTCGTCCATGGCCGTGGATCATCACTGGCCTCGCGACCATCATCCTGTATCCGAACGGCATCGGGCCGACGGGCGACAAGGAAGGCGCGTACGTGCAGGCGTTCGTCGATCTGCTGCCAACGCCATGGCGCGGCTTCATGATGGCGGGCTTTGCCGCGGCATATATGTCCACGGTGGCGACGCAGCTGAACTGGGGCGCGTCATACCTCGTGAACGACTTCTACCGTCGCTTCCTTCGCAAGGAGGCCTCGGAAAAGCATTACGTCGCGATGTCCCGCGGCGCGACTGTGGTCCTGTTCCTCCTGTCCATCATCGTGACGATGAACCTCACGTCGGTGGAACAGGCGTGGAAGTTCCTGATCGGACTCGGCGCAGGCACAGGGCTCGTGTACATCCTGCGGTGGTATTGGTGGCGCATCAATGCCTGGAGCGAGATCGCGGCGATGATCGCGTCGTTCGTCACCTTCACGTACGTGGGCGGCGCAATGGGTCTCGTACTGTCGAAGATGGGACTTGTGGCGAGCCCGGACGCGCTGACTCCGGGATTCATCCGGAACGCCGGCGCGGACGCAGACGCCGTCATCCTGCTTGTCACCGTCGCCGTCACGACCGTCGCATGGCTCATCGCTACATTCGTCACCAGTCCGGAGCCCACCGCCGTGCTGGAGTCGTTCTATCGGCGGGTGCGTCCGGGCGGCCCGGGTTGGCGGAGAATCTCGGAATCCCTCGGCTTCGGCGCCGAACCCATTCCGGGTGGGAAACTGGCCTGGCTGAACTGGTTCGCGGGAGTGGTCGCGGTGTACGCGTCCTTGTTCGGTATCGGCAAGATCATTTTCGGCGAGTGGGGGACCGGAATCGTGCTGTTGTTGATCGCGGCGTTGGCATTCTGGTGGATTGCGCGTGCCCTTCGTATCGGGGATCGGGAGGCGGGCGTCATTCTTGAAGCGCAGCGCACATAGACCTATATTTCCCTATCGCTCGCGGCGCCAAGCGCTTGCCGCGCAACCAGTTGGGGAGGATAGATGAGCACGATTCAGCAGCCCGATGTGATGGTGACGGTGACGGCCGGCGCCGGCGTCGAGGTGAAGAAGTTCATGGACCAGGAGAACGTTGATCCTGCGCGAGGTGGCCTGCGCGTCAGCGTTCAGCCGGGTGGCTGCAGCGGATTCAAGTACGGCCTGCTCATCGAGGATGAACCGGCCGAGGACGATATCGTGGTTGATCAGGGCGGATGGAAGGTGTTCGTCGATCCTTTCTCCGCGCAGTACATCAACGGCGTGACAATTGACTACGTGTCCTCCATGCAAGGCTCCGGATTCACCTTCAAGAATCCGAACTCGACTGGCGGCTGCGGCTGCGGTAGCTCCTTTAGCGCATAACACACATGGAACGCTCTGGCTCCGCACCGCGGACCAGCACCGAAGAGAAGGCCCGCGACCGGTCAACCGGTCGCGGGCTTTTTCATGAGAGCCACGGATCGGCTGGCCAGGAAAAGATCCGGACGGTGGTCGTGGAGGACCACGAAGAAATCGCGCGTCTCGTGGCTGATCGAATCGCGTCGATCATTCGTGACCGAAACGCCACGGGGGCCGCTGCCGTGTTCGGGCTGGCCACGGGTTCGACGCCGATCGGCGTGTACCGGGAGCTGGTCCGCAAGCACAAGCATGAAGGATTGAGCTTCAGGCACGTCGTGACGTTCAATCTCGACGAGTACTACCCCATGAATCCGGAGAGCATTCACTCGTATCACCGGTTCATGTGGGAGAATCTCTTTTCTCATGTGGACATCGATCCCGCGAATGTGCACGTCCCCGACGGCACGGTCCCGCGCGAAAAGGTCGACGAGTACTGCCGGCGTTATGAGGAGCAGATCCAGGAGGCGGGAGGCATCGACTTCCAGATCCTCGGCATCGGCAAGACCGGACACATCGGCTTCAACGAACCGGGGTCGGGATATGAGAGTCGCACGCGGCTGGTGACGCTCGACCACATCACGCGGCGCGATGCCGCCGCCGATTTCTTCGGCGAGGAATACGTTCCGCGCGAAGCGATCACGATGGGCGTGGCGACCATCATGGGAGCGCGCGAGATCGCGATCCTCGCCACGGGCGAGCACAAGTCGAGCATCGTGCGGCGTGCTGTCGAAGGTGAGGTGGACGTCGAAGTCGCGGCGACGTTCCTCCAGCGTCATCCGAACACGACGTTCTACGTCGACCTCGCGGCCGGCGCGGAGCTTACGCGAATCGCGACACCCTGGCTCATCGACGAGGTGAAGTGGACGAATGAGCTGGTCGTGCGCGCTGTGATCTGGCTCTCGCGCGAGGCCCAGAAGGCAATCCTCAAGCTCACGCAACGCGATTACGCCGATCACAAGCTTTCATCCCTCGTCGCAAAGTACGGATCGCCGGGCGAGGTAAACGGCAAGGTGTTCAACATCCTCGGCGCCAAGATCCGGGGAAAGTCGAAGCTTCCGACGCATCAGCGCATCATCTGCTTTTCGCCGCATCCTGACGATGACGTCATCTCGATGGGCGGCATTCTGCACAAGCTCGTCGAGAATGAAAACGAGGTTGTCGTCGCGTACATGACGAGCGGCAACATCGCGGTGTTCGACCACGATGTACGTCGGTATGTCGACTTTCTCGAGCGCCTCGGCGAAGAAGGACGGCTGGACGGCAAGAGTGTGCGCACGCTCGCGGGCGCGGTCCACGAATTCCTGGAGCGCAAACGGCCCGGCGAAGTCGACATTCGTGAGGTACAGGACCTCAAACGAATCATCCGCGAGTCGGAGGCGGTGAGCGGTCTCGAGACCGTGGGCCTGAGCAAATCGGCGGCGCGGTTCCTCAACATGCCGTTCTACCAGACGGGAAAGGTGCGCAAGGATGCGGTGGGTCCGGCGGACGTGAAGATCGTCCGCAACCTGCTCGAGGAAGTGAGGCCCAGCCACATCTTCGTCGCCGGAGACCTCTCGGATCCGCACGGCACGCATCGCATGTGCAAGGAAGCGATCGATGCAGCGCTGACGCAGCTGTCGGAGAAGCCGGAAACGTGGTTGTATCGCGGCGCGTGGCAGGAGTGGCCGATTCACGAGGCTACCTGGCTGGTGCCGCTGTCGCAGGAAGAGCTGCGGCTCAAGATCCAGGCGATCTTCAAGCACCAGTCACAGAAGGACAGCGCGCCCTTCCCTGGCGGCTACGACGAGCGTGAGTTCTGGCAGCGCGTCGAAGCGCGGAACAAGGGAACGGCGGCGGAGCTCGACCGACTCGGACTCGCGGAGTATTACGCCATGGAGGCGTACGTGGTGTTATGAGGTCGATCAATGCGATCGACATCGCGGTCATCATCGCGTACCTCGCCGGCACGACGCTGCTCGGCATCTGGGTTGGCCGACGACAGAAGGACGCGAAGGACTATTTCGTCGCCGCACGATCCATCCCGTGGTGGGCCGTGCTGTTTTCAGTCGTCGCGAGCGAAACGTCGGCGCTGACGTTCATCAGCATTCCGGGATTGGCGTACGCGACGAATCTCGGGTTCCTGCAGCTGGCGACTGGATACCTGCTCGGCCGAATCGTGGTCGCAAACACGCTGCTGCCGCGGTACTACGACGGTGAGCTCGTCACCGCGTATGCGTTGCTCGAGAAGCGATTCGGGCTCGCTACCCGGCGGTTCACGTCGATCGTGTTCATGGTCACGCGCGGAATGGCGGATTCGGTACGCGTCTTCGCGACCGCGATTCCGATCGCGCTGATACTGAATGGCGTTATTCCACAACGATACGTGATGCCCACGGCCGTCCTGATCCTGGGCACGCTGACGATCATCTACACCTACCGCGGCGGCATGCGTGCCGTCGTGTGGACGGAGATTCTTCAGGCCTCGGTGTATCTCCTCGGCGGGCTGTCGGCGGCTGTCATCCTCGGGCAGCTCATCCCCGGCGGATGGGGGACAGCGTTCACGGTCGCGGGTGAGGCCGGCAAGCTGAAGTTTCTCGATTTCTCGACGGCACCGGACAAGTCCTACACCGTGTGGGCGGGGCTCATCGGCGGCGCGTTTTTGTCGATGGCGTCCCACGGCGCCGATCAACTCATCGTACAGCGGCTGCTTTCGTCGCGCAGCCTTCGCGACGCGCAGCGGGCGATCATCGGCAGCGGCGTGATGGTCATCGTCCAGTTCACGTTGTTCCTCTTCGTCGGAATCGGCTTGTGGGCGTTCTACGCGGGTCGAACGTTCCCGACGACGGACGCGATCTTTCCGACGTTCATCATCGAGCAGATGCCGCATGGTCTGGTGGGGCTGCTGCTCGCCGCGATCCTGGCGGCCACGATGAGCACGCACTCGGGCGCGATCAACTCGCTCGCGGCGGCGTCGACGCACGACATCTATCTCCCCCTCACGGGCCGAGCACACGATGATCCCCGGACGCTGAAGGTCGGCAAGATCTTCGCGCTGCTCTGGGGTGTGGCGCTGACGGGTGGCGCGCTGCTGTTCCCGGAAAACCAGAAAATGCCCGTCGTCGAGATCGCGCTCTCGATCGCGTCATTCACCTACGGCGGCCTGCTCGGCGGCTTTTTCCTCGGAATCTTCTGGAAACGCGCGCGACAGCGGGACGCGATCGCCGGAATGTCCGTGGGCATCGGCGTCATGGTCTTCGTGGTGCTTGCCAAACGACTTTCCACCGTGATGCCATTTCTCGCGCCACTTGGAAAGATCGCGTATCCGTGGTACGTCCTGATCGGAACCAGCATTACCCTGCTCGTCGGCATCCTGTCGTCGTACGTCGGATCCGCGCAGTCGGCACCGCCTCCGGCACGGGATCGCGACCGTGGCGGAGTCACGTGATTTCGTCGCCGGCTTCGCGGTGACCGGATAGTTTTCGCCCATGGAACCGATTGTGGTGGGCATCGATGGCGGCGGCACGAAGACGCGCGCCATCCTCGCGGACGAGCAGGGAGACCAGATCGCCGAGTCCGTGGGCGCCGGAAGTGCGGTGAAGCCGCAGGAAGTCGACCGCAGCGCCGGAGTGATTGCCGGCGTAGTGCGTGATGTCCTCGAGCAAGGCGAGCAACGCGATGTGAAGCCGCGAGTCGTCTGTGTCGGCGTCGCCGGCGTGGGCCGCGAGTCGGAGCGTCAGGCCCTCTGGGAGGCGCTCGTCGCCCAGCAGATCGCCGATGAAGTCGTGGTCCAGACGGATCTCGCAATCGCACTGGACGATGCGTTCGGCGATGGCCCGGGAGTCCTGCTCATCGCGGGAACCGGCTCTTCCGCCTACGGTCGCGGACCTTCGGGAGCGACGGGGCGCTGCGGCGGCTGGGGACCCTACATCGGTGATGAGGGTGGCGGCGCGTGGATCGGCAAACGCGCGCTGTCGGTTGTCGCCGCCGCGTCCGACGGACGCGAGCCGGAGACAGCGCTGACGGGAGCGATTCTGACCGCCGCGGAGGTGTCAGAAAGCACTGAGCTGATCCGCTGGGCCGCGAATGCGACGTCGGCAACGTTTGCGTCACTCGCGCCGGTCGTGTTGAGCGTAGCCGACAACGGCGATCTGCGAGCGAACTCGCTGGTGAGTCTGGCCGTGGAAGAGCTTGCGCTGCACGTTCGCGCGCTGGCTCGGCAACTGTTCACGGACGAACGGGCATCGATCCCCGTGGCCTTCACGGGTGGCCTGCTTCGAAAGGGATCGTCGCTCCGGAAGCGTCTCGAGCATCGGCTCAAGACCGCGGTCCCTGGAGCACGAGTCCACAGCGAGGATGTCGATGCGGCGCGCGGCGCCGTACGCGGCGCGCTGCGTCACCTGGCCGAAATAACGGCCTGATTCAACCCGGCGACTTTACGGCAGGAACGGTGAGCGGCTGACCCGCGAGGCGGTCGGCCACCGGCGTGTCCGCAGTCGGCTTGTCGAATTCACCTTCCCACCGCGCCATCACGACGGTGGCCAGGCAGTTGCCGACGAGATTGATCGATGTCCGCGCCATGTCCATGAGCGCGTCGACTCCGAGGATCACCGCCACTCCCTCCAGCGGCAGGCCGAACTGCGCGAGGGCGCCAGACAGGATGACGAGGGACGCTCGTGGCACGGCGGCCACGCCTTTGCTCGTGAGCATGAGCGTGACCATCATGAGCAGCTGCGTGCTCAGTGGCATATCGATCCCGGCCGCTTGCGCGACGAAGACCGATGCCAGAGCGAGATACAGCGTACTGCCGTCGAGATTGAACGAGTATCCCGTGGGCAACACGAATGAGACGATGCGACGCGGAACCCCGAGCTGCTCCATCCGCTCCATGGCCAGCGGGAATGCCGCCTCGCTGGACGCCGTCGTGAACGCGATCAACCACGGCTCTCGAACAGCGCGCACGAACCGCTTGATCGGCACGCGCGCAATGAGCATGACGGGGATCAGCACGGCCACCACGAAAACGACGAGCGCACCATAGAGCGTCAGCACAAGGATGCCGAGACGCGTGAGGATGCTCAGTCCGCCGTTTGCGACAGTCACGGCAATAGCGGCGCCGATGCCGAATGGTGCAAACGCCATGACGAGTCCGACGAACTTGAACATGACCTCGGACAACGCCTCGCTTGCGCTGAGCATGAAGCGTTTGCTGTCGCCCTGGACTCGCGACAGGGCGACACCGAACAGGATCGCGAAGAAGACCACCTGCAGCACTTCGTTCCGGGCGGCCGCGTCGAAGAAGCTCTGTGGAACGGTGTGCTCGATGACGCCCGAGAACGTCATCTTGGTCGAGGCGTAGCCCTTGGCCGCCTCCGTCGATGCGCCCGCGAGTACGATGCCGCGTCCCGGCTTGACCAGGTTTACGGCGAGGAGACCGACGACCAGTGCCAGCGTCGTCACGATCTCGAAATACACGATGGATCGAAACGCGAGTCGTCCGACGCGCTTCATGTCGTCGCCGTGCCCCGCGATTCCGACGACCAGCGTCGCGAACAGCAGCGGCACGATCAACGACTTGATCATGCGCAGGAAGATGTTCGACAGCAGCTGCAGGTCGGCCGCGGACCAGCCGCCGTGGATGGCCCGCTCGGACGTCGGAAACAGCGCGCCGAGCGCGATGCCGACGATCATCGACACGACGATCCACTGGGACAGCGAGAGGCGACCGAGGATTCCCTTCTGCGACTCAGGCGTCGACTTCATGTCACTCCCTGACATGCTGGAACTCAGGAATGCTCGACGGGAACCGGAGGGCGACCGCGTCGCAGCGTCGAATGCCGATAGCCATACCCCACGTACAACACGAGGCCGATTGCCAGCCACCAGCCAAACCGCTCCCAGGCGAGCCGTGGCAATCCATACATCGTCCAGAGACAGAGCAGTGCACCGAGGATCCCAACCCCGTACACGAACGGAACCCTGAACGGACGTGGCCGATCGGGATCGGTGTGCCGCAGCACGATGACACCGATGCATACGAGCACGAAGGCGAACAGGGTCCCGATGTTCGTCAGGTCATACGTCTCCCCGGCGTCGCCGATGAGCGCCCAGATCGCGACGAAGAGGCCGGTGATGATCGTCGTGATGTGCGGCGTGCGATACTTGCCATGGATCTTCGCGGCCCACTGAGGCAGCAAGCCGTCGCGCGCCATCGCGAAGAAGATGCGCGGCTGACCGTACTGGAACACGAGCAGGACCGCCGCCATGGAGAACACCGCGCCGAGCGCCACGATCTTGGCGATGGCATTCAGGCCGGTCGCGCTGAGCGCGAACGCGAGCGGGTCAGCGGCAGCGCCGAGCGACTTGTAGGGCACCATCCCCGTCAGCACGAAACCGACCAGGATGTAAATGACCGTGCAGATCGCGAGGCCGCCCATGATGCCGAGCGGCAGGTTGCGTTGCGGGTTTTTCGTCTCTTCAGCCGCCGTCGAAATCGCGTCGAATCCGATGTACGCGAAGAACACGATCGCGGCGCCCTGATGGATTCCCTTGAAGCCGTTCGGCGCGAACGGTTGATAATTCGCCTTGTTGATGTGCATCGCGCCCATCACGAGGAACAGTGCGAGCACGATCAGCTTCACCGCGACGAGCACGTTGTTCGTCTTGGCGCTCTCGCGCACGCCCAGCACCAGCAGCCACGTGATGAGCATGACGATGGCAAATGCCGGGACGTTGATCAGAATCGGTATCCCGGCGACGTGCGGCGCCGTCTGCAGCAGACCGTGGATGTCGGGATTGGAGCTCAGGAGCGCCGTGCGGTAGCCGGTCGTCAGCCACGCGGGGAGATGCAGCCAGTCGCCCGTCAACGACTTGAAGTAGTCTGCCCACGAGATCGCGACCGCCACATTCCCTACCGCGTACTCGAGAATGAGGTCCCATCCGATGAGCCACGCGACGAACTCGCCGAGCGTGGCATACGAGTAGGCATAGGCGCTGCCGGCCTGCGGGATCATCGACGCGAGCTCGGCATAGCACAGCCCCGCGAGCGCACAGGCAGCGCCAAGCAGCACAAACGAAAGAACGAGCGCGGGGCCGGCGCCCAGCCGGATCACTTCGCCATTCGGTCCAACCTGTCCCGCTGCCGCAGAGCCGATCGAACCGAAGATGCCGGCGCCAATGACAGCGCCGATCGACAGCATCACCAGGTCGCCTGCCCCCAGCGCGCGCTTCAGCGAGTTGGGGCGGCCCTCCTCCGCGAGGAGGGCTGCGATCGGCTTACGAGCAAAGAGGGACGACGCCATGCCGGCGCCTACACCCGCGCGGAGTGTGGAACCTCAGGCGCTCCCTCGATCCGCATCCTGTAGAACGACCGCCATACAAAGACGAGCGCAACGAGGAAGAACACCGCGGACAGGATGTGGCTGAGCATGGCGCCCTGCTGCGCGGTGAGCGACACGGCCAGATCGACCGCGAGCAGCCCGAAGAGCGTGGTGAACTTGATGATCGGGTTGAGCGCGACCGACGATGTGTCCTTGAATGGATCGCCGACGGTGTCACCGACCACGGTTGCCGCATGCAGCTCCGTGCCTTTCTGCTTCAGCTCCACCTCGACGATCTTCTTCGCGTTATCCCACGCGCCACCGGCATTGGCCATGAAAATGGCCTGATACAGCCCGAAGAGGGCAATCGACACGAGGTAGCCGATGAAGAAGTACGGCTCCACGAACGCGAAGGACAGCGTCGCGAAGAAGACCGTCAGGAAGATGTTGAACATTCCCTTCTGCGCGTACTGCGTGCAGATGCCGACGACTTTCTTCGAATCCGCGACGGAGGCCTTGGTTGCGCCCTCGAGCCGAATGTTCGCCTTGATGAACTCGACCGCTCGATAGGCGCCAGTGGTCACCGCCTGCGTCGACGCGCCCGTGAACCAGTAGATCACCGCGCCGCCAGTGATCAGGCCGAGCAGGAAGGGCGGGTGCAGCAGCGACAGGTTCTGGATGTACTCGGGCTTGAGCCCCTGCGTGAGCGAAACGATGATCGAGAAGATCATGGTCGTAGCACCCACGACCGCGGTGCCGATGAGCACCGGCTTCGCCGTGGCCTTGAAGGTGTTGCCGGCGCCGTCGTTCTCCTCGAGCAGATGCTTGGCGCGCTCGAAGTTCACCGGGAAACCATGCTTCGACTGGACGTCCTGCGCCGATCCCGGAATCTGCTCGATCGTCGAGAGCTCGAACACGGACTGCGCGTTGTCAGTGACTGGACCATATGAGTCGACCGCGATAGTCACCGGACCCATCCCCAGGAAACCGAAGGCGACGAGGCCGAAGGCGAAGACTGCCGGAGCGATCATGAGCGTTCCCATGCCCAGGGTGCTCACGCCATACGCGATCGACATGAGGATCATGATCGCGATGCCGAGCCAGAACGCGCTGAAGTTGCCGGCGACGAGCCCGGACAGGATGTTGAGCGACGCGCCACCCTGCCGAGACGACGTCACGACTTCGCGGGTGTGCGCCGATTCGACCGACGTGAAGATCTTGACGAGCTCGGGGATGATCGCACCGGCGAGCGTGCCGCAGGTGATGATCGTGGACAGCTTCCACCACAGCGTGCCGTCACCCAGGTTCGGAATCAGGAGGTACGACACGAGGTATGTGAGCGCCACGGATACGATCGACGTGAGCCACACCAGCGTCGTGAGCGGCGCTTCGTAGTTCATGTGATCGGCTTCGGCGTACTTGGCCTTCGCGATCGCTTCGTTGATGAGGTACGACACGCCGCTGGCGATGACCATCATGATGCGCATGACGAAGATCCAGACGAGCAGCTGCACCTGGGTCTCCGGCGTGGTGACCGCGAGCAGGATGAATGAGATCAACGCGACACCGGTCACGCCATAGGTCTCGAAGCCGTCCGCGCTCGGTCCCACCGAGTCGCCCGCGTTGTCGCCGGTGCAGTCCGCGATCACGCCCGGGTTGCGGGCATCGTCTTCCTTGATGTTGAAGACGATCTTCATCAGGTCGGACCCGATGTCCGCGATCTTCGTGAAGATGCCGCCCGCGATACGCAGCGCCGACGCGCCGAGGGACTCACCGATCGCGAACCCGATGAAGCAGGGGCCTGCGTAGTCGCCGGGAACGAACAGCAGGATGAAAAGCATCATCAGCAGCTCGACGCTGATGAGCAGCATGCCGATGCTCATGCCCGCCTGAAGCGGAATGGCGTAGCAGGGATACGGCTTGCCGCGCAGGCTGGCGAACGCGGTGCGGGAATTGGCGAACGTGTTGACGCGAATGCCGAACCACGCGACACCGTAGCTGCCGGCGATACCCACGAGGCTGAAGAGCAGGATGATGATCACGCGCATCCAGTCGAAGCCCACCAGCACCTTGAAGTACAGGAGCATCACGAGGCCAATGAACACCTCGAGGATGAGCAGGAACTTGCCCTGCTGCAGCAGGTAGGTCTTGCAGGTCTCGTAAATCAGCTCCGAGATCTCGAGCATCGAGGAATGCACCGGCATGCGCTTCAGGCGTGAGTAGATCACGAGACCGAAGATCAGACCGAGCGCGCACACGACCAACCCAACCATGAGCAACGAATGACCGGACAGCCCGAAGAAGTGCACGGGCACGGCGGTCCCGCTCAAATCCGGGATGATGAGATTTGCCTCTCCTCCAGCACGATGCTCAGCCTGCGGAGCAGCTTCGGTGGCCTGCGCGTACAGGGTGAGCGGAGTGACCGAGGCGGTGACGACCGCGATCAACGCGGTCATGAGCAAAGGGAGGGCACGACGGAGCGTGGTGTCCATCCGGATCATTCGTACAGTTCTCCTGAAGTGGTCAGCGAGCGATATGCGTCGCCGGGATTACGATCGAGCGGAAACTGGCGCCGGCGGCGGACGTCGCCCTTCCACTTGGCGCCAGAGGAAGTACACCGGGATCCCGATGAGCACGAGCACGAGGCCGGATACGGCCTCCGTGCGTGACGTCGGTGAGAGCAGGATCAAAATCATCACGCCCCCGGCGAGCGCGATGTACAACGCGGGAAGCACGGGATAGCCGACCGCGCGATAAGGGCGCTCGGCGTTGGGCAGCTTCGCGCGCAGAATGAACAGCCCGATCGTCGTCAGAACATAGAAGACGAGGGCGGCGAAAATCACGTAGTTCAGCAGCTGACCGTAGGTTCCGGACAGGCACAGTAACGCGGTCCATACGCTCTGGAGCACCAGCGCCATGGCGGGCACGCGATTCTTGTTGAGCACGCCCGCGCGGCGGAAGAAGAGACCGTCCCGCGCCATGGCGTAATACACGCGCGCACCGGCGAGAATCAGCCCATTGTTGCAGCCGAACGTGGAGATCAGGATCGCAATGGCCATGATCGTCGCGCCCGAGGCGCCGAAGATCACTTCCATGGCCGCGGTTCCGACACGATCCTGCGTCGCGTGATCGATGCCGCGCGCCAACGCCGTCGCGGCGTTTGCATCGCCATGCGTCGGCAGGACGTTCAGATATCCGACGTTTGCCAGAATGTAGAGGAGCGACACAAGCCCGGTGCCGAGTGCGAGCGCACGGGGCAGGTTCCGCTGCGGATCCTTCACCTCGGCGGCCGCGAACGTGACGTTGTTCCACGCATCGCTGGAAAAGAGCGAGCCGACCAGCGCGGCGCCGAATGCGACGACGAACGCACCAGTCACGTCGACGTTGCCGAAGAAATTGCCGCTGCCAAAGTTGGCCGCAGTCGCGGTGGCATTGCGACCGACGACGATGGCCAGGAGGATGAGCACGATCAGCGCGCCGGTCTTGATCGATGTGAGCGTGGTCTGGACGATTTTCCCTTCCCGAATTCCGCGCAGGTTGATCCAGGTGAGCACGGCGATGCTCACGAGGCCAAGCAGGCGTTGCGGACTCAAGCCGAGGTTGATCGCGTTGGCCGGATCGGAGCAGCCAAGGGCCGCGATGCACACCTTGCCGCTCGGGAACCAGCTGTAGAGATCAGGCGAGATGGATGGAATGAGCACGCCGGCAAACCGCCCGAAGGCGACGGCGACTGCCGCGATGGTACCCGTCTGGATCACGACGAACAGGGTCCATCCATAAAGAAAGCCCATGAGCGGACCCATGGACTCGCGAAGGAATACGTATTGTCCGCCAGCGCGTGGATACATCGCCGCGAGCTCGCCGTACGCGAGCGCTCCGAGCAGCGTGATGACCCCGGTGAGGATCCACGCCAGCAACAGGAAGAAGGGCGAATCGACCTTCCGCGAGATGTCGGCGGAGACGATGAAGATGCCGGAGCCGATCATCGAGCCCGCGACGAGCATCGTCGCGTCGGTCAGGCTCATGGCTTTGACGAATTCGGACTGAGGCTGCGACGGCGCTTTGGTCGTCGGCTCTGTGGTCACGCTCGTCATCTGGCTCCAGGGCGGGCGCGGGCGCGTGGCGACATGAAAACGCCGGCAATTTCAGCCGGCGGCGAACGCACAAGTATACCAGGGGTCGGGTGCCAGGGGCTAGGTGCTAGGTGATTGTTTCGCCAGCATCTACACCCTGTCGGCTCGTGCCCTAATACAGATCCACGACGAGTTGGAATTTCATCCGCACGGGAGTTCCGTCGGGCTGCGTGCCAGGGCGAAAGCGATATCCCTTGAGGACCTCCGCGAGCCTGCGGTTGTACCCGCGGTCGGGGGTATCGGCGAATGTCATCGAGAGCACTTTACCTTTCTCGTCGATATCGAATTCCGCGATGAGGTGGAATCCTTTCACCGACTGGGGCACGGGTAGCGGCGGAATGAACATCTCGATCGGAGACGGCGGATAGTTCGCCTGACCCCCGCCGCCGGTGCCGGGTCCGACGCCGGAGCCGCGTCCGGTGCCAATGCCGGAGCCGACGCCACCACCACTGCCCGGGCCAGTGCCCGTCGTGCCGTCCGCGCCGGTCCCGCCTCCCGTCCCAGTCGTAACCGCAGGCTCGGGAAGCTTGGTGTCCTCGACCTTCGCAGGCTCAGGCACTGCGGCGGGCGGTGGCACGACCGGCGGCGCAACCTTCTGCACGGCGAGGGCAGGCGTCGGCGGTGGTGGCGGAGGCGCCACCCGCACGAAGCGAAGAACCTCAGCTTTCAGCGCACCCGTACCACGCATTCCGCCGCCGCCTCCTCCCGCGGGACCAGGGCCGCCTGCGCCCTGCGCGATCTCCTTCAGGTCACCAGACACCGCGAGCGGCACGAGAAGCAGCACGATCACCAGCACATGCAGCAGCACCGACACGACCGTACCCAGACGCCAATCGTCGCGACTCTTTGGAAGTCCCGAAGGTGCCCGGTATCGGCGCCGCGTCGAAGTTGAGCTCGGCTGGATCGGCGTCACGTCTTCTGCGACGAAATCGACTGTCTGCGTGGCCACACTCGTTATACGACCGAAGTGGCCGATTTGGTTCACGATACAAAAGATCAGGGGACCAGCGCATTTCCTGCGCTGGTCCCCCCATCGAACAACGAGCAATACCCCTTACTTCGCCGCCGCGGCGCCGTCCTTCGCGATGTCCTTTGGCGGAACGCCGATGACCTTCACGCCCGACCCTCGGGCGATGTCCATGGCGTCGATGACGTCCTGATACTTCACGGCCGGGTCACCTTTCACGAAGATGATCTTTTCGGGGCGGGGATCGTAGATCTCCTTGAGCCGTGGGCCGAGGCGGGCTTTATCCACCTTCTCCGTGTTGATGGAAAAGACGCCGCCCGGCAACACCTCGAGAACGATCTGATTGGAGTTCGCGTTGTTCGGCACCACCTGCGGATTGGGATCCGGCAGCTGGATGTCGATGGCTTTTCTCATGGACGGCAGCGCCGCCATGAAGATGATCAGGAGCACGAGCAGCACATCGATCATCGGCGTGACGTTGATGTCGTTCTCCAACCCCTTGTTCCCACCAGCAGCCATCGCCATTACGGATTCCCTCCGGTCTTCGCTCCGGGAGCGAAGCTTCCCGTCGCCTTCGTGTCGCCGGCGACCGTGGAGACCGTCCCCTGTTTCTGGTCGCTGATCATGCCCACGACACGCACGCCGTTCTTGCTGGCGAGGTCGATGGCGTCGAGCACTTTCGAGTAGTCGAGGGTCTTGTCCGCCTTGAGGTAGAGAATCTTGTCCTCAGTGCGGGCCTCGAAAATCTTCTTGAGCATGGGCGCCAGGTCATCGTTCTTGATCTGACGCTTGTTGAGGTAGTACTGCCCTTCCCGGTCGATGCCGAGCACCTGGTCGGTCTGCTCGTCTTCCGGGTGATCCTTCAGGTTGACGCCTTCCGGTGGAGTGGCGTTGAAGCCCGCCATCAGCGCGGGAGCGACGACCATGAAGATGATCAGCAGCACCAGCATGACGTCGATCATCGGCGTCACGTTGGGGGTGGACTGAACGCCACCCCCGCTGCCAGCTGCCATCGCCATGAGTAAGTCTCCTCTTGCCGATTACTGGGCGATCGGGCCGCTACCGCCGGCCGTCGCGTTGAACTCGCGGGTGAAGCGCGAACGACCGAACTCACCGCTGACGCCCTTGATGAGGTAGTCGATCATTTCCTTCGACACGTACGTCATCTCGGCCGCGAGGTTGTCGATCTTCGTCGTGAAGTAGTTGTACGCCCACACCGCCGGAATCGCGACGAGCAGACCGAAGGCCGTCGTGATCAGCGCTTCGGCGATACCGGCGCCGATCGCCGCGAGACCGCCGGATCCCGACGCGGCCATGCCCGTGAAGGCGTTCACGATACCCATCGTCGTTCCGAGTAGTCCGACGAACGGGGCCGTCGAACCGACCGTCGCGAGCACCGCGAGACCGCGCTTCAGGTTCGTGAGCTCGAGGAGCATGTTGCGCTCGATCGCGCGCTCAGCCGAGTTGATGTCGGCGACCGTGACCGAGCCGTCCTGAATGAGGGGCTTCACTTCCTGAAGAGCGCCGCCGAGCACGAGGGCCACATGCGACCGCTTGTAGCTCTCGGCGAGACGAATGGCTTCGGTCAGGTTGTCTTCTTCGAGGAACTGCGAGAACTCAGGCGCGAACTTGATGGTCTCCTTCTGCGCCTTCCGCATGCTCCACCATTTCTGGACCATGATGGTCATCGAGTAGATGGACATGATGGCGAGGGCGATGACGATACCCTTCGCGAACGGGCCCATCGTCTTGAAGAGATCCAGCAGTGACATTTCCATGGTCTAACGGCTCCACAAGTTGGTGTGAGGGTTCACCAGTCTGACTTGAGTTACTTCGTGAGCGTGAAGTTGAATGGCTGCTGCACGAGCTGCTTCACCTTGCGGCCGCCGATTTCAGCGGCGTAGAACTTCATGCTGGCCAGCGCCTGCTTCACGGAGTTCGTGAAGAGATCGTGGCTCGACTTCAGCACCTTGAACGTGTTCATCTCGACGCGGCCCGTCGTGTCGACGACGAACTGCACGAGCACTTCGCCTTCGACGTTGGCGGAACGAAGCATGTCCGGATAGCGCGGACCGGGGTTGCCGGGCGCGGGCGCCACCTGCTTTTCCACCTGGAATTCGAAGTAGGTCTGGTCGCCCACGGGGCCGGTGCCGCCAACGACGCCCTTGGCGATACCACCCGCCACGCCCTTACCGCTGAAGTCGGCCTCGTCGGTCACCTTCTTGGAGAGGTCGATGTCAGGGAGGACTTCGGGGATCTTGATGGGCGCGGTCAGCACCTGGAAGCCTTTCGGTGGTGGCGGCGCGGCCACCACTTCCGGTGGCGGCTCCGGCGGCTTCTCGGGCGGCGGCGGTTCGTCCTTTTTCATCTCGACGAACTCCACCTTCTCGGCCTTCGGCTTCTCGATCGCTTCCTTCGCCTGCAGCGTGCCGTACACGGCGCCGCCGATCAGGACGATGTGCGCAACGATGCTGAAGAGGAATTGCTTGACGGTCTTGGGCTTCTTCGGCTTTGTCTCGATGAGATTCTCGAACATCTCTCCTCGCCAACCTCGTGTGAGAATGGGCGGTTGCGGACTTGCGAGGAGGAGAAGCTACAGGTGGAAGATTTCGCCGGAATGGGCCACAGATTAAGAAACGATTACGACTTTTGCCCCCGTATCGGCTGTGGCAATGGGCAGTAGAACGGTGAAGATGCTGCCGCGGCCGAGCCTGGATTGCGCGGTCAAAGTTCCACCGTGGGCCTGCGCGATCCATTGCGCGATCGATAGACCAAGGCCGAACCCGCCACCCGCACCGCTTCCCTCAGCCGCCGCACGCCGTGACCGCACGCGATCGGCTCGCCAGAAGCGATCGAATACATGGGGCAGGTCGGCGGCGGCGATCCCGACCCCAGTGTCCCGCACCGCGAAGCCGATCTCGTTGTTGTTGCGGAGACTCAGGGTGATCTCCACGTGGCCACCGCGCGGAGTGTACTTGATTGCGTTCGTGACGAGGTTG